>Ga0075424_100007860_pt1 | contig 10368 bp, 8 predicted proteins | sample SoiMethybrSBSTD3_FD_75301 | JGI IMG/M metagenome (GOLD analysis project Ga0075424, IMG submission 75301) | Bulk soil microbial communities from a Populus tree surrounding site in Tennessee, USA - Soil MetaG P. TD hybrid SBSTD3 | ecosystem: Environmental > Terrestrial > Soil > Tree plantation...
ATGCGCTCGAACTTGAGAAGCGGCTTGTCGTAAAAGCCGACGAAGTCGAGGTCCTTCGCGGATATTCCTGCCTCGCGGAGGCAAAAAGCCACTGCGTTGGCCGGGAAGTCGGCATCGCCCTTCTTGCGCGTGAACCGCTCCTCCTGCCCGGCGGCGACGATCTCGCCGTCCCGAAGGAGACACGCAGCGCTGTCGTGGTAGAAGGCCGAGATGCCGAGGATGTACGTCGGACGGGGGTTGGACAAGCATCCTCCTAAGGAAAGCGAGCTGGGAACGGCACCGGCCAATGCAAGAACGCGGACGTTCTATCGGAGTCCGGCACAGGCATCCAAGTCATTGCTCCGTAACGATCTAGGCAGATCCAGCATGCCGGAGATCCGTTCTGCCTCTGTAGCGCCAGGGCAACATTGTCGTTTTCCCGTCACACTGCTCGGGGCCGCAATCGACCACCGCACCTTCTGACTGCGGAGGATGGCCAGCATCGGATCCAATCAGCTGACGTCCCAACCACATCTATATGATGTCGACGACACGGCCGAGGGCAGGTCGGGGCCGCCGACGGTCGTGACGTCAATCGAGCGCGCGGACCGCACAACATGATGTGGTGCAATCGCCACAAAACTCGGCGTCGTGATACTCCTCGCGGAAGTTCTTGTTCCGCGTATTTCGTTGGCAATTCAGCAGATGCGTTGTGCGTCGCACCGTGCCTGCTTCTTGCGAATGCCCCTCGCGCATCGCCCTCGACTATTGCGCCGCGACGCAGTCGAAGCGCGCGGCATCACGGTTCTTGATGCCAGGTACGTCCACTGGAAACGCATGCACTCTGAGCTCTCGACACGGGATTCTCATTCACGAGGTGCGAGCGGACGCAGACCGATGCGTCCGACGATCTCCATCGTTCTGGCGTCCAGCCAGCCGAGGTCCGCGCTCGACGCGTACGTCTCCACCTTAACGGCTCGGTGTGCAGGTTCCCGAACGGAGCTCATCATCGCGCGTGCCGACACTGCGCTTCACATCGGTCTGCTGAGTCGCATTCATCCGCAGGCCCGATTCGTTTCGGCTCCAGGCGAGTGCTCGATGGGTGAGCTCCGCACGTATGGAATGCGAGCCGCAACTGGAGACATCGTCCTCCTGCTCGACGATAGCACGGTGATCGACGAGCGCTTCCTCGACAGCGTGCTCGGACAGTTCACACGTCCGCCAGAGACGCCCGCCGAGCAGCACGATCGAAGCCCGTCGAGTGCGAGAGCATCGCAGCGCCGCGAACCGCTTCGAGCATCCGGCGAATCGTGAAGATCGTCACTACGCCCACACCCACCCCCGCGTTCGGCCAAGCCGCCTTCGGCTGAGAACGCATCGCTCTTTCGGAGGCCTGGTGGCCTGCGCATCTCCCCGACTCTCCGTCGTCGTTCCCGTCTATCATGAAGTCGAAACGCTCCCGGCGTGCCTCAGCGCGCTGGCGGCGAGTGATTTCGACCGTTCAAGCTGGGAACTGATCGTGGTGAGCCACACGAGCGCAGGCGACGCATCAGTGGCCAGCGCTCGATACGCGGACACGATCATTCGTCTTCCAGACAGAAACTGGGGTGCCGCCTACGCGAGGAATCGCGGCGCCGAAGTCGCGCGCGGCGAGTTCATCGTCTTCGTGAGCTCGGACGTGATAGTGGAGCGCCACGCGTTGCGCCGGATCGCCGAGATTCTCGATGCCGATGACGAGGTGTCCGCGCTCTGTGGCGTGTACGTCGACGACAGCGCTGACTCGGGGCTCCTGTCTCACTACCGGAATCTGCTCCGCGTCTTCGAGTTCGAGCGCGGTCTGGGAAACTCGGATGCGTTCACCCCTGGCCTGGCCGCGATTCGCAAAGCCACGTTCGTAGACGCCGGCATGTTCGACGAGTGGCGTGTTGGTGTGCGCCGCATCGAGAGCGCCGAGTTCGGCCGACGAATTCTCTCCGTGGGTGGAAAAATCGTCGTCCATCCCGATGTGAAGGGCGTGCACATCCGAAACTGGACGCTCGCCGAGGCGATCGGCGAAAGTGTTCGCGATCACGGGATTCCCTGGCAGAGCGACGTTCGCGCGACCGATGATGTTGTGAGCCCGGCTCTTCGTCTCGCGCGTCGACTCGACCGCACGAACACGGTGCTCGTCTGGTGCGCCGTAGCTGCATCCATGCTCTCGTACTATCACGTGCTCAAGCACGGATGGTGGATCGTTCTCGGTCTACTCGTCGTGGTCGCCAGCTTGAGTCTTCCACTCGGCATGTTCCTCATACGGCGGCGGTCGTTCCCGTTCGCCGTGCTCGTGCTTCCACTCCATATTCTCGACCTCGTCGTTGGAGGACTTGGCGTGGCGTACAGCTGGATCGTGCGCCATACGGTCGGCGAGCCAAAACCGTCACCCACCATCGAAGCGTTCGTAGAGGTCGGTCTGAAGACATGGCCACCAGTGCCGAGCCGTCGCGCGCCGCGCACGCAGCGGATCTCTTCGTCGTGATCCCATGAGTGACGCGGCGACTCATGGAGCTCTCGGGGAGGCCTCTCTGACGCGGGCCTCGACGATACTCGGCGATGATGCTCCCGCGAATGTGAATCGAGAGTCACTCTCGGTCATGCATGTGCTCGCGCCTGGCGAAGTAGGCGGCCTGGAAAGCGTCGTTCGCACACTCGGACTCGCGCAGCAACGTGCGGGTCATCGAGTGCTCGTTGCCAATGTGCTCGAAAGCAGTGCGCCGCATTTTTACGTTGCGTCGCTAGCGGCAGTGGGTCTCGATGCGCGTGTGGTCGTTGCGCCCGGTCGCTCGTTCGCGAAGGAGCGCGAGCAGATCGCCGCACTGTGTGCCGAGTTTCGTCCGGATGTGGTGCACACGCACGGCTACCGACCGGATCTCGTCGATGCGCCCGTGGCGCGCCGACTCGGGATCTCCACCGTGAGCACGATCCATGGCTTCACCGGCGGTGGCCTCAAGATACGCATGTACGAGTGGCTCGTGCAGCGCGCGTATCGTCGCTTCGACGCTGTGATCGCCGTCTCGAGTCCAATACGCGATCGCGTGGTCACGAGTGGCGTTTCGACTGCTCGCGTTCACGTGATTCGGAACGCGTTCGTGGCGCCGTCGGTGAGCTTTCTCGAGCGTGCCGCTGCGCGTCGCGCACTCGGCATACCCGAAGGCGCATTCGCGATTGGATGGGTGGGGCGTCTCTCACACGAGAAGGGCGTCGACGTGTTCGTCCGCGCCCTCGCGCACGTGAAGCGTGCTGGCCACGTCCGCGCGTCGATCATCGGCGCCGGCCCGATCGAGGTGGACATGCGAGCTCTCGCCGTCGCCACCGAAGTCTCGGACCGCATTCAATGGCACGGTACGATTCCCGATTCGTTTCAATTCTATCGTGCCTTCGATGTGTTCGTCCTTTCGTCGCGCACCGAGGGGACTCCGATGGTGCTGCTCGAGGCGATGGCCGCTGAAGTTCCCGTCGTGACCACCGCGGTCGGTGGCGTTCCCGACGTGGTCCGCTCCACGGAGGCGCTGCTCGTTCCACCCGAGCACCCAGTGATGCTCGCCGGTGCGATCGAGAACGTCAGGCAGGATCCCAATGCTGCCCGCGTCCGCGCCGTGACCGCGCGTCGGCGGTTGGAGGAGGCTTTCGCCATCGGTCCTTGGGTCGATCGACACGAGTCGCTCTATCGGTCAGTGCGACGCGCTGGCGCGGGCGTTCGACGATGAACTTCTTCGCACTCGTGCTCGTGGCGTCGCCGCTGGCCACGTTCACATACGCGTATCTCGCGTACCCGGCGCTTCTGCGTCTCATCGCATCGGCGCGGCCACGACCGAAGCCGTTAGGCGACCCGTCGAGCTGGCCGCTCGTGACGATCACGCTGCCGGTGTACAACGAAGAGCATCGGCTGCGCCGCAAGCTCGACGAGCTGCTCCAGCTCGACTATCCCGCGGACCGCCGACACATCCTCGTGATCTCCGATGCTTCCACCGACGCCACGGATGCGATCGCCCGGGAGTACGCCGATCGAGGTGTCGAACTGCTGCGGCTGGGCAGCCGCGGAGGGAAGAGCGCCGCGGAAAACGCCGCCGGCGCGGCGCTACGCGGTGAGATCGTCGTGAACAGCGACGCTACGGTGCAGGTACCGCCGCACGCCTTCAAGCCGCTCATTCGCGCGTTTCAGGATCCAACCGTCGGCGTCGCATCGGGCCGCGACGTGAGCGTCGGCGCCGTCGAGAAGGAAGCGAACGGCGGCGAGCAAGGGTACGTTGGCTACGAGATGTGGGTGCGTGCCCTGGAAACGCGCGCCGGCTCGATCGTCGGCGCCAGTGGATGCTTCTACGGCATTCGCCGCGAGATCTACGACAGTGCTTTCCCGGCGGAGCTCAGCCGTGATTTCGCATCCGCGCTCATGGCGCGGGAGAATGGGTACCGCGCCGTCTCGGTGGACGAAGCCATCTGCTACGTGCCGCGAACGAAGTCGCTCGACTCGGAATTCCGACGGAAAATCAGAACGATGGCGCGCGGCCTCGAGACGATGTGGTTCAAGCGACATCTCATGAATCCGTTTCGGCACGGATTCTTCGCGTTCGCTCTACTCAGTCACAAGCTCGCGCGCTGGCTGGTGTACGCGACGTTACCGCTCGCGGTCGTTGGCCTCGCGCTGCTCGCCCCCAGCTCTCGCATCGCCGCGTCGCTGCTCACGCTGACGATTCTCACGACACTGGTTGGACTGCTGCCGCTCTGGTGGCCGAGTGACCGAAAGGTGCCTCGGCCGCTGGCGCTACTGGGGTTCATCGTCGCGTCGAACATCGCGGGCATCGCCGCATGGCTTCGCGTGCTCAGGCGAGAGCACACCGCCTTCTGGGAGCCCACTCGTCGCACCGCCTAGTGCGACATTGCCAGGCGCGAAGCGCTCTGTTCCTCGCGCGACGACACGAAGGCCCCGGCGAGCATGCTCGCCGGGGCCTTCCGCGTGGTGGTCCGCGATCCGCTGAAAAAGCCGGCGACTACCAGCCCTTCTCACCGAGGAGAATGACCGGCACCGTCTTGAGCATGATCTTGAGATCCTCGAGAATGCCTTGGCGCTGAATGTACTCGAGGTCGTAGCGGACCTTCTGGCGAACATCGTCGAGGCACGCGTCGTACGCGCGGTTCACCTGAGCCCAACCGGTGATGCCCGGCTTGGCGAGCTGGCGCTTCGGATACTCCTCGATGCTTTCCGAGAGGCGCAGGAAGATGCTCGGACGCTCAGGTCGCGGGCCGACGATGTTCATGTCGCCCATGATGACGTTGATCAGCTGTGGCAGCTCGTCGAGGCGCGTCTTGCGGATGACGCGTCCCACGGTCGTCACGCGCGGATCGCCCTTCGTCGCCCACACGGCGCCCGAACGCGTCTCGGCATCGGCGCGCATCGAGCGGAACTTATAGATCGTGAAGACGGAGCCACCGAGGTCCTTCGCTCGGCGGTCGTACAGCATGTCACCACCGTAGCCGCGGCGGCGCCGGTCGATGCCGACGCGCGTCTGTCGGTAGAAGATCGGTCCGGAGGACGAGAGCTTCACGGCGACGGCGACGATCAGAAAGAGCGGCGCGGCGAGCACCATTCCGATCGAAGCGAGAATGATGTTCACGCCTCTGCTCAGTGTCTCAGAGCGCGAGCGCGAAACGACGAACTTGCTCGCGGAGACATCGGCGTTGGTCCACGTCTCCAGAATCTGGACGCGATCCAACGCGTTCGCGCCCGATGAGCGTGTTCCGGGTGAACGATCGGCATTCTCCGTCATCGAGGAACGCTGGAAAGAGGAAGACGGCTGGAGATCCATGAGCGGGTCCTCAGTGTCTACTAAGGGCAGTCAACGTGCTGAGAATGGCGACGCCTGCAGTGGCGAATCCGATAACGAGGTTCCAATTCCGCTGCGGGTGCTTGCCGACCACGATCTCGTCACCTTCGCGGAGATCGAGCTGATCGATCGTGCGCCCCGCCTGTACCGCGGTCCGTACAGCTTTGTCCGAGAGAAGCTCACGACCGCTGCGCCTTACGACCGTTCGCGCGAGGTCCGCGGTCTGATTCGGTCCGCCGGCGGCCATGATCGCGTCGCTGAGCAGCAGGTCGCCGGAGATCGGGTAGTAGCCAGGTCGGATGACCTCGCCGAGCACGGAGATGCGGACGAGCGGCGTCACTACGAGCTGCGGGTTGCGAACGAACTTCGCGACGTGCTGCGTGAGATGTGCTTTGAGCTCCGAGCGGAGCACACCCTCGAGCGAGACTTCGGGGAGCGAACGAAAGACGAGACGACGGCCAGCGCGAACGACGAGCGTGTCCGCTCTCGCCGAGTCGCCCTGGATGGTGACGACGATCCGATCACCGACGGAGAAGTCGCCGTCGACCAAGCGCTGCCGGATCGCCTGAACCTCGGCGAGACGCGACTCACGCACTTCCTTGGTGAGGTTCGGGGCGGCGGCGTCCTGTTCGAGGCGGGTTGCGATGGCCTCGAGCTCTGGGCGCGTGGAATTTGCCACGGAGCCGGCCTGGACCTGCGACCGAACCGACGTCGGCACTGCGAGACAGGCCGAGGAAATGGCGAAGAGGATGAGTCGAGACAGCGTGAGGCGCGGCATGGGTCCGGATGGGTTGGCGGGCCACGCCCATGCACTGCGCGTGCTAGCGATCAACGCCGAGATCGCAACTGGTAAACTGTTGAAAATAAAGACGATACAGAGATTGGACCTTAGAGGCAGATGGCTCGCGACTGTAGGATTGTGGCGGTTGAACCACAGGTTCCGGGGAGGTCGTACCACATTCGCTGCGTGATATGTCTCACGAATGCGTCGTGAGGTCATTCACAGCCGACTTTTTCGAGTCGGAAGACATTCTCGACCGTTCGTTATCGTGATCGCGGTCGAAGGACGTCGGGCTCCCACGAGCCAAGCGCCGGCCGGATCGTGAGCAAAACGTTGATGCGCGCGCGTTTCACCCGCACATCGGATATGTTGCGCTGGTGCGGCAGGAAAAACATCTGAGTTCGCTAAGGAAATTGCTAAGTCCTTGATAACCCAGATGATCGAAAATTCTGTGTCACACGCGCGACTCCTGCGTAACAACGCGCCCTGCGTTCACCGAGCCCCCTCGCCCGTTCGTCCACGATTTGTTCGCGAAAGTGATTTTTTCGAGAGCCTATGCCTGAGCCACGCCGGCCTTCCAGGCCGCCTTTGGTCCTGATCGCGAACGATCAAGAGTGGGCTGCCCGTTCCATCGAGAGCATCCTCGAGCCGTCAGGGTACGCGGTCCTGCGTGCATACAACGGCCGCCAGGCATTCGAGCTGGCCTGCGGCGCACGTCCGGATCTCGTCATGCTGGACTACAGGATGCCCGACATCGACGGTGTCGAGGTGTGCCGTCGCTTACGCGATGATGCTCGCTTCGGGCACGCGACGCCGATCATCATCACCACGTCGGGCGTCGCCGATCGGTCGCACCGCATCGCCGCGCTCACGGCAGGCGCCTGGGACATCTTCGGCCAATCGATCGACAGCGAAGCGCTGCTGCTCAAGCTCGAGAACTTCGTACGCGCGAAGCGCGAGTACGATCGCATCCGCGACAGCTCCCTCATCGATGAGATTTCGGGCGTGTACAGCATGCACGGCCTGGCGCGGCGCGCGCGAGAGATCGGAGGAGAGGCGGCGAGGCAGGGACGCGCACTCGCGTGCGTGGTGATCGGTCCCGAAGTCACGCCGCAGAAATACGGCGACCGTTTCATCGAGCAGGTGGCGATCAAAGTTCTCGCCCACGTCGGCGAGATCTGCAAGCGATCGGGTCGCGTGTCGGATGTCGTCGGAACGCTAGGCAAAGCGGAGCTCGCGATCATCGCTCCGGCAACGGAGGCGGCGGGAGCCCGCCGACTCGCCGAGCGGCTGCAGCAGTCCATCGAATCGTCGCCACTGTCGGTGGACGGGGAAATCGTTCACGTGAAGGTGCGCGCCGGGTACTGTGCCGTGCGGAACTTCGCCGATTCACCGATCGATCCCACGGAGCTCCTGCTTCGCGCGTCGACGGCGATGCGGCAAGTGCAGCCAGAGGCCGATGCTCACCGCATCAAGGCATTCGACGACGTCCACGTTTCGAACGCGCAGTCAGCGACATAGGGACGATCGACTACGGAAAGGCTCGGGGCGCAATCGCGCCCTTTTCATTTTGTCCTCTGTGGGATTGTAGGGCGCCGCCAACACTCGGGTCTCTACTGTCGTTGAGCCGCCACACGCGAGCACTCGGCGAGCGCCGGCTGAACCACTCCGCGTCCGCCTGCGGAAACTGTGTTGTGACAGGCGGTTAGCTCGATGCCGAACGAGTACCGCGGCATCGGCGTCCGGCTTGCAAAACCCGGCGCGCGCGACCTTATGCTCGCCCACCTAGTCTCAAGCTTGTCAACCGACTGAGATGGCCCTGACGATTCGCCGCGAGAATCCGCTGAAGTACGCGGACTCGCTGAAGTCACTCATGCTGGCGCACGAACACAAGTCGTTCGACGCCTTCTTCGACCGCGGCTATGCCGACGTCGTCGACCGCGGTGGCGCGAGCTGGCTCGGTTTCGACTCGAACGGTTGCGTGCAGATGAACGTGACACTCTTCCGTCACGACTTCGAAGCCAACGGGCGCACGCTCGCCGCCGGCATGCTCGGCAACATGATGGCGGCGAAGGAATACAGGACCTTCTTCCCAATGATCGCGCTGATCAAGCAGCTGATGCGCGACGTGCAGGCCGAGGGAAAGCTCGACTTCCTGTACACCGATCCGAATCCCAGCGCGACCGCCATCGTGAAGGGAACGAAGCTGGAGCACGTCGGCGACATGGATCGCTACGTCATTCCGCTTGGCGACCAAGCGCTGCCGAAGCACCTGGCGGCTCGGGCGTACTCGACGAGCCTCAGACTACGTGTGGCGGGCCGCGTCGCGAAGATCGTGGAGCACACGTCGGAAAGCTTCGATCCGTCGCCGTTCCTCGTGCCCACGGGCGAGTCCACACGCGTTCGCCCGCATCACAACTGCGCGCTGTATACGCGGCGACTGGGCGGCTATCCCGGCCCGGAGTACCGATGGTTTTCGTTCCAGCTCGAAAGGAACCGAAGTGAGCCCGACGCGGCCATGCTGGTTCACGGACCTGACGAGAACGGGCTCGCCATCATCTACGCCGTGCGTCGAACGCCGGGCACGCCGATCGGACCTCTGATTCCGCCGCTGATTGCGGCGCTTCGGAAGCATCGCACCCGTCGACTGCAAATCGAGACGGTGCGCGACAGCGAGTTCGCTCGCGAGCTCGAGGCCATTGGGTTCAAGCACAGGAACGACTTCGTGCCTGTCTATGTGCTTCCGATCAGTACCGCGGGAACGGAGGCTGTTCGGAGCATCGCACAATGGGAGATCACGGGCCTCGATATGGAGCGTTGAGCTTGGGCAATTTTCGGTGTCTGAAGGCCGTCCTGGCGTCGCGGGAGAGCCGCAGGATCAGTCGCACAAAGCGCACAGGCTTTGTCGCATAGCTGCTACACAGAAGTAGGTATCGCAAGACTGCATCAACACGGTACGCAAGCTAAGACACTATCCAACAACGCTTTGGACGCCAGGAGACAAATGCGCGTGCGTCGTCCCCACCGGCGCCAGCCTTGCATTCAGACGGCCCGAGCTTGATCCAACATTACGAGACCTATGACGTCATCGATCGATACAACTGTCCAGACCAACGACCCGACTACGTGGCTGCGCGTGAACGCCGAAGCGGTGACGGCCGAGATCAGCGCGACGCTCCGTATGCAGGTTGGTGAGACGCTCAAGCGACGCGGTGTCGTGGTCGCGATGAGCGGTGGCGTGGACAGTTCGGTGTGTGCCGGTCTCGCGGTACGCGCGTTCGGCCCGAAGCGTGTTCTGGGCCTGTTCCTCCCGGAGAGAGATTCCGATCCTCTCAGCCTGAGCCTGGCCACGGAATGGGCCGAGAAGCTCGGCATCGAGTACACGACGGAAGACATCACGCCGATCCTCGATGGAGCGGGCTGCTATCGGCGCCGCGACGAGGCGATCAAGCGCATCGTGCCCGAGTTTGGCGATGATTGGAAGTCGAAGATCGTGCTTGGTGGCAACAGGCTCGATTCGGATCGACTCAACGTTTCGTATCTCGTCGTGCAGCGGCCAGGCTCGCAGGAGCTGGAGAAGCATCGGTTGCCGCCGGAAGAATATCGACAGATCGTTGCGGCTTCGAATTTCAAGCAGCGCACGAGAAAGATGCTCGAGTACTACCACGCCGATCGGCTGCACTACGCCGTGGTGGGAACGCCTAACCGTCTCGAGTACGATCAGGGCTTCTTCGTGAAGGGTGGCGATGG
>Ga0075424_100007861_pt1 | contig 10367 bp, 8 predicted proteins | sample SoiMethybrSBSTD3_FD_75301 | JGI IMG/M metagenome (GOLD analysis project Ga0075424, IMG submission 75301) | Bulk soil microbial communities from a Populus tree surrounding site in Tennessee, USA - Soil MetaG P. TD hybrid SBSTD3 | ecosystem: Environmental > Terrestrial > Soil > Tree plantation...
AGGGATTTCAGATCACGGTCCTTCAAGGGTCAAATACTTCCGGTCGAGTGGCATTCGTGACTGTTCGCAATCCGCGTCGAGTTGCGGCAACTTCTGGACTATTTTGCGGGTCCGATTTAGGAACTGCCCATCGAACTTTGTTGGCGGCGATCTCGCGAAGCGCTACGACAATGTCACGATTGTCTGATTCGACGCAAGGCTTCGCTCCTGTGCGGAGCTGCCGGGCTCGTTTCGAGGCGAGCATGACGAGTTCAAAACGACTCGAAACCTTATCGAGACAATCTTCAACGGTTATTCTTGCCATAGGGTCGTTAATGTACGCTCTGCCGCAGTCGAAGACAAGTAAATTATTCTCGCTCATGCCATAGCTGGCCCGGTTACTTAGTCCAAGCAAGCCGACGAGTTTGATTTCTAACCCCCATTTCGCAACCGCAGCAATCAACGAGAATCGAACTAAAGCACACCGATCATTGTGTTCAGGTCTTAAAAGGAATACGGTAAATGGCCGTGAGTAGCCGAAATCCGCAAAAAATATTCAAGATTAACGAATCCTACCGTCACCAGGGTTACGTCGCGACCATTTCGTTAGACCCGTCCAGAAACTCCTGGATATGGAAGGGCCACGTCGATTTCGATGCCGGCATTCATTCGATATCCAGCACCCGCACCTTCGCTACCGCAGAGCAGGCCAAGGAGCACATGCGCCAAAGCGCGCATCAATGCATCGATAATCGTCTCGGATAGCGAGCCGGTAATTTTAGCGGAAAAATTCAATCGAGTTAAAATTGGCTGGGAATTATGCGGCACCACCCGTCTTACCCTCTCCAGTGCGGCGGATACGTGCGCTGATAATTCGGCAACTGCTCGACTCGCTCCACCCAGTGGGCGATATTCGGAAAAGTTTTCGATAAAGGTATCAAGCCGAGATCGAGCGGCTGAGCTGCTTCCTTTCCGGCGGCGCGCAAGAGAAGTTGGACCACCGGAAAAATGGCAATGTCCGCTGCGGAGATTTCTGCGCCAACCAACCAATTGGAACTCGCCAGAGAGGCGTCGATTTTTTTCAACTCGTGACGAATGGTTTGCGCCGCTTGTTGAATTTCATCAATCTTCTCGAGTCCTCTGCCAAAAAACAGCGGGCGCACGACTTTGTCACCGGCGCTCAGAAGATAGGATTCGCATTCCATTACGGAGCGCCATATCGATCCGGTTTGCTCCGCGGTGGTTCCGAAGATCGGCGGTGTCGGATATTTTCGGTCGAGATAGGCCATGATCGCAATCGACTCGTAGAGCACGAACTCATCATCCTTCAAAGTCGGCACCTTGCCGCGCGGGTTCAGCTGAAGATATTGAGGCGTTTTGTGCTCTTGCTTGGAAAATTCCAGAAGTTTGGATTCGTAAGGCAGTCGCTTCAGCTCGAGCGTCAGCATGACGCGCCACGCGAAAGGACTTCCGCTGCCCCAGTACAGTTCGATAGCCATAATCGAATCTCCTTCGCAATCGTTATTGCTCCAGCTCCGCATAATATCGGAAGATTCCTTCCTGATTGAAAGGAATTCGCCGGGGCGAACCGAGATAGCTGGCAATGCGCGGCCGGGCCGCCACTCGATCCCGGAGCGCAATGGCGCGTCGATACTTCTTTTCCATTTTTTTCATTGTCTTCGGAAAAGCATAGCGCAACCCTTCGATCATTTGGAACAGAGAAAGATCGACGTAGGATAACTGGCGGCCCAGGAGAAACTCGCTTCTTTTCGAGTTGCGCTGCAAAATTCTTTCAAAATAATCGAAGAACTTGGGCACGCGCTCAGAAATAAAATCTGCGGCGCGCCGTTTGGCTTCTGGCCTTTGATCTTCGTAGTAAAGACTGCCGGCGATCGGGTGATGCGTGTCGTGAACTTCGGCAACCCAATCGGCAATCGTTAGTTGCAGCTGGTGGGCCCAAAGCCGGCCGGGTTGAATCTTGGGCGCGAGGCCGAGGCGCGCGCCGAGAAAAAACAGGATATTTGCGGTCTGTGCGATCACGAGCTTGCCTGCCTTCAGAAACGGCGGCGCGAACGGGGGATTTTTTTCCGAGCGACTTTCCATGAAGCTCAGCATCGCGGCCATGCCCCGCGGGCCGCGCGCCACATCGACGTAATCCGCTCCCGCCTCTTCGAGCGGCAGGCGGACAAATTCTCCCCGCCCTTGAATCGACGGCCAGTAGTAGAGCTCGTATCGCATAGCTCAGTCTCCCTTCGACAACCGACTTTTCGATCCTTGCTACAGGAATGATCGTAACGAAGTAGACTCTACCCTTAGTTGATCGACGGATGCTAGATGATCCCTCGTTACACGGCCTTCGGCCGTTACTCGGGATGGCCGGGTTTATGAGTATTCGCCGAAAGCGGAGTAGCGAAGGACTCGGGAGATCGATTTATCCGACTTTCCTGAGTAGGCAGCGGTAACGCTGCCGTATCGAAGGATACGCTGCAGCAGTTTTCCGGTAGGAAAAATGGGTGCGCCAGGACTCCCGACCCCCTTCTCTCGCGATCACTTCAAAATCTTTCTCGCAAACTCCCCGGCCGGCTCGCGCCAGTTGATGATCACATCCTCGCCGTAGAAGCGAATCTTCTCGAATTCTTCCGGTGTAATTTTGTCCTTGGCGGCGGGCGTATTGAAGCGCGCGAGCCACTTGGTATCGACATCGAGACGGCGGCTGCCTTGGGTAAGCGCCCGGCCATAGAGCTCTTGCCCTTCTTTGCCGAGCAGCCAATTGATATAGACTTTCGTCGCGTTCGGATGCGGCGCGTTGCCCATGACTGCGACCGTACCGAAGCCGTTGCTGCCGCCCATGCCTTCTTTGATCGAGGTCAGCACTTTGATCGGCAAGCCGCCTTTGATGTACGGATCGACAAAGCGCTGCGCTAAACCCAGCGCGACCGCGAGATTTCCTTTGGCCAAGCCGACCGCGATCTGCTGCCCGTCGCGGTGAATATAAAGATTCTGTTCCGCGAGCCGCTGCAGAAACTCTTTCCCCTTGGCGCGCATCATGTAGCCCCACAGCCCCTGCCCCGCGCTCGGGACGCGCGGTTCGAACATGCCGATCTTGCCTTTCCATTTGGGCTGCAGCAGATCATCGAACGAAGTGATTTCCTCCGGCTTCACCAGGTCGGCGTTGTAAAAAGGCGGGACTGAAAAATCCGCCGAGAACGAATAGATGAAGCGATTGGTCGTGACGTTATCTTCCCACATGTGACCGCCCCACCATTGTTTGGGATCTTTGACCTCCGGAAGAACTACAAAGTCCATGAAGGGCGCCAGCATGTTCTCGTTCTTGAGTGGTTCCAACGTTCCCGAGCCGCCATGGAGCACGTCGAAGTATTTAACTCTGGCTTTGAATTCCGCGATCGCCCTCTGCGCGTTTTGCGGTCCCGGCGCGGACAGCAATTCTAGTTCGATGCCGAAGCGGTTCTCGAAAGTTTCCTTGAATTGTTTGCGCAGCACAGCGGTAGGCGGGCCGCCGGCGACGATTTTGCCTTCTTTCTTCGCCGCCTCGACAATCCTCGCCCATTCATTGGCAGCGTCGGCAGCGTACGCGGCGCGCACGAAAAAAGCCGCCATGAAAAAAAATAACCAAAACACATTGAGTGCTCGTTCAGTCATTGAGGTCTCCTTGCCGTCGGGCGCAGAATGCGGCGATAGCACGGAGGCTTCAATAACGTAAGTCGCCGCGTGAAGTCAAAGATGTTCCACGAATCACATAACGGCGCGGTTTGTCGTTCTACGCGAGATATTCGAGCTTTGTCGATATCTCATTTGTGAATCCGCAATGCACTGGGTTATAAGACATTCGCCGCATAGATGAAGAAGATGGACGCGGCGAAGGAGGTCACCGTGAAACCTGTGCACTATCGAACGTTCGTGTTTTTTCTTCTGCTCTGCTTCCTGACCTCGCCCGCGATCGCGCAGGATGCTTCGAAAAAGCTTCTGGTCGCCTATGCCGGCCTGATCTCGACTCACACCAGCCTCTGGCTCGGAGAAGATCAGGGCTTCTATCGAAAGCACGGGCTCGATGTCACCTCAGTGTTCATCAGCAGCGGATCGGTGACTTCGCAGGCACTCATCGCCGGAGAAGCGACTGTCGCTTCCACGAGCGTCGGTCCCACGGCAGGGGCCGTCAGCGGCGGTGCCGATCTGGTGATCGTGGCGGCAACAATCCACATTCTTCCGTACCAACTCTGGGTGACGCCGCAAATCCGCCAACCGGCGGACTTGAAAGGCAAGCGAGTCGCCATCAGCACCTTCGGTTCCGGCAGCCATCTCGCAGTCGAAGTGGCGCTCCAACATCTCGGCCTCGACCCCGCGCGAGACAAAATCGCAATTATTCAAGTCGGAACGCAGCCGGAACGAGTGGCGTCCTTGGTCACCGGGAAGATCGAAGCGACATCGTTGGAGCCGGGCTTCGGACAGGCGGCGCGGGACAAGGGACTCAGTGTCATGGCCGATCTGACCAAGCTCGAGGCGCCTTACTTGAATACGGTCATTGTTGCCTCACGGCGCTATATTAAAGAGAACCCGCAGCAGATGGAAGCATTTCTGAAAGGCACGATCGATGGCTTGTACTTTGTGTCGAACCCGGCCAATGAGAAAACTGTGAAGAGCGTTCTGGAGCGGCGAATGAAACTTTCAACACCTCAAAGCATTCAGATCATGTATGACGCCACCGTGGATATCCATACGAAAACCAAAACTCCTTACGCGACGCTCGCCGGAGTACAAAACATGATCGACGCCCTGATGCGCGTAAATCCGCGCCTGGCGAAAGTCAAGGCGGCAGAGATGATCGATAATTCCTTCATCGAACGGCTGGACAAATCCGGGTACATCGCAGAAGCGATGAAGCGCGGCCGCTGATTGAGGCCGGGGTCAATTGGAAACTAGTTGAACTCATCATGAAGTGATTCATGAGCTTTCGCTCGCCCACAGAGAATGAAATACCAGGGGAAAGATTCCTCGCATTCGCTCGAAATGACAAAGCATGTTATCTCGAACGGAGTAAGAGATCTTTTTCCTCGGTTTTTTTTTCGAAGAAGAACTCGAAGGCGACGAACATTTGATGATCGACATCACTACTGTCCGACACGTTTCACAATAGAATCAGTTGGTTGGGATCGTCGTTGAAATTTTCTTTGAATACAGAGCAAGTAAGAAGCTTAATCATCGCTGTTCTTTCGAACGGCGTGACGCTTAGAATCTGTAAGATCTGATATAAAGACAACTCCAAATTGAGACGCTTGCGAACGATGGCCACTAACACGTACACAGTGGCTGCGATCCATATTTGGGTCTTGACCGCGTTTTCCGAGGTACCGAAGAAGCGCTTGATGCGCAGGTGCTGCTTGATCCACTTGAAGAACAGTTCGACTTGCCAGCGTAAGCGGTACAACTCGCAAATGGTCAGGGGCGCCAAGGTCATATGATTGGTCAAAAACACCAGCCGTCGTCCCTCGCCATCGCGATAGCGAATACGGCGCAATCGTTCGGGATAGGCCTGCTGGGAGTAAAAGACAACCAATTCTACGTCTTGATCGCAAATCAAGCCCGTGTTGCGATCGACAGGCCGAGAGTAAACTCGTTTGCATTGGAAGTTGGAGCGGGCCTGAGTAACGAAGAAGCTCTGGCACTGATGCAGGTGGTAGAGCCGGCCAAAATCCAAATAAGCGCGGTCCATGACATAGAAGGCCCCCGGTTCGGTAATCAGCACATCGAGGCCGTTGACATCGTGCAGTTTGCCCTCGGAGATGTGGATAAAACTGGGAATGGCTCCGCGCAAGTCGAGCAGGGTGTGCAGTTTGATCCCCGCTTTGGTGGTGCGAAACTTGGCCCATGGAAACAGCGGGAGACACCGGTCGATGGTGGTCGCATCCAGGGCGTAGACGGTCTCGGTAAGATCCACGCCGAGAGAGTCTTCGGCATACAGACGGCGTGCGATGCGGATAAGCGCCTGAGCAAATTCGGCATAGATACGCCAGTCCCGCCGCTCGTTGGCGTCGGCCAAGGCGCTGCGACTCACCGTGCCGCGCAGACCCAGGTGATAAAGCTTGGTGGGTTGGGCGCGCAGACACGCCTCCATATCGCGCAGACTTTCTCGGTACGGTCAGTTGAGCGAAGGCCATCGACAGAAACTGGTCCAGACAGCTGAAGGTGCGCACGTTGAAATTGCCACGATACTTGGCTACCAAACGGCGAAAGGTATGCCACGGCGCAAACTCCATCAGTTGTGCGAAAACCAGATTGCCACTGTGCATCGGCACCTCCCGGGAAAGTCCCGAAAGACTGCCGAAAACGGCAATGTGAATTCAAATCGTTAACAACTTCAAACGTCATGAACACACGGAAAAAATCTCGATTTTTGGCTAAGGCTGATCACGGTGCTTCGGAGGCCACCAAAGAGATCGCCACATCCGCTGCGCCTCGGCTAATCGGTCCTTTGCCGACGGAATAATTCGGTCCTGATCGTGATTGGTACACGGCACCGAACTTTCCATCCGCTACAATTCGCGGAATCGTTTGCTACGTGCAAAAAAGCGTGCGGTTGTACTTGTGCACTGCTCACGGTTGTCTTACTGGGCCTGTCAGGCTGCGCCGGCATTCCGGTGAACGGTACGATCGCTGGCCAAGCGATCGAAACCCGTGTCGATTCTGAAGTGGCTCGCTATTATCTGGCGAACTACCTTTCAGGCAAACATACAGATCCTCTCCTCGATGAGCGCATAGATCGCGTTTACGAGCAGGCCAATGACAATTTGCCCGACCGCCAGGATCTCAAAAAATTAAGCGACGATTTTTCAGTTGATTTCGCAGCACTGTATCTGGCGGACCAGATTGCTCGCGTGCCTGTTAACGCTTGGTTTCAGAGCGCTTTCCGTCAAGCCTACGAATACACTCTCGAGACGTTTCCTCGAGGTCAAGTGCCTGGCGCCGCTGATTTTGACGTGCTCATTGTGCCCACGTATCTGTACAAACGATTTACGTTCTTTACGGGCGCCGATTTAGCTGTGCCTCGGGCAGCACTACAGAAGGTAGGATTTAATTGCCATTTCGTGGAAACCATCGATGACGGCCCCGTGGAATTGAACGCTGAGATCATCATGGCTGCCATTGGAGCACGGGCGACGAGCGGTCGGCGCTTAATCGTGGTCAGCGCCAGTAAGTCCGGCGCGGAAGTGGCGCTGGCATTAACCCGACTGGGAATTGCCAACACTCGTCACGTTGCGGCTTGGATAAATGCCGTAGGCGCGCTTCAGGGGACCCCAACGGTAGACGATAAGCTTTTGCCGGACTTCGAGTTTCTGACGGGAAAGATAGACCCGGCCGGCACTGAGAGTATGGCGACGAGCCGGAGCCGGCAACGCTTCGATTCGTTCAACATTCCCCGCTCTGTGCTTGTGGTCAATTACTTCGGGATTCCGACGACCGGCAATATTTCGTTTTTCGGGGGCAAAGTCTATTCCGCTCTGCGAAAGTACGGACCCAATGATGGGGTGTTACTGCTTGGAGATATGATTTTGCCGGGTGGCGTGACGGTAGCTCGGGTTGGCGCTGACCACATGCACATGAACGACCATGTTGATATCGCGACTGTAGCTCTAGCGATGACCGTGATTGAATGGCTCAAATATCACGACCGAATTTCGCCTGCTGATAGTCACGCAGCGGAATATCCCGCCAAATCCGCTGAGGGAGACGACCATGTCCGGTAAAGCGACCGGAACCCATGAACCACGATTAACAGCAATCAGATTCTGAATGATGCCTCGTATGACGAGTGACAACATCGGGCTTGGACCGAATAGCAAAATAGGTGCTTGACTATTTATTGTGGCGGCCATAACAACCAGCCCGATCACTTCCAAGCGAGGACGGTGTGACAATGGCTTATGAGCTGAAGCATCGAACCACGAAATCCATCGACAAAGGAAAAAATTATCCGCTCGGCGCGACCTCGACATCTGACGGAGTCAACTTTGCCGTCTATTCGCAGCACGCCGCGGAAGTTTTTCTGCTTCTCTTCGACAAAGCAGACCGCGAGCCCGCGGACATCATCCAGCTCGTGAACCGCGACAAGTTCATCTGGCATGCGCTGGTCAAAGGATTAAAGGCCGGACAACTCTACGGCTACAAAGCGCGCGGTGATTATCGGCCCGAGTTGGGGCTCCGCTTCAACGACGCGAAGCTGCTACTCGATCCATATGCCAAGGCGGTGACCGGAAAGTTTCGCAACGTCGATAATCTGCTCCTCGCCTACGAATCACAACCCGCTGCAAAAGAGAGTTCGCCGGATACGCGCGACAATACAACCGTTGTGCCCAAAGGGATTGTCATCGACGATGCATTCGACTGGCAGGGCGTTGATTCTCCCGACCTCGCGCTCGAAGAGCTGGTGATTTACGAAGTGCACGTGAAGGGCTTTACCGCGCACCTGTCATCGGGCGCCGGCTTCCCCGGCACTTATTTGGGGTTCATGGAAAAGATTCCCTATCTCACGCGCTTGGGCATCAACGCGGTGGAATTTTTGCCTGTCCACGAATTTTTCGTCGACGATTTTCTCGCTAAGAGAGGCCTGACAAATTATTGGGGCTATAATTCCATCGGATTTTTCGCGCCGGAGTCATCCTATTCAACGCAACGTTCATCCGGCTGCCAGGTGACCGAGTTCAAGACACTGGTGCGGGAGCTTCACAAGGCCGGCATCAAAGTCATCCTCGACGTGGTCTACAACCACAGCGGCGAAGGCAACGAGATGGGACCGTCGATCTGCTTCCGCGGCCTGGATAACCCTGCCTATTACAGCCTCACCGGCCCCACCGACGCGCCGCGCCGCTACTACATGAACTACACCGGTTGCGGTAACAGCTTGGATTTCGACAGCCCCGCAGTCATCCGGCTCGTCATGGACTCTTTGCGTTACTGGGTCGACATCATGCACGTAGATGGTTTTCGTTTCGATTTGGCATCGGTGCTTGGCCGCAGCGAACACGACGGCGGGTTTCGCTCCTCGGCCGCCTTCTTTGATGCCGCCTCACAGGACCCGGTCCTCAATCGTGCGATTCTGATCGCGGAGCCATGGGATATCGGAACCTATCAGGTTGGTAATTTCCCGGTGGACTGGTCCGAATGGAATGGCAAGTTCCGGGACACGCTACGGCGCTTCGGCAAAGGCGACTCCGGACAATTCGCCGATCTCGGCTGGCGGCTTACCGGTTCTGCTGACCTGTACGGCGAGGATGGGCGTTCCGCCTACAACAGTATTAACTTCATTTCTTGCCACGATGGCTTCACGCTGCACGATCTGGTCGCCTACAATGGCAAGCACAACGAACAAAACGGCGAAAATAATCAGGACGGAGCGAACGACAACAACTCGTGGAACTGCGGAGCGGAAGGCGAGACGGATGACCCTGCCGTCCTGCGGCTGCGCAGGCAACTGATAAAGAACCACGCCTGTTATCTTCTGTTCGCTTGCGGCACGCCCATGATCCTGGGCGGCGATGAGTTCGGCCGGACGCAGCGCGGGAATAACAATGCCTATTGCCAGGACAACGAGATCAGTTGGCTTGATTGGACCTTGACATCGCGTAATGCCGAGATCTGCGATTTTTTTCGTAAGGCGATCGCCTTTACGCGACGATTCCCCGTCCTCATTCGGCGGAAGTTTTTCCTCGGCACCGATCTTGACGATGATGGTGTACCGGATCTCACCTGGTATGCGCCGGACCTTGGCCGGCCCAACTGGAGCGATCCAAATGCGCGCACGCTTTGTTATCAGCTCGACGCGAGCGAAGATAAATCCGACGTCGGCGCCGAACGGCTATTTTTTATTCTAAATGGCAATCCGGAGTCGCAATGGGTGAAACTTCCGGCGCTCGCTTCATCCTTCGCATGGCATCGAGCAATCGATACGAGTCTTTCGGCCGGCGAAGACTTCGCGGAGAGCGGAAATGAGATTCTGATCAATCCTTCCGATCATTACATCGCCAATGCACGAAGCGTCGTCGTGCTCCTCGCGCAGAAAGCGAAACCGGGAGTAACTCACCGCGAGGTGGATCGAAGCGTCAGCACCCGACCGGGAGAGTCCTAGCGCGTGGCATCATAGTTTTCTCTCAGCGCGGCGCAGCCACAGCCTAAAAAGAGCAGAATTTTCACCACGAAGTAATTCATGAGCTTACGGTCATCCACAGAAGATGAAAACACACCATTTCCGCTGAGGACGGCTCTTCCTCGAGTGTCATTCCCGCGCCAGGCGGGAATCCAGGTTTGTTTCTCGGCCGAATTAGCCTGGATACCCGCCCTTCGACACCGCTCAGGACATGCTTTCGCGGGTATGACGA
>Ga0075424_100007862_pt1 | contig 10367 bp, 18 predicted proteins | sample SoiMethybrSBSTD3_FD_75301 | JGI IMG/M metagenome (GOLD analysis project Ga0075424, IMG submission 75301) | Bulk soil microbial communities from a Populus tree surrounding site in Tennessee, USA - Soil MetaG P. TD hybrid SBSTD3 | ecosystem: Environmental > Terrestrial > Soil > Tree plantation...
GCTGATCGAGACATGCAAGTTGAATGGCGTCGATCCACTGGCGTGGATGACCGACGCGCTGAACAAGCTCATCAACCGCTGGCCGGCGTCGAAGATCGACGACCTGATGCCCTGGGCTTATGCAAAAAAACCGGCTTGAGCCGCAGTCGAGGTGGGGCGGCAGCACCGCTTACCCTGGAACGATGACAACGCTTTTTCGGTCGAAAGCTTCTGGTCTGCTTTTGCAAATAGATGAGCCAGGATGAAGGCGACAAGAAATGGCAAAACGGCACACGTCAATGCGAACACCAACCGCAACGGCAACGATGCTCCACCATGGCGGAAGGTGAAGTCAAAGAACACCAACAATGCGTTCGCTGCTGCTAAGGCGTATAGCAAAGCGCCACACCCCGAGTTCTGAGCGCTTTAGCGCGTAATTCACACCCCTATAGCCGGTTCCAGAGCCGAATTTCGGTCATATACATTACCGACTACCCCGAGCGAGGCGTGGTAACGGAATGAGGTGTTGCGTGCGGGCTGCAGGGGGTCGACATGCCAAAAGCACGAGCACTAATCGAGGGAGCTTCACTTGGCCCAGAGGCATTGAAGGCCGCTTGCGAGGCGTTCGATGCAGCCTGGATCGCCATCGCCTCACAGTTCAAAGACCCAACTGAGATAGAGGTCGCCCGATTAACGTTGGCCTCCGCAATCCTTTCGGTGACGGACAATTCAATCCGTGACGTCCTGACTCTGAAGCATTTGGGCCTTCAGGAGATGGTTCGGAAATGCGCTTCCGAGTTACGCTTTCCTGCTGTTGTCCAGTTATTCAACGAGAAGCATTGGCGAGAGCAAGCAGAAGCGACACGCCGGCTTGCGAACCTCGATTCCGACCCTGTGATGAAAGAAGGATTGCTGGAAATCGCAAGAGGCTATGACCGCCTCGCTGACATGATGAGAGAACGAGACCAGCCAAATGGGCACACCGCGAACAAACGGCGTTGACCGCTAAGGTCACCCTTCCATTTGCTTTGAAAGAGGCGAGCAGCCTGCAGCTGTCCGCGCACAGCCAGAGGCTTAGCAACCGCAGCGCCACTGAGCAAGGCAATGAAATCGCGCCGCCTCATTCGATGACCTCGTCGGCGCGGGCGATCTGCGTCGGTGGGATCGTGATGCCAAGCGCCTTCGCGGTCTTAAGGTTCAGGAGCAACTCAACTTTTGTACCCTGCTGGACCGGCAGTTCGCCAGGCTTTTCGCCTTTGAGAACACGGGCGGCGTTACGCCGGCCTGTCGATAGGAGTCCGTCAGACTACCACCGTAGCTCATCAAGCCGTCGGCGGCGACGAATTCGCGGCCTTCAAAGAGCGCTGGCACCGCATGGCGGAGTGCCAGTTGGGCTATGCGTTCGCCGTTACCGCTGAATAGCGAACCCGCGCCGAGTACCAGCCCCCCTATCCTCAATTGGGTGAGTTTCTCAAACGCTGCAGCGAAGTCGCGCTCCGCGCTCGCGTAAAGGACATGAAGTTCTAGCGCCAAGGTACGGGTCCGCCATTGCGTACGGGCATCTTGTCGCCGTTCTCCCGTACGACTGCCTCCCGTGCAACCTATAGTTCTTGAGACAGGCTCACCTCCCTTTGCTAAGCCAGCCAGCTGGCAGTTCCAGTCGGCAGCAAACCCCGTCCGGAGCCATCACAAGGTCAACGGTACCACCGAACTCATAGGGGATTAGGTCAGTAATGGTATTCGTGCCATAGCTAGGGTTGCCGCTCGCAACCACGGGGGGGCCACCCATCTCCTGCCATTCAAGCACCAGAGGCGATGGGTGATCCCACCTGATCGATACGCGCCCATCCCCAGTAGCGAGCGCGCCGTACTTTGCAGCGTTGGTGGCGAGCTCATGGAGTACCATGGCCATCGCCTGACCCGCCGCGGGCTTCAGTAAAACGCCAGGTCCGTTGATCTCGATGTTGTTACGGGTGGCGTACGGTGCGAGCTCGCGCCCGACGAGCTCCTTGAGCGACACCCCTTGCCATTGATGCGAGCTCAACAGTTCGTGTGTCGTTGCCATCGAGCGAATGCGTCCATCGAGCGCCGCTACGAAATCGGCGATCGATCCGCTTCCTTGCCGAGTGTGGGAAACGACAGCGCTGACAGTCGAGAGTGCGTTCTTAACGCGATGGTCGAGCTCGCGCATGATGAATTGCATCCGCTGTTCCTCACGGCGGCGATGCGAGATGTCCACCACAGACGCAATGACCGCGGTGTCTCCAGAACCTGGAATTGGATTGAGCCCAATTTCCACGGGAAACTGTTCACCGTTCTTGCGTCGGGCAAACAGCTCCCGCCCCGCTCCCATTGGCCTCGCGGTGGCCTTCCCTACATAAGCTTCCCTGAGCTTGGGATGCATATCACGCAGCGATTCGGGCACGAGCTCTTCAATCGCTTGACCGACGACGTCGCCGCTCGGCACGGCGAAGACCTCCTCGGCCGCAGCATTCATCTGCCGGACCTTCCCGGTACGATCAACCATGAGCATGGCGACTGGCGCATGCTCAAACAGGGACCGAAAGCGCTCTGTGGCTTCGCTCAGCGCCTTCGTCCGCGCTTCGACCCGCTGTTCCAGTTCGAGGCGGGCCTCACGAAGCTCCTCAAGCGTGCGTTCGTGCGCAGCGACTTCACGTTCGAGTTGTGCATTGGCCATCTGAAGCTCGTTCGGGCTCGGAATAGCCAGAGCCTTTGGGATCAGCGGAAAGATCAACACAGCAGTGAATACGGACACTGCCGCGGTGGTTGCCTTCACAAGACCCTGCACTTCATAGATCGGATGCCAGAGCGTAATAACACTGAAGAGGTGCGTAAGCCCGCACCACAGTATGAAGGCCGCAAAAAGTCGCGCGAGTCCTTTCATCTCAATGTTGGGACGCTTGGTCACGAAGATCCAAATCGCGAGCGGGATCGCTGAATACGCCCCGAAGATGAGTATATCGGACGCTGCATGTAGTGTGACGAGCCAGGGTTCCCACAGCAGGCAGTACCCGTGAGGCATGTAAATGCCGTTGAGAAGACGGTCCATCATGCATGGCCCCTGTCATTGTTGTTGGGCGCCAAGGAAACACATCTCGGAGCCTCTACGCCAGTCCTCCCTACGGCCTTAAGCGTAACCTGCGTCATTGGTTGGATCGCCAGGAGTTTCTGCCGTGTCGGCGAGCCAGCATGCCTCCCTCATCTTCTAACGAGGCGATACTCATGTCGTGGCACTGCGCCTCGTTGGGCGCGGCCTTTACTGTCGCTCTCGCCTATTTTTTAGCCGCCCAGCTAGGACTCTACAATTCGCGACATAATCCCCTACGAGTTCGGCGGGAAGGTTGACCTCACATTTGCTCTGGAAGGGGTCCGGTGCCGGGTGGAACTTCCAGCAGACTGGCTCAGGACCGCTGAGTGTTTCAAAGGCCGTCGCACACGCGTTCCTGAGAACTGAAACGCCTGAGTTGAGACTGGCAAGCGGAGTGTGCTCGCGCATGGAGCTGAACGCTCGAACAACGCGCCATTACTTCGTCCAGCAAGGACTGCGAGCACTGCGGATGAAACGATGAAACGGCTTGCGCTGGTTCAGAGCTCTTAGCGCCGAAAAAACCGCGCCCGCGCCAACGCGCGGCATTATGCGTATAGCTCGGACGCGGCGAGGCCGGGCGCAACTGCGGGGTGTGCGCCGGCCCCAGCATCTCAACTACTTGCTTTGCGGCTGATGGATATCCCCAATTCAGGGGAACCTCCCGACCCCGCGGCATAATGTATTCTCACGGCTGGACAAATGGAGCTGCGGGATGAAAGCACGCGCATTGATCGACGGAGCACCGTTCGGGCCTGAAACTGTGAAAGCTATCAGCGAGGCGTTCGATCAGGCATTCACACGGATCAAAAGAATTTTCGACGGTGACCCTAATGCAGCTGAGGTCGCGAGGATAAGGCTCGCAAAAGCGATCTTGTCCGTCGCTACGGAGGGTAATACGGACGTTCGGGACCTGAAAAATCGCGCGATTGTGGAGATGGCCACCCGTTACGCCTCGCGCGAGATGCGGGAGTAGCTGTGGCTGGCGGTTGCTAACCGCGTTCGAACAATCGCCATCGCTCCTTATTAGCTTCACGCCAGGCCACCGTCTTGATCTTGCGCCACCCGCGAGATTGGCCCGACTTATAGGGTGCATCGCGGCGCTTCGAGACCACGCCTTCCAGCCCGTGCTTCTCAGCCACCTGGAGCAGCGCCAGGCCGTCATTGAAGCCTTCGGAAGCTAGCATCGCCGGGCAACCGAACCGGCTCACGAGAGCCTGCAGGCGCCCCTGGCGTGCTTCCAGCGACCACTTCCGTAGATCCCTGGCATGCCGGCCGCGTCGCTGGCCACTATTTCGCCGTCGATAATGGCCGACCTGGTGGGGAGCTCGCGGAGCACGCTCACCAATCGCGGAAAGCGCCGGCTGAACCGACCCCCGCTGCGGCTGTAGAGTTCGACGGTCTTGCCGATTATGTGTGCCTGAACGCGAAAGCCGTCGAATTCGATCTCGTGCTGCCAATCGTCGCCGGCAGGCACGGTTTGGCCGTCACAGGGCTACAGGGCTGGATGAAGCGGAATGGTGTCACTGCGAGGGCAGGTCCACGCTTTCGAACAGGATGCGCCCGCACTTCGCACATGGCGGAGGAGCAGGGATGGGCCCATCCGCCTTCGTCAAATCTCCGCAGTTGGAGCACATCCACGCGCGGCTCAGCAGCCGTTCGGTCCGAGTCACGACCCTGTCGGGCAAACCCATGCGATTGGTGATCTGTTTCTTATGCATACCCGAGATTTAGCGGCATGCACCTGCCTGGGCAACCAATCGTGACCGTCGGGCACCATCTTGGCCGGGATGGATTGCAGAGTTTGATGAAACGGAGGGGCGCCCCCTAAACCAGCCGTGGTCGTGGTGTCGCGCCACTACTCACGACCATTGTGGGAGTCCGGCCAAGCCTCATCGGCCGCGCGCAGCAGTTCGACGATAAAGGCGTCAAGGTCCGCCCGCGAAGCGAACTCCTGCACATTGGACTCGCCCTGATCGTTGGCGAGGATAACTTTGCCGTCATGCGCCCATGCTCCGTGTTTGCATACACTTGCCATGGATGTTACCTCGAAAACTGGGGCTGATCGGCTCGCGACCATTGCCTGCCGCGGCAGCTCCGTTAAATCGGTAGAAACCCTGGGCGACCCGCGTCTGCACGTGCAGGTGATGTCAGTTGTTTGTAAGGCATGGTGAGGATGACGTTTCGCACTTGTTGTTCCGTACAGACGTTGCTGTTTCTGTCGCGCGCCCGCAGCTTTGCCACACGCACGACCAAAAAATTAGGAACGGAAGGGTAAGTACGGAAGCGTACCCTCATTTCGTGCGAATACTGTTTTTTAACCCTACATCACCCATTTTTCACCAACAACTTCCTTAAAAATGGACGACTTGGTGCGGCTCAGGTCAGCTCGCCGTCAGGGAGAGCAGAGGCAGGCCGGAGACAGCTCGTGGAAAATAACCCCACCTTTGCCCAAACACGGCGCAACCTGTTTGCTGCCGCGTCAATCGTAGTGGCGGCCCTCTGGGCGCGAGGCGCGCGTGCATACGAACATAACCATCATGGTCATGGCCACGGTTGGGGCCACGATCATCACAGCGGAGGCGGCGGAGGCCATTGTTTTCTCCGCGGTACTTTGATCCGAACGCCAAGCGGTGAGCAGGAGATCAGCACACTCGCCGTAGGCGATCTCGTAGTCACGCACTCCGGGCAGGCAAAACCCATCAATTGGGTCGGTCGACGCAGTTTGCGCCGCGATGCCGGAAAGCTCTGGAGCGGCGACGTCCTACCCATCAAGATTGCCCGTTCGGCGCTCAGCGAAGGGGTCCCTCATCGTGATCTCTATCTCTCATCACAGCATGCGCTCTACCTTGATGACCTGTTCGTGACGGTCGGCTCACTCGTGAATGGCTCTACTATCGTGCGTTGCGACGCCGATGAACTGCTCACCCTGGACTATTTCCACTTGGAGCTAGCGGAGCATGACATCGTGTTTGCCGAGGGCGCTCCATCAGAGACACTCTTTTCGGCATCAGGTGAGTACAAGCTGTTCGACAACTTGAACGAACGCGCGAACACGGAAAGTGAGAATCCGTCGCCAGCACAACGGAGTGCGCCCCAAATCAACATCACAGGCGCTCGTCGGCAGCTGCGTTCTCGGCTCAGGAGCGGATTGGCAGGTCTTGTGGATCGGCGCACCGACTTTGATAGGCTACGGGACCGCCTTGAGGATCGCGCTGAGCGGATGAAATCTGCCGCTTAGCAGGCCGTCGACTGATGGTCGGCACCGCCGTCGCGACCGAGCTCTGCTCTCGCAGCGGCCCTTCGCAACCCCCGCGGCCCGTTGATGTTATGGAGCAGCTTGATGGCCGACGACGCATCCTCTTTGTGGATGATTTTTGTTCTATTCGCATGTGGGGCCGCGGTGGTTGGCGCGTTAATGCCAACCATTGGAACCGTATGGATCGCCGGAGTGACTTATCCGCTCATGGTTGTCCTGACTCTTATAGGTTTCGGCATCGTCATCCATCACGAACAACTCGATCTGGAAACGGTCGCTATAGCCGGAGCAGCCTCGCTTGTCATGGCCTTACCTGTCACCTTGCTCGCACATTACATGGACCGGATCCTCTCACGCTAAACGAAGTTCCGAACGGGGATAGATGGAACATGACCGGAGCCGACCATGTACCCGCGCGAACGGCAGCGCCATTGACCACAGTGAGGATGCGGATGCCCAAGTGATCCAGATCCATCTATTCTCTCGGGGCCGGCTAGGGGTTTTTGCCGATTGAGACTGCTCGTTGCGTGATGGTCGAGTTGCACCCGAAGCCAGCATGACCGCCTACCTTGTCTGGTCAGTCAGATCCAAAGTCCTAACGGGGCGCAAGTGGGGGCTGCTCTCGGCTTGCGGGGCGTGCCCTGTCAGTCTTGTTTGTGGCCTGTCAGCAGGAAGATGCAATGCAAGTGCTCCGGGTCGGCCTCGTTTGCTTGGTTGCTACACTGATGGGAACGTCTTTGGGACGCGCGGGAAACCTGGAATGTTCCTGCCTTTGCTGGAATGGAGTCGACGCGCTTTGTATTATCGATCGCGGCGACCGGCAGTTAGATAGCGTGCTGGAGACATCGACGAATTACGGTTTAGTCGCCCAGGGCAAAGACCTCTTCCTTTTTTCGCAGTGCGCCAACCCTTATGATGTACAGTGCCCTACAACGCACTCGTACAAGGCTTGCGGAAGTACAACGGGAAGGATGGTCTCAAAGGGTTCCGGGATCGGGGCGAGCGGTGTTGCTGGTTCCGCCTCCGTGATAGCCGTTGAGGATCGAAAGCCGAACGTATTTAGTTGCCCATAGGGTTCTTCTGAACCTCCTTGGTCCGCAAGTCTCAAACTGACACACTCAAAATCTGCAACGCCGACGTTCGCAGCCTAAGCCCCCAAGGGGGCCCGGCGGTCCCGGAGATCACCCAGCGAAGAGCGGCGGAGCCTTCGCGAGATTAGCTCCGAGCTTGAGAAGGCGGGCCACGTGATGACAAGCAAGTACCGGATGCAAGTGCAACCGCGAGCGTTCAACACGGCGACAATAAAAGGCCATGGTCGAGGGGCCAATGCCTGCAAGGCGCGACGCCGGCGACGCCAAGAGCGAGGACTAGGCCATGGCCAACCGCACGCCGCTCTCAGATCAGCTCGAAGTGGTTGAGCGCTTGCTTGCCTGCGCCAAGGCCGAAAAGGATTGGCCCTCGGTCGCGCCGCTCAAGGCGACGGCTGATCTCATCCGCTGGACGATGGCGAACGGCGAGACGTTGAAGGTGGCGGCGGCCGTGGTCAGAGACCCCGGTGTGCAGGCGGTTCTTTCGGCGTTCCCCGGCTCGGAGATCAAGGCTATACGCACGTCAGAGTGATGTAATCAGCTTTCCCGGCCGGTACCTCAATCGCGACGGCCCATCACGCCGTAATCAGAGTCCGCGAGCACCCGCTTCCCAACCACCCTGGTTGCCCGTCGGCCCGGACAGGACGTCACACAGCAAGTTAAGCAATCTTATTAAGAAACGGACCTTCTTCGGCTTGCTCGGCGTGAACTCCCGCGCCTCCACATGCATGTTCATATCTGCCCCCTTGAAACTCAAGTGATCACCTCATAACGAGGTGATAGAACTCACAGACTCGGGCGCGAACATACTTATTCCTTCGTTGTCGGAAATTCGTTAGCGGGACCATTCTGAGCGCGAGGATCTGTGTTGCCACATGAACGTCATTTACGCCGGCTCAGCAAGCTGGTTACGTCTGCCGCCGGAGTGAACAGCGTGATGCGTGCGCCATCGCAGTATTGACACGACTGGGGGCTATGAGCAGCAATGATCCTCCGTCCGACCGAGAATAAGGTAAACGCCAATGCGCCAGCCCGATCCAGGAGACCGAAGAGGCGGTTGGCCGAAACTCAATGGCGCCATCCGACCGGCCTCCGGCTTTACTGCCTGTTGCTCCCGGGAATGTCCTGATTGACGACTGGGAAAAGCAGAAGGCAGCCTTGGCGAGATGCGGCGGTGTGTGGACCAACGCAGTCGAGGCTTCTAACTGATGTCGGTTTTCCGGCAGTGCCTCCGGGACCTCATGCGTCTCATCTTAGACGCCGAGGTGTCCAAAAAGGCTGCCCGCGAGCGCGCTATCCAGCTCCTCAAGCAAAACCTGTCACCAGACCAGTTGAAACAGTACGAGCGATCCGGCCACTTCGAGGTGATTGGGGGCTGCACGGCCCGGCGTTATCGTATCCGGCGTGGTCACCAGATGAACGTAGAGTTGCTCGATCAGAATGGTCGCCGTTTCTGCTGTTTGTGCTTCATGCCCGAGGGCACCCTTGCCACCGCCGACGTCATGCTAGCTCAGAAGATTGCGCTCGAGTTGTTCGAGGTTGAGGCGCTCGAGGTCGCGAAAAAAGTACCAGTGTTAGATCGGTTGGAAGACTCGGATCGGCGCCGATCCTGACGGCTTCTTCCCCAGCCCACGGAAAGAGACGCCCTCGCGCAGAGCGAAGCCGGCAGCAAGGATAACGTGGCCACAGGGATAATCGGCGCCGGCTAGTCGCCGGCACTTTTCACACCATCCTCCGGTCGCCGACGAGCTTGCGGCACGGTTGGCATTGCTGCCGAAGGGCAGCTCGCGGCGAGGGCGTGCCCAACGGAGTTAGTGAAAGGGAGAGCCCGTATGGCGGCCACCGCGGGCTCTCTTTAAGGTCGGCGCCTTAAGCTTCCTGCTTGAGCCCGACACCGAAAGCGGGGAGTAGCGTCGGGGACCCCAAACAACGGGTGACACTGAGGCATATTCTGGGGCTCAGAAATTGTGATGTTGGTCGTCTAGATGACCAAACGGTCCCCGCGTTCACTTGGCGGACGGGAGATTGAGATGGCCCGTTGGGGGATTGGGATGAGCGCTCGGTGTCCCTAGCGCTCATCACTCCCGCAGGTCCCGCAATTCCCGCAACGACCAGACCCGCCCCTGGCCGCTGGAAGCCGTAGGCCACCCCCCGACTTCACTCAATGGCCACGCTCAAGTTGCGCACTCAACTATCCTTGACACATGCGTATCGTTTGCGACCCGTGACTGTCCGGCAACATCAGCCGAGGCCAACCGATTAGAAGTGATCGAAACTATGCGCCGCCTGGGGCAAGCTTGCGAAATTCGGCGCGCGTGGGGAGCTCCATCTGAAACGTCGATCCTTTGCCCGGCGTCGACTCCACCCAGATGCGACCACCGTGCATCTCCACGATCTGCTTGGCGATGGCGAGCCCGAGGCCCGTGCCGCCGTTGGCCTTGGTCAGAGAGCTGTCGACCTGGTGGAATTGATCGAAGATCCGATCTTGTTGGTCCAGTGGTATGCCCGGCCCGGTGTCGGTCACCGAGACGGCGAAAAGGCCGTTCCGCGCGCCCGCGGCGATGGTCACCTCGCCTGCGTCGGTGAACTTGATGGCGTTGCCCACGAGGTTGAGCAGCACCTGCGTGAGGCGCTGTTCGTCGCCGAGGCCAACGGGAAGCGGCTTGTCCACGGACGTCGTGAGCGTGAGCTTCTTGTTCTGGGCAAGCGACTCGGTGGCCGCGCGCACCGTCTCGACCACGCTCTCGATGGCATACTCGGCCATGTTCAGAGTGAACTGGCCGGACTCGATCTTGGCGATGTCGAGCACGGTGTTGATGAGGCCCAGGAGGTGCTTGCCGTTGGAGCGGATGCGGGTGAGGGCATCGAGCGATTTCGGTCCTTGCGACTCGTAGAAGCCTTCCTGGATGAGTTCGGCATACCCGAGAATGGCCGC
>Ga0075424_100007865_pt1 | contig 10366 bp, 8 predicted proteins | sample SoiMethybrSBSTD3_FD_75301 | JGI IMG/M metagenome (GOLD analysis project Ga0075424, IMG submission 75301) | Bulk soil microbial communities from a Populus tree surrounding site in Tennessee, USA - Soil MetaG P. TD hybrid SBSTD3 | ecosystem: Environmental > Terrestrial > Soil > Tree plantation...
AGTTGGGAAGCTGGGATAAGCAGTTCGCAACCATATTCTCCTGGTCCGAGTAGGTCCTAAGTTGATACTTGGGTTGGAACTGCCCGGTGTCGACGAGAATCGGGTCTTTGGCAAGTACTGCCAGGGTCTCACGGATCGCTCTGTGCAGACGCAGAAAGGCGGCAACCCGTCGCTCTCTCGTCGCTTTGCTCTCAAAGATGCTTGTTTTAACGCCCTTACGCAGAAATGCCAGATCGTCCTCTCGTCTGGCATCTGAGGCAAGGAAGGTTGCTTTTCCATAGCGGGTCGCGGCCCGGTCAAAACCCACAATCGGCACATACTCCAGTTCATGGCGCAGATCATTGGCAAAGGCGTAGGTCGCATCCGGAGCCCCTGCCCCGAGACAGAATAACGCCCAGGGCGGCAGATATACGTCAGACCGCTTCTCCCGCATGCAGGTGGCAAACGCTTCGTTTAATTGTCTATGGCCTTCGTTAATCTGGGAGGCCGTGACAATGGCGCAGCCAAGCTGGAACAGGCGGGGGGCGCCTGCGGCCTGTTGCGCAAGTGTCGAAAGGGGCATCAGATACTCTGCCACAAACCTGGCAACGGTCGGATGGTGTGATCCATGCCGGACGAGATGGTTTACGGGGTCTGCCGGGGTCGCGCGGATAGGCTCCTCCCCAACGAGCGCGGGTTGTGGGGTCGCGTCAAAGGAGGGGGCCAATACTTTGGAGTCCTCGCCACTGACACGCATTACCACCAGCGTTCCGGCTTGCAGAGCTGTCGCGCGATTGAGGTCGCTTATTTGCTCCAAAACCTGATTAGCAATTGTCGTCGAAACCTTCGCTTTTCGGGCCTCAGCCAGAAACACGGCAAAGTCCTGGGTCGCGAATCGCTGGTACTCATCGGCATAAATCATAAAGGGGCGGCGACGATCCTGCGGCGTGTCAGCGCGTGAAAACGCCGCTAGGAGGAGTCGGCCCAAAATGGCCGCGCCAATGAGTCTACTTGGTTCTTCCAGTTGGGGAGACAAATGGACGAGAAGGATTTTCCCCTCGTCCATGATCCGGCGAAAATCAATCGTTGAGGATGATTGGGACACAATCCGGGCAATTAACGGTTCGTTCAAATAGGCATCGACCTTATTGATCGTTGAGGCGGTGAGCTCCTCCCGGTCGCGGGGTTGCTTGCGGTTGTATTGAGACCAGAAAAGCTTCGTCTGGGTGTTGGTGACGCGCCGTACGAGTTTCTCCCGTGCAACATCCTCCCACAGGAGTAAGGGGATCTCGCTAAAACTCATCCCAGGGTTTTCGATGAGCACTCGGGCGGTGTTGCGAAGCACGGTTGCCAATCTCGGCGTCTCAAATCCTACATTCCAGATCGCTTCAAAAAGATGCATGACAAAACTTGCTATCTTTGCTGCTTCTGTTACATCCGCGCCCATGGGACACTCGAAAAAATTGAGTCCAAAGGAAGCCGCAGGGTCTGTTATGTCCAGGTAAATCGTGTCCTTGAGCCGCTCCTCAGGCATTGCGGCGATGACGTTTCTGGTCAGGTCGCCATGTGGTTCTATTAGGCATAATCACCTGTTATTTACGACATCAGACAGAACCATGTTTTCAAGGAGCGTCGTCTTGCCAGTGCCGTTGGCCCCGATGACGTAGAGCCCCTGGAACCGCTCCTCAAGGGTAAGCCCTACCTCTTGCCCTGTTTCGGCATCTATTCCCAGCACGGTTGTGATCTGTCTAGCATTCGTGGCGGTTGGCTGAGGAGGCTTGGGCCTGGCGTCAGGCAATCCTGGCGGTTTTGTCAGGCCGGGACGTGGAGGAAGCTTTTTCTCCGGTGGACAGGGTGGCGACTTTCCAAAAGCCTTTTTCAGCGCTGTGAGGACCGCGCGGACAGGGTTGAGAAGCATCTTACTCATTCGCGCGCGGTTCTTGGGGAGTGGTTTTGTGTCCATGAGATTCCTCCAAATCTTTCGGGATTGGGAAAAGGGAAACAGCGCTGTGGGAGAAAGGCTTATGCCAGACCGCGTTGGTAAACAGCGCGTGGCTCTCATAGAGGTCAGGCTCAATCGTCGCGAAGTGAAAGAGCCGCCCCCAGGAGATGAGCGACTTCTCTGACAAGACCTCTTCTACCCACCGAACCATCGCGAAGAGGCGGGACAATCTGGCCTCACGGGTTCTCCCAAAAGCCAGGTAACAAAACCTGACAGACGAAGTACCAAAATACTCTTCGTACTTTTTGTCCCTAATTAAGGTGAGCCTATTGAGGACTAGTTCTTGAAACCTCGATCTCGACTCGGTACCATGGTCTAGTTCAACCCACAGCGGCATGCCCTGAACAGACTGCGGGTTATCCTCGCTTTCTCTGTACTCAACATACACCCAGCAGTCCGGGATCACGCCAACGGTGCGCTCCTTTCCGTCCTCAGACACAAGCGTTATATGGGGCGCGTTTCCAGCCATGGCGTAACTTGTCAGCGTGTCGGCAAGGTGATAGGAGGGGTGATCACGAACAAAGACCCGCATGGCAACAAGGAATTTGGTAAGCGTGAGCTGGTGCATCAGATAGCCGTAGGAGTAATAGGACGCGCTCTGCGGCCGGTAGAAAAATGGGACCGGAACGCCGCTGTGGCGTAAGAATCGCGCTCCCGCTCTTCCTAGTGTGTAGATTCGAAGATGATTTCCTCCTGCCGCAGGGAGCCTTAGGCGGAAAAGCTGTTCGTTCATCTTGCCATCCTGGCCCCCTGCCAGGCTCCGTAGGATCTTACGGACGTACGTTTTCGATCCCTTTTTGAACAGGAGGCGCAGGATTTCCTCTACAGTGACAAAGCGCAGCTCATTGACCGCGCGTAAAATTTCCTCCTCTGTGCTTGTCAGCCCCTTCGACTCAGACGGGGACTTTGTGTCCATTGCCATGCTTTGGTAACTCCAGGAGCCGAAGCGTTGCATCAGTCTTGCGGGGGAGGGCCTCCTCTTGACTGCCGGTGGTGTCAGACGCGCGAAGGAGGGACGCCGCCTGGAGCAAGCGCGGCAGCGTTACCGGTGTGTCTTTGCTTTTTGCCTGGTAAAAGGCTGCCCGGCACAGCTCGACAATGTCCCGGGGCGCAAACCCGTCTGTAGCATGGGCCAGCCGACGAAGATCCGGGGCGGAAAACCGCTCCCCCAGGAACCGCCGAAGGAGATAGAAGCGCTCGCCAGTGCCAGGCGGCCGGAAGTGAATCCAGTGGGCGTTGGTTCGTTTCTTGACGGCATCATCAAGCGCCTGGTGCATGTTTGTCGTGAAGATAATGCCGACACCGGGCGATGCACGCAGATCGTCAATTTCCGCAAGAAGCGTGTTGACGCCCACCTGTTCCTCATGGTGCTGTGGCTGTTTCCCATCCCGCTTCTGCGCGATGGCGTCGGCCTCGTCGATAAGCAGAAGCACGTTTGCGCCGCGCTCCAGATGGGCAAGCTTGGCAAACTCCATGAGCTTGGCGATATTCTGGCTGAGTTCCCCCACCAGGCCTGAGCCTCGAAGCGTCAGGCTGACACGATAGGACACCACCGGCAAGCCAAGGGCGCGTGCCAGGGGGTCGCCAATCGTTCTCGCCAGCTCGGTCTTGCCTAAGCCTGGGCGGCCTTCAAAAATGAGAACCGGATAGGCCGGTTCTGCGAGCAGGTTTGCAACGAGGGTTTCACAGTGGTGTTTCCTTCCCCAGGCGTAGGCTTCCTCAGGGGAGAAGATGAGAGAGAGCATCTCAAGCGCGAGCGCTTTCTCCTGAGTTAAGCCAACAAGCCGAGCAAACCGCGCCTTCGACGCTGCATTGGGATAGCTCGTTTCTGAACGCAAAACGCTCGCAAAATGCTTTGCAAGCGCCTGGGTGTTCTGCTCTCCCTTGCGGCGCACGACAAACTCGACCCTCCCTCCCTGCCGGGGCAGGGAGAGAGTCGCATCAGCGGGCGAAACATCGATCTCGAAGAGTCCGGCGACGCTTACGCGAAAGGTGAGTGACTCACCACGCGAAAACCTGTCCATCGCTTCCCGCTTGATAAGCGCAACAAGCTTGCTTTGCACGTCGATAGTGGGCTTGAGGACGTCCTGCAAAAGCCGGTAGGTCAGCTCAATTGTCGTCGGGGTCGCAAGGCGCATCGTCCTCCCCTTCTGTAAGTGGCCGGACAACAATATCGACAACCACATCGCCCTCCTGCTCTGCGGCGGTCAGAATCGCCTCGCCCAGGGCAAGCTGAAGCCACATTAGGCCCCGCAGGGGCGCTGCCCCCCGCTCCCGAAGGAGCGTTACTGATGCGGCAAACAAGGCTCGTGCGTGCTCAGCGATCTCCTCATGGGTCTGCTCCGGGGGGGCTTCCCACTCTGCCTCCGCGATGGGAAAATCGTCCATCCGGATGCGCTCAAGCTCGTCACCTTCGTCGGTAAAAAGCTGTAGGTTGAGTGTCCTCATAACGCTACCCCCTTCCCTTCAGTCTTCTTGCCTGGCAAATCGGTATAGCAGGACCGGTTCGCAACACTGCCCCCGGACTTAAACGATCCGTATGTCTCTGTTGTGCCCTGGCCCGACCGGCGCAACGACTCCACCCGCCGCCAGCCCAGCTGCTCGTAGAATTCCCGCACTTTCCCCTCAGGCTTTTTGGTCGTATCATAGGCGGTAATTCGCACGTTCAGATTGGCCGGGATGTCCCTGCGGGGAAACTGTCCTGGGGGCGTTGTCGCGGCCTCTGGGTCGGCGCCGGGCACGAACGCGTAGGAGACGCGCTCGGTCTGCTCATTGTCGTAAAACTCAACCTTAATGCTGTCGGCCATATCGTACAGCAGAATTAATCCGATATCGTTTCTGAGCCGCTCCTTGTTATACGGGAAGGTGCGGATGTTCGCCGCGTAAATGGCCTCAATTTCCTCATTGATTGCGCCGGCAAGCTCCCGCACATTGACGCCGGTAACGGTCTCGTTTTTGGTCATGGTTGCCATCGTGTGCCTCCGAGTGATTCAGGGGCACACCAGGGGTGATTGCGAATCGGTGGCAGGCAGGCTATAGTTAGCCGGTACCTGAACGCAATACGGCCCTGGTGTGCGCTGGTTTATGGATCAGGCACGCCGGTCAAAACGTTGGTAGCGTGAGATAGCGCGCCTGGACCCTCAGACAGTGGACTCTGGGGCTTCTATTGTGAAGACTGTTCTATAAACATCACCTCACTTTCCTCTGCTGGTGGAATCGCCTCTTCCTCCACACCTTTCAAAAGCCTTATACGGAAAGCAGGAAAGGGTGGAGATGCCGAAACATCGTATCAAAATAGAGAGGAATGCCTTTGAATAAGGATGCGTCAACAGCCTTCGGATAGCGTCTTTGTAGCTCTTGTAGGCTGTTGTAATGTGTAAGGAACGGGCAGTGTTGGAAAAGCACAATGTACTCTTGCAAATACTTATAACGGTTTTCATCGTCACTCATAAGTCCCAAAGCCGCTTTAACAGATGCTACCTCTAGCTGTGCCTGGATTGATGTCCATTGCAAAATGGAACACAGTTGTTCTGCCTCTTTGAGATATTGGTAAGCACTGTCAATTTTGTTGAAGCGCATGGCGAACTGAGCGAGATAAGTCACATATGCAAATCTGATGGCTACTGTACCTGGCGTTATGCCGTAGTCATCAGCAATTGTTTTGGCAAGGCGATGTAAAGATGGCAGGCTGTTCTTGGCCTGCTCCGGTTCACCACCATTAAAGGCGAGCACCCCTTTTAGCAAAGGTACATAAAAGGCTAAGAAGCTTACCGTCTGTTTGTGCGTACCAGTGCAGCGGTTGAGGGCCTGGTCGCATACGTCTTCTGTAGCAGCAAGCCATTGGTGCGCGTTGTCTAAAAATCGCCTGTGGTGTGGCATCGCTAAAAATGTGAGTCGATTGAGTTCCACGGTTACGAATAAAGCATAGATAAACCCCGGGATTTCCTGCTTCTCACGCCACAATGCCAGTACTTCTTTGGCCTGTCTGAATATTGCGGTGAAAGCAGGACGTGAGATTATCGTGCCGCTATGTCTCTGGAGTTCCTCTGCGTAGATGATGAGCCGATCTGTCACACGATCGGAGTAGACTGGCTGTTGCCTCTTCAACTTATTGCGTAAAGACAAGGCTCGCTTTCTCGTGGTGATAGCGGCACTCAGTATGACGTCGTCCAAAGCACCTTCATGGAAGTCATCCTTGCAAAGATATTCTTCTTGAAGTGCCCCAGTGTGGTCAAAGAAGGCACGTAGCTTGGGTTTAGTCAGCCCGTGACGGACGCGAAATTGTTCCATCTTGCGTCGGCACCGGTAATCTTCATCGTCCTTATAAATTTTTCGATGGTCTTCAACGTATTGGCCATTCGTCAGCGCTCTATATTGTGCGGGGCCGGATTCACGGTGATCTTTGCAATAGCGCCATTCCTCATCGCTGAGCTCCTTAAAACATTTATACTGATCTTCAAGTCCAAGGTTATAGATGTACTGACACTCCACAGCGACCAGAGGCACTTTTGAATGTAGTTGACGTTTGGCTGGCATAGCAAGGCCCCAACTGCTATTGAGCTCGACGGTTGGCGATGGTTACTCCGGCACTGAATGCTTATATATACAAATAGAACACGCAAGTTCCCCTGTCAATCAATCAAGCCAGATCTCCTTACGCACGAAAGCTGTGCTCCGAGGTCAAACCTTGCTCTGTCTAAGGAGTGTTTCCCTTTGGGGGATCGGGGAACACCTGGGTCGGCTGCGGCTGTTCTGCCTGTAATCTGCTTTCTCTCTTGCGACGCTGGTAGGCTCGACTCCGCTCACGATTTTTCTCTTTTTGAAGCCTATCTCGCTCTTCGAGAGAAAGAGTCCGATTGTGACGCTGCGACTCTGAGATTTTTTTGGCTATGGCGGACTTGCGCTCCAGTGCCCCTTGGGCTTTGCGGATTTCCTCACGAAGCACATCCTCGGACATGTCCTGAACCTTGGCTATGAACTGTTGGGTTTGCTGCGCTGGGAGACCATACCGCCATTCTTCCGATGTAGTATAGAGGCCAAAAATAAGCTGATCGCGGGGTTCCCAATTTGGATAGAGCGAAGCTGCTTCGTCTCCAAGCTGCTCCACCTTTTCAAGGTGCTCATTACGAAGCGCGAGGTACTCTCGGGTATGCTGGTGTTTATGGCTGCGTCGAAACCGCACCCAGCTCTCACGAAGCTGAGCTCTGCGCTCCAAGATATCAAAGACACCCGGTAGCGGCTGGCGCTCCGAGCTTGTCTGAGGCGTAGCCTCTTGCTGTTGGATCTGTGGTTGTCTACCCTTGGCCTCCTTATCCATACTCTATGCAGCGAGAGCACGTAAGCCCTTGTTTTTCCTAGGTTTTCTCCCCTGCGTTCAGCCGACATACTACTCCACTTACCCCGTCAAGTCAAGCTGTAACTCTCTATAAATCAATGGCTTGCGTCGTCATATATGGTGCGGAGCACTACCCATAACATGCCACTGCCAAGAAAAGGGTCAAAGGGAAATGAATTGGCAGTGGTATTCCTTGTGTCAGGCCCCCCGACGACTTGAGAGCGCAGAGTAGGTCAGAGAAGTCATTGCTGAGTGATGCGCACCGGGGGGAAGTCGGGGCGCTTTAGCCGCCAGGCTACGCGAATCGCTCGCCCCGACTTCCTCCCGCGTAAAAGGCAAGGGCCTGATCTCGTATCTCCAATAAGCACAACACTTTAGCTCCCTTTACAATACCTCATGTTGTGCTCTCTGAACGCGATAGAAACAGCAAAAAAAAGTAGTCGCAGCAGTGCGTCTGGGAAAACAACAATACGCCTACTGGGTCAGAAGGCTGAAACAGCAAAAATCCTTATACTCCCCCGCTGTCCAATAACCGTGGGTACTCACAGTGAGGTCTCAGGAAAAAGCGGTTTTTGTTCCCCCAACTCTCCCGGATGACTCCCCTGCGGGGGCTTGCCTTGCCTCCGGTTCCCAAGCTGAGCTTGGTCACACTCCGGCAACGCTCAGGTAAGGTAAAAATATCCAGGTGCGGTTTGTGGCGAGTCGGTGTAGGATGAGCAAGCGGATTTTCAGGGTGCCGGATCAGGGGCTGATCCGGAAAGCAAAACGCCCCGGAGAGACAAACTTTTCGAGGGTTTCTCTCCAGGGCGCCTCACCCATCAGGATGCAAGGAGACGCACTGCACCTTGAGTGGATACGCGATTCTAGCATACCTCGCGCCTACCGTGCCACCCAAGACAGCCTGTCTCCTCTTCCTGATGGTGTGCATTCAGGGAGGGCAGAGATATGGCCGCAGCGTCCACAATTCCCTTCACCGCGATTGAAAACAGCAGTATTGCCCGCGCCTCGCGCATCGGCTTGGCCGTCCTGGGCGCGCTGGTCGTTATCAAGAGTCACCTCAATCAGAAAACCGGGCAGTGTAACCCCTCCTACAATACCCTTGCCAATGAGGCTGGCGTCGACCGTTCAACCATGATCCGCTATGTCAAGCGCCTCAAAGACGTCAACCTCATCGACCCGCACCTTCGGTTTCGGGATGACGGCGGCTACGCCGCGAACCAATACCATTTTGCGGCGTCCGGGGATAAGCCGCCAGAACCCGAGCAGGCAACCCCCAGGCAACCGTTGCCACCTGAGGAGCATGAGACACCCCCCCTGGTTGCAGAAATGCCACCGCCTGGTGGCGCTCCTGCTACTCCCCCTAGTGGCAATTTTGCCACCACCCCTGGTGGCACGGATGCCACTGCTCTTAAGAACAAGACGGAAGAGAGAACAAGCGACCCTCTGCTCTGCCTGCCGACGGAAAAACAAAAAACCTGTCAGCACCCTCAGGAGGAAATCGCCTGTCTGTCGGAAAACATCATCATCTGCAACCACTGTTTTGCCCTCCTGGATGAAAACCCTCTGCTTGCAAACATCACGCTCCCCCGCTCCCCAAACAGAGCTTCGGCGCAGTGTGATCCCGACTTGTCGGGAGAACCGAAGCCGAAGCAGCCACCGGCAGGCACTACCCTTGGAGAAACAGAGCCTGAAACACCTCTCAAAATGGCACACAAAAGCTCCCAGATGGCACCAGAAGAGGAGAAAATGACGAAGAGGACAAATGCTTTGGTACTGATGGGAAAATTGATTACAGGGCGACTCAAGAGGATTCCTGAGGGTTAATTGAAATCGTCGGGGTCAATAGGAAAGCGAAAGCCGTTTCCCTTAGGAGAGGAGGATGGAAAAACAATGGGGGGAACGGGAGGAAGCTCCTTGACCGGGGGCGGCGGTATCGCTCGCCGTTTCTCAAGCAGGGGGTAGCGCCACGGTTCTATCCGTTTCCCCCGGCCCGGCTTGAGGTTTTTGTACGTGAAAATGACATCATCGAGGTTTTGCTCCATGGCTTCCCGGGATGAGAGAACAGCAACGGCGGTTTCTGAACGGCCCTGGGAGGCAATCTCCCCGTCTCTGAGGGTCTCAGAGTGGGCGAAGCCTGAGCGGTAGCCTAAGGTCTCGGAAAGGTGTTTGGCAGTGTCCGGATCATCCTGCTGGTAGTAGACTTTGGCGCCCATGCTGTTTCTGATGGTGCGGGCGTTATACGTCTTGTACAGGTGCTCAAGTTGGGAGAGGTCCTGGATCGCAAGCCACAGGGAAATGCCCCGGCCAGAGGCGGTCGCGGCGTATTCGGGAAGCGAAGGAAAGCCAACGGTGCCCGCCTCGTCCAGAATCATCAAGACCGGGCGGCAGCCCTGCCCCGTGCGCGCGTCATAGGTGTCAAACATTTCCGAGGTTAAGGATTCCAAAACGAGGCGGATGAGAGGCGCTTTGCCTTTGAGCATCCGCTCGGGAATCCGAAGATACACCGTTACGGGCTTGTCCCCCGCGATAATGTCCGCGCCGGTAAAATCCGAGCCGTTGAAACAGCGTACAACGTTTTCAGTCTGGAGGGGATACATCCTGGCGCGGGAGCCCTGCCAGGAGTTGGCGAAATATTTGTTGTCCCGGTAGTCAAACTCCGGGTCATACTCTCCGTCCAGAAGCTCCTGCGCAAGCGCGGGAGAAATAGCGTTGATTGCGGCAGCTGCCGGATTGATGCCCAGTTTGGAAAGCGCGCGGCTAAAGGGGAGAAAACGGTGGTGGGACCCTGTCTTTCGGTTGAGTTCCAGACACGCCTGCCACTTGAGGACTTCCAGAAGTATTCCCCACTCGGTAAATGAGCGCCCCTCCCCTTCCCTTGGGTCGTAAAGAAGGTTCTTCGCCGCGTCGAAGAGGTCGTCTTCCTTCGTGATGGCGCCTAAGGGGTCATACTGGTTGCCAAGGCCTCTGGGGTCAATGACATACACCAGGCCACGGGTCGAGCGGAACCAGGCGGTCTGCTGGTATAGCTCCCCTTTTATATCCACAATGAT
>Ga0075424_100007866_pt1 | contig 10365 bp, 9 predicted proteins | sample SoiMethybrSBSTD3_FD_75301 | JGI IMG/M metagenome (GOLD analysis project Ga0075424, IMG submission 75301) | Bulk soil microbial communities from a Populus tree surrounding site in Tennessee, USA - Soil MetaG P. TD hybrid SBSTD3 | ecosystem: Environmental > Terrestrial > Soil > Tree plantation...
TCCCGCGGCGGAATCGATACGGCTGGCCGTGAAGCGGAAGCGTCAAAACGAAGTGACAATAACAGACGGATCGACGCGGTGTCAATTTCGAACCTCGACCGAATCGACCGCCGGGCCTTTCTCCTTGACCGGTAAGCAGTTAGCCCGTACCATTACGTTCTGATACCCATGAAAACGCGAACTGCCGCCGCGGCGCTGCTCCTGGCCGTCCTGTGCTGGGTTCCCCTTCCCGCAACCTCTACGCTGATGCCGGTGAGCGAGATCAAACCCGGCATGGTCGGCATTGGCCGGACCGTATTCGAGGGCTCCGACCTCCAGGAGTTCAAGGCGCAAATCCTGGGGGTGCTGCACAACGTGCAGGGACCTCAGCGCGACTTGATCCTTGCCAGGCTCGAGGGCGGACCGCTCGCGAAAACCGGCGTAGCCGCAGGAATGAGCGGCAGCCCGGTTTACATCGACGGCAAGCTGATTGGCGCGGTGTCCTACTCGATCGGATCGTTCGCGACCGAAGCCATCGCCGGTATTACGCCAATCGCAGAGATGAAGGACGCGACGCAGACGGCCCGTCGTGCCCCGACGCAGCAGGCGCGAATACAGCTGCCGATCACGCGCGAGGGATTGACGGCGGCGCTCAACGCGACCTACGCGCGGCTCGCGCCGTTTGCGAATCGTCCCGCCGACGTTCAGGTCATGGGAATGCCCGCAGCGGCAGGCGCGCAGCTGGCCGCCATGCTTCGGCCGATTTCCACGCCGCTCATCATGAGCGGCTTCGAACCGTCATCGATCGATCTTCTGTCTCCTGCGTTCAGCGCGGCCGGTTTCACGCCCGTGGTGGGCGGCGCGGTCGGTGGTCAGGCAGCTCCTGAAATCCGAAAAATGACGGGCCCGCTGCGCGAAGGCGATGCGATTGGTGTCTCGCTCGTCGGCGGCGATCTGGAGATGGGCGCGACCGGAACGATTACGCACATCGATGGCGATCGCATCTACGCGTTCGGCCACCCGTTCTTCGACATCGGCCCGGCGCAGCTGCCGATCACGCGCGCCTACGTGTACGCGATGCTGCCCAGCCTGATGTCGTCGTTCAAGATTTCGACGATGGGGGAAGTGATCGGAACGCTGCAGCAGGACCGCGCGACGGCGATCGCAGGGACGCTCGGGAAAGGGCCCGCAGTGATTCCGATGAAGGTGACGCTGCAGTCGACGCGTGAAGACGGCTCCGGGACGCGCACCTTCTCGTTCACCGTCGGCAACGACCAGGTGTTCACGCCGCTGCTCACGTACGTGACGCTCGCCAACACGCTCGCCTCATACGAGCGGCAATTCGGCGCCGCCACGTTCTCGATCAAGAGCCGCGCGCAAATCAAGGGGCACAACGACCTCGCCGTCGAGGACGTGTTCACCGGCGACGGCGCGACGCTCGGCGCGGCGACCGCCGTGGCCGGCCCGATCACGATGCTGCTCTCGAACGACTACGAGCCGGTGACCGTCACCGGCCTCGATATCTCGATCGCCGCGCACGAAGTCGCGCGGACGGTGACAATCGAGCGCGTGTGGCTCGACGATGTGCGTCCGAGGGCGGGCCGTACGGTTCCACTGAAGGTGCTCACGCGCAGCTATCGCGGCGAGGAAAAGATCTCGACCGTTCCAATCGAGATTCCCCCCAACGTGTCGGGTACGCTCTCGCTGCTCGTGACGGACGGCCGTCAACTGAATGCGATCGAGCAGCGCGACCTGCGCCGGTCCGTGCAGCCGCAGAGTGTTGCGCAGATGATCCGCGTGCTGAACGATACACGGCGCAACAACCGCATCTACATCCGACTCTTGAACGGCAAGCCTGGCGCCGTGGTAAACGGCGAGGCGCTGACGGCTCTTCCCCCGTCCGTCCTGTCGGTGCTCGAGAGCGACAGCAACGGCGGCAGCTTTCTGCCGATCCGCAGCGCCGCCGTGGGCGAATGGGAACTGCCGATGGATTCCGCCGTCACCGGCTCGCGCGTGCTGACGATCGAAGTGGACGCGGGCGGCGCTCGGCAGTGATCAACCGGCGCTCCACCATCCTGATCGGGGCGGCGTTCGCCGCCTCCGTTTCACTCCTCGCGGCGTCCCCGACGTTCTGGACCGTGTCGACGCAGGCCGACTTCCTGAAGGGAGACGTCGAGGACCTCTCGATTGACAGCGATGGCCGCGTGTTTCCAGGGCCCTCCGCATCGATTCTGGCTGAGACGGCCGCACCGTTTCTGTGGACCGTTGCGGCGGGCGCCGACGGCGCGCTGCTGGCCGGGAGCGGGAACGAAGGGCAGGTCCTCAAGGTCGCAAAGGACGGGAAACTTTCTGTGTTCTTCGACGCCCCGGAGCTCGAAGTGCACGCGCTGGCCGCCGCGCCGAATGGCGGGCTGTACGTCGGGACTTCCCCGGACGGCAAGATCTATCAGGTCGCTGCGGACGGCACGTCGAAGACGTTCTTCGATCCCGAGGACAAGTACATCTGGGCGCTCGCCGTCGATAAATCCGGAAACGTCTTTGCGGCGACCGGCGACAAGGGGATCATTTACAAGATCACGCCGGACGGCCAGGGCACGCGCTTCTACAAGACAAACGCCGGCAACGTCGTCTCGCTCGCATTCACGAAGTCGGGCGATCTGATCGCCGGCACGGAATCGCCGGGGCGCGTGTTCCGGATTGACAGCTCCGGAAAGGCGTTCGTGCTCCTCGACTCTCCGTTCCGCGAGATCCACGCGCTGCGTCTGACCGACGACGGAACGATTTACGCCGTCGCGCTGAACGGCCAGCAGGGAGGCGAGAGCCGCCCGGCCACCGACGCTCCCGCTCCGCCCGAACCGCCGGCGCGCGCGCCCGTTCCGTCCGTCTCGACGGAGATCACCGCGGTCGCCGTCATGGACAACCCCGTCGGCGGCGCGAACGCGCCGCAGGTGCCCCGGCAGAGCCGCCGCGGCGGCCGAGGGACGATCTATCGCATCCGTCCGGATGGCTTGTGGGACGCGATGTGGGATTCGGGCGACGATGCGCCGTACGATCTCGTGATCGAGCCGGGCGGCAGCCTGCTCGTCGGGACGGGAACCGAAGGAAAGATTTTCAGGATCAGCGGCGACCCCGCACGCGCCACGCTTTTGGCCCGCGCGAGCGCCAAGCAGGTCACCGCGCTCCTGCGCGAGCCCTCGGGCCGCGTCGTCGGCGCCGCGAGCAATCCGGGGAAGCTGTTCGCGCTCTCTCCCGCCGCCGCACGGCGCGGGACGTACGAATCCGACGTGCGCGATGCCGGCACGGTCGCGAGCTGGGGCGTGATCAGATGGCGCGCGATCGCAGCGTCTGGCGAAGTCTCGATCTACACGCGCAGCGGCAATACCGCAACACCCGACGACACGTGGAGTCCGTGGTCGAAGGCGTACTCGAACCCGAGCGGCGAGCAGATTGGGAGCCCGAACGCGCGCTATCTGCAGTGGCGCGCGGTTCTCGAGATGAACGGCGCGCAGCCCCCCGTGTTGACCTCGGTCACGACCGCGTACCTGCCGCGGAATCTGCGCCCTGAGATATCCAGCATCACTGTTCACCCGGCGGGCACCGTTTTTCAGCGGCCGTTCTCCACGGGCGAGATGGAAATCGCCGGCTTCGAGGACAACACGTCAGATGGCCGGGCGCAGACCCAGGGGCCCGCCTCGGCGGGCGGCGGACAGTCCGGCGGCGCACCCGCACTGGGCCGGCGCATCTACCAGAAGGGGCTGCAGACGTTCGTGTGGAAGGCCGACGACGAGAACGACGACCGGCTGGTGTTCGACGTGATGTATCGCCGCGAGGGTGAGACGACCTGGAAGGTGCTCCATCGCGGCCTCACGGATCCCATTTTCGTGTGGGACACGACGTCGGTCCCCGACGGCACGTACTTCATCAAGGTCTCCGCGTCGGATGCGCCGTCGAACTCGCCGGGGACGGCGCTCGTCGGCGAGCTGGAGAGCGTCAGCTTCGATATCGACAACACCGCTCCGCGCATCGAGGTCCAGCCGGCGACGCGGTCCGGATCGCGGACGACGATCTCCTTCGTGGTCCGCGACGATCAGTCGACGGTGCAGCGCGTGGAGTACTCGCTCGACGCGAGCCGCTGGCGCGTGGCCTTTCCGAAGGACGGGATTCCGGACTCGCGCCGCGAAGATTTCGAGGTAACCCTCGACGACAGCGAGGTGGGACGCAGCGTGATCATCCGGGCGACCGACGCGATGAACAACGTGGCGACAGCTGTCGCGGAGATCCGAAAATAGATTGGCGGGGCTGAAGCCCCGCCCCACGCGGCCGGGCATGTAGGCCGGGGCTTTAGTACGTGGGCCGGGGCTTCAGCCCCGGCATGTTACGAACTGAACTTCCCTTTGACCGTCGTGTGCGCGACGAGCCACACGAGGTTGACGGCGACCGGCGTGCTGCCGAACTGCGCGGGCTCGAGGCGGCCGCGCGACAACGCGGCCACGAGCTCCCTCACCGTCTGCGGATCGTATTCCTCGTTGTTGTTCAGCAGCTCGAGGCCCGAGACGCGTCCTTCGCGCGTGACGATCGCCGAGAGCGGCAGGAACATTTCCCCCTTCACCTCGGAGCTCTCGAGCGTCGCAAAGACAACACCATGCTCGGGCACGCTCGGCACGCTGATCCAGGAGTCGAGCCGCGCGGGGTTGAGATCGGACCCGAGCGGCGCTGCCTTCACGGCAATCACGGCCGCGAGGGAATCCTGCCGCTCCGGCGACGCGAAGTGCATCATCGACAGCACGGTGCCGGCGCACAGGAACGTCGCGGCGGTCGACGCCAGAGCGATCCACACCAGGTGCAGGTCGTCGAACGCGCGGCGCGCGCGAGCGGTCCACGACTCGGCCGCCTCGGCACGCATCCGGCTGATGACGCCCGGGCGCACGCCGATCCAGTCCTCCGACGGCGCCGGCGCCGAGGCCATCCGCAGCGCGTTGCCGATTTCCTGCAGCGCCTGGAGATCCCGCGTGCAGGGCGGGCAGTCGTGCAGGTGCGCTTCGATGGCGATCTGATCGCCAACCGCCAGCTCGTGATCGTGAAACGCCGGGAGACGCCGCCGTACCGCTGCGCAGGTCAGAAGCGTCATACGTCCCTCAATTGGGCGCGCAGCGCTTCACGCGCGCGCGCAAGGCGCGATTTCACCGTCCCGACCGCAATGCCCAGCGAGAATCCGATTTCGTCGTAGCTCAGGCCGTCGATCTCTCGCAGCACGAGCGCGGTGCGCTGATCGAACGGCAGCCTGTCGAGCGCCGTGCGAATCCGCTCCCCCAGCTGCTTCTGCCCGAGCGCGCGGTCGGGAGACCCCGTGTCGCCGGGGGCGGGAAGCTCGCCGTGGTCGTGGATGTGCTCGTCGAGCGAGACCTGCTGCGAACGATGGCGCCGCCGCCACCAGCGCTGCCGGTTGCGGGCCTGGTTGACGACAATCCGGTAGATCCACGTGCGCAGCGCGGACTGCCCGCGGAAGTTGTGGATCGTCCGGAAGACCCGCAGGAAGACTTCCTGCGACAGGTCGAGCGCTTCGTTGTGGTCCGACAGGAGGTTGAGGGAGAGCTGGTAAACCATCCGCTGATGCTCGGCGACCAGCTCGGCGCAGGCATCCTCGTCGCGGGCCGCGCAGCGCTGGATTAGCGCCGCTTCGCGCCCACCGACGTCCGTCCAGGTTATGGATGGAACTGGCTTCACAGACAGTCCTTGTGCCATGTTACCACCCCCGCTGGGGGGCTCTTTCCTCATAGACTTAGAAACCGGCCGAAATCAAAAGGTTCCACCGGCCCTATAATCCGAACGGTGAAGCGGGCATTTCTTGCGGTCCTGACCGTATGTGCGTGCGCGGCGGCGGTTTACGGGTACACCGCCGCCCGGCGGGAGCGGACCTTCCGGCTGCTGATCGACCGGGGGGACGCGGCGCTCGCCAAGGACGACACCTTTGCCGCCATCGAGAGCTTCAGCGGGGCCATCACGCTGAAGGACAACTCGATGCTCGGATATCTGAAGCGGGGCGAGGCCTACCGGCGGCGGCAGCAGCTGGATTCGACGGGAAAAGCGCCGAAATTCGACCCGGCCGCGGACGCGGCGCTCCGCGATCTGCGCCGCGCGGCCGCGCTCGACCCGCTGGCGCCCCGTCCGCTCGAACTGCTCGGAGATGTCAATTACACGCTCCTCCGCTACGACCGCGCCATCGCGGAGTATCAGCGGTATATCGAGCTCGACGATCGCTCGCCGCGTGTGCTGTACAAGCTCGCGCTCGCGCAGTACAGCGCCGGGCGTCCACTGCCCGCGGTGGCCGCGCTGCAGAAGGCGGCAGGCATCGACGATCGCTTCGCGGAGGCGTACTACCTGCTGGGGCTGTGCTTCCGCGATCTGCAGAGACCCAATGAATCGCTGCGCGCGCTGCAGACGTCCGTGAGGCTTGCGCCTGCGATGATCCACGCGCGCGAGGAGCTCGCCGATCTGTACCGCCGTCTGGGCCGGAGTGACGACCGGATCGGGCAGCTCGAAGCGCTGCTCGGCCTCGATCCGGGCCCCTCGCGTCTCGTGGCGCTGGGTCTCGCCTACGCGAGGGCCGGCCAGTTCGATCGCGCGATCACCACGCTCGGACACGCGACCGAGCGGTATCCGGATCATTCCTACACCTACGTCGCGCTCGGCCGCGTGTGGCTCGAAAAGGCGCAGCCCCATCCCGATCGCGTCGACTTGAGCAAGGCGCTCCTCGCGCTGCAGGAGGCCGTCGGCAGCGACAACAGCAGCGAAGCGTTGATGCTGTTCGGCCGCGCGCTGCTGCTGTCACAGAATGCCGAGCTTGCCGAGACCGTGCTCGAGCAGGCGGCGGACAAGCTGCCGGTGGATCCGCTCGCGTTCTACTACCTCGCGGACGCCGCCGAACGCCGGGGCCACTACCAGGTCGCGCGGCGGGCGCTCCTCGACTACCGTGCGCTGCAGGGAGACGATCGCGATCCGCGGCGGCGTGGCGCGATGGCCGCGCGGATCGCGGATCTGTCCGTGCGGACCGGCGATCCCGCCGGCGCGGCTGGCTGGTATCAGCAGGCCATCGACGCGAGTGGCGCCGAGCCCGCTCTGCTGCTGCGCGCGGCCGAAGCGCAGCTCGCGAGCGGCGCCCGCGACACCGCGCGCGCGACGGTGCAGAAGGTGCTCGAAAAAGATCCTGCGAATCGGATTGCGCTCGCGCTCCTGCGGCGAATCAAATAGACATCGGGTAGGGCGGGGTCTTCAGACCCCGCCAACGCCAACGAGGCGAATGGCACAAGTCGCAACAACCCGCCCACGTCGTCGCGACGTGATCTCGTCGCTCGGCCAGCCGAAAGTCGCGGTCATGCTCGCGCTGGGCTTTTCGTCCGGCCTCCCGTTCCTGCTGACCGGCAACACCCTCGGCTACTGGCTGCGCGACCAGGGCACCACGCTGAAAGCGATTGGATTTCTGTCGTGGGTAGGCCTCGCGTATTCGCTCAAGTTCCTGTGGGCGCCGGTCGTCGACCGCGTCGATGCGCCGTTATTCGGCCGCTTCGGCCGGCGGCGCAGCTGGATGCTCCTCGCGCAAGTACTCGTCGCCGCAGGATTGCTCGGCCTGTCGATATCAGGAACGCAGCACGGCCTCACAACGGTCGGCGCGCTCGCGGTTCTCGTCGCGTTTTCCTCGTCGACGCAGGACATTGTCGTGGATGCCTGGCGCATCGAGGCGGCCAGCGATTCCGACGAGCTCGGCCTGCTCTCCGCGGCCTACCAGCTCGGCTACCGTGCCGCGTTGCTGGTGACGGACGCACTGATTCTCATCTCGGCGAATCATCTCGGCTGGCCGATCTCTTACACAATGATGGCTGTGCTGATGGGCATCGGAATCGGCGCGACCTTCGCGGCCGTCGAGCCGTTCCGTGCAGAACCGGAAGCCGGAACGGGCGCGCGCGGCCTCCGAAGCCTTCGCGGTTTCGCCGACGCCGTCATCGGGCCGTTTGCGGAGTTCTTCCGCGTCTACGGCTGGGTCGCGCTTCTGATGCTCGCGATGATCAGCCTGTATCGGCTGCCGGAGTTCCTGATGGGGCCGATGGCGAATCCGTACTACCACGACCTGGGGCTGTCCAAGGACACGGTCGGGGCCGTCCGCGCGTCGATCGGTCTCGTCGGCTCGCTGCTCGGAATCGCGGCGGGGGGTCTGAGCGCCGTCCGCCTCGGCTTCTTCCGGACGATGATCCTCGGACTGATCATGCAGAGCGTCGTGATTTCCGCCTTTGCGATTCTCGCCTACACGGGTCCCGACGTCCGTGTTTTCAGCACGGTCATGGTGGTCGACAACTTCGGCGCGGCGTTCGCCGGCGTCGCGCTCGTCACCTACATGTCGAGCCTGACGACGATGGGGTACACGGCGACGCAGTACGCGCTTCTGAGCTCCGCCTACACGTACGTCGGGAAGTTCGCCAAGGGATTCTCGGGCGTCATGGTCGAATCGCTCGCGAACGGCCGCACGCTGCTCGAGGGCTACGCGCTCTTCTTCATTGGCTGCGGTCTCCTCGGTATCCCGGCGCTCATCCTGTGCTTCGTCCTCGCGCGGGTGCAGCGGAAAGGGCCGTGATCCAGAGAGTCGTCGCGCTGGGCGCCAGCAACCTCACGCGGGGCTTCGGAACAGTTGTCGCGACCTCCAGAGCGCTATGGGGGTCCGACGTTCAAGTGGTCGCCGCGCTCGGACACGGCCGCTCGTACGGCGGCGACAGCTTCTTTCTCACCCGCAAGCTGCCGGGCATCCTCGAATCCGGATTGTGGCGGCATCTCGAGAGCGCTCCACCGCGAGAGACCCGCGCGCTCGTGACCGATGTGGGGAACGACATCGCGTACGGCTATCCGGCAGACCAGATCATCGGCTGGGTCGATGAAGCCATCGATCGGCTCACGCGCGTGACCACGGATATCACGGTGACCGATCTTCCGCTCGCGACGATGCGCCGGCTCACGCCGCTGAAGTTCCTGGCATTCCGATCGCTCCTCCTGCCGTCATGCCGGTTGTCGCTCGATCAGGTCCTCGACACGGCCGGGCGCGTCAACACCGGTCTCGTGTCGCTCGCCCGGTCGCGCGGTGTGAAGCTCGTTCGACTGAAGCCCGATTGGTACGGCGTCGATCCGATCCACATTCGACCGTCGCTGTGGCACTCGGCCTGGTGCGAGATTCTCGGCGCGGACGACTCGTCGCGGAACGGCCGCTCGGCCTTCGAGCAATGGCGTCTGTACCTGATGCCGCCCGAGCGTCAGTGGCTCTTTGGGGTGGAGCGGGTGCGTCCGCAATCAGGCGTGCAGCTGCCCGCTGGAGGGCGGGTGTGGCTGTATTGAAAAGGCAATCCCCAATCCCCAATCAGGCGATCCCTAATCAGCCAATCAGCCAATCAGACAATCCCTAATCACGGAATCTGTCATCCGGCAATCGGGAATCCGTCAATCGGTGAATCCCGCCGGACTATCATTGTGACGACATGAATTTCGGCGTCACGTTTGCGAGGCGTGTATTCCTGTTCGCCGGCGTGATTGGGTTGCTCACGCTGCTGCCGCAGTACTTCATGGAAGGCAGAATCGGGCGCGATTATCCGCCTCCGATCACGCACCCCGAGCACTTTTATGGTTTCGTCGGCGTCGGGACGGTCTGGCAGATCCTGTTTTTGATCATTGCGCGGGACCCGGTGCGGCTGCGGCCGGCGATGCTCGCGGCGGTCCTCGAAAAGCTGTCCTTCGGTGTGCCCGTCATCGTTCTTTATCTGCAGGGCAGGCTCCCGGCGATGATTCTCGGATTCGGGCTGTTCGATCTCTTTCTCGGGCTGCTTTTCGTGATCGGCTATCGCGTGACGGGAGGGCAACCATGATTGTGGCAATCGCTACCGTGCTTGTGGCGTGGTTCACCGGCGCTCCGAACCCCGAACTGCCCGCCGACAAGATTCCCGCCAGCGTCATGACGACGCTCACCGCGAAGTTCCCGCGGGCGAAGATCGACAAGTGGAGCAAGGAAAAGGAGGAGGGCAAGGACGTGTACGACATCGAGTTCCGGCAGGGGGAACAGAAGTTCGAGGCGGACATCTTTGCCGACGGCACACTGCACAACTGGGAGCGGCAGATACCGCAAAGCGATCTGCCGCCGGCGGTGGTTCAGACCGTCAACAAGCGATTTCCGGGGGCGGTGCTGAAAGAAATCATGGCCGTCACCGATGTGAAGAACGGCGTGGAGCGCCTCGAGGGCTACGAGGTCGTCATTCAGCGCGCGGTCAGGAAGGACGTCGAGATGACGATCGCGCCGGACGGCAGGATTCTCGAGGGGCCGGGCAGCGGGAAGTAGGACATCATGCGAACCACCACCAC
>Ga0075424_100007868_pt1 | contig 10365 bp, 6 predicted proteins | sample SoiMethybrSBSTD3_FD_75301 | JGI IMG/M metagenome (GOLD analysis project Ga0075424, IMG submission 75301) | Bulk soil microbial communities from a Populus tree surrounding site in Tennessee, USA - Soil MetaG P. TD hybrid SBSTD3 | ecosystem: Environmental > Terrestrial > Soil > Tree plantation...
TCAGCGTCGTGGAAACCGCGTCTTGTGTTAACCCAACGGCGACATTCAGTCCGAAAGGCACGCTGCGCAACGTAAACATTTTGTATTCGTTTCCGAAAGTGCCGACCGGCGCAGGCGTGACTTTCATGGTCACAAAGAACGATGCGAACGGCGAGTACGTACAGAATGTCGATTACTCCGTCTCGCCGAATCACACGACCGCGTACGCGCGTCTGACGATTAATGATCCCGGAAAGTACCTTGTGCGGCTGGTGAATTACTACAACAAGAGTCAGGTGTGGGCGCAGACGGATTTTACCGTGGGCGCTGACACCGTCGGCCCGCGGGCGGCCGGCAACACGCCTTCGGGTCAGGGGAAAGTCTGGATCTGCAAATCGGTCGATGACAACTGGAATTGCCTGGGCGGATCGAATGAGTGGAAGGCGAAGGCTGGTTTTGATGTGCTCTTTAAGAATCCGACGCCGGTCGGGGTTGATTTCATCGGCATCATTTTTTACAAACAGGACGCCAGCGGGAAAGACGTCGAGTTTATCAATGAGTACCAGCAGAACATCGGCGACAAGAACCGCTTCTATGCGACGGGCGGCAACGAGATTTCGCTTCCAGCCGGTACTTACAGTGTCTACATCATCGCTTGGGGAAAACGCGAAGTGATGATGCACAATGGAAATCTCACCGAGTATTTTGCGAAGACCACGCTAATCGTGAAGTAATCAGAACCAAACTTGGTTAGGGCAAAGCCACAACAATGAACAAAACAATCGGAGTGATATCCCTCACCCTCGTCCTGATTTGCGGCGCCATAAGCTGTAAGTACGTCATGCCCGAGCGTAACGTTGATTACAACAAAGGCCGCGTGCCGGTAAATCTGCCGCGTGACCTGAAGGATTCTGACAAAGACAGCAATATGGAGAAGGCGGAAGCTGTGATTATCACAGTCGCCGCAGATGGCCGTATCTACCTCGGCGCCGACCATTCTCCGATCGAAGGAAGCGAACTCGCAGCGAAGATAAAGCGATCGCTTGAATCGCAACCGCCTGAGGACAGAATTGCTTATTTAGCGGCGGACGTAGCCGCGGATTACGGCAATGTAGTGTCCGCGTGCGACGAGATTCGAAAGATCGACCTGTCGCGTGCCGGTCTAATGGTCAGCAAAATTCGCGACGATTGGCCGTCGAGGTTGATCGTCGAACTTCCGGTGGAACCCAATCCGAACGCAGACCTAAGCCACCTGAAACCGAACCCCCTCACACTCGTTGTAGAGATACGTCCAGACCTGACCCTGAAACTCAACCAGGATGCGATCGGTTCAGTGAATGACCTCAGCTCGCTGAGTGAGAAGCTTCAGCAGATTTTCCGCATGCGTCTGGAGCAACACGCATACAGAGAAGGTTACGAGACGCGAGTGGACCTCCCAGAGTCGGAGCGCATCGAGAAGACCCTGACGATCAAGGCACCCAGACGGGTGAAGTACGGCGACGTCGTGAAAGTGATTGATGCGGCGAGAGGCGCAGGAGCGCGCCCCATCGTTTTGCAGCTTGATGATTTGCCCGACTGAAACCGCTATTGTGCGACAACGCGGGCGATCGTTCCCGTAACCTGATCAAAATCGAACGGCTTGCCGATGATGCCGGCTACCAGATCGACTTCACCCGACGGTGGTTGCGCAGTCGCGCCGTAACCGGTGACGAGCACCACGGGCAGCTCCGGTTTTTGTTTGCGAATTTCGCGAGCCGTTTCCCAGCCGTCCATTTCCGGCATCGCCAAATCCGTAAACACGATATCGAATTCGCCACTCTCGATTTTCTCAAGCGCGTTGCGACCCGACACAGCAGTCACAACTTTGTGATCAAGATCGGCGAGCATGTCAGCGAGTGTTTCGCGCACAACCTCTTCGTCGTCTATGACCAACACAGACAATGACGCCGGTGCATTAATGGTCGCGTCGTCTGTTACATGCATCTGCTCGCTCGAATCATCAAACGGCAGGTCAATGTGAAAACAGGTTCCTTCGCCGATCTTCGAACTCACGCTAATCGTACCGGCGTGACGCTCGATGATGCCGTAGCTCACTGAAAGTCCCAGACCGGTTCCGTTCACGCCCTTCGTAGTGTAGAAGGGCTCAAAAACTTTTTCGCGCACTTCCTCATCCATGCCCGTGCCGGTGTCGGCAAATCTCAGTTGGATGCGATCGCCCTTCCGTTTGCAGCAGATCGTCAGGGTTCCGCCCAACGGCATAGCATCGACCGCGTTGACGATCAGATTGACAAAAACCTCGCGCATCTCAGATGCGTTTCCGCGCGTAACGAATCCTTCGCCGCCATTCAAAACGACATTGATAATTTGGCCCTGCGCCCGAGCCTCGTTTTCCCACCGCGTACGAGTGATTTCGACGGCGTCGCGCAACAGACTGCCGATATCGAGCAACTCCATATCAGCCACTGAAGATTTACGCGCGAACGTTTGAATGCGACGCACGGTCGCGGCCGCGTCTTCCGCCGCAGTTACGATGACGCCAAGACTGCGAATCAACTCTTCGTCGTGCACGCGGCGCAAAATCAACTGCGCGCGTCCCAAAATAGCGGCCAGCGAATTGTTGAAGTCATGCGCCACGCCCGAAGCCAGTTGCCCGAGGGCGCGCAGCTTGTCGGCACGCGCGGCGCGTTCACGCTCCTGTCTTTGCTCGGTAATGTCGTGAGCAATGCCGAGCACGCCGGTAGTTTCTCCATCGACGATTATCGGCGCGGTGTTGACCAACGCGTGCCGAATGGCGCCATCGCGCGTCACGTATCGCGATTCGAAACGCTGCGGCTCGCCGTTGAGACTGACGACAAAACGCGCGCGGCGCATGTCGCGGTCAGCGTCGTGAACGTTCTCAAGGAAATAGCGTCCGATCAGATCGCGCATCTCGAATCCGGTCAAATCGAGCATTGCCTGATTGCACCACTGGTACATGCCTTCGCGATCGACAGCGTAGATGGCCTCGCGTGCACTCTCCAGAATGCTCTTGATTAACGATTGATGTTCGCGGGCGACGGCTTCGACTTTACGCAATTCAGAAAGATCGCGCGCCGTGCAGACAGCACCAACAACCTGATGGCCGGCATCGAAAATCGGCTCAACCGTGACGAGCACCGGACGCTTAAGCTTGTACGGAACGATCTCCAGATTCACGCATTCCGCCTGGCGCAAACTTCGCTCGACGACACACTCGAGTGCGTCTGAATCTGCGCGCAGAATCTCGCAGCACTTCCGGCCGAGAATTGACTGCGGCGATTCGTTGTCCATCGTCGCGCCGGCTTTGTTCACACGGATCAACATGCCGTCGGGGCCAAAGATGAAGACGCCGTCGGACATGGCATCAAACGTCGTCTCCCATTCGTTCTTTGCGCCTGCGACAATCTGAAACAATTCTGCCTGCGCGATGCCGGTGGCGAGTTGCGCTCCGACTGATTCAACCAGCAAGACTTCGTCGTCAGTCCAAAAACGGGTGCGGTCCGTTTCCTCGATGCAGATGACGCCTCGGAAGCGGCCATTTACCGTAAGCGGAGAAACGAGCGTCGATCGTAGGCTTTGCTCCTTGCCGTAAAAAGCGATTCCTCCGGCGAGTTCCGACGTGCCTTTGGCGAACTCGCTGACGTCCGCGATCGCTAAAGGTTGGGATGAATTTCGAAAATGGTTACGGAGCAGTTGATCGTAATAATTGTCGAACTCACCGTTAGCTTTTTCGCCGCCAGTCGTGTACTGCGTCTTCACGAACAGGTCGTCATTTTCATCGTCGCAGAGACGAACTTGTACGCGCGATGCCGCCAGCGCCAGGCCCAGTTCGCGCACTGTCGTGTCCAGAATCTCGGGCAGACTCAGCGAGGAACGAATCGCGCCACCAAGCTTGTTCACCAGCGCTTCACGAGCTGAGGTCGCCTCCGCCGTTTGATACAGACGCGCTTGCCGGAGGGCGATGCCCGTATGGTCGGCGACCGACTTGGCAACTTCGACGTCGGCTTCGCTCCAGGTGCGCAACGCGTTCGTAGTCGATAACGCGAAGGCCCCCAGAAGCTCATTACCAACGGTAACGCCGACGTACATGATCGACTTCACGTGGAAGTGTTTCAGCATGTCTTCGTAAAGATCGTGAATTCGTTCATCGTGGGCTACGTCATCGAAAGCCAGCACGCCATAATTTTTCATTGCCGCGTGCAAACGATCGACCTGCGAAACCTCCAGGTCGTGTGCTGCCGGTCCAACTTCGGGGCGATGATATTCAGCCACGTTGGTTACGCGACCCGCGCGGTCGTCCTTCATGAAAAGCGAGCAGCGATCAACGTTGAGGTGAGTGCCCAACTCTCTGACGGCCGTTTCCAAAACTTCTGACACGTCCAACGTGCAACGAATCGCTTGCGAGATGCGATTACTCAGCGCCACCCGATCGGCATGCTGTTTCATCTTTCCGTACAATCGGGCGTTTTCCAGGACAATTGCCGCGTGCGAGGCGATGGTCCGCAACAATTCGACGTGGCCGTCGTCATACGCCGTCGGCTTGTCGTAGTCTTGCGTGGTGATGACGCCGACAACCTTTTCGCCGACCATCATTGGCACACCCAGCCAACACTCCGCGCTGCGACCGCTTAATTGAAGTCCAAGTTTCAAAAGAGCATCGTCGAGATTGCGTTCGATATAGAGCTGCCGCTTAGTGCGAATGACATGTTCGGTTAAGCCAAGGCCAAACTTACGAGTCGGAGAGTGATACGGCTGGCCGTCGATTGTGTATGCGGGAAAGGAGACCTCATTCTTCTGCTCGTCGTACAAAGCTACGTAGAGATTGCGATTGTCGATCACCGTGCCGACCATCGAGTGAATCAGGTTAGCGATTTCGGTCGGCTCGCCTAACTTGCTCAATTCGTGCGAGATCTCATTAAGCGCGCCCAACTCCTGGTTGCGGCGCAGCAGTTCTGCCTCAGCGCGCTTGCGTTCCGTAACATCGCGTCCAATACCCTGGACGGCAACCGGCTTTCCGTCGCGATAGATCAACCGCGTGCTTAGCTCCAGGGTAATGCGGCGACGATTCTTTGAGACGATATCGAGCTCGTAAACTGTGGCGACTTCCTGATTATCCATTTTGCGCTTGAGCATTTTACGCGCAAGGTCAAACTGCTCGGGTACGACGACCTGCGAAAAATTCATCTCCATTGCTTCGGCTTTGGAATACCCGGTCAGCTTTTCACCCGTGACGTTAAGCGAAGTGAAATTGCCGTCGAGATCGTGCGTGTAGATTAGATCGTTCGCATTATCGAAAATCTCACGATAGCGGTGCTCGCTTTCAATCAGCGCGGTTTGCGACTTTCTTTTTTCAGTGATGTCGTTGGCGAGGACGAAGTAAGCCGTGCGACCGCGAAATTCAACTTTATGCCACGCGACGTCAACATGAATGACGGTGCCGTCCTTCCTACGATGACGCCAAACTCCCGCATTGGCCTGCGCGGTCTCCGTGCTGACCACGTGTTGCATCAGGTTGTCTACATCTTCTTCCGGCCGAATGTCTTTGACAGTCATCGCGAGGAATTCCTCGCGGCTGTACCCATAGTGTTTGACGGCGGCGTCGTTAACCGCGAGAAACTGCAAGGTGTTCTGATCGCACAACCACATCGGGCAAGGATGTGCCTTGAAGAGCAATCGATACTCCTGTGCGGATTTCTCCAGCGCTTTTTGCGCGCGATGACGTTCGATCAGACGAGCGACTTTGATCAGAAGCTCTTCGTTGCGGAAAGGAATCTCGACGTATTCATCTGCGCCGGCGCTGTAGCCTTCGATGAGCGCAGCATCCTCTTTGCGCAGAGCGCTCAGCATCATCACCGGGATTGCGCTGGTGTTGGGATTGGACTTGAGCTGGTGACACAACTCGATCCCATTCATCTCCGGCATGACGACGTCGCTGATGATCAGATCTGCGCGAACTACCGAGGTGAGTTCAAGCGCACGTCGACCGCTGTCGGCGGCGATCACCTTGTAGCCTTCCGGCTCGAGCAGATCGACCAGCAGATCGAGTACTTGCTGATCGTCTTTAACGATCAGAACGAACGGACGGTTATCTGATGAAGTAGTCATCAGTAGGAAAATCTGGAAAGAGAATCAGCGCAGATGTCGCGCGTCGAAAAAGATTCTGAGGCGGGAAAAGCCCTCAGGGCCAATTGAGTATAGCAGAGCTAAAACTTGTTTGTCATTACCGGAAATCGCCAAAATTGCGCGAATTTGACGGCTATTGCAAGGGTTAACGCAAGCTATTTTGCGAAGTAGCCCGGCCGGTAGGTGAGCTTCAGCGATTGTCTTTCGACTTCGGGATTCGTGATTTCGATGGTCACTCGTCGATAGGAACCGTCACGTGTCTTGTTCGAAGGGGCGTACGCGATCAGATATTGCTCGCGCAGGTCCCTTTGAATCTGGGCAAATGCATCGCGCAACTCAGACTCGTTGCGCGGGAAATAGGCCCGGCCGCCGGTCGCCTCAGTGATCTTTCGCAGCGAACCTTCATCGACTCCGTACGAGTAGCGATCTCCGATTCCGATTGCATAGATGAGCGCGTCGGCCTTTACCGCGCTGTTGATGGCTTCGCTCATATGGACCTGACTACTGGTGTCCTGACCATCGGTCAACAAAATGATCGCCCGGCGAGTGTGCTCTGCTGAGTCGCGGAGTACCTCGTTCGAGGTGGTGAAGACCGCATCCCAAATTGCCGTCGAACCAGCGAGCATCTGTTGACTATCGGAAATGGGTGGCGTTCCGCCCACGACCACACCACCGCCAATCAGGCCGCTTGGGGGAACATATTCGACACGTTCAATTGCCCGTCGCAACCGCTGAACATTTCCCGTGAGCCCTTGTTCCAGGGTTGATTCACCGGTGAACGAAACTACCGCGGCTTCATCTTTCTGCGCACGCATGACCGCTTCGAGAAAAGCCTGCGCGGCAACTTTTTCGTCCGGAAGCGTGCGCTCCTCTGAGCGACTGGTATCGATCAGGATCGCCATCGACAAAGGCAAATCGATGTTTTGCTGGAAAGTGAAAATCTGTTGCGGGACCCCGTCTTCCAGGATGCGCACGTCTTCGCGTTTGAGGTTGGAGATGAAACGCTTGTGTTTGTCGGCGGCGGTGAAGAAGACGTTCGTGAGATTGGTTTCGACGCGCAGCACTTCATCAGAACGGAGCGTCTCTTCGTCCTGAGAGCGAGGTGTCGGGCTGGGTGAAGGACTCGCGACGCGCTGCCGCGTGTTATCCGGATTTCCGCTTTGGGCCTGGATGCCTGAGTTAAGTGCAGCGACTGTGACGGCAAGGATCGCGGCAAACAAAACAACCGCAGTTAACACACGCGCTCTCATTTTCACTCACCGGTCCTTACTGCGTCGGCGACTGCTTTATAACCCTTCTTGGTGCGGAGCTTGAGGCTCTGACCATTGGTGAGCTTCACTTCAACGCGACGATAACTACCGTCGTACTTATTGTTCGTCGGCTTATAGGTGATCAAGTACTGTGACCTGATCTCTTTCTGAATGTGATTTAACCCGCGCTCGAGCGAAAGCATGTCACCCGTGAAGAATGCGGTGCCCCCGGTTTCTTCGCTGATTCTATCGAGATCCTTGTCAGCTTTGCCTTTCACGGTGCCGGCTTCTACGCCGACAACGGTGCTCAGCAAACCAGCTTTCGTTGAGATCGCGAAAATTGTTGTTTCGGTGCGCTGCGCGATATCGATGGCGTCGTTGATGTCCGCGCGGCTGTACGTATCGGCGCCGTCGGTGATGACAACCAGTACGCGACGCCCCGGCACCGAGCGCAACTTCTGATCGCAGAACTGCCAAATCGCATCCCACAGCGCGGTCTGTTCACCGGTTTTCTTCACCGCATAGACTGCGCGATCCAGAAGTTCGAGCCGGTCGGTAAAATCCTGGCGCAGGTTGATCTCGTGATCGAAGGTCGCGAACAGCACCCGATCGCGACGGGGACGCACGATCGTCTGGATGAAATTCATCGCGGATTCCTGTTCGAACTTCAGCTTGGCGGCGGTTGACGGTGACGTGTCCATCAACACGGCGACATAGAGCGGCAGGTTGTTCTCTTCATTCGAGAAGGATTCGATCTGCTGCGGCACCTTGTCTTCCAGCACGACAAAATCGTTCTGCGTCAACCCCGCGACGAATGCGCCTTTCTTGTCGGTGACCGTAATCGGCAAGCGGACGCGGCGAATATTGACGACTTCGGCCTGGTTGAAATCCGGCGTCGGAGTTGGCACGGGCCTGGGGTTTTGCGCAATCGCGGGCAAGGCGAACAGCAGAGCCACCACCGCTGTTGAAATAAGTGAAATCAGTCTGTTCATCGCTGGTTCGGTGCCCGGCCAGAGGTCGTTTCGCAGTCGGCAGTTCGATGCGACTGTGCGCGACGGCAGTTGCCCTCCGGAGGGCTTTCAGCCCACTTCTGGCGCAGAGTTTTCATACCTTATCAATTTTAGCGGCGAGGATAAAATCGCTTTCCGTCAGACCATCGATCTTATGCGTCCAGATGGTAATTTCTGCTTTACCCCAACCAAAGCAGATGTCCGGGTGATGGCCCTGAGTTTCAGCGAGTGCGCCGACACGATTTACATAGTCGAGCGTCTCGCGGAAATTAGCGAACTTGAATTCTTTGCGCAAGTGATGGTCGCCAACTACTTCCCAGCCCGACAATTGGTCGAGCATCGTGCGGATTTCATCGCCGTTCATTGGCGGCACACCGCCACGGCAGGGAACGCACTCACGCGTAGCCAAATCGCTCATGTTTCCTCCAGTCCAAAAGGCAATCTTGAAGACGATTATGTGAGGAGACACACTACCACAGATGTCGCGGCCGCTCCGAAATAAGCGCGAGCGTGCTGACTTCCGTCAGATCGTCTGCGATAATAACGGTGCTTATCTTCTTCGGCTTATTTAATTTCAGTGCAGAAAAGAAATGAGTGAAGGTCTGGACAAAGTGCGCGGTGTGCAGGAACTGCCGCTGTTCCCGCTGCCGGTGGTTTTGTTTCCCGGCATGCCGATGCCGCTGCATATTTTTGAACCGCGTTACCGCCAGATGCTGACGGACATTCGCGCCGCTAACAATTTGTTTGGTTTGTCGTACTTCGATGCGAGCGCTTCTGACAAAGACATCCCGCCGACAGGTCACATCGGCTGTGTTGCCGAAGTCACCGAGACACAGGGGTTGCCTGATGGCAGGTCGAACGTGCTCGCGGTCGGCGTCGTGCGTTATGAGGTTGAAGAGTACGTAGAGCGCGAGGATCCTTATCTCGTCGTGCGCGCGAAGTTTTTTGAAGACGAAGAAGAGAGCAGCCAGAAGTTGCGTTCAGACGCGCGCGCAGTAGCCGAGATCTTCATGCGTGTCGCTAATGCGATCAGAGTAACGAACGACGAGCGTGGCAATTTGCCGGACATCACGGACACCGAACCGCAGAAGCTTTCATTTCTGGTGGCGGCCGCAATGGAATTGGAGCCGGAGGTAAAGCAGCAACTGCTTGAGCTGCGCTCGACCTCTGAGCGGCTGCATCGGCTCGGAGATTTTCTCGCACGCGTGGTGAAGAACTACGAAGAGCGCGCGCGGCTGCACTCAATTGCCAAAGGAAACGGCCACGGCGGCAAACAGGTCGATCTCGAAGACAACTGAGGCGTTTAGAGTTCCGATTTTAGTCGGGCCTTTTCGCGCTCCGCCGATCCAACTAAAGTTGGTACTCTAACTCGCTTCCGATGATAACTGTTCGTGTTCTGTTTTTTGGCGCCGCCAGAGACGCCGTCGGCCATGAGCAAATCGATCTCGCTTGCGGCGCCGGCTGTACCGCCGGCGAAGCATTGCAGAAAATATTATCGGCACATCCCGCGCTGAATCGTTTCGGAAAATCTCTTTTGCTGGCGGTGAATCAGGAATACGCCGATCAAAATCGCGAGCTGCGCAACGGGGATGAACTCGCGATGTTTCCGCCAGTCAGTGGTGGGAGCACCGAGAGCGCGGGCATCCTGCCCGCATCTTCTGGCGACAAAGACTTCTTCGAATTAACCACTGATCCAATCAACGTGGCAGACGTTGCCCGTCGCGTGGTGTTGCCGCAGTGCGGCGCCACGGTTACGCTCGACGGCTTCGCGCGCGAATGGACCAAAGGCCGACGTACCCTCTACCTGATTTACGAGGCCTACGAACCGATGGCGCTGACCGAGATGAAAAGGTTAGGCGAACAGGCCCACGGAAAGTTCGACATCGCACACATCGGCATCGTCCATCGCACGGGCCGTCTGGAAATCGGCGAGACATCAGTCGTCATTAGCGTCAGCGCGCCTCACCGTTCGGCCGCGTTCCAGG
>Ga0075424_100007869_pt1 | contig 10365 bp, 8 predicted proteins | sample SoiMethybrSBSTD3_FD_75301 | JGI IMG/M metagenome (GOLD analysis project Ga0075424, IMG submission 75301) | Bulk soil microbial communities from a Populus tree surrounding site in Tennessee, USA - Soil MetaG P. TD hybrid SBSTD3 | ecosystem: Environmental > Terrestrial > Soil > Tree plantation...
CGTTGATTTAGCAATGTTATACCATTCTGATCCATCATGTACAGCCAAGAAAGCTGTTACTACATAGAGAAAAAGTGAAAGTGTCAGGTATTTTAAAACCTTTGAATATGTTTTATATGAAATGAATATTTCCGCCGACAATATGATGCCTGTAAAAATTAAAGTGGATATAAAAAATGGAATTTGAGGAATTAATAGTTTTAGAGATGCGCCCATAGCTCCAATATCCGCACCTATGTTTATTGTATTGGCAATCAGTAAAAGAGATGCTACACTATAAAGTAGTTTCTTTGAATAATGTTGTTTTATTATTTGAGATAACCCCTTGCCAGAAACAATTCCAATTCGTGCACACATTTCTTGTACTATCATGACCAATGGAAGAGTAACTACGGCCATCCATAACAGTCCATATCCAAATTGTGCTCCTGCTTGCGAATAGGTTGCAATACCAGACGGATCATTGTCCGAACCTCCCGTTACTAATCCCGGACCTAAAGATTTGAAAAATAGTCTAAAGGAAGATGCAAAAGACTTTTTACCTTTGGGTAAGATTATGTCTTCTTCTTTCTCAACTTTTCTTCCTTCTTCCATATCATGGGCCAGAGTATATCATATTAATGAAGTTATTTATAGAATATGTGTATTCTTTAAACGCTATGTTTTATCTATAATTATATACTCACAAAGCCGGTTTCTAGTTGGATTTGTGCTAAACAATCTATGGCTAACCTTTTACCTACCGGGTTCACTTTGCAGACCCTTGTTAAGATAGAAACTGAAGGGGGAAAAAAATCATTCCTTGATGCTAGAAACAGAGGAATAGAAACAAGGTTTATTACAGAAATTACCAATAACAATATCTCATATTGCAAAGAGCTGATTAAATTAGTTGATGAACTTCGCCATTTAGATGGGATTAAAGGAAAGTTCTATGTTAATGAAACGGAGTATCTTGCTCCAACAACATTTCATGATAGAGGAAAACCTGCGTCAGAATTTAATCTACAGTAATCAAAAGGAGTTTGTAGAGCATCACCACTATGTTTTTGATACTTTGTGGAATAAATCAATACCTGCGGAAGAAAAGATAAGGGAAATTGAAGATGGTATCACCCCAGAAATTGTAGGGGTAATTTTAGATCCTTTTGAAGTTCAAAGAATTAATTACCTTTAAGCTATTAAAATCAGCTAAAGAAGAAATTCTTATCGCATTTAGCACAGCCAATGCACTACGTCGCCAAGAACGCGTAGGTTCAATTGGATTACTAAAGAAGGCCGCATTTAGCGTTAGATTATTGTGTACTAACCAATCTTGGAACAGAGACTTTATCTCATACCGGCGCAATTAATGGCTGGAATGCTAATGTAGCATTTACTCCTACCAAACAAATAGGTGTTGTGGCCTATGCAGTTGTGATTCTACTGATGCTGATATGGGTAGCTTTAATTGGGTATTACTACATCTGACAGGAGTAAAGAGTCTGACTGCAAACAGTGAAGTCGGAATTTATACCACTCCAGGTCTTAGTTAATATTACAAGCTCAGAACCTGTGTGAAACCCCAGTGGTATTCCAGTCATAGTTTGGAGTTGTTCGCGGGGATATTCTTCTATATATATTCCAATCATTAACAACCTGGGTGGAGGAATTGAGTCAAACCTGTCTTGGATTCCACCGAACCCAGACCAACTATTCTGTAGTATTTCACCTTGAATCATTTTGTCTACGGTACCTTTGGGCCTCAAAATAGTGTCAAATTTGATTCACACTCCTCCGGATTCGGACCAACGGTTATATAATATTCAATCAACCACATAGTTTATTATTCACCATTTTCCCATTCCAGTCGCCGAATTACATGATTACATTATCAAGGATAGGCTTGTGTGGAGCTATAAGCAAGTATTGGGAGAGAAATGTGATGTTATACTGAGCATATAGAGCACAGTATAATTGTAGTTTTTTACATTATCCTCCGACCTCCCTGGTTATACACTATCATCCTGTAATATCCATGAATTTATATTTAACATCCTTAACTATCCTTTTATGATGAGTTAGTTATCCTTAATTATCCCAATATCCATGAATATGCTATGGATAAGGATAATCACAATCACCATCTGCTTTAGAGATATCGTATCATAATTACAAGTCCTCTGATGTGCCAATGGATTTCATATATTGATAAAAGTCATGCACAACCTGTCGAAGTTACGACATTAGGTATTGAAGAGATGCTTAGAATTATGGTTGAGAGCTTGACTGGCATTGTTTAGTTTACGTCCTCCTTGTTATTGCCAATGCATTTACAAAGCTGTACAGTATACTAACCCATATGAATGGCGGATTCGGTGGGATGCAATACAACAGTGTATGCAATCCAATTACTGAACATAAATTGATCTAGTCTAAGAGTCGCGTAAGGTCTTAAATAGATTCTAAGAGACGATTGAAACATGCAAACTTGGAAACTCTAGATCTGATTATCAATATGTCCATTTGTTGCCCGGTACTTTTAGGCTCGTCTTAGAGCTTGTCCGAAAAGTTCTGCGCATCTGTAAGTAATCCATGCCTTGGCCTGTTCTCTCTTCTTCTTCCTCCTAACCTGAGTTGCCAAGATAGAGATCCTCTAAAAGATAAGGACGGCGACGAACATTCCTCCTTGTGTCTTTATATAATGGAATATTTAATTGTGTTTGAACTTTTTGACTTGACGGCTACACAGGACTCTGGAGAAGGAGAAGAGAAAACGGAGGTATTATACGGTGTAGAAAATGCTGTCAGAACAGGAGTGCAGTTTATGCAAAATGCAAGGAAATGGATGGATCTTTTTGGTGATAAAAATGGTCCATCCATAATCATAGAATTTGCTGATGTATATAAAAATAATTATGTTGGGGCCAAAAGAAGAGGTGCAAAAATAAGATTTATCACAGAAATTACAAAGGATAATATCCATTACTGCAAAGAACTAATGGAGATAGTTGACGAGTTTCGACACCTCGAAGGATTTACAGGCGGTATTGCAGTAAGCGAGTCAGAATATATGACCACCACTGTTCTACGTGAAAGGCAGCTACTAACACAGGTGTTTTACAGTAATTCTAAAGAAGTTGTAGAACAAGGACAATATATTTTCGATACTTTTTGGAAAAAAGCTATTCCTGCTGAACAGAAAATCAAAGAGATTGAAGAGGGAATAAAACCAGAAGTTATAGAGACTATTCGAGATCCTGTCGAAATCCAGATGGTTGCATTTGAACTTGTAAACTCTGCTAAGGAAGAAATATTGACAGTATTTTCGACAGCTAATGCATTCCTTCGTCAAGAGCGTGCTGGAGCAACCGAATTATTACAAGGAGCAGCAGAACGAGGTATAAAAGTTAAAATTCTGTTGCCAATGAACGAGTTTGTCAAAGACATAATAATACAAAAAATATTAGGGAAACAGAAAAGAATTGAAGTTAGATATATTGGAGAATCGTTACAAAGCAAAGTCTCACTCATAGTAATCGACAGAAAATTCTCTTTAGTTGTGGAATTGAAGGATGATACAAAAGAAACCTCATACGAAGCAATGGGATTGGCAACTTATTCCAATAGCAAACCAACCGTGAGTTCTTATGCTTCAATATTTGAAAGTCTATGGATTCAAAGTGAATTATACGAACAGCTAAAAGTTCACGACAAAATGCAAAAGGAATTTATTGACATTGCAGCTCATGAGTTACGCACTCCAATTCAGCCAATACTTGGCTTGACAGGAGTTCTTCGTACTAGAAAAGGTAGAGATAGAGAAGAAGAAGAATTAATGGATGTTATAATCAGAAACGCAAGAAGATTGCAGCGACTTACCGAGGATATTTTAGATATTACAAGAATTGAGAGCCAGTCGTTACATCTGAAGAAAGAACGATTCAATATAAATGAGGTTATATTGAATGCGATTACAGATTCCAGAAATCATATTAAAAGGGAAAGTAATCATAATATAAAATTTATATATAAGGATAGAAAGGATATTTTGATAGAGGCTGACAAAGCTCGAATAATCCAAGTTATTTCAAACTTATTATGTAACGCTATCAAATTCACAAATCACGGTACAGTAACGATTTCAGTAGAAGAGAAAGATAATTATCAGATTGTTGTTAGCATAAAGGATACTGGCAGTGGCATAGATCCTGAAATAGTATCAAGACTATTCTCAAAGTTTGCTACAAAATCTAACACCGGTACTGGTTTGGGATTGTTTATATCAAAAAGCATAATCGAATCACACGGTGGAATGATATGGGCTGAAAATAATCCTGATGAAGAAAAAGGAGCTATTTTTTACTTTAGCCTACCATTAGGCAGATAGATATATCTGATAAGATAATTAAGTATTATTGCAGATTCAAATCCTTAGCAACAAGTGGGTGGAATAATTGAGTCAAATCTGTCTTGCATTACTCCGAACCCGCTACGATATTAGTGCTTTTTAGTGGTTTTACTAAAAAATATGGTGAAATAGAGAAAACTGGTAGAATCAACAGAATTAGCGAAGTTGGATCCTTGGACATTGTATATATATTCTATGAAAGCACCAATGACAAGGGATAGGTATCAGACTAGGTTAGCCAAATTTCTTGAGTTTATTGGTATGGTCCAATGTGGAACAACCTTGGAAGGATGAGCTAGTGCCTTTGCTAAAAGGGGAAATGAGCACAGCATTTGGGCATTAAAGAATATTTTGAAGTTTGTCCAGTTTCAGAAGGAACTATTGATAATATGTTAACACAAGAAAATGATAGTTTTTCGACATGTTCCAGCATTCTTCTAATGCGATGGATTCTGGTGATACTATTTGTAGGCCTTAAGGGAAAGGCAGAATCAAAGGTGCATCATTTTGTAAATCTTGTTTTTTATTATTGTTATTGTCACCTGTATTCATAGGTACGTCTTGATCTATGTTTATCTTAGTTTCGCTCTTAACTGGATTAGATAGCGTAAAATCGTTTGAATGTCGTTGTTTATATGTACAAGTCGCATTATCCTCACCATTGCTGTCACATTGCTCCTTAGTAGCACTTGCATCCGCCATAGATTCTTCAGCAGTAATTGTTGCTATTATTACTGCTGCCAAGGTTACTAGTATGCTTGAAAATATGTAGGTCGTCTCATCAGTATTGATGTAACCAGATATATCTGACTTAGTGCCATTATTACTCTGTTTTCATAACGTGTTACTTCTATAGAAGATAGTACCTACATCAAAGTCGTGTTCTTAAAGGTAATTTCTAGATTCAATCCAACAATGTTATACTAAGGATCCTATCTGGATTAAAGATCTTGATATTATTATATGTATTAAAACGAGGAGCCATTCTTGTAAGCTTGTAAGCTGCAATCGGCAAGATATCTTAGGTCAGCCTTTAGCAAGTAAAGTTGTCGTCTTCCTAGCAAGTAAAGTTGGTAGTGGGAGATTTGACCAAGGATATCGTGTAATCAGTGCATCGTTTGTATCTGGTTGTAATAGCTGTGCATACGAACGATTAGTTTCAGTCCTAACTGTAAAGAAAAGTGTTCCAAAAACAAGAAGAAGTAATAGTGGTAACTATCATATGTTAATGACTCATTTATTTCTGTCAACATAGACAAGCATCCATAACATGAAAAAAAGTAGTTCAAATTATATGCTATCTAAAGCTGTCATCCCCATCAAAGATATCTATAGTCGAGTTTTTAGGACCAATATCTATGCTCTTCTCAAACATGCAATAGTTTCTTGCTCTTAATTTACAGCCTTGACTAAGCTATGGTATAGCCATCTTTGTCATGGTTCTCTTCCACATAAAGAACCCGATGATTGCTACCAATACAGCATATGTAAATTCATAAGTCGTGGCGAGATGACCTAATGCAAAACCAACGTAGGCTACTGATATGCCATCATTCATGGTTAAAATGCCTGCGAACACTCCAATTCCTCCTACCCACCTTGGAAAAGCACTGTGCTTGATTGCAATTGCAACGCCGAAGATTATTGCTGTCGCTCCTTGGAGTATGTGAAACATGCTAGCGATTCCTATCTCAGTCCACCTTATCCCCTCAGCTACTCGAAATGCCACTACCTTTTCCTGTTGTGGCGCAGCAGCCCATGAATCCACAGCCCTCTTTAGCGAGATTCCATCTACGGTTTGTAGTATCATCAAAGTGCTGGCATTGAGCATTGTTGCCGCAAGACCTAACCATGTCAGAGCTGAAACAAGACCCTATTCTGATGATTTGCCAAAAAGCGGTAAACGGTGACAAAACCTCCTGCAAAGACCAGCATTCCGCCTGCAAATTGACCAATATGGACTGTTATCCAAATCTTACTCTGGGCGTATTCGGCAAACACGCGAAGGTAATCCGTAGGATCTTCTCCACTTGGATGAAACATGCTTGAAATGAGGAAGATGACAATACCTAGGACAAAGGCGACTGTGCCCTTGCGAAACAAAGGTCGTCCGTATTCTACTTTTGGATGCATATCTCGCAATCAATCCAAGCCATATTCAAAGCTGGTGTAAATAAAACATAAGAACTGTGAGGATTGACAAGCGGGTCGCATGAGTGCAATTTATACCCTTTCACATAAATCGATAGTTGGAATCAGTTCAGGGTAAGATCTATATATCAAGTTTTGTCTGTTAATCAATCGCAACTACGTATCATTAGCCTTTTCATAATTATGTGCTCTTTGTCATGTTATGTGTCTTCTTGAATTGGAGAAGTTAATTAAGAAGGAAACCATGGTAAGGAAAGAGTCATCTACGAACGGCAGGACTGTTGGGTTACTACCTCAAACAAACAGCTAAACCTCCTTCAGCACGTAAAGACACTTTGAAAATCAATGGAAAGGATATTATTGTTCCAGATAACAGTTCGCTGGTATTCATGAAGATTCAGTATTAAACGATGATCTAGTACACTCTTAGACTTTAAGCAAGGCTTCTAGATGAGCCATTCTCCTTTGTATTAAATGGTTGGGTGGTTGTATCTGCACGAATATAGAATTCCGATTTAGCCTTTATGTATGCGCGAAGCGAGGTCGAGGAATTAGAAGAATTAAATCAGTCATTAAGGCAGCCTGATAAGTCATAATTATTATAAACTCTATTAGGTCGTTTAACCTCATGTTATAGCCCATTGGATTTATACGGAACTACCTTAGTATAGAATCAGATTGCCAAGTATCTGTTAAGGTATATGACTTGGCAACCCATGTTAGATAAGTCACGTCGCATTTTGATTGTAAACTGTTTACCTCATCTCATACGCTTGCTCCCATGATTAGAGAATCTTTCTTACATTTCGAATAACGATAACAGCAGGACAACTGTGTCTAGTCCTATTTGGGACTTAGACGAAGTGGACTTTTTATCATTACTATTGCCATCATATATATACAAGCTGTGATGATGTAGAATACTTCCTCATCCCATTTTTCTAATTTACTAATAGATCTATTATAATGGGCAAATGAGATCTGCAGAAGGTGAATTGAACAAGGAGAAGATGGCTGTTGGCTATCATGTTACTGCGCGCCAACTTACAAGCATTATCAAGAGAAAAATCTTTTTACAAATAACAATTAAAATATCATTTTAGGAGACATTTTTTCAATTTTCTGTATAAATTGTCTGCACAAATCCAAGCGCTAAGGATATCATCTTTATCGCCTTATTTTAGCTTGTTTTGTAAGGACATTACCAGTACGTATTGACCTTGAGTTTTGCAATCATCTTCTTCCGCCCCATCTCTCTTTTGCACTCTGCTTTCTGTTTTTCACTGTTGAACAGGTGCAATCCTATACAAACTTCCATTTCCATATGATAATATATACAAAAATCCATCAGGACCAGTCTTAATATCTGTTATACCACCAAAGCCAGTTCCAAAAGTTATTTCAGAAATTTCGTCTCTATTATCAGCTACCATATCCGACAAACCAGGTTGCGTATTTGAATCAAACGTTAGACCGGTTCTAGTTTTGTTGACCTCCAAATAGTATAGATTGCCGTTGTTAATATCTCCCACAAATATATTGTTTGTATATTTTTCTCCAAGCTTTGATGATTTAAGAAATTCTATGTCAGTTACTCCAATAGCATTATACGAACTAAACACAGGATCGGCATAGTGAGATTCTTTAAAGTTCACCAAATCTCTGTCAATTACGTTGCTCCTGGAAATAGGTCCCATAACTTGATACCAGCCACTATTAAATCCGGGTTTGACTAAATTGACTTCATCATAATTCGCTTCACCGTTTTCTGTATCCCATAGATAACCAGTAATAGGGTCAAACGTTATTCCAAAACTATTTCTAATACCGTATGCGTAATATTTACTTAATAATTTTTTACTATTGATATCATCATTGTTTGAAAAAAATGGATTGTTGTTAGGATCTGCTGAACCATCATTTGGGTTTATTCGCAATATGACAGAGGTGTCATCTGGGTCTTTTCCATGCTTATTGTTTTGCAAAAGACCATCACCTGTGTTAAGGTTTCCAATCACTGCATAAAGATAATGATCTGGACCTATGACTAATTTTCCCCCGTTGTGATATGGCCCTGGGGTAGCCGGAAGATCTAATAGTAAAGTTGGGTTGAAAAGTAGATGGTTTTGTCCGTTCCAATCATACCTGTAAACTCTATTTCTTAATGCCTGACCAGGCTTGAATTCAGTAAAGTAAAGGAATACTTTTGAATCTGTGGTGTTCGTCGCTCTTTTTGCGATTGCTGTTTTCTTATTTACTATTTCTGACATAGTTGTATTGACTTTTGTGATATTACGGTTCAGCTTTACACCAGTGCCATCAATACTATTACTGCTATCATCAATTAGTGTAGCAATTCCTAGTAATCCTCGTTCAGCTGTCGTATTAACTGATACTCTTAATAGGGGCTGCTTTTGTAATATGCCATTTGAAATGAGACGAACCTGACCATTCTTTTCTAAAACTAAAAGATTCATATTATCAACAAAGGACATACTCGTAGGAGAAGACAAACCATTAGTTACAGGCTCTATCTTCAAAGTGGTATCTGGATCTTTTAAAGTTGGACTTTTCTGTTTGAGAGATTGTTGATCTAATGATAACAATGATAAAGAGTCATTTGACTTAAGGTAAATTACTACTATACCCATAATTCCTAAAGCTATAGATAAAAATACAATAACAAGTAGTAATCTTTTATTAAACAACAAGAACAATATTCTCTTCCCTCATGTGATACCAGAGTCGTGAGTAATAATTCAACATTATAAATGCAACTTTATATTTATCTTGTGACATAACATTCTTTGATAAGCGTATTTGAAGTGAAATGATTTTATCATGCTATCTTTCTATCCTAAAATCGAAGTTAGTCTACTTAAAACCCTGATTAATAATGTTACTTCGATTGTATTAATATACAGATGCCGTTCTTTTCCTTTACTGCTGTTGGTTCAGCATAGATATTCTGCCTAGAGAGCTTTTAATGACTTGCAAACAAATGGATGTGCTTTAGCTCAATTTCCTACCTCTTAAATCTTCGTTGATTCTATCTTCAAATTTCCTGCCATGACTGATATACGCAGAGAGTGGACATGTTCATGCACTAGAGTTCCTATGAAATCTCTATATGTCTATACTTACAATTCTTTCTATTCCAGATATATTGATTTCATTCAAATGCGGGTTTCCCTAGGTCTCGCATACGTTATGACAAACCGTTGTAAGGTAACAACTATCAGATTTGGATTATTATGCATTGGAACGCTAGCCAGAGGAAGCATATAAGGCGATATGTACAAATATACTATCATGAACCTCTATATATCGAATCAACACAAAAAAACCAAATCAATAAAATATGTGTAGCTATGTGAATTGTATTTTTTTGTAGCTGAGCCTAAATCATATTTATAACTTTTTTTATATTTTCTTATTGTCAGAAAATCCATAAGGACTCTTATGAAGGCACATGGTTCAAACAGCCGTCACGAAATCCAAGTTGAAATCTTTGATCATCATTCAATGCAGGATTTTGGTCATTGTTCAATGCAAGAGCTGGTTGCGCTAATATTGTTGCAGCAGATATAACTAATGCGATTGCTGTTAATATTCTATCATTTTTCAATCTTTTCTTCTCACCTCATCCATTCTTTTTCCGCTCTACATCTTCTTTAACAAATCTTGCTTCATTTGCTGAAATTCAGATTCTGATAGCACTCCCTGTTCTTTGAGTTTGGCGAGTTTGGTTAATTCATCAGCAATAGATATTGTGGGGCTATTATCGTTGTTATTGTTGTTGTTGGTGGTGCTTACATCTACTC
>Ga0075424_100007871_pt1 | contig 10364 bp, 7 predicted proteins | sample SoiMethybrSBSTD3_FD_75301 | JGI IMG/M metagenome (GOLD analysis project Ga0075424, IMG submission 75301) | Bulk soil microbial communities from a Populus tree surrounding site in Tennessee, USA - Soil MetaG P. TD hybrid SBSTD3 | ecosystem: Environmental > Terrestrial > Soil > Tree plantation...
TACGCGCGCGCGTGGCTCGTCACGGCGAACGAGCGGTTCCGTCGGATCGCGACCGAGACGCTCGAGTACCTCCTCCGGGAGATGCGCGACCCCGCGGGCGGCTTCTGGTCCTCCCAGGACGCCGACAGCGAAGGGGTCGAGGGCAAGTTTTTCACGTGGACGTGGGACGAGCTCGTCGCGCTGATCGGCCCACACGCAGCCGAAGCCTTCGGGGCGAGACCGGAAGGGAACTGGGAAGGCACGAACGTGCTCCGGGCGCCGCACGGGTCTCATGACCATGACGCGGCGAGGGAGACGTTGCTCCGCGCGCGCGACCGCCGTGTCCGACCCGCGACCGACGACAAGATCCTCACCGCCTGGAACGCGCTCGCGATCCGCGCGTTCGCCGAGGCTGGCCGGATCTTCGACGAGCCGAGATACGTGGAGGCCGCCACACAGGCCGCCTCGTTCGTCTGGGCGAACCTCCGGCGCCTCGACGGCCGGCTGCTCCGCTCCTGGCGGGCGGGCGTCGCGACCGTGCCGGCGTTCGCCGACGACCACGCGCTGCTCGCCGCCGCGATGCTCACGCTCTACGAGACGACGGCGGACGTCACCTGGTTCACGAACGCGCGAGCGCTGGCCGACCGGTTGATCGAGCTCTTCTCCGATCGCGATCGCGGCGGGTTCTTCCAGGCCGGGTCGGACGCGGAGACGCTCGTCGTGCGCGCGAAGGACGTGTACGACAACGCCGTCCCGAGCGGGAACTCGGCCGCCGCCGAGAGCCTGCTGCGACTCGCGCTGTTCACCGCCGAGTCGGCGTACGAGGAGGCGGCCGTGCCCTCGCTCCTACTCGTCGCGGACGCGATGGCGCGCGCGCCGAGCGGGTTCGGCCACGCCCTATCTGCCCTCGATCTGTACCTGGGGCCCTCCCACGAGATCGCGATCGTCGGGGAGCCGGAGGCCGATGGCTCGCGGGCGCTGGTGGACGCGGCGGTCCGCGACCGGTGGCGGCCGAACGTGGTGCTGGCGGTCGCGTCGCCGACGGACGCTGCGAGCCGCACGGCGGTGCCGTTGCTCCGGGAGCGTCCCCAGGTCGCCGGGAAGCCCACCGCCTACGTGTGCGAGCGGTTCGTCTGCCTGGCCCCCGTGACATCACCACTGGAGCTGGCGACGTCGTTGGCCGACTGATCCCTGATCAACCAGGACACCGGGACGGCGAGAACGAGCAGGCCGCGGACGACGAGCAGCGCCTGCGCCACCGCGGCTCGGTCGGGCGCGTACACGACGAAGAGGACGGCGGTCAGGACCTCGATCCCCGCGATGAGCGCGAACCGCGGGCGATCGCCCTCCGCCCATGCGATCGCCCCCCACGGCAGGAGCCATGCCGTGTACTGGAGGGAGAAGACCGATGAGCACGCGAGCAGCGCGGCGACCGCCGAGACGGCGGCGCCGCCGAAGGCGGCGCCGCCGCCTCGGCGCCACGCCGTCACCCAGATCAACGTGACCACGGCGCCGAGGAGCACGAGCAGCCCGATCGAAGCCGCGGCGGGAACCGAGCCGATGCGGGGCGCTCCTGCTTCCGTCCGGATCGGCCCGCCCGTCGCGATCCAGACGACCGTGCCGACGAGGCTCTCGACCTCCCACCCCGTCGCGTGCCGGAAGCTCAGCACGTCGTCGATCGCCCGCCATCCACCGAACCACCACCACGCGCCCGTGAGCGCGAGCGTGAGACCCAGCGCCCACGCGAACGCGCGGCGCCGGCCGGCGACGAGGAGGCCGGGCACGATCACCAATGGCCACAGCTTGGCGAGGGCCGCGAGGGCGATCGACGCACCCCCCAGGCGTTCGCGTCTGCGGACGGCGAGCACGACGCCGAGCGTCGCCAGGAAGACGGGGATCAGGTCGAACCGCGTGTAGATGAACACGAGCAGCGGCGTCCCGAGCCAGAGGTAGCGTTCGCCGGCGCGGCGACCCCATGCGGTGAGGATCGCCCACCACGTCCCCACGTCGGCCGCGAACGCGAGGATGGCGACCCGGAGCGCCGTCGCGGCCGCGTCCGACGAGAGGAGGCCCCGCACCGCGATCACCTCAAGGGGCGCGTACTCGACGACGAAGTCCCGGTAGGGCTCCCCGCGAGCATCGTGGATCGCCTGGAACCGAGCGAGGTCGTCGGTCGGGGCGGCGCTCCTCCAAACCTGGATGGCGACGACGAGCACGACGAGACGGACCGCGAGGAGCCCGATCGTGACCAGCCGGTCGCCGGTGCCGGAGCGCTCGCTCACCCCGGCATCGTATGCGGCGACCTATCACTGGTTCGGTTGATCGGCATGTTAGACAGAGGCGGTGGTCGCGTCCTCTCGCAGACGAAGCAGAAGGAAGAACCTCGAGTGGAGCTTCGACCGTGACCGTTGTTCACAAGCTGCCGCAGCAGGCGCACGAAGTCCCGCTGACTGCCGCTCACAGCCATCTTCACTGGTGACGACCCATACCGGCCATCGCGATGTTCCTCGTGGGTCGACGACGATGAGGACGACATCATGAGATGGAGGTCCGTCTTCTGACGCAGACGCCGGAGGGACTCGATCGGCCCGGACCCACCGACGACAGAGCAACCTCGGGTCACGGAAGCCTGCCGTCGTCGGCCTCTCGAGGTGCGGCACCGGGTATCCCAACTCGATACCGGAACGGTTTCGCATTCACGCTCGGGGTGTTCGCCGCGATGAGGATCCTCCTTTCGGTGGTAGCGATCATCGCGGTCGGCCGGTACCACCCTCCCGTGGTAGGTCAGGCGCTCCCACCGACCCTCTCGCCGGGCATGCACAACGTCGTCACCGGAACAGATCGGTGGGACGCCTTGCGATTCGCGTCCATCGCATCGAACGGCTATCGGACCGGCGACGACGACGCTGCCTTCTTCCCGGGCTACCCCATCACCGTCCACGCGATATCGATGGTGACGGACCTCGATGCACCGGATGCGGCACTTCTCGTTTCGAATCTCGCGTTCCTGGGCGCTCTCTTCGCGCTCTACGTCCTCACGGCCCGGGAATACACAGACCTCCTCGCCCGGAGAACCGTCGTGCTCGTCGCGTGCTTCCCCACCAGCTTCTTCTTCATGGCGCCGTACAGCGAGTCCTCGTTCCTGCTCATGACGATCCTCGCGTTCATGTCGATGCGCCGCGGCAGGGCCTGGCTCGCCGGATCCGCTGCCTTTCTGGCAGCTTCGATCCGTAGCGTAGGCGTCTTGCTGGTGCCATCGCTCTTGATCGAAGCGTGGGGTCGTGGGGAGCAGCGAAGAGCCAGAGCGATCGTTTCAGCCGCTCTTCCTTTAATGGCGGTCGTTCTGTTCGGCGCGTATTGGCAGGCGCGATCTGGCGATTTCCTGGCACCCTTCCATGCGCAGGGCGCGTGGCATCGAACATTCGAGTTTCCCGTCATCACTCTGGGCCACGCCCTCGCGCTGGGTCTCACCGGCCTCGGAAGCGAACTCGGCATCTATTGGACGATCGATCTGCTCCTGACGGCTGTCGTACTCGTCGCGCTTGCTGTCCGTTGGCGCATGATCCCCCTGTCCTACCTCGCGTATGTTGCCGCGACGCTGCTCGTAGTCCTCTCGTTCCCGCTACCCGAGCGACCCCTCCTGTCCGCGCCTCGCTTCGTCTTGGTGTTGTTCCCAGCCTTCTGGGCGATGGCCGACATCCTGCGTGGCCGCTGGTTCTTCCTCGCCGTTGCCGCCTCCGTGGCTGGCTTCGTCGCCGTCTCGGCGGCATTCATGAATTGGGGCTACATGTTTTAGGGATCGAGACCGATGAGAGCTGTGTTCGTGACATGCTCGACGTGGGGGGCGGCTCGCTCGGTATGCACGGGGTGATCCACCGGGCTCTCGAAGCGTCTGTCGTGCAACGACCGATTCGGGGTTGGTGAGGATGGCAGAGCGCATGGATCAGGTGGTCCTGGCGCAACGCGAGGATGTCGTCTCCGAGGACCCCGGTGACCAGGTCGAAGATCGGTTCCACGTCGCCTTTCTGTGGACGGTCGCGTCCCTCATGATCGGGGCTCTTTGGATCAAGCCGCTGGTGTCAAGCTTCTGGACGGATGAATTCGGCACCTATTGGGTGATCAACGGCAGTGCCAGCCAGGTCCTCGGGCGGGCGGAGGCGGTTCAGGGACAATCGCCCCTCTACTACTTCATCGCCTGGGTCACGAGCCGCGTCGCGGGGCACAGCGAGATCGCTCTTCGCGCGCCCTCGCTCGTCTTCTTGCTCCTAAGCGCTGTCTTCGTCTATCGAATCACGCGGCGGCTCTTCGATCTGGAAACGGCGCGGATCGCGCTGATCACGTTCGCCGTGTGGCCTTCCATCGCGTTCTCCGCGTCCGACGCGAGGCCGTATGCCGTCGCGACTTTCTGCACCGTTGTCTCCACGTGGGCGCTGATCCGCTGGCTCGACGACAGCCGGGTGTTGGCCGCTGGCGTGTACGTCATCCTCGCGGCCTCGGTCGCATATGCACATCCACTCTTCGGGCTCGTGGTACCGGCACAGGTTTGGTACGCGGCGAGCAGGATCCGGGAGGGATCGACACGACTCCAGCCGCGGGACATCATCATCGCCTTCATCGCCATCGCCGTGCTGGTCGTTCCGGTCGCAGTCGAAGTCCTGGAACTATGGCGGCGTCGCAACGATTGGTCCGTCGCGAATACCGCGACGGTCCCCTGGATCGTCCAAGTCCTGATCCCTCCTGCTTTCATCGCCGCGGGCCTCGGAGCGGTCGTGTTGGCACGTCCGATACGGACCGGTGCCGGCTTGCGAACGATGAGCTGGCCCACCCGAGTACTGATCCTGGGATGGTTCCTGATCCCAGCTATCGCCCTCGTGTCGCTCTCTATCTTCACCCCGGTCGATCTGCTCCCCGCGCGCTACTTCCAGTGTCTGGCACCGGCAGGTGCGATCCTCTCGGCCATCGTTATCCGGACGTTGGAACCGGATCAGGTTCGCCGCCTCGTGATCCTTCTCCTCGCGATCATGTCCGTGTTGGACTTGGCCTCGCCCTACAAGTCCGGCGACATGCGGGGCGCAGCTGCGCTCGTGGGCACGGTGGCTGACCAAGACTCAGTCGTCCTCGTTCGCTCGGGCTTCGCCGAGTCGATGCAGCTCGACTGGTACGGAGATCCGAACCGGAGCGGTCTCTTCACCGCGGCGACTGAGTACTACCCGGTGCCCGGGAAGGTCGTCCCGCTCCCTGTCGAACTCGACTCGACCACGATCGACTTCGCGCGCTCACAGGTCATGGCGTCGTTGCCCGGAGCCGATCGAGTGGTCGAGCTCACCCCATCGGACTCGCCATACATCCCGTGGCTTGATGAGTTGATGCGTCAACAGGGTTGGACGAGTCACGAGGTCGGTGAAGTGAACCTTTTCCGAGTTATGGAATTCACGAAAGATGGGGCCGATCCAGACGAAGCGTAGGGCGGCTCACGAGTCCCCGTCCTTCTTGAACACGAACAGATTGTTGAGTCCGAGCTCGAATCGTTCGTGCGCTGCGAGCCGTATATGCTCGCTCGACAACAGGGACGGCAATCGCGACGTTTCGAATCCATGATGCTCATGGAGCGACATACCGGCGATGAGCCGCCAGCGGGCCAGCACGCCGAGGATGCCATCGACCGCCGGGGACGGCACCGTCGCCACGAGGAACCCGCCAGGTTGGAGTAGGCGCTCGAATTCGCTCGTCCAAGATGGAAGTTCGTCGGCCTCAACGTGCTCAAGGACCGCGAGAGTCGTGATCAGATCGAAACGTTCGTCGATGTCCCTGGCCGCCGACGGGAACGGCCCGGCGATGAACCGGAACCGGTCGCCGGTGCTGGAACGTACGAGCGTCGGATCAAGACCCACTCCCCTCACGATCCGGTCTGAGTATGTGTTGAAGAGTGAGCCGTCGCCACAACCGATATCGCAGACACGGCTCCCGTGACGGACGTAACCAGCGATCTTCCGGATCCTCCACGCCCGAAAGATCCGGTCGAGGGGACGAAGGGACGGTCCCTGGACCGGCACCGTGAGATTCGTCATCGGCGCGCCTATCTCCACGTCTCCTTCGTCATGGGCGATCTCGACCGTAGTCGTCGCGGAGGATGCTGAAGAAGAAGGCGTTGAACATCGTCTGCACACCAAGGGCGATCAACGTCGACCCGAAGATGAAGAGGCGGCTGTAGCCCGTCACGAGTGGACCGAAGTCCGTTCGGAGCCACCGCCAGGCGACGATCCCGTCGACGACGACCCCGACCGCCGTGAGGACGAATCCCGCGAGGAGTGCCCGTTCGAGCGTCAGGATCTGGAGCGCACGCCGTAGAAGCTTGTCCTCATGCCCCCGGCGTTGATTCACGGCGTACACCTTCGCCATGAAGTTCACGAGCACGATCTGATATCCGACGAGCGCCAGCAGCGATCCCAGGATCGCCCAATGGAAATCCATCCGGAATCCGAAGAACTCGAGTGGCTCGCCCAAAGGCGCGACCAATTGCGCGCACATGAGCAGCAGCCCGATACCGAGCAAGGCAAGGCCAGGCACGAGGAACAAGGCGGTCGGGCTGAACAGCAAGATGGTCTTGAGGTGACGCCACCCGTCCCGCCAAGGCCGAAGGTGCGGAGGGCGGTCGCGGCCATCGGGATGGAAAGTGATCGGAACTTCGGCGATCGTTAAGCCTGACATCGCGGCTCGAATCACCATCTCGGACGCGAATTCCATCCCACTCGCGCGAAGGTCAAGGGAGCGATATGCCTCTTTCGTGAAGGCACGCATCCCACAATGAACGTCGGAGATGTCTGCACGGAAGAGTCGATTCAGAAGTCCGGTCGACACAGGATTGCCGATGTACCGGTTCTTCCATGGCATCGCACCCGGCAGGATCGCTCCTTTGATGCGCGTGCCCATGACCAGGTCGGCGCCCGCACGCAAACCCTTGATGAATGAACCGATCTGGGTGAAGTCATATGAGGCGTCGGCATCTCCCATCAGGATGTAGCAGCCTCGAGCCTCATCGCAGCCGCGACGCAGGGCGCTTCCATAGCCCTTCTTAACCTCGTTCACGACGCGGGCGCCGCGGGTCCTGGCGATCTCCTGCGAGCCATCGATCGAGCCGTTGTCGACGACGAGCACCTCGCCGTTGATACCAGCGGACTTCATGCCTTCGATCGCTGCGTCGATACAGCCACCCAAGGTATCGGCCTCGTTCAGACACGGGATGACGATCGAGAGGGAAGGATCGGCTGGCTCTTCACGCCCGAACGCAATCCCTGCCTGCCCGGTCGCGGTCATCGTTCGACCACCACGTCTTGGATCTGCCACCGTCGCTCCTCAGCCGCGCGGCCCAAGCCCTGACGTCGGTGTCTCCCGGCGTCCGAGTCTAGTCTTCGGTGATGCGACGGCGAGTCTTGACCGTCGATCGATCGGCCGGCGCCACCACTTCGGACAACTCACCCGAGATCGGACGCCTCGGCGGAGACGCCCACGGAGGCAGTCTCGGTCGGCTGCATCGGCGTCGCGGTAACGGTTCGAGGTCGCGTGAGGAACGCGACGAGGTACAGGCCCGCGACCACGAAGAGCAAGGCCCGGAAGCCGATTAACAGCGACAGGTACTCGAGCGTGCCCCCCAGCATCGCGCCGAGGAGGTTCGCGCCGAACGCCGCGGTCGGATCCACCGTGTCGCGGAACCGCTCAGCGAAGATCAGGTTCGCGACGAAGATCGGGAAGAACGCCAAGGTCGTCGCGATCAGGAACCTCGGGACGACGGAGAAGGACAGCAGCGCGTCGGTCGGCACGAGCCACGCGATCGCGAGACCGGCCAGCAGGAGTCCGAACAAGAGCCTGGTCCGCCCGATCCTGATCCTGCGTTCCACTTCGATCGCGAGCAGGACGATCGCCAGGACACCGGCGAACACCAGCGCGTTCACGAACCACGTCGTCCCGAACAGCAGCGCGAACTGCACGACGGCCTTCGTCTCCAGGAGCAGGAACGCCGCCCCCATGAAGAAGAGATCTACGTATCGCGCCATGGGCTTGAACGTCCCGCCGGCCAGCCAGATCGCGACGACCGAGGCCAGCAGCACCAAGAACAGGGTCGCGAGGTACTTCGAGGGGATCGTGCGCTCCTTTAGGTACAGGAAGGGTCGGTCGTCCGACGCGGGCGCCACCACGGGGCGACCGTCCGGATCCCACACGGTTGAGCAACGCAACGAGGCGGGATCCGAGGAGTCCACGAAGACGCTGAACTGACCGACGTTGGTGGCAACCTTCTGACCTAGGTCGAAGCACGGAGGATTGTGGAAGACACCGTCGAGCGTTCCGGCGAGGCGGTCCGCAAGCCACTGTTCTCGGTAGAAGTTGTACATGGCGAAGGACCCGCCGGGCGAGAGATGGTCCCGTGCCGCCTCGAAGGCTTGCTCGGTGAACAGGTAGCTCTCGAGCCGAAGCGCCGACTGGCCGGCCAACAGCGTCAGCGAGTCCGGGAGTGCGAAGATGATCAGGTCGTACGTCTGGTTGGTCCGCTCGAGGTATGCCCGACCATCATCGATGATCCGGTGTACGCGGGGGTCCTGATAGGGATGGTTCGGGTGGAACTCGACACCGATCGCCAGGAGCTTCGGATCGATCTCGACGGCATCGACCGACTGGGCGCCGTGGGCGAGCGCCGTCGCCACGTCGTTGCCGTTCCCCGCACCGATGACAAGCACCCGGCTCGGTGGGGTCGCCAGACGTTGATAGATCAGGTCGTAATCCTTGTCGCTGCCGACCGGCACGGCCGTCTGGTGTGGGACCCCGTTCGCGTCGATGAACGTCGTCTGGTCCTCATGACCCACCTGGAGCCGGTAGTAGGGGGACCAGATCGTGTCCGAAGGGATGGCCCCGATCGTGAACACGATGAGGACCGCGGCGGCCGCGACCCATTGCAACAGGCTGGGATGCCGGTACAGGACCAGGAACAGCACGGCGATGACCACGCCCCATGAGATGGGACCGAGACCGGCGAGGCCCAACACGGAGAACGTCACGATGCCGGCGATGGACCCGAGGATGTCCAGGCGGTAGGCATCGAGCGCGGGGAAATTCTTGAACCGAACCGCGACGCCGTGGGCGATCGTGCTCATCGTGAGTGCCGTGGCCACGAACACGAACGGCAGCATCAGCCACACGGGAAGGCCGTGCGTCTGGACCCCGAAGTAGACGAGGTCGCCGCCGGTCCTGTCGATCGTGGCCGGAAAGACGATGACGAGACCCGTGAACAGCGCGAGCACGACCGGCGCGTACCGGAAGAGATCCGGGCCGCGATGGGCGCGGAGGAACCCGATCCCGATGCCCAGGAAGCTGCCGAGCAGGATGAAGTTGGCGAAGTACGACAGGTAGACGACATACGCGCCTGCCCAACGGATGAGGACGAGCTCGACGAAGAGCATCAGGAAGGACGCGAAGAAGAGCTCGAGACGGTCGCGGGTCATCGCGCGCCACCATAGGGCCTCGTTCCCCCCGTCGCCATCACCCGCGTTTCGTACGCTGGTCGTCGGCCGAAGAGAGGACGAGGGATGCCAACCGCCCGATTCGTCACCAACAGAGGTTCCTTCGAGGTACGCCTGATGCCCGACCACGCGCCCCGGACGGTCGACAACTTCGTCGCCCTCGCCGAAGGGACGAAGGGGTGGGTCGATCCTCGGGATGGTGAGCCGAAGGACGAGCCACTGTACGACGGGACGATCTTCCACCGCGTGATCGAAGGATTCATGATCCAAGGAGGCGACCCGACCGGAACCGGCACCGGGGGTCCGGGGTATCGGTTCGATGACGAATGCCCTCCAGACGGTCCGACGTTCAACCAGCCCGGTCGGCTCGCGATGGCCAACTCCGGGCCCGGCACGAACGGGTGCCAGTTCTTCGTGACGGTGGCCGAGACGCCGTGGCTCAACGGTCGACACACGATCTTCGGGCAGGTCACCGACGGCTACGAGGTGGTCGACGAGATCTCGAAGGTCCCGACCGGATCGCAGGACCGGCCGGTCGACGACGTCGTGATCGAGACGATCGACATCGAGGAGTGACCCGCCTGGCTCCGCGGGAGCGACATCAGACTCGGACGTACGCGTACCCGTCGCCCGACGTGCCCACGAGACGCCAGTCGGGACTTCGCCCGATCACGTCGAGCAGTCCGCTCGCCCACGCTCGGTTGACGATCACCGCGCGCACCTCCAATCGGTCGAGGATCCGTTCCCAATCGGCACGCCCCGAAGAGACCGCGAAGTAGTCGTCCCACACGCCGGCCGGGAAGAGCTCGATCCTCGGATCGACGAAGACCGGCAGCTCCGGCGCAGCGAACTCGATCCACGATCCATAGACCTCTG
>Ga0075424_100007873_pt1 | contig 10362 bp, 9 predicted proteins | sample SoiMethybrSBSTD3_FD_75301 | JGI IMG/M metagenome (GOLD analysis project Ga0075424, IMG submission 75301) | Bulk soil microbial communities from a Populus tree surrounding site in Tennessee, USA - Soil MetaG P. TD hybrid SBSTD3 | ecosystem: Environmental > Terrestrial > Soil > Tree plantation...
AGCCGGTACGGTCGAATCTTCGACGCAGCCTTCCACAAACCGTTGCCGATCTTCATGTCGATCGTGTCCTCGGTGAACCGCACGTTCGACGCCAGCGGCAACGCGGTGGGCGTGTGGGCGACCATCGCGTCGAGATACCGGGTGATGAATCCGCTCAGGCACTCGCGCTCGCAGCGCGCGGACGTGGATTGGCGCGCGTCGATGCGCAGGACGCCAGCAACGACGAGCGAGAGGACGATTGGGACGCGGACCGTCTTGGTCATGATGCGGCTACCAGTTCCACGGTGATGCCGTCGAGATCGCGAAACCGCAACACGCCAGCTTCGTCGGGCGACGGCACGATCGACGCGCCCAGCTTCTTCAACGCCGCGGTCACGGCGCTGCGATCGAACGGCGCGACCTTCACGCCGAAGTGCTCGATGCGCGGCTTCTGTCCTGGCGGCGCCTGTTCGAGACCGAGACGTGTGTCGCCGATGCGAAACCAGACGCGCTCGGGACTCTTCTCGCGCAGTGCTTCCATGCCGTAGAGGATGCGATAGAACTGGACGCCCTTCTGCAGATCGGTCACCTGCAGCCGTGCGTGATCGACACCGCGCGGCACCACGAGACCCTTGTTCGGCTCGACGAGATCGGACGGCACGGCAGCCGTGACGAGTGTGTCGGGCGCCGGCAGGAATTGGACCTCGATGCCGTCGGGATCGGAGAAGATGCCGCCAACGCCGCTGCCGCGCGTGATCGGTTTGAGACCGGCCTTCGCCACCTGCTCGTCGATCGCCGCGAAGATCGCCATGCTGTCGCGCTGGTAGTTGAACACCGAGGTGCAAAAGTGGCCGATGGCCGTGGCGCGTCCTCGCGCGTCGCCGATCGCGAGATAGCCAACGCGGCGCGTGTCGGCGGGAAGGTCGCCGAACAGGATGAAGTAGCGGAACGCGCCCTGAAACGGCTGCGCGTGCAGCCTGGTGTTGAACACACTCATGTAGAAGCGTGCCGACGCTTCGACGTTGGGCACGATCACGTCGAGGTGATCGACCTTGGGCGTATTCAGCGGCAACACACTCGGCTTCTCCTGCGCCCCCATCGTCGACCCGAGGATCGAGAGCGAGGCTGCGGCGCCGAGACTGGTAATGACGTCACGCCGCGTGAGGGCGCGACGAGTGAAGGCATGAGCTCTAGTGTTCACGAGCGCAATCTTATACAGGAGAGTGCTCGATCAACGCTCTACGAGCCGTATCTGCTTAGAATTTGCTGCCTTTTTTCGAGTCATCCGTCGGTCCTGGCGTGGCACAATCGCCGCCGTGCGCGTACGACCCATCGTCTTATTGAGCCTTGCCTTGCTGTCGGTTCGAATCGCCTTTGCGGCAAGTGGCAACGCGCTCCTTGATGCGGCGGCCGCGGGCGACGCCACCGCGGTCCGTGCACTCCTGAAGCAAGGTCAGAACGTCAACGGCACGGGCCCGGACGGGGCGACGGCGCTGCACTGGGCTGTTGGCGCCGACGATCTCGGCACTGTCGACGCGCTCCTCGGAGCGGGTGCGAACGTCTCGGCAACCAATGTGCTCGGCGTGACGCCGATCTACATCGCGGCCAGCAACGGCAGCGCCTCGATCGTGGGTCGCCTCCTCGACGCGAAAGCCGACCCGAATGCTGCCGACGCCACTGGCGAGACGGTGCTGATGGCCGCCGTTCGCGCAGGCAGCGCTGATGCAGTGCGCCTGCTGCTCGATCGCGGTGCGCGCGTCAATCAGACCGAGCCGGACCTGTCACACACCTCGTTGATGTGGGCGGCGCGCACGAACAACACCGAGATCATGCGGATGCTGCTCGCCGCCGGCGCGTCGGTGGATGCGGCGACACGTGTCGGTCCTCGTCCCGCAGTGCGTCCTCCCGGAGCCGGCGGTGGATCGCACGGCGTCGGCATCGTGCGAAGCGGGGTGCCGCCACAGGGAGAACAACTGCCAGCGCCCGGCGGCATGACTCCGCTCCTCTTCGCCGCGCGCGACGGCAATCTCGATGCGGCCAGGCTGCTGCTCGAGGCGGGCGCCAAGATCAACACGGCAGATCCCAACGGCATCACCCCGCTGTTGATGGCCATCACCAACAACCAGCTGCGGGTCGCGCGGATGCTCCTCGACCAGGGTGCCGATCCGAAGGCAGTCGATTGGTACGGACGACCGCCGCTGTGGGCGGCCGTCGAGATGCGCAATCTCGATCTGCGCAGCAGCGCGACCGAGAACGGCGTCGATCGCGAAGCGGCGATGCGGCTGATCGAGGCGCTCGTCGACAAGGGAGCGGACGTCAACGCCCGCGTGAAGGAGTTTCCGCCGGCGCGTCGCTACATGCTGCCGCTCGGATCGCTCGAGTGGGTGGACATGACCGGCCAGACCGCATTCATTCGCGCTGCGCAATCGGGAGACGTCGCGGTGATGCGTCTGCTGCTCGCGAAGGGCGCCGACCCGAAGATCGCGACGTTCAACGGCACGAATGCGTTGATGACCGCGGCGGGCGTGAACTGGGTCGTCGGTCAAACATTCAGCGAATCGATGGGCGCATATCTGGATGCGGTGAAGCTCTGTCTCGATCTCGGCTTCGACGTGAACGCGGTGAATCAGATGGGACTCGCTGCCGTCCACGGCGCGGCGAATCGCGGCTCGGACGACATCATCGAGCTGCTGGCGTCGCGCGGTGCCCGCCTCGACATCGCCGACAAAGAAGGGCGCACGCCGACGACGTGGGCCGAAGGCGTGTTCCTCGCCACCAACTCACCAGTCGCGAAGCCGTCGACGATTGCACTGCTCCAGCGTCTGCTGCAGGGGCCGGCGTCGACACGCACATCGGCACAGCAATGACGCGGACTCTCGTCTCCGCGTGCGTCGTGTTCCTCGTCATCGCGTCGACGATCGCGTCAACCAGCGCCCGCGCGCCACAAGCGAGCGCGTCACCCTCACGCACGGCGTCGTCGCCCGATCCCGCGTTCCTCAAGCAGTACTGTGTCACCTGCCACAACGATCGCGTCAAAGCTGGATCGCTCGTGCTCGAGGCGATGAACGTCGCGAGCGTCGACGACAAGATCGAGGCGTGGGAAAAGGTCGTGCGCAAGCTGCGCACCGGCATGATGCCGCCGCGCAATGCGCCGAAGCCGCCGGCCGCGGTGGCGACGGCGTTTACCGCCGCGCTCGAGTCGGCGTTGGACCGCGCCGCAGCACGGCGGCCCGATCCCGGAATCCCCGCACTCCATCGTCTCAATCGCGCCGAGTATGCGAATGCGATTCGTGATCTGCTGTCGCTCGACGTCGACGTCAACGCGATGCTGCCGCCCGATGATTCGGCGGCAGGCTTCGACAACAACGCCGATGTACTCGGCGTCTCGCCAGCGCTGATCGAAGGCTACGCCGCGGCGGCTGCGAAGATCAGCCGGCTCGCGCTTGGTGATCCGTCGATTGGGCTCGACCGACTCACCTTCCGCGTCCCCGGCGACATGTCGCAGGACGCGCACGTCGAAGGTCTGCCGCTCGGCACGCGCGGCGGACTGGTCGTCAACCACACGTTCCCGCTCGATGCCGACTACGACCTGCAGGTCGTGCAACCGGGCGGCGCACGTCTCGGTGGGCCGCCGACCGCCGGCCCGCGCACCGACGATCTCTACGTGACGATCGACGGTAGTCGAGTGGCGCTGCAAGGCCGCGGCGCCACGCGAATGAAGATCACCGCCGGGCCGCACACGATCGCCGCCGCGACGATCGTGCGCAGCCACACCGGATCGGCCGACGGCGTGTATCACGTCGACGCGCGCACGCCCGGCATCACGCAGATGACGATCGCGGGCCCGTTCAACGCGACCGGCGCGGGCGAGACACCGAGTCGCAAGCGCCTGCTGATCTGCGCCCCAGCAGCGGCGGCAGATGAACTGCCCTGCGCGAAGAAGATCCTGACGACGTTCGCGACCCGCGCCTATCGGCGGCCGGTGGCCGCGACTGGCGCAGACATCGATACGCTGCTCGAGTTCTATAAGGTCGGGCGCCAGAAGTCATTTGAATTCGGCCTCGAGCGGTCCGTGGCGCGCGTGCTCGTCGATCCACAATTCCTCTTCCGCTTCGAGCGCGAGCCGGCGACCGTTGCCGCGGGCACCGCCTATCGCATCAACGATCTCGAGCTCGCATCGCGGCTCTCCTTCTTCTTGTGGAGCAGCATTCCCGATGACGAGCTGCTCGGCGTGGCGACGCGCGGCGGCCTGAAAGATCCAGCGGCGCTCGATCGGCAGGTGAAGCGGATGCTGGCCGACCCGCGCGCCGACGCGATGGTGACCAACTTCGCCTCGCAGTGGCTGCTCCTGCGCGAGCTGCAGAACGCCAAGCCCGATTCACCGGACTTCGACGGCAACCTGCGCCAGTCGTTTCAGCGCGAGACCGAGCTGCTGTTTCGAACGATCATGCGCGAAGACCGCAGCATCATCGATCTCGTCGACGCCGACTTCACCTTCGTCGACGAGCGTCTCGCGCGCCACTACGGCATCGCCGGCATCCGCGGCTCGCGAACGCGCCGCATTCAGCTGGAGCCGAGCAGCCCGCGACGAGGCCTGCTCGGACACGGCAGCGTGCTCACCGTGACCTCCGCCGCCAATCGCACGTCGCCGGTACAGCGCGGCAAATGGGTGCTCGAGAACCTGCTGGGCGCACCGCCGCCGCAGCCGCCGCCCGGCGTCGAGACGAATCTCGAGAAAGACGCTGCGCAAGTGAAGGTGACCTCGCTGCGGCAGCGCATGGAGCTCCATCGCACGAACCCCGCGTGCGCGTCGTGTCATTCGATCATGGACCCGATCGGCTTCTCGCTCGAGAACTTCGACCACGCCGGCAAGTGGCGGACCATGGACGGCATTACGGCGATCGATGCGTCGGGTCAGCTGGTCGACGGCACCAAGCTCGATGGGCCTGTGTCGCTGCGAGCGGCGCTGCTCGCCCGCTCGGATGTCTTTGCGGAGGTCGCCGCGGAGAAGATGCTGACCTACGCCATCGGACGCGGGCTGCGCCCGCAGGACATGCCCTCGGTGCGCGCGATCGCGGGTAGCGCGGCGAAGGACAAATACCGGTTTTCATCGTTGGTGCTCGGCGTGGTGAAGACACCGCAATTCCAGATGCGCACGAAGTCATCAGGGGAGAAATGATGTTTATCGCCAAGAAACATCTCTCGCGGCGAACGTTCCTGCGCGGCGTCGGCGCATCGGTCGCCCTTCCCTTCCTCGATTCGATGGCGCCCGCGCAGACGCCGCTCCGAAAGACCGCCGCATCGCCGCCGACGCGCTTCTCCGCCATCTACGTGCCGCACGGCGCGACAATGGACAAGTGGACGCCGGCGAGTGAGGGCACCGGCTTCGCGTTCACCGAGATCCTGAAGCCGCTCGAGCCGCATCGCGATCGCATCAACGTGATCAGCGGGCTGGCGCATCCCTACGTTGCCGGCGCCGGCGGCGCCGATGTGTCGGCCGGCGCCAACCACACCCGCGCCGCCGCGGTGTTCCTCACCGGATCGGTGCCGCAACGCGGCGCCCAGGCGCATCTCGGCGTGTCGGTCGATCAAGTCGCCTCGATGCACATCGGCCAGGACACTCCCCTTCCGTCGCTCGAGCTCTCAATCGAAGAAGCGGTGCTCGCCTGCGAGGCCACGTTCAGTTGCGCGTATCGCAACTCGATCTCATGGAAGTCGCCCACGCAACCGCTGCCGATGCAGAACAACCCGCGGCTCGTGTTCGAGAAGCTGTTCGGCGACGGCGCCAGCGATGCGGAACGGCGATCGCGACGGCAGGACACGCGTAGCCTGCTCGATTCAGTGATGGGCCAGCTGGCGACGCTGCACAAGGATCTGCCGCCAGGCGATCGGCGGCGTCTGGACGAGTACCTCGAAGACGTGCGCGAAATCGAGCGGCGGATTCAGCGCACCGAGGCGACCGCGCGGCAGGACGTCACGTTGCCCGACGTGCCCGCCGGCGTGCCGGCGACGTTTGCCGATCACCTCAAGCTGCTGATGGATCTGCAGGTGATTGCCTTGCAGTCGGACATCACGCGCGTGTCGACGCTGATGTTCGCGCGCGAGTTGAGCAATGCCGTGTTCCCGGAGACCACGATCCGCGATCCGTTCCACAACCTGTCGCACCACTCCAACGATCGCGGCAACATGGACCGCTTCGCGCAGCTCAACACCTACCACATGACGAAGTTCGCCTACCTCGTCGACAAGCTGAAGGCGACGGCCGACGGCGATGGCTCGCTGCTCGACCACTCGATCGTCCTGTATGGAAGCTCGCTGAGCGATGGCAATCAGCACAACTTCAGCCCGTTGCCGATCGTCGTTGCCGGCGGCGGCTCGGGTCAGATGAAAGGTGGGCGGCATCTTCGCTTCCCGAAGGACACGCACATGTCGAACCTGCTGCTTGCGCTGCTCGACAAGCTCGGAACCCGGCTCGAGACCTTCGGGGACAGTACGGGGATGCTCTCGATCTAGTTACCAGCCAACGGCCTGACCATCTTTGCGATGATCTGAGCCCCCGCGATAGACACCGTTGACGGGCAGATCGTCGGTGACGCTGCGCCGATCGAACGTCGGCTCAGGCAGTGACGCATCGCGCGTGAACAGGATGCCCTGATAGCCGCCCACCGATCCGCCGGTGACCGCCTGCACGGTGTGTCCTTTCGCGCGCAGCGCCTCGCCGACGAGCGCGAACAGGTTGACCTCGAGCCGCACGACGTTGGCGCTTTGACTGTGCGAGAAGCGTGCCGCGTCGGTGGTCATCTGCACGTTCATGCCGTGGTCGATCAGATTGACGATGTGCTGGGCGTGCGATTCGGGTTGAACGGTGCCGCCCATGTTGCCGAACGCCATCAGCGGCTGGCCGCTCTTCATCACGAAGCCGGCGATGATGGTGTGGAACGGACGCTTGCGCGGGGCGACCACGTTGGGGCTGCGCGGATCGAGCGTGAATCCGGCGCCGCGGTTCTGCAGCACGAAACCAAATGGTCCCACCGTGACGCGGCTGCCGTATTCACTGTAGACGCTGTGAATCAGCGACACCATGTTGCCCCATCGATCGGCGGTGGCAAGATAGATCGTGCCGCCGTCGGGAACCTCGGGCGCGTGGATGGCGGATGCGGTATTCAGATCGATCTTGGCGCAGAGCGATGCCGCGTAGTCCTTCGAGAGCAGTCGCGATAGAGGCACGTCGGCAAACTTCGGATCGGCATTGCGTGCCAGCAGATCGGCGTACGCCAGTTTCTTCGCCTCGATCATCACGTGCCAATACATCGGATTGGCCTGACCGAGCGAGGCGAGATCGATCCCCAGCTTCGGTGCGCACGTCTCGAGGATGTTGAGCATCTGCAGCGCCGCGAAGCCCTGCCCCGGCGGCGGCAGCTCGAACACGTCGTACGCGTGATAGCTGGTCGAGAGGGGCTCCACCCACTCCGATTCGAACTCGGCGAGATCGCTGCTCGTCATCACGCCGCCGCTCTTCCGCACCTTGTCGACGATCGCCGTCGCGATCTCGCCGCGATAGAACGCGTCGCGGCCGTCGCGCTGCAGCAGCCGCAGCGCCTTGGCCATCGCGGGATTGCGGATGATCGAGTAGAGACTCGGTGCGCGACCGCTGTCGAGAAACGTTCGCGCCGAATCGGCATCGCCGACGAGTGCCCGAGCGGTGTTGACCAAATCGAAATGTCGCCGCTCCGCCTGGCCCCAGCCTTCGTCGGCGACGCGCGCGGCGCGCTCGAACGTCTCCTTGAACGTGAGGCTGCCGAACCGCTTGAGCATCGCCGCGTATCCGGAGATCGCGCCAGGCACAGTAATGGTGTTGACGCCGCTGCCTGGCATGTCGTGGAGGCCAAGCTTCTGCGTGAAGTAGTCGCGCGTCCATCCAGCCGGCGCCCACCCGGCGGAGTTCAGCGCGTAAAGCTTGCGGTCCTTCGCAGACCAGATCAGCGCGAAGAGATCGCCGCCGATGCTGGTGTCGTTCTGCGACGTGACGTCGAGTACAGCCCCCGCCGCGACTGCGGCGTCGATGGCGTTCCCGCCCTGGCGCATGATGTCGACGCCCGCCTGCGCGGCGAGCGGATCGCTCGTGGCCACCATGCCATGCCGCGCCAACACCTCGGAGCGACGCTGCCCGAGCCACCCCTGGGCGCGCGATCCGGGCACGGCCTCGATGGTCGACGTCGGCATCGGCCGATCGGGAGTGGGAATGCCAAACGGAGTGGGTGACTGCATAGCGGCGGTTGCCGCGCCGAGGACAATCGTGACAGCGGCGATCAAGGTCGCAGAAGGGGCGCGGCGCACGGCCGGGATCATAGCGCGGTCTTATTCCACGGGATATGGCCCTTCGGCAAAAGTCTCCGCGTGATACATCTTCGAGCCGATCGCGCGAGCGAGTGGGCTGCGGGGATCGTCGCCGGCGCGTAGCAGCTCGATCACGCGGGTGAAATCGTAGCGCGGCTCCCAGCCGAGGTCCCTGCGCGCGCGATCGTTGACGTACACCCGATCGATGCGCGGGAACATCGACCACCCTCGCCGCGCATAGACATCGACGTAGCCCGGCACGCGCCGGATGACAGCCGCATGCGCGTTGGCATGCAGGTCCTGCAGATCGTCGTGCGTGAACGGCGTCGTCGCGCTGACGATGTAGCGGCCGAATCCGAGCGTCGCCGCCCGCTCGAGCGCCAGTAGATGCGCGCCGACAACGTCTTCGATATCGGCGCGCCGGTAGAGAAACTCATTCGCCTTGACGTTGCCATCGTCGTAGGCGTCGCGCGTCTCCTTGCGATCGTCTGGCTCGGGAAAGAAGCGCGAGGTCCGTAGGACGATCGCCGCCAGCCCTCGCGTGCGATGAAACAGCTCGCACAGCTGCTCGGCCGCGAGCTTGGTGACGCCGTAGATGTTCTTCGGTAGCGGCACGACGTCCTCGGTGATCCACGCCGCCGGCGCGCCTGGCGGCGGCGTCAAGGCCCGGCCGAAGACGCTGGTGCTGCTCGTGCAGACGAACGTGCGCACGCCGGCAGCCACCGCCTCCTCGAGTAGGTGCAAAGTGCCAGTGATGTTGGTGTCGACGAAGTCCTGCTTGCTGTGCGTCGCAACGTGCGGCTTGTGCAAGGTCGCTGCATGGATGATCGCATCCACACCGCGGACACAGTGGCTCACGAACGCGCGATCGACGATCGATCCGACTCTCGTCGTGAACGGCGACGTTTTGAGATCAATGCCGATCGCGTCGCGCCCGGATGCGAGGAGCGTCCGCATCAGCGCCTCGCCCAGATGGCCAGCGCTACCGGTGACGAGAATCATCGGTCAGGACCTTGGTTTGTTGCGAAGCAGCTTGGCGAGAAACACCGTCACCGCGATCGCAACCAGCACGATCCACACCACGAAGCCGGTCAGCATCACGCGGCTGACGGCCGGATCGGTGTCGGGAAACCCGGCCGTGATACCGAGCACTCCGATGCCGAGCGCAATCAGCAGCGGCATGGCCAGGAGCACGACGCCTGCAGCGATGAAAGCGGTCGGCGGTCTAGGCACTACTCCGACAGTTTACTGTGCACGGCATAGTGATCGGCGCCGAGAAAATGCAGTGAGACGTACGGCTCGTTGCCGACAACCCAACTGTCATGCGGCACTGGCGGAACGTAAAACAGCTCTCCCGCACTCAGCGTCACGACACTCCCATCGTCGAATGCGACAACCGCTGCACCGCTCAACACGAGACCAACGTGTTCGACGGTGCATCGCGTTGCACCCACTGTGGGACCGACGTGCTCGGACCATCGCCATCCGGGCTCGTACGTCGCGCGGCCGATGGTCAGTCCGCCAATCTGCACTACCTCGAAGCGCCCTTTGGCGAACACGCGGACGTCGCCGTCCACGTCAAAACGTTTGCGGTCGACCTCGTGTGACTCCATCACGCGGCTCACGGTAGCGCGCCGGCCCATGCGGCGTCTTGTATCCGTGTGCAGCGCGCCACTGGCCGGGCGTGACGCCGAACGATCCGCGGAACCTCCGATGAAAGTGGCTCTGGTCGACGAACCCGAGGTCGGTCGCCACGCTGACGATCTCCTGCCCGCGCGCAAGACGATGCTTCGCTTCCTCGAGACGAAGATGGCGAAGATAGGCGTGCACCGCGACGCCGTATCGCCGCTGAAATCGACGACTGAGTTGGAATCGACTCATCGACGCGAGCGCCGAGAGCTCGCGCATGGTCACAGCGCGTTCGAGGTTCTCGTGCAGATAATCGCGAACGCGGCGCAATGCGGGATCGTGATTGTCTTGTGATCGGACAGGATCGACCCACTTCGCCAACGCACTGAGGCCGCGCAGAAGCAACTCATCAGAAGC
>Ga0075424_100007874_pt1 | contig 10362 bp, 6 predicted proteins | sample SoiMethybrSBSTD3_FD_75301 | JGI IMG/M metagenome (GOLD analysis project Ga0075424, IMG submission 75301) | Bulk soil microbial communities from a Populus tree surrounding site in Tennessee, USA - Soil MetaG P. TD hybrid SBSTD3 | ecosystem: Environmental > Terrestrial > Soil > Tree plantation...
CGCCGGCTGCTGGCGGAAGCGCGGGCCGGCTCCGCGTTCACCCATCCGAATATCGCGGTCGTCTTCGAAGTCGACGAAGTCGAGCACGACGGCGCGACGCTCAGCTTCATCGCGATGGAATACGTGGCCGGACGGACTCTGGCCGATCTCGCTTCCCAGGGTCCACTGCCCCTGGACACCATCATCGACGTCGGCCGACAGGTGGCCGACGCGCTGGCCGCGGCGCACGCCTATGGACTCGTGCACCGCGACATCAAGCCATCGAACGTCATGGTCACCGAAAATGGCCTGGCGAAAGTGCTCGACTTCGGGGTTGCGCACTGGTCCGCGCCGATCGAGACGGCCGCCACCCAGACGGTCGATCCGCTCCACGGCGTGGCCGCCGGCACGCTCTCGTACATGTCGCCCGAGCAATCTACCGGCCGGCCGCTCGATGGGCGCAGCGACATGTTCTCCCTTGGCGTGGTGTTGTACGAGCTCCTCGCCGGACACCGTCTGTTCGAAGGAGCCAACGCGCCGCAGGTGCTCGAAGCGCTGCTGCAGAAGGAGGCGCCGCCGCTGCACGCGCGTTTCGACGATCCGCGCCTGCCAGCTGTCGAGCGCGTCGTGAGACGCATGCTCGAGAAGAACCCTTTGAACCGCTTCGACGATCTGCAGGCGGTCGGCCTGGCGCTTGCCGCCGCCCAACGCGGCGACATCCTTCAAGGTTCGCGAGCCGGGGCTGCGTCGCCGATCCTCGCGGTCACCGAGTTTCGCAACATCAGTGCGAACGCCGAGGACGACTGGCTCGGCACCGGGATTTCGGAAACGGTGACCGCCGATTTGGAAGGGTTCGAGGGCGTGACGGTGGTGCCGCGCGGGCGGGTGTCCGAGCTGGCCCGTACGCTCGAGCGTCAGGGAAGCGATTCACGTGACGCTCTCTGGACCCGCGTGGGGCGCGAGCTCGGCGCGCGATGGGTGCTGACCGGCAGTTTCCAGCGTGCCGGCGACGCCGTGCGCGTCACGGCGCAGCTTTTGGACGCGGCCACCGCTCATGCCGAGCGGACGATCAAGGTCGACGGCCGGATGCAGGAGATTTTCGCCCTGCAGGATCGGCTGGTCCGCGACCTGGCCGGGCTCCTGCGAGCCGTCATACGCCCGACCGGCGCCGCGACGCTGGAGACTGGGGTGGTAGGCGCCTATGAGGCGTTCTCCAAAGGCGTGCTCAACCTGCGGGCGGAGAGCTACGAATCGCTCGACCGCGCGGTGATGTTGTTCGAGCGCGCGGTCGAGCTCGATCCCGGTTACGCGCGCGCGCATCTCGAGCTCGGCGTCGCGTATGCCACCAAGGCCGACTATCTCGCCCGAGGCGAGTTGCGCGCGCACTCGGTCACGAGCCTGCGACGTGCGCTCGAATTGCAGCCCGATTCCGTTCGCGCGTGGCGTGAGCTGGGCTCGGTGCTGATTGCCATGGGGCAGGACAGCGACGGATTCGACGCGCTGCGTCGCGCGCTCGCCATAGACCCGGCGGACGCCGGAGCTCTGGGCGCGATGGGGCGGGCGCTCTTCATCGGCCGCGCGCAGTTCGACGAAGCTGCCTCCTGGTACGAGCGTGCCCTCGCAGCGAATCCCAACGGCGGATGGTACGCGCTGCAGCTCGCGCACTGTGCGGCGTTGCTCAGGGATTTTGATCGCGGCGAAGCCGCTGCGACCCGCGCAATTGAGCTGCAGCGCGCGGCGCTGTCGGGACAGGTGGGCGTGCTGATCGTCGGCGCGTCGATGCGCCTCGGACATCTCCGGGCGCTCCAGGGACGGAGCACGGAGGCGATGGCCGCCTACATGGAGGAACTCGACTTCCTGAATGGCATCGATCACGCGTTACGGAATCGCGTGATTGTCGAGCTGAACGTCCGTCTCGGCGCCGCGCATCTCTCGCTCGGGGAGACTCGCAAGGGCCTTGCGCTGCTCGACGTGGCGGTCGAAGCCTTCGAGCGGCGCGCACGCCTCGGTGCCGATGAGCCCTTCACCAGGTACTACGCCGCCGCCGCGCACGCGCTCCGGGGCGATGCCGACACGGCGATCGCGTTCCTGGAGCGCGCCGCCACCGCGCGGCGGGCGTTCACGCTCGCGCGGGCTCGCATCGAGCCGGAATTCGCCGCGCTGCGAAACGACATACGGCTGCAGCGGCTGCTTTACGCGAGTGAGTGACATCCGAGGCGCTCGATCATCACTCGCCGGCGCCCGTCGCGCGGGAAATCAGATCACGCGAACGTCGCGGCGCGCCGCCCCACGGTCATCGGCTTGACGAGCACCAGGCCCGCCACGAACCCTCCGATGTGCGCCATGAAGGCGACACCGCCAGATTCCGCCGTGTTGCCGAACGTTCCAAGGCCGCTGATCACCTGGATCACGATCCAGAGCCCGAGAACGAGGACCGCCGGCACCGACATGATGCCGCCGCGGGTCAGCACCCGCACGCGATTACGTGGGAACAACACCAGGTAGCCGCCGAGCACGCCGCTGATGGCACCGGAGGCGCCCAGACTGGGAATATTCGAGGCGCCGCTGGCGAGAATCTGGGCCAGCCCGGCCGCGATGCCGCATATCAGATAGAACAGCAGGAAACGCGCAGAGCCCATTACCCGCTCGAGGTTGTCCCCGAAGATCCACAGGTAGAGCATGTTGCCACCCAGGTGCAGCCACCCGGCGTGCAGGAACATCGAGGTGAACAGCGTGGACCAGAAGGGCAACGGTATGTGCGGCGGCAGGTCCTGACGGACGGCGTATTCATGCGGGACCACGCCCCAGGCCTGAATGAACGACTGCAACGCGCCTGACGGCTGTGACAGCTCGAACAGAAACGCCAGCACGTTGAGGACCACCAGCGCAATTACCACCAGTGGTGGTCCACCACCGGCTTCACGGTCGTCGCCAATCGGAAACATCGTTTATCCCCCCGGTCAACCGGCGAGCAACGTGTGTGCCGAACGGCAGACGTGACCTCAGCCGTTGCTTTCTTACTCGACCGCCCCTCGCTCTCGCAGCAAATTGACCGTTCTCCTCTGACGCGGACCGCCAAACAGCAAGGCGTATCCCAAGGGGGTGCACTCGACGATCTCACCCGCCTGCTCGTAATCGCCGGGAAGCTTCACGCGAACTGCGAGGTCTGCGCCGCGGTCGATCAGTAACTCCGTCACCGACAAGCCTTCATCGTCGAACTGCGTCACCGCATGGAAGATCGCCGTCTGCCCGCCGACGCCGGCTTCGTCGATGGTGGCGCGGGCATCGACGTCGGCCCCGCCATCGAGGAGCAAAGCAGCAGCGGCGGGATGACCGTATTCCGCGGCCACGTGCAGAAGCGTCCCTCCCTGAACCGTGAGGCTGCGTCCACCAGTCATGCCGCAATCGAGTTCAGGGAAACGCCTGGTGACGAGTGCAGGATCAGCGTGAATCTGCTCGGCCAGTCCGTCGAGCCGGCCGCGCAGCAGTTGCAACACGCCTGGAACATCGTACCTGGACACGCCACCGGCCTCGAGCAGGATGTCGATGCAGGTACTCAGTCGTCGGGGGTCGCGCGCGTACGACGCGATGACGTAGTCGAGAGCCGTCCCTGGATACGAGTGGCCGCTGATCTCGTACCCATGGTCGCGACAGTTCGGATTGGCGTCGTGATCGAGGAGCCATTTGAGAGGAGCGGGATCCAACGACTCGCAGGGGGCAAAGATGATGGGGAAATGTCCGTGCCACAGGGCGTTGACATCCGCGCCGTGCGAGACGAGCAGCTCCATCATCGGGATGCGATCTCCGAGCGCCGCTCGCATCAGAGGCCCGTCGCCTCCCTGGTGCACATCCGAACCGTTGGCAATCATCCATTCCGCGATCGCCAGTCGTGCCGGACCCGGTGATTCCCGTGGGACGCGGCATTCGGCCACCCACGTCAGCGGTCCGTCTTTGCCGTAGCCCAGTGGAGCATTGTGCAGCGACGGATTGCGCGTCATCAGCGTCTTGACGCGATCGAAGTCGTTGGTGTCGATCGCCTGCTTGAGTTGTCCGACCTCCTCCAGGGAGTCGACGTAGGCCTTGAGCCTCGGCCAGCTCGCAAAGCCGTAGAGACGCGCGATTTTGAACTGCGCATCGCTGATCGTGGCGGCGGCGCCTGCCTTGAGCAGGTCCTTCGCCTGGTCCTTCAGATGACGGAGATTCGGGCGGTCGGGAAGCTGACGTGAGGCGTCCGGGTGATCGATCGACAAGGCGACCTCCTTTCATCGAAACGCCCGTTGTCCGCACATCGGGCTGAAAGAAGGTGGCGAAGTCGTAATGCTGACAGGTGGGCTTTTACCCTTTCCGCGGACCGGATGCGTCCTTTACGCGAACGCAATCCTACCGTACGAACCCTGTCGTCGTGACGTACCGAACGCTGCCGGCCACTATTGCCTCGGCGCCTGCGCGCGCGCGGTGGACGGCGGAACCTTGCCCTTGAGTCGCAGGTAGACCACGATGTTGCCGCAGTGCTCGTTGTTGTGCGTGGTGTTGAACATCAGCACCGCGCCGCGAGTCGTCGGCGTCTTCGGGTTCATGCCGGGGAAGCCGCTCAACGTGACGGCCTGATTGAAATCGGCGTCGGTCGTCGACTCATACAGGACGTCGCAGTAGCCGAGCGCGTCGGTCAGCCCCTTGGTCAGCGCCGCCTTGTCCGCGACGGCCTCGAAATTGGTCGTCGTCGGCCGCGCCGCGCCCTTCGCCTGCGAGCAGAAGAAAAAGTTCGGGTTGATGACGTAGCCGACGAGCTGGGCAAAGCTGCGGACATCCGGCGTCGGCTTGAAGCCGAAGTCCTCGGTCGGCATCGCATCAGCCGCCTCGGCGATGTCGCGCCGAATCGTCGCGTGCATCGCCTTCGCGGTCGCGGCCAGAGACGGTGACAGGGCTTTGTCGAATCCGCCATCCGACGTCTGCGCATACGCGGTGGCGCTCAACATGTGGATCGCGATCGCAACGGCAAGAGCCTGGCGCATGCGTGTCATCCCTTCTCGTGGCCGCAATTCCGTATCGTGTAAGGGATCGCAGCCTCGGGGTGAGGCTCAAGCACACCGGACATCGCGTGCATGCTTCGCCCAGCGAGGTCACCTCGATGTGGGTAAACATGACCAGGAAGTAGGACGGGGCCAAGTTTCAGCCGCCGGGGCATATGATCGCATCGGCTGCCGTCGGACACACACCGCGGAGTTGCTCAAATATCGTTATTAGATGGCTCGGAGGCGATGACACGTTCACTGTCAGGCGCCGCGCAACCGACCCGAGCGGCGATCCTTCGCCTGGCGTTCACGATCTTCGGGATCTACCTCCTTTCTTCCAGTTGGCGGTTTCCGATCGGTGAGGACGGTCGTGCGACGCTGGCCACCAGTCGCAGCTTGCTCACGCACCGTACACTGGCTGTTGACGCCGCGTTTGCCTCCGATGAGGGATATGGCCCGAGGGCCAAGATCGGCGTGGATGGGCGCGCGTACGCGAAAGCCGGCCTCGGACTGCCGATCGCTGAGCTGCCGTTCGTTGCGATGGGATTGCTGGTGTCCAAACTTGCTGGGCTGCCCGAGGCACAAACGCTGGCTGCTTTGTTGTCCCTGCTCAACCCGCTGGTGAGCGCGTGCGCGGCGATTGTCGTGTACAGGTTGTGCCAAGCCGTCGGCTGCTCCCCCCTGACGGCTCTGTTGGCGGCCATCGCCTACGCTTTTGGCACGCTTGCGTGGGTCTATGCGGGAGTCGATGGAACTGAGCCCCTGCAAGCATTGTGTCTGGGACTCTCGCTGCTCCTGCTCATCAGGTTCCGCGCCGAACGACACGCCTGGTTGCTGGCGAGCAGCAGCGTCGCGTTGGCGTACGCAATTGTGACGAAACCGGCCAATGGAGTTCTTGTTCCTGCTTTCGGATGGTACGCGCTCTCTGCAGTGCGCGTCAGGCGTCTTGCGTTGAAGGAAACCGTACCGGTCCTGATGCGATTCGCTGCTCCGCTGGCCATCTGTTTCCTGTTTCTCGCCTGGCTCAATTGGTTTCGTTTTGGCTCCGTCCTGGAGACGGGTTACGAGCCCCACGCCTTCATGAATCATTTCGTGGCTGGGATCTACGGTTTGATCTTCAGCTTCAACAAAGGGATTGTGTTCTACGCGCCGCTGCTGCTGCTGGCACCCGTGGGGATGTGGATCATGCGTCGATCACAGCGCGAAGAAGCCGTGCTGATCGCAGCCGCGAGCCTGACGTACGTTTGTCTTTTCGCCAAGTTTTACAACTGGGGCGGCGGTTGGTCGTGGGGCCCACGCTATCTGATGCCGATCGTGCCGTTGCTGATGGTGCCGGTTGCGCGCGCGGCCGCCGCCGCGCGCGCGTGGCGATACGCAGGGGCGGCCCTGTTCATTGCCGGTCTTCTGGTGAACGGCGTGGGTGTGCTCGTGGACGGCGATGCGTACCACAGCGCGATCATGAATGTCGATCTGACGGACCGAACCGGCTTCGTTCAGGTCGGCAGCGTGGCAAACCCGCGCTGGATGGTGAAAATGCCAATTCCCCCGGATTACGTCTTGCCGGAATTCTCGGAAATCGTCGGCAAGCTTTGGCTGGCGCGCGTTGCCTGGAACGCCTGCGCCTGCGACCAGGACACCGCCAAGTGCGGGTGCCGCAGCAGTGCACTAGAGAGGAACGCCCGATTCTCTTCACCGCCCTGGATGAGACGCTATCCGAAGATTCACCCGCTGCCCCCCTATGGCAGCCGTCTGATCAACCCGTGGATTGGGAATTGGATTCACCGTTCGTTCATAGCGAACACTCCGTCATCCGACCATACCGGTCAGCCGAGCAGGAGCGAGTAGGTCAGATGAAGATTTGCATCCCGATTCCCTGATTCCTTGCGAGATCCAGAACGCGATTGGCACACCGAATGCCGCGAAAAGCCTCATCGCCGACCAGACCATGCGATACGGCGACTGTTCCAGCACGACGTACGGGAAGGCATACAGCGCTAGCGCGGACACCGAGAACACGAGAATCGTCTGGCGTAGCCCTACCGAATCCGTCAAGGCCGCAATAGGCAGTAGCCATGCGACGTACCACGGGTACAGCGAAGATGCATAGCCGAGCAGGAGCACCAGCAGCACGACCGCGAGCTCGCGAATCAGGCTGACGATGTCTCGGATCAACGCGAAGCGCCGCGCGCACACGACGATGAACAGCGCCGAGAAGATCAACCGGTCGGCCATAAACAGATCGTCATACTCCCACGCGCGGTTCAACATCCGGAGCAGCGTTCCGGATCCGCCGATGAGTCCCGCGTGAAGGGAATCTTCCGTGTATTGCCACTGCCTGCTCATCACGGCGAGCTGCGTCGCAGAACCTGGGAATAGCCAGAACACCCCTGCAAGTGCCGCCAGGCTCGACGTGATTCCCAGAACCAGACCACGCCAGCGCCGCTGCCGGACCAAAAGCGCTGCGATTCCGGCGAACCAGAAGAAGCCTGATGTCTTGACGAGCGCCGAGAGAACGGCCAGCGAGACCGCGAGCGCATTGCGCCCACGCTGAAGCGCCACAACAGCGAGCAGGCCAAACAGGATGAGCGGTCCATCGTTGTGTCCGTTTGCCAACTGCTCAAGCAGAATGAGGGGATTAAAAGCGAACACAAACAGTGCGTATCGCGGATCGGGCGCGATCGATTTCGCAATGTGATAAATCAGCCACGCGTTCAGGAAATGAATCAACAACCAGACGAGCTTGATTGTATAGATCGCAACAAAGAGATGGTCTTCCGAGACAAGGCTCGCGAGGGCGAACACAGGAAGCACGATCGGGCCGTACGGCATCGGATCATCCCACGTGACGTACGACGCGAACCGATCAGTGAACTCGGAATATGTGTGGAGATACGGGCTGACGTGATACACGGCGGCGAGGCGGCCGAATCCGATGTATTCGAGCACATCGCTCGAGTCGGCTGGCAGCAGGCTGCATGCCAGCACGCCGACGAGGGCCGCGCTCCAGGCCAGAGTCCTCGGACTCGCGTCCAACCGCCGCCAATTCCACAGCGTTATCCCGTACAACGTGAAGAAGTACGCCAGACACATCATTTGCAACAGTTGGAATGTGGGTTTGGCGGCCGCGCTGTAGCCGAGATCAGGGGGCACCAGGTCGGCGGCCAAGGGCGGCAACGAGTTCCGGACGTGGATGACGAACAACGTAACATAGCTCAGAAGAAGAACAGCGATGCCGGGCAGTAGAAGGCAGCGGAGCCATTGCCGACGCATGGACGAAATAGTAACGAATTATTTGGCGATAAGACCGGCGCCAGTTGGAACCGGATCGCGGTTCAGGGGACGCGAGCGCCCACAGGAGCGTGCTCAATTTACTGTCCGCCGAAAATTACCATCTCGCGCGTCGCGATGAATTTCCACTGACCATTTTTCTTTTGAACGAGCTCAAAGCCCCTGCCTTTGATTGGCGGCGTCTCCTTGCCAGTGGCGTCTCGCGCTCCGGTCACAGTCCAGGAACCATCCACCGTTGCAAGTTCTGGCGTGATAAAACGAATTTGCTCCACCGCGACAGTCTGTTGCCCGCTGCTGCGGTTTGCCATTTGACTGAATAACGCCTGAATCGCGGCCCTGCCTTTGACAAGCCTGCCGTTGACGCCCACGTAGTCCGCCGTCTCGTCCCAGAGTGCGTCAAGCGCGGTCAGATCACCACGGTTGAGGCGACTGACTGCCTGAACGAGCATTCCGCGAATGATACGTTCATCTTCGTCGGTGGTCTGAATCGCGGCAGCGAGCAGCAACGTGGGAATCACCCCGAAATGAATCAGCGGCAACATGCGTTCTCCGTTTTTCAGAAGCTCTTCAGTGCTGCAAAAGCATGACGACTTTCTTACGTCGTCGACGGGCAGTTCTCGCTGTGGCAGTTCTGCTTGACTTCGCATCGACCGACGCTTAGGTTGTTTCTCTCTCGCCGACGCGTGTGAACCCTGGCGACCCTGTCGCCATTTTTATGCGGGGTGACACATGACATCGAGAAGCGCACGGAAGCACACGGTCGCCTGGCTGGCGGTGTTGATCGCGGTTTGTCTGACGCCCATCGTCGTGCTCGCGCAGTTCTGGCCGCAGTGGGCGCTCGACCCGCAACATACGGGACACGTCGGCGTGGCTGGCCAGTCGATGAACCGTATTCTGGCCAACATCGTCTATGACCCGCTCGTACCAGACGAGATGGCGGCGAATGACGGCGATCTGCTCGCCCATTATCAAGTGCCGCTGATTGACGGAGCGCGCATCTTCATGGAATTCAAGAGCGGTAACTACAACAAGAACAGATACTCGACCGAGACCTGGGGTGAGAGTGCATTTCAATGGCAGAACGGCCAGTTGGTGCGAATCTGGAGCTTCACCAGCGACTGGAAGGCGCCGGGTTCGCAGAGCGATTTCTGGGAGCCGGTCTTTCACGCCGTGCTGGCGAACGGATTCATTTACGTGCCTGGGGCGGGCGGCACGATCTTCAAGCTCGATGAAAGCACGGGCGCAGCGGTCCGCCGAATCAACCCGTTCGAATCGCTCGACGCGTCCATCATCGTGGCCGGCGTGCCAACCGTCGACCGAAGCGGTAACCTCTTCTACAACGCGATCAAGCAGTTCAACGCAGGCAACGGCGTCAGCTTCTATCAGCACGACATCGTCGATTCGTGGCTGGTGAAAGTCAGCCCCGACGACAGTAGCGCGAAGGCGAGTTATTCACTGCTCGTGTCAATGACCGCAGCCAACAGCCAGCCCGCGCCAAGAGCCGACGATTCGTGCCTCACAGTGTTTTCGAATGCGCAGTTACCGTGGCCGCCCGATCCTGCTGCCGTCCCAGAGTCATCTCCGTGCGGGACCATGCGGCCTGCGTTGAATGCCGCACCCGCCATCGGCGCTGATGGAACAATCTATACAGTCACGCGCACGCACCTGCTAAACGCCATCAATCGCTACGGTGGCCTGGCAGCGATCAATCCGGACCTGACACCCAAGTGGTGGACCTCGTTCCGCGAGCGGCTGAATGATGGCTGCAACAACGATACGGGGACGTTTGCCGGCGCGTTGCTGCCAGCCAACGGCACACCGGGTGGATGTCGGCTCGGTTCAACTCCGGGTGTCGACCCAGCCCAGAACACCCGGCCCGGCGCACGCATCCTGGACGATTCCTCGTCGTCGATTACCGTGACGCCAGACGGCAGTCTGCTCTACGGTGCCTATACCCGCTACGACTTCGCCCGCGGACACCTGATGAAGTTCGACGCGAACGGTCAGTTCCGGGGCGCGTACAGCTTCGGCTGGGACTCCACGCCGGCGATCTATCAGCACAACGGCACGTATTCGATCGTGA
>Ga0075424_100007875_pt1 | contig 10362 bp, 10 predicted proteins | sample SoiMethybrSBSTD3_FD_75301 | JGI IMG/M metagenome (GOLD analysis project Ga0075424, IMG submission 75301) | Bulk soil microbial communities from a Populus tree surrounding site in Tennessee, USA - Soil MetaG P. TD hybrid SBSTD3 | ecosystem: Environmental > Terrestrial > Soil > Tree plantation...
TGACGATCTCGGTGACCGTCCAGATGCGGGGCTCACCCTCTCGGGCGGCAAGCCGCGCCACCGCGCGCCGGGCCGTCATGACCGCGCGGCGCCGCCTTCCGCGGCGTCCTCGGCGGCGTCCTCGGCGGCGTCGGCCAGGTTCCGGAGCAGCATCGCCACCGTCATCGGCCCGACGCCGCCCGGCACCGGCGTGATGGCGGAAGCCACGTGCCGTGCCGATTCGAAGTCGACGTCGCCCTCGTAACGGGGCGCGCCCGGCGCCGCGTTCTCGATCGGGTGGATTCCCACGTCGATGACGACCGCGCCGGGGAGGAGATGCTCGCCCTTGACCGCGCGGCGGCGCCCCATCGCCACGACCAGGATCTCGGCTTCGCGCGTCAGGGACGGCAGATCCTTCGACTCCGAGTGGCAGAGGGTGACGGTCGCGTTCATGCCCGGTTCCCGGGCGGAGAGGAGCACGGAGAGCGGGCGGCCCACGATGCGGCTCCGTCCCACGATCACGACCCGCTTCCCCGAGAGGTCGCCGACGTGCCGGCGCAAGAGCTCGACGATCCCGAGCGGGGTCGCCGGCCGGTGCGCCCGGAGGCCGTTGACCCACCGTCCGACGCTCAGCGGGTGCACACCATCCACGTCCTTAAGCGGTGGCAAGTCTTCCAGATGCCGTTCTTCATTCAAGTGCTTCGGCAAGGGTAGTTGCAAGATCGCGCCGTGCACGGAGGAATCGCCTCCCACCCGGAGCAGGGCGTCGCGAAGGGCCCGCTCGGAGACGTCGGCGGCGAGCCGGACGACCGACGCGACCGCGCCGGCCTCCTCCGCCGCGCGCACCTTCGCCCGGACGTACGGGTTCCCGGAGGGAGGCTCCCCCACCGTGACGATCGCGAGCCCGGGAACGACGCCTTTGGCCCGGAGCGCGGCCACGCGCTGCTTCACCCCGGCGCGGATCTCGGACGCCACGGGCGCGCCCGCGAGGAGCACGGCCGGGGTCACGATCGTCACGCCACCGGCGCCCGCTGGGCGGGCTCGAGCGCCATCGCGATCCGCTCGATGTGGCGGCACAATCCGGTCGTCTCGTCGATCTCGAGGTGCACGCCGTGCAGGCGAACGTCGCCGCCCGAGGGTTCGAAGCGGGTCGGCAGGCACGTCAGGAATTTGCGAATCGCCTGTTCCTTCTTCACGCCGATGACCCCGTCGTGGGGGCCGGTCATGCCGGCGTCGGTCAGGTAGGCGGTCCCGCCCGGGAGGATTCGCTCGTCGGCGGTCTGGACGTGCGTGTGAGTCCCGATCACGGCCGAGACCGTGCCATCGAGGTGCCATCCCAGCGCCACCTTCTCGGCCGTCGCCTCGGCGTGGAAGTCGACGAAGATGATCGGCGTGTCCTTCCGAAGGCGCGCGACCTCCGCCGTCGCCGTTCGAAACGGGCACTCCAGTTCCCGCATGAAGACCCGCCCCATCAGATTCAGGACGCCCACCTTCACGCCCTTCCGGCTCGTGACGATCGTGACGCCGCGTCCCGGCACGCCCGGCGGGTAGTTGTGCGGCCTTAAGAGCAGTGGCTCCTCATCCAGCAGCGGCAGCGCCTCGCGGCGGTCCCAGATGTGGTTCCCGCTGGTCATCACGTCCGCGCCGAGGCCCTTCACCTCCTCGAGGATGTCTTTCGTCACGCCGAACCCCGAGGCCGCGTTCTCCACGTTCACGATCACGAAGTCGATGCCCATCGAGGAGACGATCTCCGGGAGGAGATCCTTCACCGCGCGGCGGCCCGGCGATCCGAAGATGTCGGCGACGAAGAGGAGATTCACGCGCGCCCGCTCACTTCGCGTACTCCATGGCGCGCGTCTCCCGAATCACGACCACCTTGATCTGGCCGGGATACTGCAGCTCCCGCTCCACGCGCCGAGCCACGTCGCTCGCGAGCTGGGAAGCGCGGGCGTCGTCGATGTGCTTGGGCTCGACCATGATCCGCACCTCGCGCCCCGCCTGGATGGCGTAGGACTTCTCCACCCCGGGGAACGAGTCGGCGATCTTCTCGAGCGCCTCGAGGCGCTTGATGTAGTTCTCGATGCTCTCCCGGCGGGCTCCCGGCCGCGCGCCCGAGACCGCGTCCGACGCCATGACCAGCACGGCGTACAGGTTCTCGGCGGTCGGATCGTGGTGGTGGTAACCCACCGCCTTCACGACCTCCGGCGGCTCGCCGTACTTGGCGCAGAAGTCCATGGAGATCTGCGCGTGCGCGCCTTCGACCTCGTGCGTCACCGCCTTGCCCAGGTCGTGGAGCAAGCCGGCGCGCTTCGCGAGCTGGACGTCGAACCCGAGCTGGGCCGCCATCATGCCGCAGATCCACGCGACTTCCTTCGAGTGTTGGAGGATGTTCTGGCCGTACGAGGTCCGGTATTGGAGCCGTCCCAGGAGCTTCACGATCTCCGGGTGCATGCCGTGCACGCCCACCTCGAGGACCGCGGCGTCGCCCAGCTCGACGATCTGCTCGTCGACCTCCTTCTGCACCTTGGCGACGATCTCCTCGATCCGGGCCGGGTGGATCCGGCCGTCGGTGACCAGGCGCTCGAGCGAGCGCTTCGCCACCTCGCGGCGCACCGGGTCGAACCCGGAGAGGATGACGGCCTCCGGCGTGTCGTCGATGATCACGTCGATGCCGGTCGCCGTCTCGAACGCGCGGATGTTCCGCCCCTCGCGCCCGATGATCCGGCCCTTCATCTCGTCGCTCGGCAGGTGGACCACCGAGACCGTGTTTTCCGCGGAGTGGTCGGCGGCGCAGCGCTGGATGGCCAGCGTCAGGATCTCGCGCGCCTCCTTGTCCGCGTTCCGATTCGTCTCCTCGCGGATTTCCTGAAGCCGCTTCGCGGCTTCGGCCTTGGCCTCGTTCTCGAGGTTCAGGATCAGCTGCTGCTTCGCCTCGTCGGCGGTCATGCCGCTGATTCGCTGGAGCCTGGCGTTCTGCTCGGTCAGGACCCGATCCAGCTCCTTGTCGCGCGCCTCGAGGGAGACCGACTTCTCCGTTTGCTCCCGCTCCAGCCGCTTCTGGTCCCGCTCCTTCTTGTCCAGCACCTCGGCCCGGCGATTCAAGTTCGTTTCGAGATCCTGGAGACGTCGCTCCTCGCGGGAGAGCTCGCCCTTCTGGGTCTGGACCTCGCGATCCAGCTTCGACTTCTCGCGGAACCACTCGTCCTTGGCCTCGAGGAGGGCGCTCTTCTTCTGATTCTCGGCTTCGCGCTCGGCCTCGCGGACGATCTTGGCGGCCAGTTCTTCGGCGCGAAGGACCTTTCCCTCGCCGATCCGGCGGTGCGCGATCCAACCCAGCAGAAAGGTGACAGCGCCCGTGACGAGCGCGATGAGGACGACGACCAGCGGTGACAAGCTCATGACGGACGACCCCCCTTATATAAAAAAGGCCCCGCCAATGCCGTGAGTGCGAGACTTTTGAACCTGAGAATTCCAGGTGGGCGCCCTCCCCCCGGGTTCGCGTCACCCGCGAAACGCGGGCCATCGCTACGCCAGAGGTACAAGCTCCCAAGTCTGAGTTTGTGGCTCAAAAATACCTGGCACATCACGAGCATGGCAGGGTGCCGTGTTCCATATTATGGGCGCTGCGTTTCGATAGACCTCCGAGTCGTGGGGAGACGCCGCCGGAAGTTGCTCAACGCTTTCGGACCGCCTCGTCCAGGGAGCGGCTCAACGTCTTGGCCCGCTCGGCCAACTCCACGTCGAGCTTGTCGCGCTCGACGCGTTCCCGGAAGAGTTCGTCCGCGATGTTTAGCGATGCCAGAATGGCGATCTTGGTGGGGGTTCCCGTAGCGAGGCGGCGTTCCAATTCGCGCATCTTGCCGTCGACGTAGGCTGCCACCCGCTGAATGTATTCCGGGTCGGCGCCCTTGATCTTGTACTCGCTGCCGAGAATGGTCACGCTGACCGTGTTCGATTCCGATCCCACCGAAGTCCTTTCGCGTTCCGATACCGGCGGCGGCCCATGACCGGATCGCTCCGGCCGGACCGCCCGAAATTAGGCGTGTACGGCTTTCTCCAACACCGCGAGCTTGGCGAGCATCTCCTCCACCCGCCGCGCCAGCGTCCGGCGCTCTTCGAGAAGCGAGTTCCGCTCCTCCTCCAGCGCCCTGATGCGGGGCTTCACGTCCTCCGCCAGGTGGGCGTGCTTGCCCACGGCGGACTCGAGCGACCGCACCTTCGCCCGCAGTTCGTCGCGTTCCCCCTCGAGGCTGCGCTTGTCTTCCCGGAGCTTCGCCACCAACTCGGTGACGGTCCGGACGCGGTCCTCCAGGGTCGTCAATTCCTTCAGGATGCCGCTCATGCGCGGCGTGCCTCCTCAGCGGCGCCTCGAACTTCCGCCCCGTGTTTCGACGACAGGGCGGCGACGATCGCCGCGATAGCGCTCTCGACTTCACGGTCGGTCAGCGTGCGCTCGAGCGAGCGAAACTCGAGTGCGAACGCCATGCTCTTCTGGCCCCGGTGCTCCCCATCCCGGAAGTCGTAGACGTCGAAGAGGCGAACTTCCTGGAGCAGCGGCCCGCCCGCCGCCCGAATCGATTCCTGCAGGCTCTCGTGCGTCGTCCCCGGCCGCACCATCACGGCCAGATCCCGCTTCGACGCCGGGAATCGCGGTATTTCGCGGTACCGGCGGCTCGAAGGCGTTGCCTTGGCGAGGGCTGCCAGGTTCAGGACGGCCGCCCACGCCGGCCGGTCGAGGCCCGACGAACGCGCCAGGGAGGGAGACACTTGGCCCATCCGACCCAGCGCCCCCGAGGCGGCGCTCCACGTCGCGCCCGTCCCCGGCGTCCAGCACGTTTCATGGTAGGAGCCGGTCCGCCACGAGTCAATTCCCAATGCCGTCAGGAGCGATTCGACGGCGCCTTTCAGCTCGAGGAATCGGTCGGGATCGGACGCGGGACGGTCCCACGGATCGGGGACGCCGGCGACGAGAAGCGCCACCTCGACCCATTCGCTGCCGATCGGAGCGGGGAGAGCGCGATACACCTTCCCCACCTCGGCGAGTCGCACGTCGGACACGCCGTGGCGCAGGTTTCGCGCGGCGATCTGCGCCAGGCCCGGCAGGAGGCTCGTCCGAAGATGCTTCAGCTCTCCGCTCTTCGGGTTCTGAAGCTCCCACACCGCCTCGTCCGGAATCCCGTCCCGCGCCTCGGCCGGGATCGGACCCACCAGCGCGGGGCCGATCGCCTGATCGAAGCCGAGCCCGCACGCGAGAGCCGCGACGCGGTCGGCGAGGTCGATCTCCGCGGGGCGCGGCGCGGGCGCCGACCCCGTCGATCGCAGCGTGGCCGGGACGGCGTCGTAACCGATCACGCGCCCCACTTCCTCGATGAGGTCCTCTTCGATCTCCAGATCCATGCGGAACGAGGGCGACTCGAACGTGGCGACCTCGTCGTCGTCCTCGCGCGCCCAGTCCCCCGTCTGGCGGATTTCCAGCGTCTCCAGGGCGCGGACGGTGGCTTCCGCGGTGATCGGCATGCCGATCAGCCGGCCCATCCGCCCCCGGCGGAGCCGCACGCGCCCCGGCTCGCGACGTCCGGGCCAGGCGTCGACCTTGGCGTCGGCGACCGCACCGCCGGCCGTCTCGGCCAGGAGGCGGGCCGTGGCATCGAGGGCGTCGGCCACCGCGACGGGATCGACCCCTTGCCCGAATCGGATCGACGCGTCCGTGTCGAGTCCAAGAGATCGCGCCCCCGACTTCGTGAGCGACGGGTCGAACCACGCCGACTCGAGGATGACGCTCGTCGTCTTCGCGGTGACGCCGGAGTCCAGGCCGCCCATGATCCCCGCGAGGCCGAGCGGCACCTTCTTATCGGCGATGAGGAGCACACCGCCGTGGAGGGCGACCTTCCGGCCGTCGAGCAGCGTGAGCGTCTCGCCGGCGACCCCGCGCCGAACCTTGATCTCGTTGCCGCCCACCTTGGAGGCGTCGAAGGCGTGGATCGGCTGGCCCCACTCGCGGAGGACGTAGTTCGTGGCATCGACCACGTTGTTGATGCTCCGGAAGCCGGCCGCCTCGATCCGCTCCACCAGCCACCGCGGCGACGGGCCGATCGTGAGCCCCGTCACCACGCGGGCCATGTATCGCCCGCAGTCGGCAGGGTTCTCGATCGTGACCGCCGGCATCGCGGCATGTCCGGTCGCGTTCAGCGCGGCCGCGGGCTTGAGCGCCTTTCCAAGCGCGGAAGCGATCTCGCGCGCGAGGCCACGGACCGAGAGGCAGTCGGTTCGATTCGACGTGATCTCCACGTCGAGCACGGCGTCCTTGCTCCCGATCACTTCCTGAAGCGGGGTCCCGACAGTCGGAGTGCCCGGAAGGACCCAGATCCCCTCGGACTCGGCGCTCAATCCCAGCTCCCGCTCGGAGCAGATCATTCCCTGCGACTCGACGCCCCGGATCTTGGCCTTCCGAAGCTTGGTGCCGTCCGGGAGGCGGCTTCCGATCTGGGCCACCGCCACGCGCTGGGACGCCGCGACGTTCGAGGCGCCGCACACGATGGAGAGCTTCTCGCTCCCGACATCGACGGTGCAGAGCCGAAGGCGGTCGGCGTTCGGATGCGGGCTCACGTCGAGCACCTGGCCGACGACGATCGTGGGATCGAACGAGGCTCCGCGTTCCAGCGACTGCACGGGAAAGCCGCGCTTCGCGAGCAGCATCGCGAGCGCTTCCGGGGACTCCGGAAGTTCCGTCCAATCGCCGAGCCAGGACCAGGTGACCTTCATGACCTCATCTCAAAATTGCCGGAGGAAGCGGACGTCGTTTTCCAGGAGCATGCGAATGTCGGGCACGCCGTGGCGAAGGATGATCAGCCGCTCGATCCCGACCCCGAACGCGTAGCCGGTCCATCGCTGCGGGTCGTAGCCCACGTCGCGGAAGACGTTCGGGTGCACCATGCCCGCGCCCAGGACCTCGAGCCATCCGCCGGAGAGCGGGCCGCAGACGTTGCACCCCGAGCCCCCGCAGAAGAAGCAGCGGATGTCCACGGACGCGCCCGGCTCGACGAACGGATAGAACGAGGGGCAGAACCGCATCTCGGTCTTCGGTCCGAAGAAGCTCTTCAGGAAGTAGTCGAGCGTTCCCTTCAGATCCGCGAGCGAAACGTCGCGATCGACGTACAGCCCTTCCACCTGATGGAACTCCACGTGGTGCGTCGCGTCGATGGCCTCGTTCCGGAAGGCGCGCCCGGGACAGATGATGCGAACGGGTGGCGGCTGGGAATCCATGACCCGGATCTGAACCGAGGATGTGTGGGGGCGTAGGAGCGCCCCGCCGTTCAAATAGAACGTGTCGGTCGTGGCGCGGGCCGGATGGTCCGGGCCCATGTTGAGCGCGCCGAAGCTGTGGCGGTCGTCCTCGGCGTCGGGCCCCGTGGCCAGAGAGAAGCCGATGCCGGCGAAGATGTCCTCGATCTCCCGCATGCAGGAGGCGAGGAGATGCCGGTGCCCCACGGGCGATCGGCGCCCCGGCAACGTGACGTCGCGCTCGGAGGCGGTCGCGGTGGATTGAAGGCGCGATTCCGCCGCGGCGAACGAGGCCTCCAGGCGCTGCCGCACCTCGTTCGCGCGTGCGCCCACCTTGCCGCGGGCTTCGGGAGCGAGGTCTTTCAGGCCGCGGAGGACCTGCGTGAGGTCGCTCTTTCGCCCCAGATACCGGACGCGAGCCGCCTCGAGGTCCGCGGCGGTAGCCGCCGCGACGAATGCGCGCTCCCCCTCCGCCTCGAGGGCGTCGATCCGGTCGATCATCGAGCTGGGGTCCGCCTACGCGGCGGCGTGGGCTTGCTTGGCCACCTCGGCCAGGCGCGTGAAGGCGGCGGCGTCGCGAACCGCGAGATCCGCGAGCAGCTTGCGATCGATTTCCACCTGGGCCGCCTTGAGGCCGCGAATGAATGCGTTGTAGGAGAGCCCGTTCAGCCGCGCGGCCGCGTTGATCCGAACGATCCAGAGACGGCGGAAGTCGCGCTTCTTGGCGCGGCGGTCCCGATACGCGAACTGCATCCCGCGCATCAGGGTTTCCTTGGCGGTTTGGTACAGCTTGCGGCGCCCGCCGACGTTCCCCTTTGCTTTGGTCAATACCTTCCGGCGGCGCTTGCGCCCGGGAACGACTGTCTTAGTGCGTGGCATGTCTCAAATCCTCATCGACGCGGCCATAAGGCCCTCGCGTCTTACGGTAGGAGCTTCTCCAAATGGCGCTTCTCGGTCCTCTTCGCGATCGTCGACGCATGCAGCTGGCGCTTGCGCTTCCGGGACTTGATCCCCAGGTGATGCCGCGCGAAGGCCTTCGAACGCTTGAATTTTCCCGTCCCGGTCCGCTTGAACCGCTTCGCGGTCGCCCGGTTCGTCTTCATCTTCGGCATGACGACTCCTGTAGGGTTATGGCTTCGGCTTCGTGGCGCTGGCCGCGGCCGGCGCTGCGGTCGCGGACGGTGCTCTCGGCGTGGCGGACCGCGCCGCCCCGGCGGCCGGCGCGGACCCAGGCTTCTTCTCCGCCGGTTTCTTTTCGGCCGGTTTCTTCTCGGCCGGCTTCCCCGCCTGGGCCTTGGGCACCATCAACAGGACCATGCTGCGTCCTTCCATCCGAATCGGGATCTCGACGACTCCGATTCCGTCGAGGTCCTTGATCACGCGCTCCAAGAGCCGCATCCCCGCCTCGGGGTGAGCCAGCTCGCGGCCGCGAAACGTGACCGTGAACTTGACCTTGTCGTGCTCCTGGAGGAAGTCCCGCCCGTGGTTGACCTTGAAGTTGTAGTCGTGCTCTTCGATCTTCGGGCGAAGCTTCACTTCCTTCAAGTGCGTGATGTGCTGTTTCTTCTTGGCCTTCTGCGCCTTCTTGTTCTGCTCGTATTTGAACTTCCCGAAGTCCATGACCCGGCAGACCGGCGGCTTCGCCGTGGGCGACACCTCGACCAGGTCGAGACTTCGCTCCTGGGCGTAGACGAGGGCGTCACGGATGGGAAGGATTCCAATCTGTTCTCCGTCGGGGCCGATGACGCGGACCGTGGGAATCCGAATTCGATCGTTGACGCGGACTTCCTTGGTTGTGGCGATTCGAAAATCCTCCTCTTACAGGCCTGGAGTAGGGCACGGCGGCAGGGGTGCTGGGCTGGCGGTTTCGCCGGGGAGCGGCTACGAGATCATCCTCGCGTTCGCGACACGGCTCGATGGGGACGCGGCGCGTCCATCATCGTCGAAACCCCGGTAGCCTTGCGCCCCGGGGTGAGAAGCCAGCGGCTCCTGCTTGGGAACGATGCTGCGCGGAGTCTAGGTCCTGGCCTTGATCTCCGCAACTAGATTCTCGACAAAGGCCTGGAGCGGAATCGACCCCTCGTTCCCCTTCTTCCGGCTCCGCACCGACACGGAGTGCTCCTCGACCTCTTTCCGGCCCAGGACCAGCATGTACGGGATCTTGGCGATCTCGGCGTCGCGGATCTTGGCGCCCATCTTCTCCTCGCGGAGGTCGGCCTCCGCCCGGATCCCCATGTCCCGGAGCATCGTCCGGATCTCCTCGGCGTACGGCACCTGGGCCTCGGCGATCGTGATGATCTGCACCTGGACGGGCGACAGCCAGATCGGGAAGTCCCCGCCGTAGTGCTCGATCAGGGTCGCGAAGAACCGCTCCAGCGAGCCCAAGAGGGCCCGATGGACCATGAAGACCTGGTGCTCCTGCCCGTCGGATCCGGTGTACATCACCTCGAACCGGCGCGGCAGGTTGAAGTCGAATTGGATGGTGGAGCACTGCCAGAAGCGACCGATCGCGTCGGTCAGCTTCACGTCGATCTTGGGTCCGTAGAAGACGGCCTCGCCTTCCGCGCGGTGATACGGAACCTTGGCCTTCTTGAGAACGTTCTCAAGCGCATTCTCCGCGAGCGCCCACTCCTCGTCCGACCCCATGTAGTCCTGCTTGTTGTTCGGGTCGCGCACGGAGAGGTCGACCGTGTACTTCTCGAAACCAAACGTTTTGAGCATGAACTGGGCGAGGTCCAGCACGCCCTCGATCTCCTGCTCCACCTGTTCGGGCGTGCAGAAGATGTGCGCGTCGTCCTGGGTGAATCCCCGGACGCGGGCCAGGCCGTGGAGCACGCCCGACTTCTCGAAGCGGTACACGGTGCCCAGCTCGGCGATCCGGATCGGCAGCTCGCGGTACGAGTGCTTCTTCCGTTGGTAGATCATGATGTGGAACGGGCAGTTCATCGGCTTCAGCACGTATTCCTTCTCGTCCACCTCGAGGAAGTACATGTTCTGCCGGTAGTGCCCCGTGTGCCCGGACTTGTGCCAGAGGTCGATCGACGCGATGTGCGGCGACACGACCAGGCTGTACCCGCGCCGGACGTGCTCGGTCTTCCAGAA
>Ga0075424_100007876_pt1 | contig 10361 bp, 8 predicted proteins | sample SoiMethybrSBSTD3_FD_75301 | JGI IMG/M metagenome (GOLD analysis project Ga0075424, IMG submission 75301) | Bulk soil microbial communities from a Populus tree surrounding site in Tennessee, USA - Soil MetaG P. TD hybrid SBSTD3 | ecosystem: Environmental > Terrestrial > Soil > Tree plantation...
CACACGCTCGAATACGGGAGCGAGTCGAGCCACGCCGCGACCTCCGCATACGTCGGCGCGAAGGTCACCGGATCGGGCTGACCGACCACGTACACCGCGTACCAGTGCGCGCCGCCGGGCGGCAGCGACAGCGGACCGCGCGGGCAGTACCCGTGGCGGCGGCGCTCCGGGTCGAGCACGTCGAGCAGCGGGAAGAGGTCGTTCTCGTCGGCGCCGCGCCCGTGGAAGAGCACGAGCGCGCCCTCGGCCGCGCCGTCCGCCGGCCGCTCACGGACGATCACGAGACGGAGCGGGCGATGCGCGGGTTCGGCAGCGGCGCGAGGATCCCCTCGACCTGCTCGCGGTACTGCTCGTAGTTCGGCGGGAGCGAGAGCGACTCGCCGAGCGTCTCGAACGGCTCGTCGGCGGTGAAACCCGGTCCGATGGTCGCGATCTCGAACAGGACGCCGCTCGGCTCGCGAAAGTAGATCGACTTGAAGTAGAAGCGGTCGATCACCGGTGTCGGCTGCCCACCGCCCTCGATCACCTTGCTGCGCCACGCTTCGTGCTCGTCGTACTTCGACGCCCACGCGACGTGGTGCACGGTCCCAGCCGCCTGCAGGCCGCGCTCCTCCGGCGGCGGGTCGTAGTAGTAGAAGCCGCTGCGCTTGTCGCCCTGCGCGAACCATCCGGGGACGAAGTCGAGCGCACGCAGCAAGCGCTCGCTCCGCTCGGGCGCCGACGCGTACGCGCGCACGCCCGCGAAGCCGCGGATGCGGTGCTCGTCCGGGATGTCGGGTGCGTTCGCGGTCAACGGCTCCTCGCCGCTGTCGTCGACGAGCAGCTCGAGCGCCAAGCCCTCCGGATCGTGGAAGACGAGCGACCGGTCGCCGATCTGCCCGCCGACCCGCCGCTGCCAGAACTCGAGCGACTCCTCCGAGGCGACACGGAACGAGACGAGGTGAACCATGCCGTCGCCGGCGCGCCCGCGGCGTGCCCCGGGGTACTCGAAGAACGTGATGTCGGCACCCGCGGACCCATGCTCGTCGGCGTAGAAGAGGTGGTAGACGGTCGGGTCGTCCTGGTTGACCGTTTTCTTGACCATCCGCAGACCGAGCTCGCCCGCGTAGAACTCGACGTTCGCGGGTGCGTCGCCGGTGATGCATGTGACGTGATGAACGCCTTCCAACCGCACGGACGTAGCATTCTCGCATGCGGGCAGCGGTCATTGTCGACGGGCGGCTCGAGATCGAGGAGCGCCCCGATCCGGTTCCACGCGCCGGCGAGATTTTGATCCGCGTCCGCGCTGCGGGCGTCAACGGCGCCGATCTGTTGCAGCGTCTCGGCCACTATCCACCCCCGGCCGGCGTTTCGCCCGACATCCCGGGACTCGAGTGCGCGGGCGAGACCGAGCGAGGCGACCGGGTGATGGCGCTGCTTTCCGGCGGCGCGCATGCGGAGCTCGCCGTCGTCCACGAGTCGCACGTGCTTCCGGTCCCCGACAACGTCGAGTGGCCGCAAGCGGGCGGGTTCGTCGAGGTGTTCGCGACCGCGCACGACGCGCTATTCACGCAGGCACAGCTCGCGGCGGGAGAACGGCTGCTCGTGACCGGCGCTGCGGGCGGCGTCGGCACCGCGGCCGTGCAGCTCGGGGACGAAGCCGGCGCGTTCGTCACCGCCACGGCGCGGCATCACCACGGGGAGCTGCTCGAGCTTGGCGCGGTCGACACCGAGGCGTCCGGCCCCTACGACGTCATCCTCGAGCTCGTCGGCGGCGACAACCTCCGAACGAATCTCGACCAGCTGAACCTGAAGGGGCGAATCGCGGTGATCGGCCTCGGTGCGGGCGCGACGGCGCAGATCCACTTCGGGCGGCTGATGGCGGTGCGCGGCCGCATCCACGGCTCGACGCTCCGTTCGCGTTCGCGTCAGGAGAAGGCGGAGGTGATCCGCCGTCTGCGGGAGGAGGTCCTGCCGCTCCTCGCGGATGGGCGGGTCGTAGTGCCGGTGCATGCGACGTATCCGCTCGAGCGCGCGCAGGAGGCGTACGACGCGTTCGCGGCCGGCGGCAAGTTCGGCAAGATCGTGCTGCTGCCGTAACATCGAGACGTGACGGACGTACTCCCGGAGAACGCAGAGTCGCAGCGCGCGTGGGACGGCGTGCTGTTCGACCGCTTCTTGAAGTTCAGGCATCTCGTCATCGGCGGCCTCGCCCCGCACGGCGCCGCCGCCATCGACCGGTGCCCGCCGCATCCCGGCGACCGCGTGCTCGACGTCGGCTGCGGAATCGGTGACACGACGCAGGTGCTCGCCACGCTCGTCGGCCACGAAGGCTCGGCGCTCGGCGTGGACATCGCCCCACGATTCATCGAGGTCGCGCGACTCGAAGCCGCCGCCATGCCCAACGTTCACTTCGAGGTGATGGACGTCCAGGCCGCCCAATTCGACGAGACCTTCGACTATGCGTTCTCGCGCTTCGGGACGATGTTCTTCGCGAGCCCCGTTGCCGCGCTGCGCAACGTCCGCCGCGCGCTGGAGCCGGGCGGGCCGCTCTGCGCGGTCGTCTGGCGGCGAAAGGAAGACAACCCGTGGCTGCACGTTGCCGAGGAGATCGTCAAGCCGCTGATCGAGATCCCGGAGGAGACCGACGAGGCGCGCTGCGGCCCCGGCCCCTTTTCGATGGCGAACGCGGACACGGTCAGCACGATCCTGAAGAGCGCCGGCTTCGAGGAGATCGCGTTCGAGCGGGCCGACATGCCGCTGAAGATCGGCAACACCCTCGACGAGGCGATCGAGCTGAACCTTGCGCTGGGACCAGCTGCCGAAGCGGTTCGGCTGGCGGGCGAGAACGGCGACGCAATGCGCCCGAAGCTCGCCGAGCTGCTGCGCGAGCCGCTCTCACAGTTCGAGACGCCGGATGGGGTCATCGCGAGCTCCTCTGTCTGGATCGTCACCGCACGCGCGGCGAATTGACCGCTCGGTACCATCGCGCCCGAAACCCGACCTAGGAGCTGACATGGAAGTCGACGTCGCCGTCCTCGGCGGTGGGCCCGCGGGCTACACCGCAGCGATCCGCGCCGCGCAGCTGGGCGCAAAGGTCGCCTGCATCGAGAAGGAGCCGGAGCTCGGCGGCACCTGCCTGCGCATCGGGTGCATCCCCACCAAGGCTTGGGTGCAGACGGCGCACTTCCTCCACCAGGGCAACGAGACGTTCGCGAAGCTCGGGGTGAAGGTCGACGGCGCGACGCTCGACTTCGCGGCGGCGAACGACTGGAAGGCTGCGGTGGTCAAGCAGATGACGCAGGGCGTCGCGTCGCTCTTCAAGGCGAACGGCGTCGAGTGGGTGAAGGGCGCGGGCAAGTTCAAGGACGCGAACACGATCGCGGTCGAGGGCGGGGAGGACGTGACGTTCAAGTCGGCGGTCATCGCGACCGGGTCGTTCCCGCTCCGCCCGCCGATCCCCGGCCTCGAGAGCGACCTCTGCGTGGACTCGACGGGGCTCCTCGCGCAGACGGAGGTACCGCGGCGACTGGTCGTCCTCGGCGGGGGCATCATCGGCTGCGAGTTTGCGTCAATCCTCAATCGCTTCGGCTCCGAGGTCACGATCATCGAGATGCTCGACTCGCTGATCCCGCAGGAGGACGCCGACGCGGCGCAGGAGCTCGCGAAGGCGTTCGGCAAGCGCGGCATCGCGCTGCAGCTCGGGAAGCAGTGCACGAAGGTGGAGCAGAAGGGCAATGCGCTCACCGTGTACTTCGGCGACGGCGAGACGGTCGACTGCGACCTGATGCTCGTGTCCGTCGGCCGCGGGCCGGTGGTCGAAGGCATCGGACTCGAGGAGGCCGGCGTCGAGTACGACAGGCGCAGCGGCATCGACACCGACGACCACCGGCGGACGTCGGTCTCGCACATCTACGCGGCCGGCGACTGCGCGGGCTACTGGCAGCTCGCGCACACCTCCTTCCGCGAGGGCGAGGTCGCGGCCGAGAACGCGTGCGGGCACGAGGCGTCGATCGTCGACCCGGCAGTGCCGCGCCCGATCTACACGGACCCGGAGGTCGCAGCCGTGGGGCTCACCGAGGCGCAGGCGCGCGAGCAGTACGGCGACGACATCGCCGTCGGCAGATTCCCGTGGGTCGCGAACGCACGCGCGGTGATGCAGGCCGAGACCACCGGATGGGTGAAGTCGATCCACGAGACGAAGTACGGCGAGCTGCTCGGCATCGTGATGGTCGGCCCTCACGTGACCGACATGATCGAGGCGGGCGTCGTCGCGATCGACGCCGAGTCGACCGTCGAGACCGTCGCCGACGGCATGGCGCCGCACCCAACCCTCAGCGAGGCGATCAAGGAAGCCGGTCTCGCCGCGCTCGGCCGCGCGATCCACATCCCGAACCGCAAGCGCGCGCCCGCCAAGGCGTAGACGATTGATTCGTCTAGCCGCTCAGACCAGGTCGGGCTCGTCCCGAACCGACTGGACGCCCGGCGAGAACGCGACGGCGAAGTTCGACAGCGCGACGGCGGACGCCGCCACGATGAGCGTGGCGGCGAACCCGATCCAGCGTGCGAGCAGGGGAAAGACGACGAAACCGAGCGGCATGAAGACGAACGAGACGAGGATGTCGTAGGAGCGCACGCGTGCGTACACGCTCGGCGGGATGCGGCGTTGCAGCACCGTGTCCCACCAGGTGTTCCCGAGCGCGATTGCGCCGGAGCCGCCCAGCCAGCCGGCGGCGACCACGATCAACGGAAGCGGCCCGGCGAGCGCCGCGATCGGGACGGCGAGCAGGACGCAGACGAGGAAGCACGCCGTCAACGGGTGCGCGGGCCGCAGGCGCGCAGACAGGAGCGCACCCGCGATCGCCCCCACGGCGCCGCAGGCGGAGACGACGCCCCAGTCCCGCGCGCCGTGGAAGTGCGCGGTGAACGTCGGCGGCCCGAGGACGATGAAGGCGGCGAGGCAGAAGTTCGAGACAGCGAAGCCCGCGATCGGCCAACGGACCCAGGAACGTCCGAGCACCTCGCGAAAGCCCTCGCGCAGCTCGCGGACGAAGCGGCTGCGCTGCGCCCGCGCGTGCGGCGGCACTCTCAGTTGGACGAGGAAGACCCCGCTCGCGACGAAGCTCGCGCTATCGATCGCGAAGACCCAGCCGGTCCCCGCGACGGCGATCAAGCCACCGGACAAAGCCGGCCCGAACACGTTCAGGACGTTCCGCGACAGGCTCAGCAACGCGTTCGCCGGCTGGAGGTTCCGAGCGCTGATCGTCTGCGGGACGAGCCCGTCCGACGCCGGCCCGAAGAACGCCGACGCCGCGCCGAAGATCGCACCCGTGACGAAGAAGAGCGGGAGCGTCATGCCGTGCGTGAGCAGCAACACCGCGACGAGCGCCTGCACGGCCGCGCGGACGCCGTCGCTCGCGAGCATCACCGCTCGGCGCGGCAGGCGGTCGGCGACGACGCCGCCGAAAAGCGTGAAGGCGACGCGCGCGAGCGTCGTGACGGCGAGGACACTGCCGAGGGCGGTCGCCGAGCCGTCGACGGAGAGCACGGCGAAGGAGAGGGCGACGGGAACGAGCGCGTCGCCGACGGCGGACGAGACGCGGCCCAGCCAGAGCAACCTGAACTGCCGTTCCGCAAGCGGCGACTCGGTGCCCTCGAACCTCACGGCGACGGAGCGTAGACCGTATCCGCCTGAAGTTCTATCCCGTTTCAGGGGAGGTAATGGTAGTTACCACGGGTGAACTGCGCCTTGCGCGTCCCCTGCGGCCCGACCCGGGCGCGGAGCTCGAGCGGCTTTACCGGAACCACTCGGCGGAGCTGCTCCGGTACGCGCTCCGGGTGCTCGGATCGCGCTCCGACGCGGAGGATGCGACCCAGGCGGTCTTCGTCCGCGCGCTGCGGGCGCTCGAGCGCGGCGAGCGGGTACGCGCCCCGCGGAACTGGCTGATCAAGATCGCCCACAACGAGTGCCGCCGTGCGCTGAGCTCGCGGAGGCTGCACGCCGAGCTTCCCGAGCAGCTGCCGAGCGAGCCGCAGGAGGCGGGACGGGCGGCCGAGCTTCAGCGCGCCCTCGAGGCCCTGCCGGAGTCGCAGCGGCACGCGCTCGTCCTGCGTGAGCTCGAAGGCCGGACCTATGCGGAGATCGCCGACTCCCTGAAGATCTCGCATTCCGCGGTCGAGACGCTCATCTTCCGCGCGCGCCGCGCCGTCCGCGAGCAGCTCGAGGCCGCCATGAGCTGTGAGGAGTTCGCCGCGGTGCTCGACGACCCGGCGGCCCGTCCGCGCATCCGCGCCCACGCGCGCGTGTGCCCGGCGTGCGCGCACCTGGAGCGCCAGGCCCGCGGCCGGAAGAGCGCGCTGCGCAGGATCGCCTCGGCGCTCGGACTCCCCTGGTGGAGCGCGAAGCTCGCCGCGGTCGCGGTGACGACGGCGACCGTCGCAGGCGGCGTCGCCGCGAGCGAGCCGCCCGCGCGGCGGCAGGCTCCACCGCGCCCACAGGCGGCGATCCCGCACGCGGTCGCACCAGCGGTCTCGCATCCGCTGCGCGTCGCGCGCAAGCCTTCGGTTCACCCCGTGGTCGCAACGCCGAAGAAGCGGACGGAGGCGCACCCGGCGGCGCGCAAGGCGCGTCACGTGCCGGCGCGGACGCCGGTTGCGCCTCCGCGGCAGCGGAGCGGCTCACCGATGTCGCACCGGGTCGACGTGGCGCCTCCGGCGCCCACCGCCCGTCCGGCGCCGCCCGCCCCGCCGCCGTCCGCGCCGGCAGCACCGCCCCCACGGCCGCAGCCCGCTCCGCCGGCGGCGGCCCCGCCCCCGGCCACGCCTACGCCGGCGCCCGCGCCGGCGCCGGTCCCGGCGGTTCCGGCTCCGCCGGTCGCCCTGCCGCCGCCTACGGTCCCCGCGCCGCCGACGGTCGCGCTGCCGCCGCTCCCGCCTCCGCCCGCCGTTCCGGAGCCCCCGGCCGTGCCCGTTTCCCCTGCTCTCCCGCCGGTTCCCGCCCCGCCGCCGCCCCCGGTGGAGGTCCCGAGCGTGCCCGTCCCGCCACCGCCGCCGTTGCCGCCGGTGAGCGTCCCGGCCGCGCTGCCCAGTGTTAGCGCTCCGTAAAGTCGAAGTCCCCGCGCAAGTTTTTCGCGAGGACGGAGTCTTTACCTCTGGACGTGCCCTCGTCCCGCCGGGAGCCTCGCCCGCCCGCAGGTTCCCGGCACTCTCCCGGGGCCCCGCTCTTGCCGCAGAGAGCGGGGCCCTCTTTTTGTAGGGTTGCCGCATGAGCGTCATCAATCGCAGAAACGCAGTCATGGGCTACCTCGCGTGGGTCGGAGCCAAGACCCTCCTGAAAGGGAAGGCGCGGAAGGCAGTGCCGACGATCGACACCGAGACCAAGCGACCGAACAAGAGCGCGATCGCCCTCGCCGTCGTGAGCGTGCTCGGCGTCGCCGCGTTCTGGAAGCGCCGCTCGGGTAACCACGCGCCGATCACGCCCGCGACGTAGAACCGCCCGTTCGGCCGATAGCGTCTTCCCGCGCGGCGGGTAGCGTCGAGTCGGTGGACGCCGTGGAGGCTCTCGCCGAGCGCTTCGGGTTCGCCTCGTTCCGGCCCGGACAGCAACAGGTCGTCGACGCGCTGCTCGCGGGTCGCTCTGCGCTCGCGGTATTCCCTACGGGCGGCGGCAAGAGCCTGTGCTACCAGTTGCCCGCGCTCGTGCTCGACGGGGTGACGGTCGTCGTCTCGCCGCTCATCGCGCTCATGAAGGACCAGATCGACTTCATGGAGCGGCACGGAGCCGAGGCGGCGCGCCTGGACTCGAGCCTGGACGCCGCCGAGGCACGCGCCGTCTCCGGGCGCATGCGTGAGGGCTCGCTGAAGCTGCTGTACGTCGCGCCGGAGCGCTTCAACAACGAGCGCTTCCTCGGGCAGCTCGGCGAGACGAGGATCGCGCTGTTCGCGGTGGACGAGGCGCACTGCATCTCCGAGTGGGGCCACAACTTCCGGCCCGACTACCTGAAGCTCGCCGCGCGTGCGCAGGAGCTCGGCGCAGAACGCGTACTGGCGCTCACCGCGACGGCGACGCCGGAGGTGATCGCCGACATCTGCGCCGGCTTCCGGATCGACGAGCGCGACGCCGTCGTGACCGGCTTCTACCGCCCGAACCTGACGCTGCTCACAACTCCGGTGCACGCCGGCGACCGCGACGCGCTCCTGATCAGCCGAGTGCGCGAGCAGTCGCCCGGCTCGACGATCGTGTACGTCACGCTGCAGCGGACTGCGGAACGCGTTGCGGAGCAGTTGGCGGGCGCGGGTCTCCCGGCGCGCGCCTATCACGCAGGTCTCGCGAGCGAGGAACGCGTCGCGACGCAGGAATGGTGGACGGGCTCCGACCGGAACATCGTCGTCGCGACGATCGCCTTCGGCATGGGGATCGACAAGCCCGACGTGCGCTACGTCTACCACTACAACCTGCCGAAGGGGCTCGAGTCGTATTCGCAGGAGATCGGCCGAGCGGGCCGCGACGGCGAACCGTCGATCTGCGAGCTGTTCGCGTGCCGCGACGACGTGCCGACGCTCGAGAACTTCGCGTACGGCGACACGCCGACCCGCGAGGCGATCTCCGGCGTCCTCGACGAGGTGTTCGCGCGCGAGGAGGGCGAGCGGATCGACGTATCGGAGCACGAGCTGTCGGCGCGCCACGACGTGCGCCCCCTCGTCCTGAAGACGATACTCACATACCTCGAGCTCGACGGGTTCCTGCAGCAGGGCACACCGTTCTATGCGGCCTACAGCGTGCGTCCGGCGACGGGAGAGTGGCACGACGTGTTCGGCGCGTTCGACGAGCGCCGCGCCGACTTCCTCCAGCGCGTCGTCGCGAGCGGAAAGGCCGGTCGGACGTGGGTCGCCGTCGATCCCGCCGGCGTTCCCGGCGAGGACCGCGAACGGGTCGTGCGCGCGCTCGACCACCTCGAGCAGCGTGGGCTCGTCGAGCTGAAGGTGTCCGACGTTCGGCAGCGGTTCACGTTCCTTGCGCGACCGGCCTCGCGCGAGGCGCTCGCCGACTCGCTCGCCGAGAGATTCGAGCGGCGGGAACGCGTCGAAGCCGAGCGCGTGCACCGCGTGCTCGCGCACGTCGAGCACGAGGGCTGCCAGGTGCAGGAGCTCGTCGGCTACTTCGGCGAGGTGCGGCCGGAGCGCTGCGGCCACTGCAGCTACTGCCTGACGGGGACCGCGCAGCGCGTGCCGGACATGGCACCGCCGGCGCCGACCGACGTCGACCTGAGGGCGCTCGTCGACGCGCACCCCGACGCACTCGGGCTGCCGCGCCAGCAGGCGCGGTTTCTCTGCGGCCTGTCGAGCCCCGCCGCCGTGCGCGCGAAGCTCACGAAGCATCCGCTGTTCGGCGCCCTCACGGACAGGCGCTTCACGGAGGTGCTCGCGTGGTGCGAGGCGACGTGAGCGTCGCGTTCGTGCCTACGATGGTTGGCCGTGCCCGAGACCCTGGAGATCGTCTGGCACCCGTTCGGGGTCGCCTACGCGTTCGCGCGTAAGGACGACGGGACGTTCTCCGACGACGTCGACAATGGCGATCCGGACGAGCTCGAAGTTCTCGGCGTCGACGTTCCGGCGCGGGTGCTGAGCGCGGCAGAGCTCGTCTCCTGGCGGCCGGAGCGTGAGCTCGGCGACAGCGCCAGAGTCCTGCTCGCGGTGCGCGACCTCGCCGAACGGTCCGTCGGAGAGGGGCTCGTCCACCCGGAGCTGACGCAGGGCGGAGGCCGCTGGTACGCGTTCTGGGGCGCGACGCTCGACGCCGGCGTCGAGCAGGCGCTCGCTTCCCTGGCCGCCGCGCTCCCTGCCGTGTCGGCCGAGTACTTCCACGGCGACCGGATGGCGGTCGTCGACGACGTCTATCCACGGTTCGTCGACCAGATCGCGCGCGCTCGCCTCGTCGACGCCGGCGTGCGGCTCGTCGACCCGGCGCAGCCGATCCGCTCGCGCGCGCTCGAGAGCTTCCTGAACGGCCTCGTCTCGCCGGACCCCGAGCTGCCTGCCGGCCCGACCTACGCGACGCTCGCGCGACGCATCACGAAATGGGTCGACGAGGGGCTCGGCCGCCTGGTCGAAGCGCCGTGGACGCTCGGGCTGCACCTCGACGAGCGGGTTCCCGGCGGTGCGCTGACGCTGGAGTTGTGGCTGCACGCCGAGGACGACCCGACGCTCGCGCTGCCGGCGTCGACGCTATGGGAGAGCGGGGCGGAGCCCTTCACGTTCCTGCGCGACACGGATCCGTACGAGGACGTCGCCGAGCGCTGGGCCCACCTGGGGCCGTTCCTCGCCGAGCAGGGGATCGAGCTCGACGAGGACGAGCCGACCGCGGTCGACCTGTCGTCCGGGCA
>Ga0075424_100007877_pt1 | contig 10361 bp, 10 predicted proteins | sample SoiMethybrSBSTD3_FD_75301 | JGI IMG/M metagenome (GOLD analysis project Ga0075424, IMG submission 75301) | Bulk soil microbial communities from a Populus tree surrounding site in Tennessee, USA - Soil MetaG P. TD hybrid SBSTD3 | ecosystem: Environmental > Terrestrial > Soil > Tree plantation...
TGAACGCGCACAAGCCGACCGATCCGTCGTTCCAGGACATCATGCAGATCAAGCAAAACGCTACCCGCGCCGCCACGCTGGTGCGGCAACTGCTCGCGTTTTCTCGGCGGCAGACCCTGCGGCCGCAGGTGCTCGATCTCGGCGATGCGCTTTCCGATCTCACGATGCTGCTGCGCCGCCTTATCGGCGAGAAGGTGAGGCTTGATCTCGTGCACGGCAGGGATCTCTGGCCGGTCAAGGTCGACGTGTCCCAGTTTGAACAGGTGATCGTCAATCTCGCCGTAAATGCGCGAGATGCGATGCCCGATGGCGGCAAGCTGAGCGTGAAGACCGCCAATGTGAGCGCGCGGGATTCGGGGCAGCTCGCGTATAAGGGCATGCCGGCGGCGGATTATGTGCGGATCGACATCGCCGACACGGGAACAGGAATCCCTGCCGATATTCGCGACAAGATTTTCGAGCCGTTCTTTTCCACCAAGGAGGTCGGCAAGGGCACCGGGCTCGGCCTATCCACGGTCTACGGCATCGTGAAGCAGACCGGCGGCTTCATCTACGTGGACTCCGAAGAGGGTGAAGGCACCTCATTCCACATCTTCCTGCCGCGGCACCATCCGGAACAGGAAGCTCAATCAGACGCTCACGCCGGCAACGGCGCAGCGAAGGAGTCCGTACTTGAGGCAAAGCCGCGCGCCGATCTGACCGGTCAGGGTACGATCCTCCTCGTCGAGGACGAAGAGGGGCTACGGTCGTTGAATGCACGCGGCTTGCGCTCCCGTGGCTACAGCGTGATCGAGGCCTCCAACGGAATCGAGGCAATGGAAGCGCTGGAGGCAAAGAATGGCGCCGTCGATCTAGTGGTGAGCGACGTAGTGATGCCGGAAATGGACGGGCCGACACTCCTGAAAGCGATGCGCGACCGAAATCCCTCGCTCAAGATCATCTTCGTTTCCGGTTATGCAGAGGACGCGTTCGAGAAGAGCCTGCCGGAAAACCAGCAGTTCGCATTCCTGCCAAAGCCCTTCACGCTGACCCAGCTGGTGGCCGCTGTGAAGCAAACCATGACGCCGCAATAGCCGCCGGGTCGAGGTTCGGCCCGCGACGCAGCGCCGCAGGGACAGGGCTCTCCGCCGGCTTTTCTTTTGGACGCCTACTGCCCATCTTTGAGGCGGTTCCCCGGTGTAGGGATATTAGGAAGAAATCATGAGATTCTCACAACATATGCGCGCACTCGTCCAGGCGGCTGCCGTTGTTCTCGCCCTCGCGCTGCCGACGATGCTTGCCGTTTCGTCAGCCGATGCCCGGATTGGCGGCGGATTTTCGTCGGGCTCGCGCGGCTCGCGGACCTTCTCCGCGCCGCCGTCGACTTCGACCGCGCCCAACGCGGCGCAGCCATTCAACCGCACCTTTGGTCAGCCGGCCGGTCCGCGAACGAACACACCGATGGGCGGCGGCTTCTTCAACCGGCCCGGCAGCGGTCTCCTTGGCGGACTGGCCGCGGGTTTCCTCGGCGCCGGTCTGCTCGGGCTCCTATTCGGCGGCGGGATGTTTTCGGGCATTGGCGGATTTGCCTCCGTGCTCGGTCTTTTGCTGCAGGTTGCGCTGATCGTCCTGTTGGTCCGCTTTGCCATGTCATGGTGGCAGCGCCGCCAGGCGGGACCCGCCTATGCGGGAGCCGGTGCCGGCGCGCTCGGGGCGGGCGCGCAACCAAACTTGCGCACCGGAATGGGTTTTGGGCTCGGGTCGGGCAGCAAACCACTGGAGATCCTGCCCGCCGACTACGAGACCTTCGAACGGCTTCTTGTCGACCTGCAGTCTGCTTGGTCGAACGAGGATATCGGAAGGCTGCGCACCTTGGCGACGCCGGAGATGGTTTCCTATTTCGAGCGCGATCTCGCGCAGAACCGGAACCGCAACGTCATCAACAAGGTGTCTGGCACGAGATTGCTGCAGGGTGACCTTGCCGAGGCTTGGCGGGAGGGCGACAGCGACTATGCCAGCGTCGCGATGCGCTACTCGCTGGTCGATACGACGGTCGATCGTACTACAGGCCGGCTCGTCGAGGGTTCCGAGCAGCCAACGGAAGTCACGGAGGTCTGGACTTTCGTGCGTCCGCGTGGCGGCAGTTGGGAACTCTCCGCCATCCAGCAGACGAACTAATCATCCAGCATACATGAAGAAAGGCGTCGCGGTTCCTTCCGCGGCGCCTTTTCCTATTCCTCGTCCTATCCCGCGCGGGTGCCGGGAATATTGCACATTCCGACGGGTTGACCGGTCGACGGGCGGTCACGCGCGTGACCGCAAAGGCATCAAGCAAGGAGGAAGTCATGGTCTGGTCCCGGAAGAATCTTGCACGCGTTTCTGTCTTGGGGGTGGCCTTCGCTGCGGCCTTCGCCGGTTCAGCGGCACAGGCGCAGTCGGCCGACACCACCTTCTTTCTGACCAGCGTCGGCCTCGGCAACGGCGCCAATCTTGGCGGCCTCGCCGGCGCCGACAAGCATTGCCAGGCACTGGCGCAAGCGGCAGGCGCAAGCGCAAAAACCTGGCGCGCCTACCTCTCGACGCAGGCCGCCGACGGTCAGCCCGTGGTCAACGCACGCGATCGCATTGGCAAGGGCCCTTGGCAGAATGCCAAGGGTGTCACAATCGCAAAGGACGCCGCCGATCTGCATAGCCCGAACAATAACCTCACGAAGCAGACGGCGCTCTCCGAAAAGGGCGAGGTGATCAACGGCCGCGGCGACACGCCAAACCGCCACGATGTGCTGACGGGATCGCAGCCCGATGGCACCGCGTTCCCTAGCGAAAGCGATCGAACCTGCAAGAATTGGACGAGCAGCACCCAAGGATCGGCGATCGTCGGCCATTCCGATCGCATGGGTCTGCACGACGACGACGCCTCGAAATCCTGGAATTCCTCTCATCCATCGCGCGGTTCCGAGGGCGGCTGCTCCCAGGCCGATCTCAGAAGCACGGGCGGCGACGGCCTGTTTTATTGTTTTGCGGCGAACTGAGCTCAACCATTCCGGGGCGACGCGAATTCCGGGTATTGTGCGAGAGCGCAATCGCTAAACGACGAGAGCCCCATCGATGAAGTACGAGCTCTATTACTGGCCAGATATCCAAGGTCGCGGCGAATATGTCCGCCTCGCGCTTGAGGAGGCCAAGGCGTCCTATGTCGACGTCGCGCGCGAACGCGGCAGCGGCATCATGATGCAGATGATGGAAGGAGGCACAACACCGCCGTTTGCGCCGCCGTTCCTGAAGGCGGGCAGGCTTATCATCGGCCAGACCGCCAACATTCTTCTTTATCTCGGCGCAAGGCACGGACTCGCGCCCAAGACCGAAGCCGGCCGCTTGTGGGTGCATCAGCTCCAGCTTACCGTCGCCGACTTCGTGCTGGAGATTCACGACACGCATCATCCGCTCGGGCCTTCGCTTTATTATGAAGACCAGCGCGCGCCCGCGAAGAAGCGCAGCGAAGAATTCTGGAAGGAGCGGGTGCCCAAATATCTCGGGTATTTCGAGGACATCCTGCAGAACAGCGACGGAGCCTATCTCATCGGACGAAGGCTGACCTACATCGACCTCTCGCTGTTTCAGATCGTCGAGGGACTTCGCTACGCGTTTCCAAAATACATGCGGGCGTTCGAAAGCGAGATTCCGGGGCTCATCAGGTCGCGAGATCGCGTCGCAGAACGGCCAAACATCAAGGCTTATCTCGCAAGCGACCGACGAATTCCCTTTAACGAGAGCGGCATCTTCCGCCACTACAAGGAACTCGACGACGTTTGAGCTCGGGAGAGATCCATGAAGCGCCGCCGCATGAGCATCAACCCTTTCGCGGTCATCGGCGTTCTGTTGGCCGGGCCGGCCATGGCCCAGCAAGCGGGGTCGGATTTTCCGGAAGGTGACGGGAAGAGCCAGGTCGTCGCGATCTGCGGCGGATGCCATGACATCAACCGCGCGAAGGCAGGTTACACGCCGGAGGGCTGGCACACGGTCATGCGCATGATGCAGAATTTCGGCGCCCCGATCCCGCCGGATCAGGTCACCCCGATTACCGAGTACCTGATCAAGAGTTTCCCCGAAGGATCGAGACCTGCGGCTGCGGTGATCGAGGGTCCCATCGGCGTTACCATCAAAGAATGGCCTGTCGCTACTCCCGGCTCGCGTCCGCATGATCCGCTCGCGGCGCGGGACGGATCGCTGTGGTACACGGGTCAGCTTGCGAATGTGCTCGGGCGGCTTGACCCCAAGACTGATGAGATCAGGGAATACCTTCTCAATCCTCAGACGGGCCCGCACGGTCTGAAGGAAGACAAGGACGGCAATATCTGGTTCACCGGAAATTTTGCTAGTCTGATCGGCAAGCTCGATCCCAAGACTGGAAAAGTAACCGAATTCCGCATGCCCGATCCGTCAGCGAAGGATCCGCATTCGTTGGTGTTCGATCATGATGGCATTCTCTGGTTTACGGTGCAGCAAGGTAACAAGGTCGGCCGCCTCGACCCCAACAGCGGCGAGATCAAGCTGCTGACGCCACCCACAGCGGGCGCTCGGCCCTACGGGATCCAGGTCAGCTCCAAGAATGTCGTCTATTTCGTCGAGTTCGGGGCGCCAAAGGTGGCCACTATAGACTCGAAGACTCTTGCGATCCGCGAATTCCCGCTACCGGATTCAGCCGCGCGGCCACGGCGGCTCGCAATCGGCCCCGACGACACGATCTGGTACAGCGATTTCGCGCGCGGATATCTCGGTCACCTCGATCCCGCGACAGGGCAGGTCAAGGAATGGCTTTCACCCAGTGGACCGAAGTCGCAGCCCTACGGAATGGTCTTCACGAAGGGCGCGGTCTGGTACAGCGAATCTGCACCCAATCCAAACACCATCGTCCGGTTTGATCCCACAACCGGGAAATTCCAGACTTGGCCCATTCCCGGAGGTGGCGACATCGTGCGCAACATGGATGTGAATCCTGACGGCGATCCCGTCATGGCCAACAGCCTGGTCAACAAGGTGGGCGTGGTCGAAGTAAAAGTCGCCCCTTGAGACGCCATAGAAATCGGCGAGCGAGACGGCGCATTCCCTTGCTTCGCGAGTGCGCCCGGAATGATGCCGTCAGCGGTTGCGCCCGTCGATCGGCGTCATGGTGAGCTTCGCAAGCTCGATACCGTCGATGCAGCTGACGTTGAGCGCCACCACCTCGGTGCCGTCAGGCTTCTGGCCGCGCGCAAAGACCTCGACGCCGCAATCGACGCATAGCTGATGGCGAATCGCGTGCTTGTTGAAGAGATATTCGCGCAGATTGTCCTCGCCGGCGCGCAGCTGAAAGCTTTTTGGCGACAAAAACGTGAAGTGCAGCCCCTTTTTGGTGCAGATCGAGCAGTTGCAGGCAGTTACCATCGCAAGGTCGGTCGTGCATTCGAAGCGCACCAGACCGCAATGACAGCCGCCGGTAAATGTCCTGTTCTCGTTCGGCACGGCCCACCCCAAGAAAGGCGTCGAATGGGGCAGTTCCTATAAGTTTGCGGCGCAGACCGCAAGCGCGGTCGCTCGCCAGAGGCTGCCCTAAACGAGTTGATCTACCCGTGTGCCTTGCCCAGGCGGAAGCGGCGGGGGCGGGGTCGGCTGATGAGTCGCGCTTGTGTCGCTGCCATCGCTGTTCGCAGTCGTGCCTTGCGCTTTGGGCGTGTCGACCGGAGTCAGCGAAGTCACCGGGTTTGGCGCGGAAACGCCTGAGATGTTCATGCCACGGATTCCCAAATCTCGTGGGCCAAGCGTGCCGCAGAGGAGGCGAACGGCCGGTAAATCCAATCGATCAAATGCGATGGATCCCGGTTCCCCCGAAAGGATGGTGAATGGCTGCCTACGGAATGCAGAAACACATGCTTCTTCTCGCCAACGCCACCTACTGGTCGAGACCGCGCGAGACCGCGATCGAGGCATCCGCCTTGGTGCGCGTGCACTCGAAATCGAGCCGGCGATAACGCAAATTGACCTTGTCGCCCCTGAACAAGCCCATGCGTTTGAGGCACCGCGTTGCGCCGGCCATCATGTCGTCTTTTGGAAGCGTAAAGACAATGGCTGCCGCAGAGCCGACCAGCTCGTAAAATTCAGGTTTAGGCTTCCGGTCGCCCTTGGCATAGAGCTCGATGGAATAGCTGCGTCCTCGGCAGCCGAGCGACAGTTCCTTCGCCGCCGGATGGCTCAGATAGATCACATTCGCGGCGGTGATGCCAACCTTCAGGCCGTCCACCTGGCTGGAAAGGTGTTTGGCGATATCGTCGCAGCGATCGGCACGCGCAGGTGGGGCGGCAAAGGTAACAAGCAGGAAAAGTGTCGCGAACAGGAGGGATCGGCGATACTGTCGTGTCATGGTGAGGCCCCTTGGAGGCCATTGAAGCCTCGCCCGCCGAAGAGTGCAAGCCCGCGCCCGGAGCATGGGAGGGATGTAAAGGCGGGGCTATCTGTTGACACATTCCCTTCCGTTTAGCGCAAAAATGCTTAGAACGACCTCAGTTGCGGCCGCGCCGGAGCGAGGCCTGCGCTCCAACCCACGAGCCTTACTATGAACGCCCCAACTGCCTTTCCCGACAAAAAACCTGTGCCGCCCTACAAGCACACGCCGCTCTTTCCACTCGGGCCGGACACTTTGCCCTACAAGAAAATCAGCAGCGAGGGCGTGCGAGTCGAAAGGGTGTTGGGACGAGAGATGCTGGTGGTTTCGCGCGAGGCGCTGCGCGCGCTGAGCGAAGCAGCCTTCGGAGAAATCAATCATTACTTGCGGCCGGGCCACCTGAGGCAATTGCGCGCCATCCTCGATGACAACGAGGCCAGCGCCAACGACAAGTTCGTCGCGCTCGACTTTCTGAAAAATGCCAACATCGCCGCCGGCGGAATCCTGCCGATGTGCCAGGATACCGGCACCGCGATCATCATGGGCAAGAAGGGCTGCAATGTCCTGACCGACGGCGATGACGAGGCTGCGCTTTCGGAAGGTGCGCGCGACGCCTACCTTCGGCGCAATCTGCGCTACTCGCAAGTCGCGCCGCTCTCGATGTACGAGGAAAAGAACACCGCAAACAATATGCCGGCGCAGTGCGAGATCTATGCCGAAGGTGACGACGCCTACAAGTTCATGTTCATGGCAAAGGGCGGCGGCTCCGCGAACAAGAGCTTTCTGTTCCAGGCGACGCCTTCGGTGCTGACCAAGGATCGGTTGCTTGCTTTCTTGAAGGAGAAAGTGCTGACCCTCGGCACCGCTGCTTGCCCCCCTTATCACCTGGCGATCGTAGTCGGCGGCACCTCCGCCGAACTCTGCATGAAGACGGTGAAGCTTGCATCCGCGCGTTATCTCGATGCACTCCCGACCCATGGCTCGGCGGACGGCAACGCGTTCCGCGATCTCGAAATGGAGCGGGAAATTCACAAGATGACGCAGTCGCTTGGCGTCGGCGCGCAATTCGGCGGTAAATATTTCTGCCATGACGTGCGCGTGATCCGGATGCCGCGCCATGGCGCTTCGCTGCCGATCGGGCTTGGCGTGTCCTGCTCGGCGGACCGGCAGGTGCTCGGCAAGATCACCAAGGACGGCATCTATCTCGAAGAGCTCGAGCACAACCCGGCGCAATATCTCCCCGCGGTCGAACAGGAACTCGGTGGCGAGGTCGTGAAAATCGACCTCGACCGGCCGATGAAGCAAATTCTGACGACGCTCTCGCAATATCCGATAAAGACACGCCTATCACTGACCGGCACCATGATCGTCGCGCGCGATTCCGCGCATGCCAAGTTGCGGGAACGACTTGAGAAGGGCGAGCCATTGCCGGATTATTTCAAGAACCACCCCGTCTATTACGCGGGGCCCGCGAAGACACCGGAAGGCTATGCATCCGGGGCGTTCGGGCCGACGACCGCGGGACGGATGGATTCATTCGTCGACCAGTTCCAGGCGGCCGGCGGCTCAATGGTAATGCTGGCCAAGGGCAACCGCGCGCCCGCAGTGCGCGAGGCCTGCAAGAAACACGGCGGTTTTTATCTCGGCTCGATCGGCGGGGCTGCAGCCAATCTTGCCGAGCACTGCATCAAGAAAGTCGAGGTGGTGGAATATCCCGAACTCGGTATGGAAGCGATCTGGCGCATCGAGGTCGTGGATTTTCCGGCCTTCATTGTCATCGACGACAAGGGCAACGACTTTTTCAAGGAATTGAACCTGGGGTGACGGACGCCGACGCGCGTTCATTGAGGCAGGGGCGCGAAGCGCGACCTCGCGACATCAGCCGGTGATCCACCCGCTTTTGTTTGTGTAAAAGAAAGGGGATCACCGGGTCAGGCCAATCAGGCCGGTGATGACTTGCCTGGTGCGTGGTGAAGCCGGGCTTTACGCCCTGGTGCCGGTAAAGGGAAAGCTGCCCATCGGGCCGATACCCATCTCGCCGGACATATCGTTGCCGGAAACCTTTCCGGTGAACTCCAGCGTCAGCGGCATCGGATTAGTGATGGAAACCTTCCAGGCGATGTCGTCGCCATTCACGGAACCGTCGAAAATCTCGGTCGAATTTCCATCGGCGCCTTGTGTGCCCGTGAGCGTGGAGCCGGCGCTCTTCAGGTTGAGCGTCGCGTTACGCTCGCCCATCGGCGTCGTCATGATGAGATTCCAGTTTCCGTCCACCGCCATTTGCACTCTCCTCAAGGACCCCTCGCACAGCCGGAATGGCTCTGAATTTCGGGCAAGGCTCGCGCGGCGGTATAGCCTATCTCATCGGGAAAACCCAATCCCTCCCCGGGGGGTGCGATGCCAACATTCGCATCCGGTCTAACAATCGAATTGCCATTTCGGATGAAGCAATCGAGCGCAAGAAAAAGCGAAAATCACGGGCCTTAGGCGTTGCCTGAGAGCGTCGCGGCACGGGCCGCCCTGAGGCGGCTGGTGATGAGCAGTCGAAATGCGACATATTGCAGGGCAAACGCAAAAATCTTCGCGCCGATTAGGACGAAGGACACATAGATGGTCCACAATTTGAGGTCTCCGGTCAGCGCGACCGCGATCGTGCCGGCACCGAGCGCAAACATCAGGCATGCCCAGGCAAACCCCGCCAAGGTGATGTATTCCGGAATGGTGTCTATCGCGACGCGAGGCATGTAGCGCAGCATCCAGCCCGGCTTGAGCATGATGGCGCCGATCGCAAAATGCGCGATCGCGGGTTTTGCGAGCACGAAACGGGGGTCGTTGGTCATGATCGTCGCTGTGCCCAGCACGATGACGAGCGCCAGGCTTGCCCAGGTCATATAGCCGATCTCTCTGTGCTTGATGCGGGCATAGATCACCTGGCCGATTGCCCCAAGGATCGCAACCGATGTCGCGAGCACGATGTTGTCGGTGGCGAGATAGATCACCAGAAAGACGATCGTGGAAAAGAAGTCGCTGGCGAGCCTTGCAAACACGTCCTTCATCGTCTGCTTTCCCTGCGAGGATGTCGGGTTAATGCGTCTTGGGCAGCGCGTTCGCGCGCGGTGTGCTGTATTTCGTTTTTCGGTACCATTTGGTGAAATAGACCGCGCTGTTGCGAGCCGTAAAGGCGATCAGGATCACTGCCCAGATCGGCAATCCCGGCACATAGATCACGGCGGCGTTCGCCAGCATCATCAATAGCGCGGCAACCGTCCAGGCCGCTGCGATAACGTAGTTGGTGCGCAAAAAGCCGGGCAGGGCAGCGGTCTCCGCTGGGACTGCTTCAAGAGCATATTGCAGGGTGAAAGGCGAGCGCAGCAGGATCGAGCCGAGCGAAATCGCAAAGACGCCGCTGTCGACTGCGAGGCTGACCGCCGAATTGCTTATCGAAGGTTTGAGAAGCATGAGGTAGATGCCGATGCCGGCGAACACGATTGCCGACCCGGCAGCGAGAATTTTTATCGAACGGCCGCGGGCTACATCGAGCGCAATGGTGCCGATGCAAACCGCGGCACCGGCAAATACGCTGATCGTCGCCGACGTCACCAGCATCAACAGGCTGTAGGCGCCAAAGGGAGCAAGGATCAGGAAGATCGTCATATCAGACTCTTCGGCCAATCTTTACATCGTCAAGATGAATAGAGCGCCTCCGGGCTTTCGTCAAGAGCGATCTTGACAGTGTCAAAATTTGTTGATTGCAGACAAAAAGGCCGCGCGTTGGGTTCGCCCGGCAAAAAAGGAGGCTCCTACGTCGCGCCGACCCAATTTCCGTGAAAACCGTCGGGCACGCGATGGCCGAGGTGCACCAGCGTCACCGGGCCTGCGTTGACGTCGCTCGCGTTGAAGACCGCGAGATCGCTCTCATTTCGACGCGCGCGCCAAACCACCGCAAGCAGCCAGCCGTCGCCTT
>Ga0075424_100007882_pt1 | contig 10358 bp, 4 predicted proteins | sample SoiMethybrSBSTD3_FD_75301 | JGI IMG/M metagenome (GOLD analysis project Ga0075424, IMG submission 75301) | Bulk soil microbial communities from a Populus tree surrounding site in Tennessee, USA - Soil MetaG P. TD hybrid SBSTD3 | ecosystem: Environmental > Terrestrial > Soil > Tree plantation...
GAGTCCTCTCCGTGACCCGTCGAGCCGCGCCGATGCCGGAAGCGAATCGCACATCTCACATCTGGAGGTCTCCGTACCTGTGGCTCGCCGTTCTCGCGGCGCTGCTGCTCGGAGCCTACGGCGCGCTCGTCGCCAGCGTGCGACGGACGGCGAGGGAATGGCCGCAGCCGGTGAGAACGGCGACCGCGGTCGGTGATTCCACCTGCATCTCCTGCCATCGCGACAAGGCGACGTTCGAGCAAACGGCACACCGCCAGACGATGCGGCTGCCGACGCGCCAAACGATCCTCGGGAACTTCAGCACCGGCTCGAACGTCCTGCACACCGACAGCCCGGACATCCACTTCCGCATGGACGCCGACTCGACCGGCTTCTATCAGACGCTGGTGGTGGGCAAGGGGGCCGACTCGACGAGTCGCACCGAGCGCATCGCGTACGTCGGCGGCTCGGGGCGAAAAGGGCAGAGCTTTCTCTACTGGTCCGGCCGCCAGCTATACCAACTTCCCGTGTCATACTACACGGGTCTGAACGCGTGGCTCGGCAGCCCGGGTCGGGTTGGTATCGATCCGAGAGCGAGCTTCAATCGCTCGGTCGCCCCTCGCTGCTTCGAGTGTCACGCGACCTGGATGGAATCCGTTCCGAACCTCACGGTCGATAACGAGTATCGACCGGACAGCGCGATCCTTGGTATCACGTGTGAGCGATGCCACGGGGCGGGGAGGCAGCATGTAGCGCGCGAGCGTTCCCCGATGCGCCATCTCGTGCGCGATCGCTCGATCGTGAACCCGGCAAAACTGAGCCGAGAGCGGAAGACGGACGTGTGCGCGCAATGCCACGGCGGCATCGGTGATCCGCAGCGGCCCACCTTCACGTACGTCGCCGGGCGACGCCTCCAGGATTACGTGCGCCTCGTCCCGAAGGCGTCCGACGAGTTCGTCGATGTTCACGCAAATCAGGTGGCGCTCCTGTCGCGCAGCAAATGCTTCACGTCATCGCAGATGACCTGCACCACCTGTCACGACGTGCATCGGCCGCAGCGCGACGTCGTAGAGCTGTCCGGGCGGTGCCTAACGTGTCACCAGCCGCAGAGCTGTCCGCTCTTCGCGACGCGCGGCAGCGCCATCGTTGGGCGCTGCGTGGACTGTCACATGCCGTTGCAGACGTCGAGGATCGTGGTCTCGGATCTCGAAGGCGCGATGGAACACGTGCAGGGCCGCTCTCACTGGATTCGGGTGTACCCCGACCGCGACGGCAAGTGAGTCGACGGTAGTCATCCCGAGCCGTCAGGCGAGGGATCGCGATCGTCGCGGTAGAGGAGCCAGTCTCTCTATCGGGATGGGTGCGATCCCTCGCTTCGCTCGGGATGACGTCGTCTAGTGCCGAAACGGAACCGGTGGTCGCTCCAGCGTTCTCGGCGCTTCGCCCTGGATGATGTGATACGTGTGATCGAGCGCCAGATCCCGGTAGGTCGCCTTCGTACGCACGGAGTCGGGCCACTCGACGCGCACCTCCTGCACACGCGTCGCGGGCCCGAGCCCGACGTGGACTTGCAGGCTCCCGGCGCCGAACGAGCCGCCCGTTCCCACCGTACGCCTAACGGTTCGCGCGGCGCCCTTCGCGTCCACCGCGACGACGTCGACTCGCGCGCCAATCGCCGAACGGTTCGCCGTCCGACCCTCGAGCTCGAGCGTGATCCAATGGGTCTTCGGCCACCCCGGATTCTCGAACAGCACGCTGGTGAACTGGTCGCCCTCGTACGCGCCGCCCAGGATCATGTACACGTCTTCATCCCCGTCGCGATCGAGATCGGCAAACGCGGTCGCGTGGCCTTTCTGGATGTGCCCGAATCCGCCGGGCAACGTGACCTCCTCGAATCGCTTGCCGTTCACGTTGCGGAACATCCGGTTCGGCACGATGGACCGGAGATCGGGGTTGCCAGTGCCGACATAGAAGTCGAGCCATCCGTCGTTGTCGAGGTCACCGAAGTTGGTCCCCATCGCGTAGATCACCTTGTCGGCGAGCCCAACGCGTCGCGTCACGTCCTCGAAGGTGCCGTCGCCCCGATTGCGAAAGAGCCGTGACGGCTGATACTCGACGAGCTTTCCGTTCTTGACGGTCTTGAGCGGCAGCCCGAGATACTCCAGCGCGACGGTCTCGTGTAACGGCGCGCTGAGATCGTAACTCTGCACGAGCAGATCCTCGAAGCCGTCGTTGTCGAAGTCCCAGAACCAGGTCGCGAACGATGGCGTCTTCATGTCCACACCCGCGGCCGCGCTACGCTCTTCGAACCGCCAGTTCTCGATCGATGTCCCGCCGCCGTTGATGTACAGGCGATTCGTGCCCGTGAACACGGACACGTACAGGTCGGGGAGCCCGTCGTTGTTCACGTCGCCCCACACGACGCCCTTCACGAAGTCGTCGACGTCGATGCCGACCCGGTGCGAGACTTCCGTGAACGTGCCATCCCGGTTGTTGAGGAACAGATCGCTGCGGTGCGATGGTCCCCCGGAGGGCGCGCTCGACTCGTGGCCGACGAATAGATCGAGGTAGCCATCGCGGTTGAAGTCGGCCCACGCCGCCGTGTGCGACGGACTGAATGACAGGAGTCCCGATGAGAAGGTGACGTCCTCGAACGTGCCGTCTCCACGATTCCGAAGCAGCGAGCTCGGATACTTGCCCGCCTCACCGAGCCATCCGCCACGCAGCACGAGAATGTCGATGTCGCCATCGTTGTCGTAGTCGGCGTGAACGGTGTTGACGCCCCCGACGATCCCCTTGAGTCCGGACGCCGCCGTCCGATCGACGTAGCCGCCCTTGCCGTCCGCCAGGAAGAGATGAACGGGGTCGTTAGGCCCCCACGACGTCGCGAACACGTCGAGCAGGCCATCGCCGTTGAAGTCATCGATGGAAAGGCCGCCTGCCAGCCCTGTGACCGCGAGACCAACGTTACCCGCGATGTTGTTGAACCGCGGAAACGGATCGTCTGCGCGTGGAGCCAGCTTGGGGATGAGGTAGCGCTTCGGTACGCTGTCCGGATATCCACCGACGGCCATCCACGCGATGTTCAGGAGATACTGAGAGCCGTGGTCCTGGGGAAAGAAGTGCAGCAGCTGCGTATACCGCGCGATGGCATCGCGCGCGCCTTCCTCGCGCATATGTCGCGCGCCGCCCTCGAGCGGCAGGATGCATCGGTTCGACGCAGGCGTGCCGATGCAATTCTCCTGTTCGCCGAGTCGAAGGGACGCAATCGCGAGGAGGTCGAAGAGCCCTTTCCTCTGTTGGGGGATGGTATCCAGCGACAGATGCGCGTCGCGCATCAGCGTCTGGAGCTCGCCGATCGCCTCCCGTGTCTCGCCCCCCTTGAGCAACTCGTCCGCGAGCCAGTGGCGCGTGTTGAACGTTTCCGGTCCACCTCCTTCCGCCGCGATGGACACTCTCAAGCGTTGCGCGCGCGCGTGATTGAGAAACGGATTCGACATCGGCTCGGTCACCGCTCTCGCGCTGAGGATCGCGAGCGTGTCCGCCATGCGTTGGGTGTCGGTGCGCCGAGGGGCGGCGCGCGCGTGCGCGGGCTCACTCGGCCCGCACGCGAGCGATGCGCCCACGCTCACGGCCGCGACGACTGAAATAACCTGGCGGACTGCAACCATCTGCCCTTCACGCGACTCGACGGCGCAAATCTACCGACGAACAACCACGAACGCTGCAAGGAACCGCGGCTTGTCCAGCGTGATCACTGCCACCGAAACGTGGCGACTGCTCCAGGCGAAAGCGTGAATCGAAAGGACCGACCGCCGGATCGTACGGCGAATGTGCGGCCGAGCTTGCCAGTGTTCACCACGATCAGCACCGCCGACCCGTCGTCGCCGTTGCGAAACGCAACCGTCTCGAGGCTGTCAACGCCCGTCGTCGACGCGATCCGCTTCGCGCCCGGCCGCACGAAACGGCTCGCGTGCGCGAGCGCGTAATACTCCTCGTTTCGCGTGACCGCCCCGGTCCTCGAATCGATCGTGACCACAGCGCGGCAATCACCACACCCGCCCAGGTGTGGTCCGTGCGACTCGTCGAGCGCGAGGTTCCAGAGGAGCACGCCCTTCGCCCAGCCTCGGGTCGACCCGATGATCAGCGTGCGCGTGTACCAGACGAGGTTGTCGGCCCAGTTGGGCGCCCATTGGCCACCGGAGCATTCCGTGAAGTACACCTCCTTCTCCGGAAACGCGTCATGTACGGGCGTCTGCGCCGCGACGTCGCCGTTGTAGCAGTGCCACGCCACGCCGGCCACGTAGCGTCGAGCGCTCGAGTCCTCGAGCACAGCGAGTGGCGATTCGGGTTCGTCCCAGTTGTGGTCCCAATCGAGAATGCGCGTCGCGATGCCGGCACGGTCGAACAGCGGGCCAACGTAGTTCCCGATGAGGCTCGCACGCTGCGCTGGCGTTAGGCGCATGCCCGGATAGTTCTCCGGCTCGAAGTGCGGCTCGTTCTGCAGGGTGATCGCGAAGATCGGAACGCCTTCGGCCTGATACGCCTGCACGTACCGACGCAGGTAGTCAGCGAACGCCGGATAGGCCTCGACCCGCAGGGTGCCCTTGATCAGGCTGCCCGTCGTTTTCATCCACGCCGGCGCGCTCCACGGTGAGGCCATGACGCGAAGATCGCGGTTGATCGCGAGCGCCCGTTTCACGACGGGGAGCACGTCGGCTCGATTGGCGTCGATCGAAAAGTGGGCCAGGGTCGAGTCGGTCTCGCCCGCCGGCACGTCGTCGAACGTGTAGTGCGTGCGGGAGAAGTCCGAGGCGCCGATGGTCAGGCGTGTGAAGCCGAGCCCGATGCCGTTGGCTCGCCCGAACAGCTCCTGCAGCAGCGCCTCGCGCTGGCTGGGCGAGAGCTTCGTCTGGATCAGCCATGCCGACGCGTCGGTGATCGCGGCGCCGAAACCGACCATCTCCTGGTAGGTGATGGCGGTATCCACCTCGATGGTGGTCGCTATGCCCTGTTGTTCGCCGCTTGCGAGTGGCACGTTAGGCGTGCGCGCCAGCAGCTTCGCCTTGTCCGCGGTTGTGACCCACGCTTCGACCGTGGCGCGCCGCTCCGGCGTAGCTTTGCCCTGGCTCCGGCATGGCGCCGTTACCATCGCAATTGCGAGACATGCCCAGGCGGCCACACGCATGGTCAGCATGGTGTCATCCCCAAGCGATCCGGTTGTCATCCCGAGCGTAGCGAGGGATCGCGATCCTCCTGACAAAGGGCTCTGTCGAGAGGATCTACCGTGCTTTTCTGGATGTATGCCCGCAGTCAAGGTCGTGGCTTGAGTCGCGCGTACGCGAACAGGGGATTCACGGCGGCTCGCCCCTGAATGACCGCAGCAGCGTGCTCGCCGAATGCAGGTCCCATCTTGAACCCGTGCCCGGAACCGCCGCCCAGGAGCCACACGTTCTCGAGCTGGGGGTGTCGATCCACCAGATAATTCCCGTCCGTCGACGCCTCGTACTGGCAGACGCGGGCCTCGACGATCGGCGCATCCGCCAGGGCGGGGAAGCGATTGGCGACGAACGTACGCGCCCGCGCGATCCCCTCGGTGCTGGGCACGCGCTGCTGCGTCGTCGGGTCGACCTCGGGTCCGGCGGTATCGTCCGCGAGCTTGAGGCCACGCCGCTCGTGGTTGGGAATACCATAGACGAGTCGCTCCCCCACATGCACCCACACGGGTAGCGTGCCGGAGTCGAACCGGGTATCCCCGGCTGGCGTCCCGAAGAAGAAGACCTCCTGTCGTGTCGCGACGATTCGCCGGCCAACGACGTCCGGGAAGAGTTTCCCCATCCACGGGCCGCATGCGAAGACGAACGCATCGGCGTCGAGCGTCCCGCCGTCCGCCAGCGTGACGCGCGTTAGGCGGCCACCGGTGCCTGTGGCCGGGCGAACCGATGCCTGCTTGTACGTCCCGCCTTCGCGCACGACCGTTTCGCGGACCAGCTCGCAGGCGACGCGCGCCGTGAGGTACCCGGCCTCCGGCTCGAAGAACGCCGTGCGCACGTCACGGAAGCCCATCTGCGGATACCGTCTCGCCGCCTCGCTCGGCGTCATTTCTTCCACCGAAAGCCCAACGGCCTTCATCGGCTCGATGGAGCGGCGGACGTAGGAGTCATTGGTCTCGCACATCCAGAGCGCGCCGGTGTGAAACAGTACCTGTCGCTTCCACTGCTGCTCGGCCTCACGCCAGAGCGTGAAGGCGCGCGCGGCCATCTGGCTGTACAGCGCGTTGCCGTTGTATACGGTGCGGATGACGCGCGTCTCACCGCCCGACGAGGCCCGCGAATTCCCGGCGCCCCACGCGTCCACGAGCGTCACCCGCATCCCGGCGCGCAGGAGCGTGAGCGCTGTCCAGCCGCCGAACGCGCCCGCCCCGATCACCACGACGTGGTCCGCGGCCAGTCGTCGCGCCCCGAACCGCAACACGAACGGGGCCGCAACTGCCGACGCGACGAATCGGCGACGCGTTACTGGGGACTGATGGGGACTGGGGACTGGGGACTGGGGACTCGGCGGTTGCTGGGAACCGGGAACCGGGAACAGTGGCTTCGATGAGGCGGCTCGGTTCCCGGTTCCCCGTTCCCGGTTCCCGCCCTGGCCGAGTCCCCAGTCCCCAGTCCCGATGTCCCTGTCGTTCAGTCCCCAGTCCCTGGTCCCCATTAGTCCTTCTCGTTCAGTAGTTGAAAGACAGGCTCAGGCCTAACGTCCGAGGCTGATTCGTCAGATAGCCGACACGCGCCCGCGTCCCACGCTCACGGTCCAGTGCGAGTAGCGCGCGTTCGTCCGTGACGTTGTTGAGGAACAACGCCGCCTCCCAGCTCGCCCGGGTGACGCCAAGGCGCAAGTTGACGAGGTCGTATGCGGGAAGCAGTGGGTTGAACGTGAACGTGGATTGCGTGAACGGCCCGCCGATCGAGTTCGGCGCGAACGAGTTGAGGTTGACCGTCCCGAACCCCGCCGCCTCGTCGTCGATCTGGGTGTACCGATTGCCCACGTGATTGTACGTCGTGGTGAAGAAACCGTCGGCGCCGCGCTTGAGTGGCTTGTGGAACGTCACCGCCGCGGCAACCTGGAGCTCCGGCACGCTCGGCAGGCGGTTCCCGTCCTCGATGCCCGACACGACACTTACTGTGCCGTCTTCGGCGGTTGACGTCAGCGTCGACCGCAGCTCGGCCTGGTTGAATGTGCCGGAGAGGGCAAAGTCGAAGTACTTGTTAGGCGCGGCCGTCAGCTCGATCTCCGCCCCCGCGCTCATCGCTTTGGGTGTGTTGAACACCAGGCGCGACGAGCACGAGCCGGCGGTGACGATCATCTGCAGGTCGCGGATGTCCATGTAGAACCCGGACACGTTGAGCGAGGCGCGGCCACCCATCCAGGTCGACTTCGCTCCGAGTTCGTAGTTCCACGCCGTCTCGTTGTCCCACGAATCGCGGCCGCTGAACGTCGCGAGGTCCTGCGCCGTACAGAGCGGGACGTTCAGCGGGTCGTTGATGCCGCCGAGGCGGAACCCCTGCGAGGCCTGCGCGTTGAGCGTCAGGGTTGGGGTGGCCTTGTAGCTCAGAATGAAGCGAGGCGCGAGGCCGTCCGCACTGGTTTTTCCGGGCGTGGACACCAACAACTTCCCCGTGCTGTCGTTTGCGAAGATGCCGTCGAACACCTGCTGGCGGTCTTCAGTGAAGTCGTAGTACCGAAGGCCCGCGGTGACATTGAGCTTGTCCGTCAGGCTGAACGTGGCTTCGCCGAACAGGGCGGACTGCTTGAGATCGTACGCGAGGTCGGAGAAGAACAGGACGTCCTTCGGGGCCCGAAGGCCCTCGGTCGGAACTTTCGTCGCAGCCTCGAAGCCGGAGACGAGGAGCGTCTGGCCGTAGTCGCGAAGCACCTTGCTGAAGAACCCGCCGACGAGCCACCGCAAGCGGTCCGTGCTTCCGGAGAGCCGCAGCTCCTGCGTCGCGACGTGCGTGTGGGTCGCGTCATTGAGCGGCGCATTGAGCGTGTACACGGCCTCCGGCAGGCCGATGCTGCCGCCTGTGATGCTGGACGTGAGCGCGCCCGCATCGCGCACGACGAGGATGTCGCGGTAGCTGTACGACGTGATCGACGTGAGGTTCACCTTGCCGAAGTCGTACTTGAGGTTCACGTCGCCCAGCGTGTAGTTGTCGGTGAACGGCTCGGGGATCTGCGTGAACAGCTCGCGCTTGCCTAACGTTACAGTGGGGCGTGTCGTTGTGTATGGGTTGGCGAGGATGTTGTAGTCGTCGATGCGGTTCCATCCGTTCGTGCGAACGGTCTGATAAACGATCCGGGGCGTGATGCTGAAGCGACTGTTGGGCGCGTACTGCACGGCCGCCCGGAGCCCGGTGCGCGTTCCGCTGTTGACGTTCTTCTTGAGGGTAAAGTTGGGCTGCACGGCGTCCATGTAGCCGGCGAGCTGGTTGTAATAGAGCGCTACGCGTCCCGCCGCCTTGCCGCCGATCGGGAGGTTCCCGCCGAGCTTCACGTTGGCACCGAAGCCGCCATTCAGGATCTGGCTCGACCCGAGTTCACCGAACGTGCTGCGGAGGCCGAGCTCCGGCTGGTTCGAGATGTAGCGCACAGTACCTGCGAGCGAGCCCGAGCCGAACAGGGTCCCCTGGGGACCGCGTAGCACCTCCACGCGCGACACGTCGAAGAGGTCGAGGTCGGGCGTGAACAACGAGAGCGACACCGGCGTGTCATCGAGATAGACGCCGGCCTGTTCCTTCACGCCCGGCTGGTCACGTGCGATCTGGCCGGCAGACGCGCCGCGGATGGCGACCTGGCTTTGTCCGGGGCCGAGGTTCTGCACGCTGAACCCGGCCACGTTGGCGGCGATCTGCTCGATGTTCTCCGCGCCACGCTCCCGCAGGTCCTTCGCGGTCGGCGCGGCTATGGAAAACGGGACCTCGGAGAGCTCCTCCTCGCGCAGCGTCGCCGTGACGGTGATCGCCTGCAGCGGAAGCGCCGTGAGTGTGAAGTTGACCGTCGCGTCGCCCTGGACCGAAACGTTGGCCTGCGTCGCCCGTCGGAATCCGATGAGCGCAGCCGAGACGGTGTACGTGCCAGGCGCCAGCTCCGAGATGGTATATACACCGTCTCCGCGCGTCGTCGCGCTTCGTGTTGCCCCGGTGGACGTGTTCGTGGCCCGGACCGTAGCGCCTTCGCGGAGGGTGCCTGACGAGTCGCGAATCACCCCGGTGATGCGGCCGTTAGGCGTCTGAGCGAACGCAGGAAGGGCGAAGACGGTAATCACGGCCACGGAGATCAACCGGAAACACGAACGAAGCATACGCGCCTCCCATCGATGGAATGGGCCCGTCGTGCGAGTGGAGTACTCTTGTCGTATGCTCCCTCGTGTCGTTTGTCAATGAAGTCGCGTTTTCCGGCATTGAATACGTTGCTTGCACGAGTAGTGCATCAGTCGTAGACTGGTCAGGCTTCCCCCTGAGGAGGAGTTCCACCGTGGCGCTTGGCCCTCGTGACGGTGTGCCACGCCCGCGGACGCTCCCCACCCTCAGCCTCGAATAGCGACACGATGGACGACAGCGAGCTGCCGCGGCTGGAGGCCGCGTTAGGCGACCGGTACCGTGTCACGCGCCGGCTGGGCAGCGGCGGAATGGCGACGGTGTATCTGGCCGAGGATGTGAAGCACAACCGCAACGTCGCGATCAAGGTCCTCAAGCCCGATCTCGCGGCGTTCCTCGGACCAGAGCGATTTCGGCGCGAGATCGAGATCGCCGCCCGCCTCAACCACCCACACATCCTGCCGCTGATCGACTCGGGACAGACCGAGTCCTTGTTGTACTACGTCATGCCCTTTATCGAAGGCGATTCGCTTCGCGGCTCGCTCGCACGCGAGAAGCAGCTACCCATCGAGCGGGCGCTGCGCCTCACGGAGCAGGTGGCCTCGGCGCTCGAGTACGCGCACCGGCAGGGCATTCTCCACCGCGACATCAAGCCGGATAACATCCTGCTCCATGAGGGTGAGGCGCTGATTTCGGATTTCGGCATCGCGCGCGTTGCCCGCTCCGCCGGAGAGGCTCCTCTGACTGAAACCGGCATCGGCATTGGCACGCCGGAGTACATGAGTCCCGAGCAGGGAACCGGCGAAAACGACGTGGATGCGCGAACCGACGTGTATTCGCTGGCGTGCGTACTCTACGAGCTCCTGGTCGGCGAGCCACCCTACACCGGCCCGACGCCGCGCGCGGTGCTCATCAAGTGCCTTTCGGCTCCGGTTCCATCGGCGCGGCAGTTTCGCGATGCGGTCCCGGCGGCGGTCGATGCGGCGCTGAAGCGCGCCATGGCGAAAA
>Ga0075424_100007883_pt1 | contig 10358 bp, 7 predicted proteins | sample SoiMethybrSBSTD3_FD_75301 | JGI IMG/M metagenome (GOLD analysis project Ga0075424, IMG submission 75301) | Bulk soil microbial communities from a Populus tree surrounding site in Tennessee, USA - Soil MetaG P. TD hybrid SBSTD3 | ecosystem: Environmental > Terrestrial > Soil > Tree plantation...
TCATCGGCACAGTGCGTCTGGCTTATCGGTCACAGCGAGGGCTCGCTGGTTGCGCTGATCACTGCGCAGCAGCCGGAAGGCATTTGCGGCCTCATTCTCGTCGCCGGCGCCGGCCGCAAGATGGGCGACATCCTGCGCGAGCAGCTCAAGGCCAATCCGGCCAACGCCCCGATCCTGCCGCAGGCGCTGGCGGCGATCAGTGAGCTCGAGGCAGGCCGGCGCGTGGATGTCAGCAGCATGCATCCGGCGCTGGCGGTGCTCTTTCGGCAGTCGGTGCAAGGCTTCCTGATCGACCAGATGTCGTACGATCCCGCGCAACTGCTCGCACGCTACACAGGGCCCATTCTGGTTTTGCAAGGAACGACCGACCTGCAGGTGTCGATGCAGGACGCGCAGCGTCTTGCCGGGGCGCGTCCCGGCGTCACCATGGTGACGCTCGAGGGCGTCAATCACATCTTGAAGATTGCGCCCGCAGACCCTGCAGCGAATTTTGCGACTTATGGAAACTCCGCGCTGCCGATTGCGCCGAGCCTCGTCGAGGCAGTGATGGCGTTCCTGGCCAGGCATCCTTGATGCGAGTGACAGACTTTCGATTGGTCATGCCCGGCCTTGTGCCGGGCATCCACGTCTTTCTTTTTTACTTGCTGCAAGCAAGACGTGGATGGCCGGGACATAAGCGCGTTCACGCGCGTCTTCGACGCGCTAAGCCCGGCCATGACGTGGAGAGTGTGTCGGTTCAATGAGAGTCCGTGGGTGCGGCTCGCTTGCCTCACGCCCATCCCAGCCGCCGCATGATGGCGCGGCCCATCACCCAGTCCTTGTCGTCCTCGCTGAGGAACGGCAGTTCCTCGGTGAAGTGTGTGATCCGCTGCTGATAGGTGAAGTTGGGGAAGCGGTCGATGCCGGCGGTGACGTCGGTGCCCCAGAAGCAGCGGCGCGGCCCGAAGGCGTCGAACACGCGCTTGAGGTGATCGGTCAGGTCACGGAACGGATAGGCCTGCGACGACTTGTGCGCGATCGACGACATCTTGACCTGCACGTTCGGGTGCTTGGCGAACTCGACCACCTCGGCGATCGCCTCCGGGATCTTGCCCTGCTTCGCAGTCTCGTCCGACACATTCATGTGGTCGATGATGAACACGAGATCGGGATTGCGCTCGACGATGCGCAGGAAGTCGCGCGCGCGGCCGGCGGTCGGCGTCATCACCGGAATGCCGGCTTTCGCGGCCGCAGGCCAGAACCAGTCGGCGGTGCCGTCGGTCAGCCAGCCGGTCTGCAGCCGGTTGAAGGTGTGACGCACGCCCAGCATGCCGGGCTGCTCCTTCCAGGTCGCGAGCAGCTCCTTCGATTTTGGATCGTCGAGCCGCAGCCGCCCCATCACGGCGAAGCGCTTGGGCCACTTCTTCGCCGCCTCCATCGCGTATTCGTTGCGATAGCCCTCCCAGGACGGCGGCACGATGACGACGCGATCGACGCCGGCCTCGTCCATGCGCGCGATCAGCTCATAATACGAAAATGGTCGCGGGATATGCGCTTGCCCGATGCCGTCGGCTGGCCATGGCCGCTCGGGCGTGTGCGCCTGCCAGAGGTGGACCTGTGCATCCACAATGGTGCGGCGTGCGGGCTGCGCCTGCGCGCGCTCCGAGGCTTGAGACGAAATAGCGAGACCGGCGCCGGCGGCAACGGTCGTGGCGAGAACGTCGCGTCGTGACAAACGCTGCAACAACATGGGGTTCCTCCTTCGCTGGCATTCGGACGATGCCTTGGCGTGCAGCGGCGATTGTTGCGCGTTTGAGTTGGTGCCGCAATGACGGTGAACAGCGTTTTCGTGCGGCTTGGAAGCCAATAAAGCAACAAGTCATCAACAAGAACCGCGCGAATCACCTGCGCGAGATTTCCAGTGCGGCGGTATTTTAAGTAAGCTCGAATCGATTGTTCAAGCGTGTTTGAGGCCCTGAGTTTCCTTGAGACCCCGAATTTCTTTGAGGATCCCAAGTTCCTTTGAGGACCCTATGCGCCGACTTCGCACCGCCGGGCTTCTTGTTTTCCTGATCGTCGTTTCGGCTCTGGCCGGATATGAGGTCGGGGTCCACCAGCCTGTCTGGACCTCCGCGGTAAGTCCGATCGCCAAGGCTCCAGCCTTCGAACAATCGGCCGTGGACGACGTGACATTTTCCGTCATTTTTGATCGCACCGTTCGCCAGGCGGCCGAAAGGATCGACGTCTTGGCGGCGCAGCTCGACTCGCGCTCTTTGTCAGTGGAATCAGTGTTCGCGCGTCTCGGACAATTCGCAGTTGGCGCAATCAATTTTGCGAATGTGCTGGCCTTGTTTGGCGCCATCTTCTTCGTCGCCACGCTCCTGATGCGCACGATCGTGCCGCTGCGAATCTCTGCCATCATCAGCGATGTGTTCTTCGTCGGCTATGCGGTGCTCGCCGGTTCCGTCACCACCTTCATTCTTTATGTCCTGCTGTTGCCGATCAACATCATTCGGCTCCACCAGATGGTCAAGCTCATCCGCAAGGCCCATGCCTCCGCTGACGGCGATCTCTCGATGGATTGGCTCAAGCCGTTCATGACGCGACGCAAGTATGGCAGGGATCAGCTGCTGTTTCGCAAGGGAGATGCCGCGAACGAGATGATGTACATCGTCACCGGCAAGTTTCGCGTGAGCGAGATCGGGGTCGAGCTCGGGGCCGGGCGCATGGTCGGTGAGCTTGGATTTCTGGCGCCGGACAACCGCAGAACACAGACGGTTGAGTGTGTCGAGGACGCTGAGGTGCTCGCTATCACCTATGACAAGCTCCTGGAACTGTGCTTCCAGAATCCGCACTTCGGATATTATTTCCTGCGCCTCAGCAGCGAGCGCCTGCTTGAGAATAATGCGCGCCTCGTGGCGATCATCGAGCGGGAGCACGGGAGGATGGCAATTCAAGCCGGATAATGGAGTGGCTTTGTGCGGTTTCTAACGTAGGGGCGCACCTCGCCACCTGGCCGCAATGGAAATGGCTGCCATTCCATTTCGCCATTCTCTCAGCCGGATGTCAGCGTCGCGCCAATGCAGCGTGATGTTAAAATGCCGCCAATGAGTTCCATCATCGTTATGGTTTCGGGCTGGCCATAGCGGCAGCGCTGGCAGTTGGAGGAATTCGTGGCAAATCCCAGAGGAACGCCATGCGCCGAGGGGGCCATTCGATCGGCTCGCGCGGACTCAGTCTGCGTCGCCAGCGCCAAGCCCTGGGTGCTGACAGCGACCATCCTTGCGTCAAGCATCGCCTACATCGACGAGTCGGTTGTCAACGTGGCCTTGCCGGCGATCGAAACTGATCTCGCCGCAACCGTCGCTGTGATCCAGTGGATCGTGAATGGGTATACGCTTTGCCTGTCTGCCCTCCTGCTGGTCGGCGGTGCTGCTGGCGATCAGTTTGGCCGGCGCCGCTTATTCGTAATTGGTCTTGCAATCTTTGCCGCAGCGTCGGTGTGGTGCGGCCTTGCGCCTGATGTCAAACAGTTGATTTCCGCCCGTGCTGTCCAGGGCTTGGGTGCTGCCCTTCTCGTCCCCAGTTCGCTCGCGTTGATCGGAGCAACGTTCGATGAGACTGAACGCGGCAAAGCAATTGGCACCTGGGCAGGCTTCTCCGCGCTGGCGGCCGCCGCGGGCCCCTTGCTGGGCGGATGGATCGTCGATCACTTCAGCTGGCGCTGGATTTTTCTGATCAATCCACTGCTCGCGCTGCCAACGATCTGGATGGCTTACTTGCGAGTGCCGGAATCGCGGGATCCGGAGGCAAAGCCGGGGCTCGACTGGCCAGGGACATTCCTCGCATTGGCGAGCTTGGGCAGTCTCGCCTTTGGCCTTATGACGTGGCCGACTTCAGGCTGGAATGACGGTCTCGTCCTGATAACAGTCCTTGGCGGCTTGGCTCTGTTTGCTGCCTTCCTTTGGGTGGAAAATCAAAGCCGCGCCCCGATCCTGCCACTTACGCTGTTTCGGTCACGTTCATTCAGCGCCGTGAATCTGTTGACATTGCTGCTTTACGGCGCGCTTGGGGGCGCCCTGTTTTTTGTTCCTTTTGCATTGATTCAAGTGCACGGTTATCCAGCCACCATGGCGGGTGCCGCGTTCCTGCCTTTCACGATCATCATGGCCGGCCTCTCGCGGTGGGCAGGCGGATTGCTCGACCGCTTCGGCGCCCGCTTGCCGCTCATCATCGGTCCAGCTGTCGCCGCGGTCGGCTTTAGCCTGATGGCGCTGACAGTTCCGCACGGGTCCTATCTTGTGTTTGTCATGACGGTCGTCGTGCTTGGATTTGGCATGGTCATAAGCGTGGCTCCACTTACGACCACGGTGATCAACGCGGTGCCGAGTCATCAGGCCGGTGTCGCCTCGGGTATCAACAACGCGGTCGCCTCGGTGGCCAATCTCCTCGCCGTGGCCATCCTTGGTGCCGTTGCACTGGCAATTCTCGACCACGTGCTCGATAGGCATTTGCTAACCAGTGATCTTTCGGCAGGGGTGAAACAAGCTCTCGAACGCGCACGCGATACATTCGTGATCGAACCCTCGCTTTCCGGCGTTCAGGGCGCCGACCGGCATATCGCTGAGGCCATCATCAAGGGAGCACTTGCGGAGGGTATGCAGGTCGCCATGTTCATTGCTGCCGCACTTGCGCTGGCTGGGGCGGCGGTCGGTGGCCTGATCCCGCGGTCGACCGACCAACCTGGGTGAGCGTGCTGCGTGTTTGGGAAAGCCACATCCCGCGACCGGGTCGCGCCGGTCAACTCGATATCACGACATCTGTGATCTGTGACAGGAGTGGTCGCATGCGATGTGATGGATGCGGTGGAACAGGCCGAAGATCTTAGGTCAGGTTTTGCTGGACCGCATCGCGCGCAGTTGGCTGGCAAGAACTTGGAACTTGTGCACTGCGACTAGGGTTGATCATCGTAGTGCTTATTGAGGTGTCAAATGGCCAGATGCGAAACCTGCGGTAACGAATACGACAAAGCTTTCCAGGTGACTATGAAAGGAAGCGCGCACACCTTCGACAGCTTTGAATGTGCAATCCATGCGCTCGCCCCGCTGCGCGATCATTGCGGCTGTCGTGTAGTTGGGCACGGCGTCGAAAAGGATGATGCAATCTTCTGCTGCGCCCACTGCGCTCAGCAAGAGGGAGCACAGGAACTCCGCGACAGGGCCTAGGGCTACACATGTTGGCCGTTGCAATGGCGTCAGTGTCCAGGGTGATCGGCATGCTCGCTGGACGCGTGAGGTTGCTCTATGGACCCGGAGACGAAGGCCCAGATGCAACATGACCCGCGTGGCAGGCGCCACGCGGGCCGTTCATCGTTTCACCGTGCCGCATGGAGGCGAACGGTTCAAAGACCTGCGTTATTGCGCGAAGCAGTAGAACAGGCCGTTGCCGCCGGTGGCGACGAGGTCCGGCTGGCTGCAGCTGCGCGACATATGCGCCGCGTTCCAGGACGTGTTGTACTGGGTCGGCGGCGGATTGCCCTCGCGGTCCACGTGACCGAGCATGGCGCTGCCGAACGTGCTGCTCGTCCAGTTGTTGCAGGTCAGGTTGAGATTGCCCGGGAACGCTTTCCCTTCCATATCCGAGCCGGTCATGATGTCGTGCATGTTGGGCGTCTCGCCCCGCATCTTGATGGGCTGGCCTTTCTCGTCGACCGCGGTCGTGCGGCCGATCTTGTTGTTGGCGCTGTGCAGATCGGCGACGCTGGTGGCAATCACCGCGCCCTTGGCATTCTGCCAAGGACCGTTGCCGATGCGATCGCGAGCGTTGACCGCGCCGCCCTGCGCGGCCTGGTTGGTGCTCAGATAGGCGCGCCAGGTTTTGCCACCTGCGCCCGCGGCCTGCGCGAGCTGCTGGCAGTGGGCATCAGCGCCCGCGAGACCGCCCAGGTCGGCGCCCTTGCCGGGCCCCGCACTGGTGACGAAGAACGTCATGTTGTTTTGCTGCGCCGGAACGCTGCCGCTCATTGCGAGCGACATCACCGCCACGGACGCAAGCACTGACAAACGCATTGATGAAGTCATTTCTGTCCTCCCTTTGAGAAGTTTTCTCACTGTCTGGAGCTACCCAGACGCAAATATTCAGGCTTTTCCGGCGCTTGCGCAAGACAAGACCAGCCAGTGGAGGGAAGGGAGAGTGCGATAAAAACGCACGCACACCTCACTCTATAGCGGATAAAAAGTCTGCTGGTGCTCCCGGTAAGGATGAACTTACGACCTCCCCCTTACCAAGGCCAAGCGGCGCGTTGATATCGTTGGCAAACTCGATCTTTCGCCGCGGATTCAACGTGTCCCAACTGCCAATGATGACTGGCGACAGCTCCTACCTGATTTCTTGCGTCAGGGCAGGGGCCGGGCTTCACTTCGTCCATATCCAGGTCGGTGCGGCGTTCCGCAACGGATGCGGCGATCGCGAAATAGTTAATGAGGACGCGTTTTGCTGCGACGCAGTCATAATGAACAATCATCGCCTATCCATATGACGATGCGACAAATTTGCCCTCTGAATTCGGAACGCGCTGCGAGTACTCGCGTTCGCCTATATGACTGACGACCAAAAAGAACAGGCCATGTTTTGGAGGGCTGCCATCAAGGAGATCGGCAGAAGACTTAAACGCGAGTTACTGCCAGAGGAACAGACGCCAGACCGCATTCGCGAGCTACTTGCTCAGCTCGAAGCAAGCGAAGCATCCAAGGACGAGGAATGAGGTTTATCAGCTTCAAAAACCAAGTTGCAGCTCGTGCAAACAAACATCGTGCGATAATGAATTGGCGTCGCTTGCCGGCAGGCCGGGCACGGCTGAATTTGGGTTGCACTGCGCTGACGATCCTTTTCGTGGATTGTCAGATCAAGTCGTTCTGAGAGCTCGTAGGACTGCGCTAGGTTGAGCCAATCCTGTTCACGGGCCTCATAGAATTCGCGATCCCGTGCGCTTGTGGCGAGGTCGGCAAGCTGTTTGGCCTCGGCCGCACGCCGATGACATTCTGTTGCATTACTGCCTAACTTAGACAGCATGACTAGCGCCCCGATCCGGGCTCGATCTTAGCACATGATAGCCGGATCTTGAACGCGACAAAGTTCCCAACCCCCAACTCATACGTTGAGTTCCGAACCAGCGTCCGCCTACGCTCGGCGATCGCAAGATCGAGCGCACTGAGCGCGACGTGGATAATCGGGCGATGATGTTTATGCGCCTACGTCCGGAGCCGGATGCGATAGCAAGGCGTGGTTGCAGATATCCCTCTGATCGTACGCGGAGCTTGGGCCTCAACTGACTCAAAAATCAGCTTCGTTATCGCAGCGTCCATCGTTCGTCGAAAGTCGTCGTCCAATACTTTACGAACGCTGCATGAGCAGCCTCAAGCCGCCTCCTCAGCTCCTTCGGGTCGATCGTGCGCAGATCCTCGCAGGGACCGGGGCACAATGTACCCTCCAGCCCAATCAGATCATCTGCCGCACCCTTGGGCTCCTTGGTGGTCTCGACGGGCCTCACAGTCGCACCGACCACGTCCTGTTGGAGCGCTCCCACATCGGAGTGAAGCCGGTCCACCGGCGTCCACTGGATTGACGATGCCACCGCTCCAGTATCACGCGGCTCTGCATTGGGAGGAACAATCCTGAACTCAGACTTGTCCGGCGTGCGGCCCGCAAACCAACATCGCAAAGGACCGACCTCTCGATACTTGAGGAACTGACCCGGGTACACCTTGGCCGCTTGCGCCTGCGAAAGACAATCGCGATTGGGCGCTGTATGTGCTGCGGACATCAGCGCGGGGAGTATCAGAATTGCCAGTAGGGTTCTCGTCGGCGCGCTCCAAGGACTACAAGCCCGAGACGCAGGCAGAACACCGCTCGCCTATACCATCCGCCCCATTGACGTCTAAGGTACTGGCATACGCCGGGCCGCCTCATCCCCATCATCATTTCGGACCCACGTTGCAAGCTGTAGTCCACGGTGGTCGTGAGGGATGGGTGTCGGCCTTGAGAGTTTCGGTCGCTATCACCCTCAAAGTTATGGGGACAATTTCTAAGGAACGTGATGCCACTACATACGACAACGGGCGGAAGGCCTACTCTATCGACGCGCAAGTCGCTCTGTGAGGCACTTCGATGCCCAGCAATATTCTCTCCCGCTACACGGCAATTGCAGCATTAATATTGGTGAGCAAGCCGGCGGTGGGTTCACCGATTATCGTCGCCTCCAACTCTTATGAATTGCAAGCGAGCGTGGCTCTTCGCGTCAGCGGTCGGTACGTGATTGTGCCTGGCAGCTTGGAATCCACACTATTTGTGAAACCGAGCCCGCGTCACAAAGATGTCGGGCGACGCTTTCGGTATCCATATCGGGTTGGCGATCCCGAGCTCTGCGAACCGACACGCTGGACCTTCGCAACTCGCGGGCGCGCCGCATACCGGCCCTGCTGGCCGCATGTATGGACTTGTCAACCTCCCGAACGAGACTTGTGCTTCATCCAGCGCCCTTAGAGCTGTTGCAGCACGTCCGTAGTCGGAGGAAGACCGGACTCGTCGCGCTGATCGCAAAAACGGCGTGAATGACCCCAAGCTGACATTCACCGGCACTATTCCCCGGATCAGATCAACTAAACCAAGGGACAATTTTCATTCAGAGGCTAATCGAAACAATAGATTCTGCTGGGCCTGACCGGGAAACGGTCACGGATTATTGGGCCGGCGCATAATCCACTCATCGTCACGGGTGAATCCTTCGCCCACGGCCCAAGCTCCCATTGGCACCAAGGAGACTAGCCATGTCCAAGGATTCCTCGTCGCCGACCCGTCGGAGCGTTCTTGCAACCTCAGCCGCCGCCAGCGTCGTGGCCGCAGCGGCCAATGCAGCTTCAGGCCAGCAGTCTACTAATCTCTTCCTCCTAGAGGAGCTCGAGGAGGTCAGCAGGACTAGGGAGCTCCCGGAAAGCGATCGCAATGCACTCCGCGCCGTCGCAGATTGGACGAAGACGTTTGTGGTCAGGCCTCACAGGGACCTTGGCCGCGCCGGCCCGGTGTGCCCCTTCGTGCCTGTGGCCTTGGAACATAAGACACTTTGGCTCGCTCTTGAGCGGAGTGCTGGCCGGAGCGCGCCAGATGTCATCCAGCTCATAGACGGCTACAAGCGACTGCTCCTGGCCGCCAAGCCAGTCGACGGCGACGACGCAAACTACAAATCGATCATCGTTGTTTTCACTGATTTGCCGGCGGCTCGCGCCAAGGATTTCTTTGGCGGCGTCCTCGAGAAAATTGGCGTTGCATCCTATGTGGACGATGGGTTGGTGATGGGTCCCTTCTACGAGGGCAACGATGGGACGGCGATATATAACCCGAACTTTCGACCATTCACATCGCCCGTGCCATTTCTGTTGATGAGGCGTGCGGTTATCAGCGACTGGAAGTTCTTCTTGAACAATGAAGAATGGCTAAGGCTTTGGGCGCGTCGCTATGGAGAGGGCGCAGTCCAGGCTTTTGCCGAGGAACTACGCCGCTTGCCGTGGCGCGCGAGGCGCGACTAGTTCGACCGCTTGTGATGCGCGGATTCAAGGAACTCATGAACTCAATCGTGCTGGAGCAGTCGAGCAAGTCGTAAGCGCATGGGAGCGTCCGGCAGCAGGCTGCATGGACCTTCGACTTAACGGTTGAGCATAGGATGACCGCTGCTGGCCCGAAGCAGCCGATGCGGCATGTCCCGCGCTGCGTCCGCTTTAGGGAGGCGGAGCGGACTCGTTTTGCTCGTTCTGAGTTCTTCCGGGTTTGACCCACAGCAGACCTCATTTCCTGCTTGCACACCCACTACCATTCTATGAACGACGCGGCTGGCGTCCTCCCAGTCAATTTCTCCGGCACCACGTGAACGGTTCATGCCTGCCCGATCGGAATTTCAATTCTGCAGCTCACGCCATTTGATGCGAACACGAAATCAACCTTGCCTCCCAGCTCGTGAGGAATGAGATTGCGTATGAGATCGGTGCCATAACTGGATTGGGCCTCGGATTTCACCGGCGGGCCATCGAGCTCTTGCCAGACTATCGACAGGTTAGTCCCATCTCCGCTCGGATTACGCTCCCAATTCACCGATACGTGGCCGCCAGGGATCGATAGCGCGCCATACTTTGCAGCGTTTGTCGCGAGTTCGTGCAGCACCTTCGCCAGCGCCTGAGTCTCGACAGTGGTGAGCATGATGTCTGTCCCGCTGATTGTTATGTTCGTGTCCGTCGCGTAGGGCGCAAGCTCATTGCGGACGAGGGCGTCGAGGCTGACGCCCTGCCAACCGCTTTTGCTCAGCAGGCTATGGGCGGCCGCCATGGATTGGA
>Ga0075424_100007884_pt1 | contig 10357 bp, 7 predicted proteins | sample SoiMethybrSBSTD3_FD_75301 | JGI IMG/M metagenome (GOLD analysis project Ga0075424, IMG submission 75301) | Bulk soil microbial communities from a Populus tree surrounding site in Tennessee, USA - Soil MetaG P. TD hybrid SBSTD3 | ecosystem: Environmental > Terrestrial > Soil > Tree plantation...
GACTGCAGCGCGCACATCGACACGCTGCCGTCTGGTTCGATCGTCAGGCGCAGGACCATCTGGCCTTTCAGGGCTGGGTTATTGCGCAGCTCCCGGTTGTACAGCCGGTAGAACGACGCCTTGTAGCGATCGAACACGATCTGTATTTCTTCGTCGGTGCGGGCCGCACCTGGCCCGCTGCGTGCCTTGGGCCGGTCGGTGCCGGTGATCGGGGAGATCGCGCTGACTACGCGGCCTACCCCCGTACCACCAATTCCGCCTGCTCCGCCACCGCCAGCGCCAGTGCCGCGGCCACCTGCACCGCCACCGCCGTTGCCACCGCCTCCGCCGCCTCCGCCACCGCCTCCAACACTGCGGCTCAGCGAGGCGACGTTGATGCCACCGCTCGATCCCGGCGTAGTGCTCGCTAACATAGATCGCGCCGAGGCCGGCCGCCCTACATCATCGGCGGCAAAGTGACTCGCATCGGCTCCGAGAGGCAGCACGACGCTGTCCTTTGCCAGGCTCGCGATCTTGTCCTTGAATGCCAGAATGCCCGCCTTTCCAACCTTCGGCTCTGGCTTTGGCTCCACTGGGAAGCCCACGTCCGGGCCTGGTGGCAGCAGTTCCGATTTGCTAGGCAGGTCTGGACCTGCCGCCGCGTTCGGTTTCGGCTTCCGCGCCGGTGCCGGCGCCCCCGGTGGGGACCCGGCGTCATTCGTCCCTCGCGCAATCGGAATCGGGACGGCTCGCGGCTTGACCGCGATCTCCGGTGGACGATAGAAGACGATGTCGAGTTCTTTGTTGGGGGGCGCGCTGCGAAGCAGCACTTGCGCCGGTATGAGCATCAGCAAGCCCACCACGATGACATGGAGCGCCAAACTCGTCGCCATGCTGCGGGCTGTCGGAGCCCCGGATGTTTTTAATATGCTCTTCACTTCCATGGTTGTCACCAAAGCAACCACCTCAATTGGTCGCGATAAATTCGATCTTCAAATCCTCAACGCGCGACTTCGCGAGATCGATGATGCGCAGAACTCCTTCGTAGTTCAGGCCGTCGTCGACGGCCAGGAACAGCGAGCGTTGTTCCGGGGGCCGACCGCCAAGGATCTCCGCCACGCGCGCGGGCAACTCGGCTGCAGGGATCTTTTGATCCGCCAGGGTCACCTGACAGTCCTTCGGGATCCCCTCCCCTTCCAGCGGCTTCAAAATGGGGCACGCCGCGGACGCAATGCTCAGGACCAACTGCGATTCGGGGGCCTGCGCCGACGTATCGGCGGAGGCTCGAGGGATGTCAACGTCGTAGCCCTCCATCAGGAGCGGCACGACGACCATAAATATGATCAGCAGCACCAGCACCACATCAACGAGCGGCGTGATGTTGATTTCGGACTGGAGACTGGAGCCGGAATCACTGTTGAATTGCATGATGTCACTTTCCTTCTGCGCCGGCGCGCTTGGCGATCAGCCCCACTCCGTGGAAGCCGGCCTGCTCGATCGCAAGCATGGTCTGCCGGACCTGGAGGAAATTGAGCTTTGCGTCGCCTCGGATGACGACCCTTGGGTCCGACTCGATACCTACCGCAGCGCTGAGGGCTTCGCCGAAATGCTCGGCTTCGACTTGCTTATCGTTGATCCACAGCCCGCCGGCATCATCGATGGAGACCAGGATTCGGCCTCTCTCGTCGCCCTGCGAGTTCGGTTTCGTCGTGTTCGGCAGGTTGACGTCCGGTCCCTTCCGCATCTCCGGCGCCATCACCATGAAAATGATCAGCAGCACCAGCACCACGTCGACGAGCGGCGTGATGTTGATGCTTGCCTGCATCTTGCTCGGTTCACCGAGCCGCATAAGCCGCCCTCCCTTTTTGCATCGGCGCCTTGACTTCAGCTTCGTCGACGTCAACCATCTTGAGCTCAGGTATTTTGAACAGGCAGTTCACGAGCTGGGACGAAGCCCGATTCATTTCGACATGGAAAGTTTCAATCTTGCCCGTGAAGTGGTTGAAGGCGACGACGGCCGGAATTGCGACGAAGATACCCAGGGCCGTCGATACCAGGGCCTCAGCGATGCCGCCCGAAACCACAGACATTCCACCGGACCCCGTGGCTGCGATGCTTCGGAAAGCATTGATGATTCCGACCACCGTTCCGAAAAGGCCGATGAACGGGGCAGTGGAGCCGATCGTTGCAAGCACCCCGAGTCCTCGCTTCAACTGAATCAGCGTTTCGGACATGGAGTCCCGGAGTGCGCTCGTGACAAGCTCGAGCGAAGCGACCGGATCGCCTCCGCTCTGACGCACGCCGTGGTATTCGCTGATGCCCGCTGACACCACTTGCGCCACATAGGAATTCTGGTGCAGCCGCCCGGCTTCGATCAGATTCAGGACCTCACCCCCGTGAAGAAACTTCTTGAACTCGGGCTTGAAGTTTTCCGTCTGGCTCGAGGCCGAACGGAAGCGGCGCTGCTTGTCTACGATCATGCTCACCGAAAAAACGGAAAGCAGGGCGAGACAAACCATCACCGCGCCTCCGAATAAACCGACGTGTCCTAACAGTTCAGTCAAACTCATGGCTTCCTCCTTGGCGCCGGTGTAGCGGGCGCCGTTGCATTCGCGTTGGTCGGCGCACCGCTGGGGCGTGCCGATTCCGTGCGGATTTCGTAGTAACTGAGCATTCGCATGAAAACTTCTTTGTCGACGGGTAGCCTCGAGTCGTCGAGCAACGTCGAGACGCTCGGGCCATTGCCGAGTTCCGAGCTCTTCCAGGGAACGATGACCAGCGCTTTAGGCGCTTCCTGATTGCCCAGAATGGACATGCCGAGCGCCTTTCCTCCGGGGACGGATTTCAACTTCGAGTCTTCTTCCGTCTTGGGCTGCGCCTCTTCAGTCTGTTTCTGCGCATCTTCCTTCTTTAACTCTTCTGTCGTTACCTGAGGCGTTTCGGTCTGTGCCTGTGCTGCTTCCGTCTTCGGATGCGCTGCTTGCTGCGCGAGAACAGCCGTCGGCCCGAAGGCAAGAACCGCAAGCAAAATCCAGTGAAGGCTATTGGACACGCACCTGAAACGTTTCGAAGATGGAGCAGACGGGGTGGTTAGAAAAATTTCTGACCACCCCGGCCGCGCCTTTCTAACGTTTGATGGCGCGTCCACCCCTCCTCTAGAGGAGGGGAATCGCAGCGTCTTTGCGATTTCATCTCGATGCAAGTTTCGGCTCATTGCTTCTCCTGTTTCTTTGAGCGGTTGCGAAGATCGGCAATCCACTTGACGACATCGGCGTCGTCCGGAACGATCTGGCTGTACGCCTCGTAGTGCTCCATCGCGCATGCGTTATCCCCGAGATACAGGTCGCACAGAATGCCAAGGTTCCTATGCGCATATTGGAAGTCCGCGGACTGTGCCAGGGCCGACTCGTAACTGGCACGCGCGTTCTTAAACTCTCCTTTGCGCCGCTGCACCATACCGAGCTCGTTGTAGGCGGCGGCGAGGTCGATGTGAGCTTCCGTCAACGCGGGCGCCTGTTCGGTTAACTTGAGCAGCAAGGCAATGCCTGGCTCGTACTGCGTCTCTTTCAGCATGGCCATTGCCGACTCGTAGTCGGTGCGCATTTCATCCGTGACGGATGCGTCCACGTTACCGTCGATAGTGCCGATGAAGCCGCCGCCCGTTTCGGGTTTCGCGTAGCGGCCCGGCATCAGCTCGGTGAGCCTGCTGAGACTCTTCTCGGTCCACGAGTTGAAGACGCCGACGCGCAACAACTCCATGTTCTTCTCGTGTACGTTGATCGCTTTCTCCTCGAACGGAAACGCTGCTTCATCGAGGTTGTTCTGGAACTCCTCTAGGTCTTCGGGCTTCAGGTCGTTCGGCCGCTCCGACTCGAGCAGTGAGCGACTGAAATTGGAGTAGGTCTCGGCCATGTAATACGTCGCTGCCGCCGTCACCTCGTCGATTTCGTAATTGACCAGCCGGCCCATTGCCGCGATCGTGGCGTCCATGTGCTTTTGCTTTTCCTGCAGGCTGGTCTCAAACGGTTGCCGCAGCTTTACGACGACGAAATCACCGTAGAGCTGCTCCGCGAGGACCAGCGCTGAACGTGCCGCGATCGTCCGCGTCCGGCCTGTTCTTTCCGATCCAGCGCCGGCATCGGTGCTGACGATTTCTTGCAGCTGCTCGTGATAGAGCGTGTCGTCGTGCGCCGTCTTGTACATCTCGGCGATCTTGGAGCGTGTCTCGATGGCCGTCTCCACCGGCTTGGGAAATTCTTTGACGTATCGGATATATGCTTCCAAGGCGCGATCACGGGAATTGGATTGCGAGTAGAGGTCCCCCGCGTCGAGCAACGCCTCGCTGCGCAACGCCGGATCGTCGGACTGTGATGCAATGCGGTCGTATTCGCCGGCGGCGTGCGACAAATCGCCGCTCTGCCGGTAGGCGAAGGCGATCTGCTTGGTGGCCTCGAGCTGCAGTTTGTTCTCGGGGAACGTACTGCGAAATGCTTCGAGCACTTCCGTCGCTGCCTTCCAGTCTTCGAGCCGGATCAGCGCGGCTCCTGCATCGTACTCGGCCGTCGCGCGGATAGATGACGTGGGCGCTGCCGTGCGAATCCTCAGAAAATTGTCGGCGGCCGCGCGATAGTCCTGAGCCTCATTTGCGATTTCACCTTGCTTGTAGATGGAGGCGGCGAGGTTATCCACGAAAGGCGCGCGCGACGCATCAGTTTCCGGCGTGACCTTCAGTACCTCGGCATAGGCATGTTCTGCCTGCGCATACTCAGCGAGTTCGAACGAGCCGTGCGCAACGACAATCCACGCGGAACGCCGGATCGCCGCGTCCGCGCCAGGATAGTTATCGATGACGCGCTGGTCGGCCTCGATGGCGGCCTTGTAGTCCTTCATCTCGTACATGTCATCGGCGGCCGCTCCGAGGATTGGCGCGGCGTGTTCGTCCTGCGGGAATGTGTCGGCAAATTTGAGCGAGCTTGCAACCGTATCGTGCTTGATCATGTCCTGCTGGTCTTTGCCTGCAGGGCCGGCGACCTTCAGCTGCTCGCGGTATGCGTAGATCGCAGCGTAGCCCGCGGCTGCCGACTGCGGATGCGGCGCGTATCCGTAAGCCGTGCGCTCATACTGTTTGGCCGCTTCGCCGAAATCCTTGTTCTCCAAAAACAGGTCCGCAAGCTGGTAGTTGACGGGCGCGGAATCGGGTTCCGTAGGGAAGGACTCGAGGTAGGCGCCGTACCATTGGCTTGCCTCGCGATAATTCGTGAGCTTGTCGTCGGCTTCGTTCGCGTTCTGATACTGAGCGTGATAATGCGTCGCGAGGTCCTTCAGGTTCGTCTTCAGGTACGCCAGCACTTCCGGCGACTCTTCCGGTTTGAAATGGCGCCAGTATTCGGACTTCAGGCCGTACTTGGACGCGAACTCCCGCTTCGACTCCAGTACGAGCTGGGGGAACCCGCCCTGCGTGAAAGTATCCACGACGCGCATGCTGAACCGCGGCGCGGCGCGGTGGAACGGATAGAGCGCTACGAAAGCCTTGTACGTCTTCGCTGCGTCGTCGTATCGCAGCTTTTCGAGATAGTGCTCGCCAAGATTGGTGTATACGCGGTCCTCATAGGAGCGATTCCCGAACTTGGAGAAGTATTCCTGCACAGTCTCGGTCCCGCCGAGGTTGCTGAAGCTCAGGCTGATGACTCGGAAGGTATCGGCGACGCGGCGATCGTCGTCCTCATCGTGCTTTTGATCGAAGTCGTAACCGATCGATACCTTGTAGTCGAGCAAGGCCACGTATTTCTGCAGAGCTTCCTCGTAGAACTCCTGCTTGTAGAGCGTCCACCCGAGCTTGTAGAGCGCGAGCTCGTAGAACTCGGAGGCCGTGCCACGGCTGATGATTCCCGAATAGGCGCTCTCTGCGTCGCGGAAGCGTCTGCGCGTGAAGAAGTACTCGCCGCGCCTGAACTGCACTTCGTCGAAGTGCGCGGACTGCGGATTCGTGCGGACCAGGCGCTCCATGGTGTCGATGGCTTCTTCCGTGCGGCCGAGCTCGTCGTACGCCCGCGCCATCTGATACAGGACCTTGTCATTGTCCGCGTAACTCGGGTACTCGTTGAGCAGCCGCTCATAGAGGGCGATCGCTTCGAGTGGACCGCTGGGATCTGCGCCAGCGCGCACCGCGTCCGGCACCGACGTATCCGCAAGGATCCCGCTCTCAGCGGTCGTGCGTCGTTCGAAATCCTGATCGGATTCGTGCAAGCCGGGGATCAAGTCGCTCTTGGAGAGGGTTGGGTGAGGGTCTGCTTGCAACACCGCCTGAGCGGGTTGCGGAGCGGCCATTTCTCGCGGTCTGCCGTCGCCCGCGCGTATTCCGAACTGCTTCTCGAGTTGCAGGTCCGCGAGTCGACGCATCGCCTCCGGCGTCATCGCGCCCTCCGGTGTCTCCTCGAGGAAGCGCCGGTAGTTCTGCATGGCCTGCTCGAGGCCCTGGTCGACCTTCACCTCCTGCACGTCCGGGCGCACAGTACGTAACTCCGCCAGCGTCCCGACCGTCTTGACCGGGTTGTTGGCACGTGCGGCGCAACCGGCGATCAAAGCGAGTGCGAACACGATCGGTAAGAACAGTACGTATTCCCCTCCTATCCTAGGAGGGGAATACTTAACGCTTGCTTCCAATCTGTTCACACAGCGACGCATCAGCGTTCCTCCTCGCCGGACTGGGCGCGCGAGGCTCGATCGTAGCTATCGGCGACGCCGAAGCGCGCCTCTGTCTGCTGAGCCGCGAGGCGTTCGCGGCGGGCCTGGAGCTGATTGATGGCGACGGTTTCGATCATGTGTCCCTGACGGGCCATTAAGGTGTCGACACGTTCCAGTCCCTCGACGACGCGCTCTCGGAGTCTCGAAATCTGGACGTCGTATCCGACATAGCTGTGCGTCGCCGCCTGCCTCGTCCTTACAAAGGTGTCGTATTCGCGAGTGAGAGCGTCGACAGGTGCATTCAGTTCGTTCAGGTGCACATGTGCCGCGGTCAGCCGGTCGTGGTACTCGGTTTCCAGGCGCCATGTGAGCGCGCCGCGCAGGCGGGCCGCACGTTGCCGGAGCGCGAGCGATTCGGGGTTGTCAGAGTCGCCGAGCTGCTTCTCGATGAGTGCGATGTGCTCGCCGGCAATCCGCTCCTCCGCGGTCGCCAGATAATCCGGCCGTGGCGCGGTCAGCATTGCCTGCAAGCGCTCGCTGAGGTGTTTGCGCTGCTGGAGTCGCAGGCGAATCCGCGAATCCAGCTCCCGGAAATGCGCGTCGACCTCCGGCAGCAACGGCTCGTAGTTCTGAGCGCGCAGCCGAATGATGTCGTCGAAAGCATCGAGGCTGGTCTTCCAGGTCATGAGTCTCGACTGCAGGTCCTCGAGGTCGAGGTAGTTGTGAAGCGCGGTCTGGAAGTCGTGCGAGGCCATCAGCTCCATCAGGTAGTAGGTTTCAGGCGCGTCGGGCAGGCTGCGCAGGCGGATGATCCACGTTTCGTCCTGCCGGCTCTCCTCGCGGATCAGCGCCTTGAGAAATCGTCCTTCCCGGATGCTGCCGATGGATGCGTCCACTCTTTCGATTTGCTTGCTGAACAGCTCGAGCGCCCGACCGTACATGATTGCGGCGCGGCCGTGCAGGTTCAGGCTGGCATACGCGTGCGGCACGGCGAGCATGGCTTCCTGGACGGCGGCGTCGGTCGGCTCCCGCTCCAACAGAATGTTCCACGGGACGAGCGCGCGGTCGTACTGCTCGTTTGAGGCCTCGGCCCAGCCTGCCCGAAGCAGAGCCTGGTTCGAGAACGGTCCCTCCAGATGGACGCGGTCCAGTGACTTTCTCGCCCGCTCGAAATTGCCCGATTCGAACAGCATGTTTCCAAGCACCAGGTTCGACTTGTCGCGGATCGCGAGACCGGCGGGATCACCAGCCGGCAGCTGCCCGGCCTTGTCCAGTTGCTCGATTGCTTCCTGTGGCCGACCGTCCTGCAACAACGCGATACCGAGGTTGTAGGCAGCAAACCCGGCCAGGCTCGCATCGCTCTTTAGCTGCGCGAGCACCTTGACGGCCTCGCTCGGCTGGCCTGTCGCCATATATACGTTGGCCCGCAAAAACTCGACATCATCCTTTATCGGCTCGGGCACTGTACCCTTGATCCTCGCTAGCGCTTCCACGGCATCGTCGAGCTGACCCTTCTGAAAGTGGATGCGCGCGAGCCTGAACGCGGCCTCGTTTCGCACGGCTTCATCGACGGCGCCTTCAAGCACCGCCTTGATAGCGCGTCCTGCGCGTTGGTGCATGCGGTAGTTGAGCTCGAAGTCGCCGACCGAGAATTCGGCGTCGTTGATGTGATAGTGAAGCGTGTCGAGTCCGGGCTCGTCGAGGCCGTGGTACATGGCGAGCTCGGTGTCGAGCCGCTGGAGTGCATCAAAAAACTGTCCCTGGTACGCGTGATAGAGCGCCTCGCCGAAATAGAGGTCCCTTAAGTCGCTGCCCGTGGCCGGTTGAACGGCAAGTCCCAGCGCCAGGCCGAGTCCGATAAGCCGTCGTGGCGTTCGCATCAACTACCATTCCCCCAGTGCGATCCCCGTGTTGCCGGAACGCGGTCCAGCCAGTGTCAGTCCCACCAGCTTTGGCTTTACTTCCTTTCGCACGTTAAAGCTTTCTGTACGGCTGAAGTCCGCGCCGTCCTCGAGCTTGCCGTCGATAAGCACCTCGAGCTGGTGATCCCCGGTCGCCACATTGCCGACGTAGATCCGTTGCACGCCGCCTTTGCGCAGCGCCTCGAGCTCTTTGAAGCTGTAGATGTGGTGCGCGACGAGTTGGCCGTCGATCTGGAGTCGCACGGCGTCGAGGCGCATCATGTCGCCCTTGGCCACCGCGATGAAAATCGCGACCTGTGTCCCTGACGGGTAGAGCAGTTTCTCCTCGAGGCGGTTCAACTCCTGCGCAATGCTGAGGGCGTCTGATTTGATCTCCTGTACCTGTTCGTCGAGACCCCTCATCTGCTGCTGTTCGTTTTGCTGCTGTTGTTCGTTTTTTTGCGCCCAGCCGTGGACACTGCCCAGGCAGAGCAGGAGGGCAAAGATGAAGATGCGCGCTGCCAGAATCCCACCGGGTTCGATGGCGCGTCTGTTCGTGATCCGGTTGCGTGGGTCTGATTGCAGCCCACTCGATAATGCCATGGCGTTCCTCCCGTCAATGTCAGGAGAACCGCATCCTGTCGATACCTCCTTCGCCGTTCCGCCTTGCAACTGAGGCAACATTCGCGCCAGTTTCGTGTTTTGTTCAGGTAACGGCCCATGATGGCTTTGGATGCATCCAAGTTGGTTGCAAACTTCAAGAATATTGCGCAGAAATATCCATAGTCATTTTCTTGACTACGTTGATGAAGTCCATTTCACGCGACAAAACCAACCACCCGCCGGGCAGTGTTGCGGCACATCAGCTGAGAAATAGGTCAATTGACAGGGGAGCGTGCACACATCAAGTTGACGGACAACAATGAGGCGGGGTTACGTGCCCGACCACGTTTTGCCCGAATGAGATTGTCGTTCACGCACCCGCCGGGACATTGCTTGCGACATCGCACGATCTTTTGGCGGACAGAACATGTACGCACCGATGACGAATTCCGTCACTTTTCTAGGGGTTTCCGACTGTAAGCTGATGATTTCTAAAAATGCGATGATCGGTAATACAACTGCCTAAATGCAGTGTTAGTCTTGACGAGTTTCAAACGTCGCGTTTGAAGTTGTGGACGTACGTCTACGAACTAGGTGTACCCACGACGGGCTGCACTCCGCGATCGCCTTTCCCATTGTGTCAGGCATATCAGCAACCTAGCGTGTTTCCAGCTTGATTTCCCGTCCTTAGGTCCTGTACCTGCATTTTTCTTCGGATGTCAAAATACGAGTTGGAGGATTGATGGATGACCGAGGTGAAGGGTCTCCACCGTAAGGCTGGTATGCCACTCACTCTCGCATTTTAAGAAGTGAAAAACATATGACGGACCATATGGTGGAAGGACGCATCCGGAAATCCATGGAAACGACAAACGCTGAACTCGCAACCGACGAAATCGTGCACTTGGCATTTTGTGATGAATGTTCGCGACTCGTCGCCGCCATATTTAGAGAATGCAGGGAAGCTGCTGATGTAGTGCCCAAAAGAATTTGTGGTCATTGAGGCACGAGGACGAACACAGCCAGAGGAGGACACAAATGGATTTAGCAGTATCAGTTCAACCGAATGTGCAGATAGGTGTCGGACGAACAGCCTCAGCCGATGGTTCGACTATCGAAGAACGCCGAACTTTTTCGCTTAGTGAGTTTGCTGAGAACTATGAAAACGTACTCAATGAAAACCGGGATTT
>Ga0075424_100007886_pt1 | contig 10356 bp, 9 predicted proteins | sample SoiMethybrSBSTD3_FD_75301 | JGI IMG/M metagenome (GOLD analysis project Ga0075424, IMG submission 75301) | Bulk soil microbial communities from a Populus tree surrounding site in Tennessee, USA - Soil MetaG P. TD hybrid SBSTD3 | ecosystem: Environmental > Terrestrial > Soil > Tree plantation...
AGATGGGATTCACTGATACATCCGCGTTCCTGGCGGGAACGCTGGTGCTGTAGTCAGGTGTCAGGCAGTGAATCGTGAACACACCGGGAGTGTCGGGTAATTAATCGATTGAAGATTTCACCGTTCACTGCCTGACACCAAAAGACCTGCCTCACGAGCGTTCACGATTCACTGCCTGACACCGGCCGTTCATCGAACGACCTCCACCGAACCGGGTCCGGTAATACGCGCCTTGAGGCCGCGGCGGCTCGATGGGACGGCCACGCGGATCAGATCGCCCACTTGACCGCTGTCTGACGCGCGACCAACGCCCGTGACCTGGGTCGCACCGGTCGACAGACTAACTTTGACTTTATCCCCTGACTTGACGACAGGAGGAACGACCACGGTAGAGGTGGTCAGAATCTCTCCCGCGCCGAGGGCGCGACGCGCCGGCGCTCCCACGATTTCGGCCATCGTCGGCAGCCGTTCCAACAACATCCCCTCGAGTTCGGCCTCAACCAATTCGATCGCATCCGCGTCGATGTTTTCCCGGTGGGCAACGGCGTGACTCGAACGAACCGCTGTTCCTGTCACAGTGAGCTTGGCGACGACCGACCCCACACGCGTATCGCCCACGGCGAGTATGAAGCGGATTGGTCGCCCGAGCCTGGAGCCGGGTTCGGGAAGAGCAACGAGCGGTTCACACTCGGCGACGGTGACGCTGTCGCATCGCTCGCCTGTACGAGTCAGCTCGATCACGGCGACGCGCACGTTGCCCATGCGCTCCTGAACGGCGCGCTCAATGGCAACTGCCACCCGGCCCGTCAACGCGAGATTGAGAGCAATGACATGCCACATCACCGATCTCCGAGCCAGATTGTTGATCTGGCTGCAGCATCTCGAGCAACAAAGGTGCCCGCGTACAACTTCGCGCGATTGCCTGGAACCCCACGCTCGCAGTACGAGCGATGAGATCGGCTAGCCGACAGCGCTGGACGGACAGCCGGCCAGCAAGTCCGAAGCAAGAACGGGTCGTTCAGGCTCTCGTCGGCAGAACCGCCTCGATAACGGGCAAGCCCCCTCCAGGCGGCGCGGACCGGCGAATCGATGCTCGCGCAGCCCGTGATCATCACGACGTACACCGACGGATTTGCGTCGCAGTCCGCGTTGAGGACCTCGAAACCGATCGGCGGAGGCAGGTGGAGCTCTGCGATGATCACGACAAATTGCCCCGGATCTCGCGCGATTACGGCGATCGCAGCGCGCCCGTCTGCGCCGCGAAGACGTCGAAGCCCTGACCGCGACAGCACTCCGAAAGAGGTTCCCTCGCCCGGACCTCGTCGTCTACAATGAGCGCTTCCCTTTGGGCAGCTGCACTGATGCCATCCGAGTTGCTCCCCTGCCTCGGCAACAACACTGTCGGCGTGTCGATCCATCGACAAACCGGCTGGGCACTTCAAAAAACGTTAACCAACTCCGGGGATCTTCCCACTCGGAGAATCTGTCGGGTATGTCGGACTGCCGACGATCCGACGATAACTTGACGTAGATCACCTATGAGCCAACGCGCACTGCCCTCCATCCTCGTCGTTGAAGATGACCTCGATCTTCGTCAGACCATCGTGGCCAGTCTGGAAGCCAACGGTTTTGCGGCGGCGCAGGCCGCTGACGCCGCGGATGCGATCGAGCGGCTCCGGTCTTTTGCTTACGATGGACTCGTCGTCGACCTCCGGCTGCCCGACGCCGATGGGATGACGGTACTGGACGAAGCGCTCGACCGCTATCCCGAAATCCGGGCGGTCGTGATGACGGGGTTCGGCGGTGTGGCAGAAGCGGTAGCCGCGATCAAGCGTGGCGCTGTCGACTTCCTCATCAAGCCGTTCCAGCTGTCGCAGCTCTCCCGCGTCCTGCATGCGGGGCTCGAGCAGCAGCGACTGCGGGAAGAGAACGCCGAATTGAAGGCGCAGCTCAAAGGCAAGTTCAGATTCGAGAACATTATCGGCCGGCACAGCACGATGCAGGCCCTCTTCACGACACTCGAACTGGTGTCGCCGATGAACAGCACGGTCTTGATTCACGGCGAGACGGGCACCGGTAAGGAGTTGATTGCCCGCACGATTCATCACAACAGCCCGCGCGCCAACGAACGATTCGTCGCCTTCAACGCGGCGGCGATCCCCGAATCGCTGGCCGAAGCGGAGCTCTTCGGACACGTGAAGGGTGCCTTCACCGGCGCGATAGCCTCGCGCGCCGGCCGGTTCGAGCTGGCGCATCGCGGCACGTTGTTCATCGACGAAGTCGCGTCGATGTCGCTCCCCCTGCAGGCGAAGCTGCTGCGCGCGCTGCAGGAACGTGAAATCGAGCGCGTCGGCGAATCGAAACCGTTGCGTCTCGATATTCGCGTGATCGCGGCGACCAACACAGACCTGCGCAAGCTCGTGAAAGAGGGAACCTTCCGCGAAGATTTGTTCTACCGTCTCAATGTGATTCCCGTGACGCTGCCTTCGCTGCGGCAACGCCGCGAGGACATCCCGCTCCTCGCGCAGCACTTCGTGCGGAAGTCGTGCACCGATAACAACATTGTGGTGAAGACGGTGACGCAGGATGCGCTGCGTGCGCTGATGGCATACGACTGGCCCGGCAACATCCGTCAGTTCGAGAACGCCGTGGAGCACGCGGTCGCGATGGCGGCAGCGAAGTCAGAGATCGGACCGGAAGCGCTCCCCGACGATGTCCGCGAACGCGCGGGATCGATGCTGGTGCCGACGGTGGCGATTCCTGACGAGGGCTTGAACTTCACCTCGCTCGTGTCACAACTCGAACGTGAGTTGATCCTGCGCTGCCTCGAGAAGACCGGTGGCAACAAGCGTCAGGCCGCACGTCTGCTCAACTTGAGCCGCACGACGTTCATCGACAAGCTGCACCGTCTGAATCTCGAACGCGGCGCAGCGTAGCGTAGTAGCGGCGAGTCTTCAGACTCGCCGTCGATTCAGGCGTGTCTCAAGACCCGCCTCTACGTGATTCAACTCGCCGCCGGCAGGCGCATCTCGAAACAGGCGCCAGCCTCCCGCGTCAGCAGCGTCAGCGTGCCCCCGCATTGTTCGACCGCCAGGCGCGCCGCTGACAATCCCAACCCGCTCGCCTCTTCGCGCGGCCGCGTCGTGAAGAAGGAGTCGAACAACTGCTCCGCCGCGGCGCCCTCCACTCCGGGACCATTGTCAGATACCCGTAGTACTACGTAGCCTGGCACCTCCTCGAGCTGCAGTCGAATCGCACCACCGTTCTGCCCCGCCAGTGCTTGCTCGGCGTTAACGATCAGATTGAGGACAGCCAGTTGCAGCAGCCCGTCATTACCCTTGACGAGAAACCGGCCACTTGTCGGCACATCGACGGCGATCGTGAGACGCGCGCGCCCGATTGCAAACGCACGAAGCGCTGCCGATCGATTGGCGACCTCGCGCAGATTCGTGGTGACTGTCACATCGATCTTCTGTCGCGCGAAGAGCAACACTTCCTGAAGGGCGGTTGCGGCGCGGGCGTTCTGCACGGCTATGCGCTGAAGCCCTTCGGCGACCGAGACCGGCAGTCCCGGTGTGATTTGCAGGAGTTCTGCCGTACCACCGATGACTTGCAGGGCGTTGTTGACCTCGTGGGCCACCCCGGCCAGCAGGCGCGCCACAGTGGCGGCGCGGTTGAGCGTCAGCAGGTCGGTCGCGCCGGGTGTCCCGGCAAATTGATTCGACATTCGCCTAAACCTTCCTCCTGCATCGCCGATTACGAGGCTGACCAGTGGAGCGGCCATCGAGCACAGTCGAGGGACGCGCCTGACAGCCTGCTCAGGATATCAACACGCTGGGCGCAAACGGGCCGGTGGACGTGATCATCACCGGCTGGAACATGCCGGAGATGAGCGGCATCGATTTCATCCGCAGCGTTCGTTCGATGCCCGAGACTAAAGACACGCCGATGCTGCAGGCGACTTGATTGAACGACGCGTGGCCGGCCGATCTCGATCGCCGCGCGCCGGGATTGTTTCAGGTCGCCCGAGACATCGTCGCCGGAGGGCACGACAAATCCGTCACGTAAGCGAGGTCTCGTTCTTAAGTTTAGAGACCCGCCGAGTCTACAAAACCGGACTCGGCCTACGAACCATCGTTCGCTCGTCGGGCGGGTCTTGCTTTGGAGACCCGCCGCACCTGTACACTTGATCCCATGCAATTGCAGTCCGCCCGCCTCTGTCTGGATTGCGACGAAGTGCACGACGGGCAGCGATGCCCGCACTGCGCGTCAGAGACGTTTGCGTACATCACCCGCTGGGTGCCGGTCCCCGATAGACCCGATAGACCCGATCGACCGGATCGAGTCGATCGCTCCGATCGACCGCAGACACGTGCACGGACGCCAGAGCCATCGAGCCCGGAAACTCTGGGCGCCTATCGCGAGATGCTGCTGCCCGACCAGCAGGGAAGCGGAAAGTGGAAGACGATCCGGCGCGGCGCGGTCGGCCTGGCATTGTTCGGGATTGCTGGATGGCTGTGGCGGCAAAATCGGTCAGGCGACGAGCCCGACCAGACCACCGGCGACGAACCATCCCAGCAGCAACGGACATAGACCGCGGTGGTGGCCTTACCGTGATTTCTCACGCCAGCGTCACGGAAGCGCACCGATTCGCGCAGACCCGGGCGTCGATTACGTGGCGCGTCAACGCGGAGCGGATCGTGCTGCTCGGCTGGGCGCGCGCGATCCTGCTCCAGTTGGCGCATCCGCTCGTCGCCGCTGGGGTCTTCGATCACAGCGGTTTTCGAGGCACGCCGTACGCCGCCGCATCGCGTCTGTATCACACCGTTCATGCGATGCTGTCACTGACTTTTGGCGACGACGTGGCGCGCCAGAGGACGCTCGATACAATCCGCGGCATTCATCGCCGCGTCAATGGCGTGTTGCCAGAATCGACAGGGTGCTACCCGCCAGGGACGAGATACTCCGCGGAAGATCCGGATCTCGTCTTGTGGGTGCACGCGACCCTCATCGAGTCGGTCCTCCTGGTTTACGAGCAGCTCGTGGCACCGCTCACGACGGCCGAACGAGACGAGTATTGTGCCGAGGCGTATCCGATCGCGGTCGCGCTCGCCGCGCGCGAGGACGAGGTGCCAAGGACGTGGTCCGATCTGCTCGCCTATCTCGAGCGGATGTACTCGTCACAGGCGATCGCCGTGGGAGCGCAAGGACGAAAGTTGGCGAGCGCGGTGTTGTCACCGTCTGGCGGGTGGCTCGTGGCACCCGCTACCTGGATCAACCGGACGATCACCATTGGCCTGCTCCCGTCCCAGGTGCGCGAGCAGTACGGGATGACGTGGACCGCGCGCCACGAGCGCACGGTTACACGGCTCGTGTCGGCGCTGCGCCTGACGCGACGAGTGCTTCCTGACGCCATTGCACTATGGCCTGATGCCCGGAGGTAGAGGTATGTCACTGCACATCGGAATCGTCGCCTGCTCCGCCGAAGGCGCGGCCCTGTGCTACCGCACGATTTGCGTCGAGGGGGCGCATCTCCTCGGGAGGCACGATCACCCCGAGGTTTCGATGCATACGCATTCGCTCGCGAAGTACATGAAGTGCGTCGACCGTGGCGACTGGATGGGCGTGGCCGAGCTGATGCTCTCGTCGGCTCACAAACTCGCGCGCGTGGGGGCCGACTTCCTGGTCTGCCCCGACAACACCATTCATCAGGCATTCAGCCACGTCGCGCCGAGATCCCCGTTGCCCTGGCTGAACATCGCGGAGGTCGTCGCCGATCATGCCGTCGAGCGCGGCTTTCGCCGCCTCGGCCTGACAGGGACACAGTCGCTCGTCGAGAGCGAGGTCTATCCGGAAACGCTTGCCGCTCGCGACGTGGAGTGCGTGCGCGCGAACGCAACTGAGCGTGCGGGGATCAATCGCATCATCCTCGAGGAATTGGTGAACGGCGTCTTCACCACCGAGGCCGTGACCTACTTTCAGGGCGTGATCGAGCGCATGAAACGCGAGGGCTGCGATGCCGTCATCCTCGGCTGCACCGAGATTCCGCTCATCATGAATGATGCGAACTCCCCGCTGCCGACGCTCGATTCGACGCGTCTGCTTGCGCGCGCCGCGCTCCATCGCGCCGTGGCACCCGCGACGCTGGGAACGGGGTTCTAGGCTGCTGGTATCAGAGTCGGACCAGGAAGCGTCTCGAGGAACGAGAGCGACCGAGATTAGCTGGCGATCTTCGGATCCGGGTGGCGTTCAAGGTGTGGATACTGACTCAGGTTCTTCGCCGTCAGTTCGATTGGCGAGACTGTCGACGGCAACGATTTCGGAAAGGCCGTCGGGTCTGTTTCTGCGCATGGGTGCAGCGTGCCTCGCTGCCGCACTTTAAGCCGTAGCTCCTCGACCCACCAGTTCCAATTCGTCCCCTCGAGATCGCCCTCGGTGCTCACAGTGCAACGGAGCATATTTACGACGAAGATTTCGGCGTCGGTGGCAACCCACTTATGCGGCAAGGTGTTGTTCGGGCATTCAATTCGCCATCGTCGCCATTGACCAGATCTCGGCTCGAGGATGTGTGCGTGAAATGATGCCTGCATAACGCACATTGTTGTTCAAAAGAAGTTGGAACAGTGGCTCGCCAACCATGGCTCGCGCGGATGGTTGGCAGGAGCGAGCGGAGGTTGGTGCGGAAGCGGGGACTCGAACCCCGATGGCCTTGCGGCCACTAGCTCCTGAGGCTAGCGCGTCTGCCAATTCCGCCACTTCCGCAGGCTGAAATCTCGAAGGTCCGGGTGGGCCGGACACGACGACACGTGAAAGGCAGGAACATCGAAGTATAACATGCGCATGTTGATGCTCCTGCGCGCGGCCGCCATCGTCCTGCTCGCGGTGTGGGCGTGGCGCCGCCGCTCCCTCACACTCTGGATCCTGGTCGGTATGGCGGCCGGCGCGGAACTCGGTCACGACTATCCCGCTCTCGCGACGAACCTCCGCGTGCTCGCCCAGATCTTCCTGCGCCTCATCCGCACCATCGTCGCGCCGCTGCTCTTCGCAACACTGGTCGTCGGGATTGCCGGGCACTCGAATCTCCGGCAGGTGGGACGGATGGGCGTGAAAGCACTCGTCTACTTCGAGGTCGTCACAACGCTTGCACTGCTGATCGGATGGGGCGCCATCACCGTGAGTCGCGCAGGCGTTGGCGTCACGCTGCCCGCGGCGGTCGAGAGGACACAGATCCAGCAGCCCGGACAACGCAGCTGGCAGGACATCGTGCTCGACGTATTCCCCGAGAACATTGCCAAGTCGATCGCCGACGCAGAGATGCTGCAGGTCGTCGTCTTCAGCGTGATCTTTGGAGTCGCGCTCGCGCTCATCCCCGACGACAAACGCCGGCCGATGCTCGCATTTGCAGAGAGCCTCGCCGAAACGATGTTCCGTTTCACGCGGATCGTGATGCTGATGGCGCCGATCGGCGTCGGGGCGGCGATTGCCTACACTGTTGGACAGCTGGGCCTGGGCATCCTCGTCAATCTGTTTCAGCTGCTCGCCACGTTCTACGTGGCCGTGGCGATCTTCGTGATCATCGTGCTGGTGCCGGTGGCCTACCTCGCGAAGGTTCCGATTCGCCGCTTCGCCCAGGCCGTCGCCGAACCGATCTCGATCGCGTTTGCCACGACGAGCTCGGAAGCGGCACTGCCACGCGCGATGGAAGCGATGGAACGCCTCGGCGTGCCGCGGCCGATTGTGGCGTTCGTGATGCCGACCGGCTACAGCTTCAATCTCGATGGCAGCACGTTGTATCTCTCGCTGGCGGCAATCTTCGTGGCGCAAGCGTCAGGGATCGATCTGCCCGTGGGCCAGCAGTTTGTCTTGCTGCTCACGCTGATGCTGTCGAGTAAGGGTGTCGCTGGTGTTCCGCGTGGCGCACTCGTGATCCTGCTCGGAACGGTGTCGTCCTTCGGCCTGCCCGCCGAACCGGTCTTCGTCATCCTCGGCATCGACGCCGTTCTCGACATGCTTCGCACCTCGCTCAACGTGCTCGGCAACTGTCTCGCGACCGTCGTCATCGCGCGCTGGGAAGGAGAGTTTCCGCCGAAAGAAACGTCAACTCCCAACTCCCAACTCCCAACTCCCAAGGTCCACACGGCCTAGACACTCACACTCACTGAACTGCGGCAATTCTTGGATAGCTGCACTCTATAATTCACGTTGGATGGACTACGAACTCATCGCCGTGATCGGTCTTGTGGTCGCGGCCTTCGTCATCTCGACCAGGCTGCACAGCCGCTCGTGGCCGGGGCGTCCGGGCTGGCAATACCAGCGCGTCTTCTCAGTGGGATTTGGCGGACTGCTCTTTCTCGTCGCTGGACTCATCGGCTGGGACCTCACATACAGCCACGGCTGGTTCCAGGGCACCCGGTGGGTGGACAGCCCGGTCTGGTGGCAGGTCACACTTGGAACCGGCTTGTTGCTGCTAGCTGGCTACTGGGCGCGACGCGTGCCGCCGGTCGTCAGACGGCATCGCCACACTTGAGCCTTTCTGCAACACGACGAGTGTTACGCTGAGTGCATGACCGAGGGCCTGGCCTACAGCATCTTCACCGTGGCCTTCATGGGCGGACTCACGGGGTTTGCACTCGTGATGCTCGTCGTCGCTGCGCTGTTGATACGCCGGAATCGGACTACGCGTTAGAAGTCACCGTGCCTCGAGATCGATCTCGAGCGTCTGATCAGCGTCGATACGTACGTCACGAACGACGTCGCGATGACCCGGGGCGGACACGACCAATCGATAGCGTCCCCTGGGCACACGGTCCAACACGATCGTTCCGCTGTCATTTGCGACGCCGTCGCTGACCGGTCTTCCGCTATTGACCTCGACGACCTTGGCCTCGACCTTGGCCGCCGTCTTGGCATCAAAGGCGAGTATACGAATCGTTAAACGAACCGGTGCGGATGCCGGTGCCGGAGGACGCGGCGGCGCTTTCGCCTGATCCGGCGGCCCCGGAGACGGCGGCACTGGTGACGGTGGTTGTGGCGCTGGCGGTGTGGGCGTCGGGTTACTTGGCGAACCAACGGACGCTGGTGGCGTCTCACCGGGAGACGACTGGCCGCCGAGCCAAAATCGGCTACCAATGACGAAAAGCACGATGCCCGCGGCGATCGAACCGATGATGCGCCACGATGTGCCCGACCGACCCGACGATCTGGATGCGTGTGGCTGTGGTTGCGATTTCGCCACCGGTATGTTCATGGTCCCCGTGTCGGGGTCGCGCGAGGAACCGGGGGCCATCGGGACCGGCGAAATCGCTGCCGGACTCGGCTGGAGCGGCTCGATCATCGAGGTATCGACTGACGGGCCACGCGACGACGGGCGCCGTGGTTGGATCCGCTCGAAGTGAATTGCGCTGAGTGCCGCGGGAGGGAGGTCGCCTCGCGACGGTAGCGGGTCGTCCCAGTAGACCGGCCGGATAAACGAGGCGCGCTGGAGGCTCAACGCGTACTGCCACTCGTGTCGTACGTGCGGCGAGGCGAGCGCGTTCCACGACCAGAACAGCTGAAATACGTCGGCGCGCCTAATCAAATCCTCGAGCGCCGTCTGCCAGCGTTCACCTGCTCGCAAATCGATCACATCGCGCAGATAGCGATCGCCCATCGCGCGCGCGTAGTCGGAGAACTCTGCGACGACCGCCTCGTCAAGGTGCGAATACGACGCGAAGATGTTCCGGTAGCGGCGGGCGATGTCACGGACCGTCTCGCGTGAATTCGAGTCCGTTCCAATCTTGAAGATCAAGCCGACTTCGGCGATGACGAGCGAGCCGAGATACACCGAGAGACGGCCGCGGATGGTTTCCTTCGACGAGACCGCGTCCGCTCTGATCCGGAACTCCTCGCGGTGAACACTTTCCTTCCACGTGAACCGGCGTGAGGGGGGGTTGAATGTGATCCCCTCTGCATGTGGGACCAGTGTCAGTTCCCCATCGCGAGGAACCGACTCCAGGCTGTCAACCGTCTGCCGGCCGTGTGCCTCGAGAGTGCCGAGGATCACCTCTGCCTGCCGCTCGACTTCCTCGAGCGGGTGCGGCTCATCAGGGCCGGCATCGGCGCGCGGCTCGCTCAAATGCGCGAAGACCAGCATCGTGTCCCACACTGCCGGCGCCAGCACTTTGGGCCTGAAGACAGTAAATTGAACGTTCTCGTCGAGCAGCGGGTTGACCTCCTCCGATCGAGACATCGTTTGCGCGCTCGGCGCCGGCAGGACAACCGTCGCGTGCGCATCGTCGGGTTCGTCGGGATAATGGTCAAGTCGAGCGCGCGACAGCTCCTGCCTCATCTCGTGTGCGTCCTGATACCGGTCGCCGG
>Ga0075424_100007888_pt1 | contig 10356 bp, 6 predicted proteins | sample SoiMethybrSBSTD3_FD_75301 | JGI IMG/M metagenome (GOLD analysis project Ga0075424, IMG submission 75301) | Bulk soil microbial communities from a Populus tree surrounding site in Tennessee, USA - Soil MetaG P. TD hybrid SBSTD3 | ecosystem: Environmental > Terrestrial > Soil > Tree plantation...
ATAATCACAGTGTGCGTTTAGCCCGCGGGAGATATAGATATCGATCTCCGCTCTTCTCGCGTTGCGCCTGACCAGTTGAGCTGCCTGCTCAATTTTGACGCGCTGAGCACGCCTCTCAAGCATTTGCCACTCCGGGCTCAGCTTGAACGCTGCTATTACGACAAAAATCCCGGGCGCGCCATCCAGTTCGCCGTGTTTCAGCACCTGGCCCTCCTAGTTTGCCTGCCGCCACGCCTGCGTCAGACCTTCTTAAGAAACTTACCGGCTAAGTAGTCGCGCATTGTGTCGCTCTCGTTTCCAGGTGTGAAGCCGGTGAGTGTCGGTTCCCATGGTCCGTGGCCGCTGGTTCCACCATCCTCTGCCTTGGTAAGCTTTACCAAAGATTCCTTGTAGGGAGTGTTCACGCCGTAGGCGTCATTGCCTTGGCCCTGAGAAATCCCCTGCCCAACTGCGTTTTTCCGCACCAAATCGTCAGCCATCATCGTCGGCTGGCAGTACGGGCGCACGCAACTCTGCAACGAGCCGCTGCGAAAGTTGGAGGTATAGCCGGAGTCGGTAATGGGTCGCCCGTCCTTGCGTGTGCGGGCAGCCGCCACAGTCCGCGGCGTTGCCGCCCAGGGAGCATGCCGGGAAATCACCATACCGGGCCGGGTGCGGGGATCGTAGCGAGCGCGCAGTTTCAGACGAGCTGCCTGATACAGGGGGTCGTCGGGTTTCCAGCCTATATAAGGACGGTCTTCACTGTTGGCGTCAACGTAAATGTAGTCGCCATCCTGTATACCCAATCTTTTTGCGTCATCCGGATTAACGCGCAGTTCAGGCTCTCCAGCCCCTGGCGATCGTTTGTCACTCCGGTATGCATCGCCAAAGCTCGAGCCCCACATGAGGTTCCAGTCGGCCATCATCCAGGAGGAATGAGTGGAGTGCCGCGTCTTCGTGGTGACAAAAACGAACTCATAGCCTCGATCCAGGAGCGGGTTCTTTGTGCTCTTCGCCTGCTCCCATGGCATCACGATGTTGCGCTTGGATCGATCGTCGGCGCTCGTGGCGGTCAGAGCAATGTCCCTGCGCTCAGGCCGCAGCGCCTCCGCCTGCCCACTCACTATCACATTTGGCAGATAGTGCGTAGCTTCAATCGGCTCGCGATGCACGATTACGTTTTCACCTTCGCGAATAAACGTGTCCTCTTCGCGATAAAACTCCAATCGTCCGGTCTTATTGTAGAAAGGCACGCTTTCCTGTATCTGTTCAAAACCAGTGATGCGGGGATAGGTGCGGAAATTCATCAGCACGGAACGGCCGGACTTGAGAATTTCTTCACAGTTATATCCTTTCAACGTAGTGGAAGCATCCATCAGGCGCTGAATATAAAACTCTGATTTACCTTCGAAAATGTACTTGTAGTACGCTTCGAACCGCGGATCCGCCAGCATCTCACTGAGCTTGCGCGCCACACCTCCAACCGTCTCTGAATCCATACGCGTATCAAAGATCGGTTTCAGCCCGCCCTTCCATATGCTGCAAAAGGGGTTTGAGGCTGAGCCGGTAATGTCGGGCATAGTAGTTTCCATCCAGCTTGGGACGGGGAGAGCAATGTCGGCGAGCTCGCAGCTCAAGGTGTATTCCCAGTCGTTGTTGATGATCAGCTCCACCTTTGGCAATTCACTGTTGAGCAGCTTATAGAGCCAGGGAGCGTTGTTGAGCATGTTGGTGTTGGCAGTCCACATCATCTTGGTCGGCGTGGGCATGTGGGTCTTGCCCGTTGCCCAGGTAGGGCCGCCGTTGATCCAGAAGATCGGGTGCTCTTCCGTAAAGTATTTCTTGATTTTGGGAGCGGGTTCGTTGGCGTGGAACGGGTCTTCTGCCACGTAAGCAGCCAGCCCATCCATGGAATTCACTTTGTAATTCCCGGCCCAGGTGCCGGGCCCGGCGCCGAACTTGCCCATGTTACCGGTGAGCGTGCACAGCAGGATGGCAGCGCGGCCCTTCAAGTCGGCATGATAATAGTGGTTCACACCCTCGCCGGAGTGAATGGCAAACGGTTTGATGGTGCCGATGTCATGGGCAAGCCGCTCGATCAAGCGGCGCGGTGTCGTGGTGATTTCGCTGACGCGCTCCAGCGTGTAATACGCCAGCACTTCCCTCTGGATGCTGAAACCTGTGCGGCACTTCACGCTTTTTCCATCCACCGTCTGCAGCGTGAACTCACCATCGAGCACCGGATCGATCCCTTTTTCCACCATCTTCTCGCCGACTTCCTCGCGCGTCAGCACGGCGGGTTGATTGGTCTTGCTGTCCCAGACGACGTAATCGCCCCATTGCGCGCGTAGTTTAGGGTCAATCTGCTGCACTTCCTTGCTGAAGCCGGTGTTCTCGGCGTTCTTGTATCCAGGAATGATGTCTGCGGCACGGAGCTTTTTGAGCGTATCCATGCGCACAAGGAGCGGGAAATCAGAGTGCTTTTTCAGAAACGGTACATCGTGATATTTCTTTTGAATCAAGAGATTGGCGATTCCAAGAAGTAAGGCCGTATCCGATCCCGGCCGCACTGGCACCCAATAGTCAGCTTTGGACGAAGTTGGATTGTAGTCCGGGCCTATCACGGCGATCGTAGCTTTACGCTCAATGCCTTCGACCATCCAGTGCACATCGGCCATCTTGTGTTCGACCAGGTTTTTCCCAATCATCACAACCAGCTTGCTGTTCCTCATGTCGGCCATGTCCACATCGAACGCATTCACACCCGTGACCTGCGGGAAGCCCGGATCCATATCTCCCAGATACTCATAGGTCGTCCAGTGTCTGGCACCGCGTGCGTCCGCGGGTTCGACGTTGCGAACGTGACTATCGACCAGCGCAAGCATGTTGGCAAAGCGGACCAGAGAACCCTGCTTAGCCACTGGCCCACATGCCGCAATTGCCGAGCGCATCTTGATCACCTGCGTTCCCACGCCGGCCAGCTTCTCGATCATCGCCTTGGGATAACCTTGCTGCTCCAGCAATTTGGCGCCGCTCTCACCGCCATAAGTCTGCACGATATTCAGGAGCGCCTTGGCAATCCAGGTGAACGCCTCGTCCCAGGTGACGCGTACGCGCTCGTCCTCGCCGCGCATCTTGAAGTATTTATCGATGTAGCCGTCCTCGCGCGGAAAGCCTGCTTTGGCCCAATCGAGCCAGCCTTTCCGGATCGTCGGGAATTTGTGCCGGTGTGGACCGTAGATGCGCTGGACGATGTTGTAACCCTTCAGGCATCCGCGAGGTCCCCAGGCTGAAGAGACTTTGTTACCGTAGAGATCAGCCGTGCCACCCATGTCATAGGCCTGCTCCACCCGGAGCGCCACTCCGTCGCGAACAAAGGCGGTCAGACGGCAGTTGTGGGTGTCGTTCGGCACGCACAGAAAATTGAAGGTCGAATCATAGCTGTATTGGTCACGATAGACTTTTTCCCAGCCGCGGGCAGGAGCAAAGTCAAGCAAACTCTCCACGCCTTCCATCGCGGAGAGCAACGTAGGCTTTCCACCCAACACCAGAGCGGTAAAGAACGAACCTCCCAGCTTTAAGGCTTGGCGACGAGTCGTTGTGGCCATGAGCTATTCCTTTCCATGAAACGATTCGGAGTGCCGGGATTCGGCGGTTATGGGATTCACTTGAACCAATTCGCTCTGCTTTGTCGCATTCTCATTGCAACCACAAGCCGCTACGGTCCCACGTTGCGGCGCGTCATCGTTTGTCTGCGCCGAGGCATCGGGATCCGCCAGCTCTGTTTTCAAACGGCGCCCTTCGGCGTATAGAAAGGTCTCCAGCAGGAGACCGATACCGTTGTAAAAATCCAAGCGGGTCTCTTCTCTGAGGCGCCGGGCGAAGCTGACTCCCCAGCGAGCCAGGTGAGAAGCAAAAAACATCTTCTCTGCCTGGCGATACACTCTGGTGCGCTCACGCTTATTAAGTTCGCGCGCGCGCGCCTCCCGGGCCGTCAGCAAATTCATGAAATCGAGTTCTACAGCGATATGGTCGGGCCGCTCTGCTACTCCCTCTCCCAACTGCACGCCGAAAACGGAATACATGCTGCTCACACCGGAGATCACCTGAGACCAGTGGAACGAATTGCGACCCAAATAGTCAGCCTCATATTGAGGACAATGAACATTTAGAGCAAACAGACGTGTGTACTCCATGCCAAGGACGTCTTCTGCGCTTCCCGCTTCAGTGGCCCACGAGAGCTGCTTAAGGAAGACCCTATCCATGCCACGCGTGTGAGAAGCCGGCAGCTGGGCAACAGCGTGCTCCGCTAGACGGGACATCTCTCCGTGGTTCACTGCATCGCACAAGCTGCGCGTCGGAGCCGAAAGCGACTGGGCCAGCGCCGAATACAACATGGCACGGCAACGGGCGACCTCAACTCGGGCGCTGGCCGCCGAGATCATTGGAGCTTTGCTTGCAGGAGTCGTCATTTGTCTCGTGCCTCTGCTCTTTAGTCTTAGGTAATGTTCAGATGGCGCTTTGGCCGGACATATCTCGGCTCTTCTACCGGAACACGGACCAGTTCCTTCCCTTCTTCGTCATAGCCGATCGCCTCCGTTTCCGTCACCTTGTACTTCGCAATCACAATCTGAGTTGTGCCGAAGAGCTGAAGTACGGAGAGCAGCTTGGGCGTAGGATTCGAGTAGCGTTCAATCGCGTGATTCACACCCGGCCCAAACATCTGTTCCAGGTATTTGCGGGGCACCCAGCGCGGCGGGATGTAATAAACGTTCGGCTCGGTGCCAAATTGCGGATAGAGCGGAAGAGCGACTTTTTCCTCATGCACCAGGTAGTGCACCGGGTTCTCAGGATCATCCACCCAGCCTTGCAAGCGAATTTTGCCCACGCATGACGAATTGCACCGGGTAATCATGGGCCTGCCCTGGGAGATCGGGTCTTTCCCCTCGAGCCGCGGATAACAGCCAATGCACTTTTCTGAGGTGCTTGTCATCTGGTTGTACATGGATTTTTTGTACGGGCATGCTTCCACGCACTTACGGTGGCCACGGCAGTTCTCCTGGTCAATGAGCACGATGCCGTCTTCTTCCCGCTTGTAAATCGCATGCCGGGGACATGCAGCAAGGCATGCTGCATAGGTGCAGTGATTGCAGATGCGCGCCAGGTAGAAGAAGAACGTCTCGTGCTCCGGCAGCTCCGATCCACGCTGCGTCATACCATTCTCGATGTGCGGATGTTGGTTGGGCGAGTCCTCATAGATGTTGGGATACCGCCATTCCTGGTCCGAGGGCAGATACCCGACTACCTTCTGAGGCTCGTCCCCGATTCGCGTCTGCGCCGCCTCAAACAGGGTTTCACCCTTGTACGTGCCATAAGGAGCATCGGCGGGAACCGTTCCCTTCTCGTCTTCCTTCCACCCCGGTTGCGGACCCAACAACTGCAGGGTCTTTACATCCCAGCCGTGGGGGTAGCTGCCGAACGGCTTAGTCTCCACATTGTTCCACCACATCGCTTCCTGCCCAGGCGAATGCGTCCACGTGGTTTTGCAGGACATGGTGCAGGTCTGGCATCCGATGCAGCGATTGATGTTGAAGATTGCTGCGAATTGCCGTTTTGGACGTTTCTGCTCGACCGGAAACTCCATTTCACGGCCAAGCTGCCAATTGTGGACCTTGGGCATGATGCTCTCCTCTTCTTGCTTCGAGTCCTCTATCTTTCTAGTCGAACTCAGTTTGCTGGTTTTATGGACGTGATCGGAACGAAGTCCGCTCGTACGGAGTTCGCACGGATCGTGTCCGCTTCTGCCATCCTGCCAGGCCCGTCTGGCTTGGGGGTGGGATTGTCAGAGCCCATCACACTCACGATAAGCCGCTTTACGTACTCTGCTCCCTTCGCGCGGTAGACCGTATGAGGTCCACGATAAAAGGGATCACTGAAGATGATGAGAATCTCTTCCTGCGACCAATCCATACGCGCCAACTCTTCCACAAAAGTGAGCCCCATTTCTTCCAGGTCGTCCTCGCCAATGCCAATGACACTTCCCACCAACTCCATGGGATCGTCATCTTCAAACTGTTTTTCCGCCATGAATTCCCCCCGATGTAGCCCTCTAACGTCCGATCACCAGCGTGTTCCAATTGGAGACTGCCTTCTCGCCGTTGCGTTGCGATTCGCTCCCGTTCCAAATGGCAAAACTCATACTGGTTCTTGCGGCAATTCCGCTGTCACCGGCGAGTGCCCGGTAAAGCACAACGTGCCACTTGCCGTCCCGCCAGATGCCCTTGCCCGTGACATGCTGATTGGCTGCCGGTTTGGGTGTGATGGTGCCAAAACCCCGCGCAGTAGCTTCTTCAACCGACGAGGCGCGACGCACCAGGGCATTCTGGTTTCCGGCCTCCAAAGCCGCGACGGCCGGGCGCGGATAGCTGTTATCCACCATGAAGGGATGGGCCTCTTTCATTCCCGTGCTCGTGCCTCCATCCACCTGCTCCTGCCAGTCGGCCTTCCACTGCCAGATAGTGACCTCGGAATGGCGATCGCCCATCGCGATAGGTGCGCTGCCCGGCCCGGCAAAAAACTGCAGGGCGACGGAATCGCGGAAATCCTGCGGACGCACTGTGCTCACGTCGCGAGTACTGTCGTCCCATTCCACCAGGAACACGATTGTTTTACCGTCTGTAAGCGATCGCACACTGAGCTCTGGCAGCTGGGCCGGCCCGCGGTTCCAAAGAGATATAAGAGGTACACGCATTTGCGGCGCGCTCTTCCACGCGGGCGAAAATGGATTGTTCAGCGGGAGTTGTGCTTTGGAACGAGCCGACAGGATGACGTGGGGCTCTGAGGACGTGGCCGCACAATTAGCTTTGCACAACGATTGAACGTAATAAGCGAGCTGCCAGCGTTCCCGCTCCCCAAGTTGCCCATAGGAAGTCATCGGCGTGCCTTCCATTCCGGTCGAGATGCGCAGAAAAATGTCCTTTGCCGACGCGCCTCCCTTGAACGGGCCGGTGGTGAAATTGCGCGGCAGCACAGGGAAACCCTCGTCATCCTGGAGCGTTTTCACGGCGTTGCCGTCGCCTTTGCCTTCATTGCCGTGGCAACTCGCGCATTGCAGCTCCTCATAAAGCTTGTGGCCCTGCTGCACCATGTCAGCATCGAGTGGCGGCTGGCCACTAGTGTCGATCGAAGGCTTGCGCCGCCCCTCAGGAACACTGAGCCGCGATGACAGGGTCTTGATGAACTCGATCAGCGAGCGGCGTTCTGCATTGGTAAGGAATGCAAAGCCTGGCATGGCTGAACCCGGTACTCCCCAAGTGATCGTGCGGAAAAGGTCATCGTCACTGGGCGGAGAGCCCTTGGGAGTCGACCGCAGCCGGAACTCTCCATGGGTAAAATCACGGGGTCGAGGAAAGAGTATGTCGCTGGCCTCTCCATCGCCTTTTCCCTGCGCTCCATGACAATAGGCACACTGCACGGCATAGAGCTTCTTGCCTGCTGCAACTGTATCGTCGGGTGCGCCAGGGTGAGTCTGAGCGCCCAGACCCGCAAAGGGGATCAAGACGGCGATGATATAGAACGGCTTCACGCGGGGGAATCTCGTCACGCAAGCGAAAACCTGTTTGAATGTGTACATACTCTGCATACAAGAGACGCCTACTCTAGCCCAAGTCCTTCTATCCGGTAGTTCAAATCTGAAAAAAAATTGCTACTCTTTCCCAAAATGAAACGACGTGGTTGATGCAGGACCAAAACCAAGAGCCCAACTGTGATGTTCAAAGCAGCTTCGCGGCCAAAACCCCATGCCTGGCCGGTTTACAAATACCGAGAGAAAAGGCAGATAGGACAAAACTGATTTGTCTCCAACTGCCTCTCCTCCCGCACCGAGAGCTTGCGCCTTCGCCGATGTCAATCGGGCATTTGGCATCCCAGCCGGCATTCTCATACAAGCCGACACAAGCAAGGGCAACCCGGATCAAAGCTCCTCTTACAGCGAGCGCAGAAACGCAACAAGGTCCTGCTTTTCGGCTTCGGTGAAACCAATGTCGAAGCGACCGTCGTAGAAGTTCACGACGTCAAGGAGGGTCTTTGACGACCCGTTGTGAAAGTACGGTGCGCGTGCAGCCAGGGAGCGTAGACTTGGCGCCTTCATACGTCCCATCTGCTTCCACAGACCGGTAATGAGCGCTCTGCCGGGATCCGTAGTCTGGAAGATTTCCCCCGTCTTCTTATTCATGAAGGTATAGAGAGGCTCGTCTGGTTGCCGGCGGGCTGCGGTAGTTAATCCGAGATCTACCGGCCCGGAAACTGAGTGGTTGCCATTGGAGGGGGTGTCATGACAGGTGGAGCAAAATCCGTTGAATACCGGAACTCCAAGCTCATCGTTGATCCCGCTAACTCCGATCAATCGGATCGGATGACTGTTAAAGAGCTCTTGTCCCCGAGCTACCGCCGCACGAGCCGCGGCACGGCTGGTTTCGCTCTGGTCATGGTCGGCAAAGCGAGTCCAGGCATCAAAGGTGGAGAACACGTGCGTATTGAAGGGTGCGCCCGTCGGGTTTCCGCCGAAGGGATCATTGATTCCGATGAAGAACGGAGCGTCTACCAGCGGCACAGGCCCGCCGTTTGCGCCCGCGGCATCAAGGCGGCCCGCACGGTCATCCCGGATCTGGGCGGAGAACAAGCCGAGTTCGAAATCAACGATCTGCTGCCTCTCCAGATCTGTAGTTGGCCGTGCCGCCTGGGCGTGGCCCTTTGTGGCCGATTCGGCCTGAAAACCCAGAATTTCGGGAATTGTCTTTCCCGGGTGGGCAAAGTTTTCGCGGCCATCGATCATGATGGTCGCCTGAAAACGAAGGTTAGCAATGGGTGGCGGACGCCGGAACAGAGATAACTCATTGGCTGTTGCAAAGCCATAAGGATCGTCGGCATTCACAAGCACAAACTCAGCATTGGGTGGTACCGGCAGACCGATCCTGATGACACCGCGGTTGAGCAGCATACTTGACGCGGCTCGCCGCTTATCAACGGTCGAGATATCGACATTCGGGGAGTTCGTTCCATCGAACGTTGCGAAAAGCGGATCAAGTCCTCCTGTCTGATCGAACTTGTCACGGATAATCTGGAGAGAAATTCCCCATCCGCTCTCTTCCTTATGGCAGCTGTTACAAGTGCGGCCGTTCGTTCCAAGTGACTGGAAGAACGGATTTTGCAGGTCGAGACTTCCTGCCGTTGTGAAAGTCTGCAGCACGCCCGAGTCGTCTCTGAACTCGTGGAACTCAATCTTGCTCTTGCTGTCCTGTGCTTGTTGTGCGACGAGCGCTAGCGCGCCCACAAGGAGGCATACCATCAGCAAAACAACGATTCTCTTTCTCACGATACTTTCCTCGTCCTTCTGCCCCGAGCAAGCCGTCAACATTCGCGACCCGGCGGGACGATCATGGTCCTCTTTTGGGGTCCCCGTACTGTATCCGCGCATTGAATACAATTGAAGTATACATTCACCGATTTTCGTTACAAGATTTTTCGCGACGGGCACAAAAAAATGCGCGATGCCTGTGGCCAGACCGGCGCCGTCAGGTGGATTGAGCAAGGGGACAGTGTGCTGAGTTCACAACATTGGCACGATTCTGCAGAATGTATGCAAGGACTTTCACCGTTCCCAGATGAGGTTCGGAGAATTTCGATCGACAAAAGGACCGTCGTCACGCATGCAGCTGTCGCTCAGAACGAATGACGAGTTCTCGCTGTAGTTCCCCACGCCGACTATGAACGGTGATCTTGGTCCATCGCTTTCCCTCTCACGCGTTATCGGATTCGAGAGAGCAATGAAATGAATGGAGGTGTACACGGTTTTGTCGGCGGCAATTCGAATATCCCAAATTCACCTGCTCCAGTGGTTGGAAGCGGCGACAATGCTAGTAACTGGCCAAGACCCGGTCTGCAAGGCAGTTGGTGGACTGCTGGCGATAAGAATTTTCTAATGCTGAGACTCGCCGTAAACCTCTGAAAACGTATGGTGTTACGCCCCAGCACTTGGCACTTCGCCCCTAGAGCGTGTTACCGATGAATCGATTACATTTCGGTCTATTCACTGTAGCCTTAAACCCCATATAATTTATGGCGTAAGTGCGATTTAACAAAATGCCTCGCAGCAAGAAAACGCAAACATCTCTTTCTGCCGCCCCGATTGTTTCTGCCACCCCGACTCCCGAGTTGCGTGAATCCGATCGAGTGTATGAAAACCTTCGGGAAATGGCGATCACATTCAAGTTCAAGCCAGGAGAGCGACTCACTGAGCTGGATATTGCCGATCGCTTCTCGGTTTCTCGAACTCCGGTTCGCGAAGCGCTCAACCGGTTGGTAAACGAGGGCTTCCTC
>Ga0075424_100007889_pt1 | contig 10356 bp, 10 predicted proteins | sample SoiMethybrSBSTD3_FD_75301 | JGI IMG/M metagenome (GOLD analysis project Ga0075424, IMG submission 75301) | Bulk soil microbial communities from a Populus tree surrounding site in Tennessee, USA - Soil MetaG P. TD hybrid SBSTD3 | ecosystem: Environmental > Terrestrial > Soil > Tree plantation...
CCGATGTGGTCGCCCTCGCTCTGGCGATGGTAGTGCCAGATCTGATGGCCGTAGCGAGCATCGACGGCCCAGACGTTGTCGGGCGTGGTGAAATAGAGAACTCCGTTCACAACAAGCGGAGTGGACTTAATGACGCTGCCGCGCACGCGGAAGGCCCAGGCGAGCGTAAGCGAGCTGACGTTGGAGGCGTTGATCTGGTCGAGCGTGCTATGGCGGCGGCCGGAGTAGTCGCCATTGTAGGTCGGCCAGGTGTCGGTAGGTTCCTTGAGTAGGGCGGCGGGGTCGAGTCCTTGCGCAGCGGCCCGAGACGGAAGAAAGCTCAAGGCGATCAAGAGCGCAGGGAGCGCGAGCTTCAAGAATTTTTCGAGCGAAAACTTCATGAGTGAGGCTCCATTTTTCGCGAGCAGCTACTTTAAGGTGTACAAGTAAGTGAAAAGATCGTGCATTTGGGTTTGTGAAATTTTGGGAAGCAATTCGCGATGAGCCTGGAGCGGGTCTTTGAGCTCCACTTTGACCTTGTTGCGCGGAAAAGAGCGATACCAGCCGTCCTTGCCTCCGACTCGGATGCCGATAGTGAAATCGTCAATGTGGGAAACAGTTCCGGAAAGTTGGTCGCCGTTTGGCAATGAGACCGTTGCGAGAACGGGCCTTTCACCGGGATAAAGCATGTGAGCCTGGAGCTCAATGGAATTGTATTTGTGGGCGATGCCAGCGAGGTCTCCGGTTGGCGAATGGCATTTGCTGCAGCCGCCGGCCCCTTCGAAATAGAGCTTCCCTTTTTCAGCGTTTCCGGTGAGCAGTTTTTCGAACGGATAGTCAGAAGGCACGCCGGAAGATTGAACGGCTTCTTTGGCGCGGGCGTGGAGAAAGTCCGCGATGTCGCTGATCTGCTCCGCGGTCAGCGGTAACCCCGGCATACCTTTGTCCGGGCGGCCGTTGCGGACGACTTCGCCGATGAGGTCGCCGTTAGCGTCATGGGCAACGAGAGTAGATCGAACAAGGTCAGGGCCGCGCGCGCCGGTAGCATCGGCGCCGTGGCAAAAACCGCAGGACTGCTGGAACTGAACGCGCCCGCGATCTATAGCCGCGCGCTGTTCAGGCGCGGGTTGCTTCGCGGGCGGAGGCAGCGCCTCTTGCGAAGCCAGATTGAGCGATACAAAAAACGAGGCAGCAGTGAAAGCGAGCAGGAGCGAAATGTTTTTTCGCATAAGTTGCGATTAAGAGTGTATCGCAGGACGGATGATACGCAACCTGGCGACATCGGAGTGTGTGATGGGGAAATACGAGCACGGCTCGGCGAAGAGTTCAGTAGGCGAAGCTGTGACGCCGATGGGTGGGCTAGTCGCCGTGGAAAAGCAAGGCAAAGAACTTGCCGCGGAAGAACATCTCGCGCTGCGCCGCAGGCAATCACAGCCGATGTTGGCTGAGTTGCGCGAGGAGCTGCCGAGCTGGACGGCAGCCTGTGGAGTTTCAAGGAAGGCTTTGCGAAGATGGTGCGTGGAGCCTGAAGCTACACTCGCGAGAGGCGATTTTAATAAGCATTCTTGCTGATCAAGCCCGAGAATATCGTCATGATGATAATGCGTAGGTCAAACGCGAGGCTCCAGTTTTGGAGGTAATAAAGGTCGTACTCGATGCGCTTATCGATCGAAGTGTCGCCACGCCAACCATTTACCTGAGCCCAGCCCGTGATTCCAACTCTCAGGCGATGGCGATGGTTGTATCGGCCGACTTCCTCCTGGAACCGTCGCACGAAATACGGCCGCTCAGGACGAGGGCCCACCACGCTCATGTCTCCCTTCAAAACATTGACGAACTGTGGCAGTTCGTCGAGGCTGGTTTTGCGAAGAAAGGTCCCGAAGCGCGTCCGTCGACGGTCGGTTTCGGAGGTCCAGCGGGTATCGCTCTCAGAGCGCGGACTGATTCGCATGGTACGAAACTTGTACATTTGAAATGTCAGACCGTTCAAGCCTACCCGTTGCTGGACAAAGAAAATCGGGCCCGGCGAGGTCAACCGGATCACGAAGGCAATTAGGGCCAAAAGCGGCGAGGTGACAAGCAAAACCAGCAGCGAAAAACAAATGTCGAAGACCCGCTTGATGAGCGCATAGTCAAGCAGATCCGCGGGAGTGGTCGTAAGGTCCAGCATTTGCATCCGCCCTACCTGAAACAACCGTTCCCGCACAACGATGCCTTCGCCCAAATCCACGATTGCCCGAGCAGGAACGCTCAATTTTTCTAATTCCTTGATGATTTGTGGAATGGTGGAAAATTGCGCCGGGTGAATGGCCATGACCGCTTCATCGATGCCATCTCCCGCATGCAGGCCACCGAGGTGTTCCAGGTTATAGATTCGAGCATCCAAATCGCCAACGTCTTGGCCGGGAAGGCGCACGTAGGCAACTACCTGACAAGGAGCAAACGATAGCCGTTGCAGCCGAAGCGCCGCTTCTCGGGCGAATCGGTCAGCACCAACGACCAGGATGCGAACCGGCCGACCAAGTTTCAGTTTCTTGCGACAAAGGAACCGAAAGATGGCATGCAAAACCACAGTAAGAGCCAGCAGAGCTACAAGGAGGCAAATAAATAACCCGCGAGGAAACGCGCCGTTGCGTCCAAAATACAGAACGCCTAACAAGACGACGGCTGTGGCGGCGGTGGCGGAGGCAGCAGCCTTGGCGCCGGTACGCTCACGAAACAGTTCATCAACATTGGTCACTCTGTAGTGTTCCGCCATAAACGCCCACAGGCAGGAACCGAACAACACCAGAGCAAAGTGCCCTCGCGCTGAATATGCGACGGGCCGACCGAGAAGCTCCGAGCTGGCCGCCCAAATCCGCCAGCCCAGCTCAAATGCGGGAAAAGGCAGTAGATAGGCCGTTAGTTTCAACAAAATTCTGTACAGCTTTAACCGCAGCAACATACGCGTAGATCGTTCCTAGAAGGGCGGAGCAACTCGATTTACTTGATTTTTTCTAATTAATGAATATATGGGCTTGAGGACCGAAGGACTAAATCAGACTTGTTGCTACCGCTAATCAAAAAGGCCGTAAAGACTAAGCTTCTTCTTGAGGGCCCGCGGGAGAAGCTTTTCATGCCGGCCTAACTGGATTGCGCAGTATTTCCCAATGTCGTGGACTAAAGAGGACCCAGCGCCGGCTGGTGCTCCTTTCTCGAACAAGGCAGACAGTTTGCCGCGGAATGCATTGAACCCGTCCCGCCAGAGAAACGCCCGTGAACTGTCGTTCCAGATTCCGAGCCGCTGGTAAACCACGCCAATATCAAAATAGCGCCTGAATAAAGCATCGAATTGAAAATCATGTGAGTGCAAAGCAACGGCGTCGGGTTCGTACACGATACGCCAGCCAGCGTGCAAAATGCGCTTGGCGATTCCAACGTCTTCAAACACCTTTAGGTCCTCGGGAAACCGTGTGACCTCCCAGACGTTCTTCCGAATCGCCGAATTCGCATTCGAGAAATGATAGTACTTATAACCAAGACCCACGCCGTCCATGGGCATTTTGACAACTCTGGCGTCACCGTACAGCGCGCTGAAAACCGAGCGCCGCTCCCATCCTGAATCAGGCTTCGGCAACTGCCGGCCATAAACCGCTCCGACTTGGGAATCTTCAAAATTTTTCAGCAAGGCCATGAGCCAGGTCTCCGATGCCGGAACCGCATCTTGGGAAAGAAAAACGAGAAACTCGCCCTTGGCGATGGAAGCAACCGCGTTTCGTGTACGCGCATGATGAAACGCTTCAGGAGGAATTTGTTCGATCTGCGCCGGGTAGCGCCGGACGATTTCCAAAGTGGCGTCGGTTGAGCCGGAATCAACCACCAGAACTTCGAAAAGTCCCACCTGCTTTTGAGAATAAATGGCCTCTAAGCAAGCTTCAATGTCCCGCGCGCCGTTCTTCGTGGGGATTAAGATAGAAGTCTTAATCATTTTAACCATCGTAGATCCAAGAGCGAATTGTTGTAGCCAACAAAAGGCTTGCTTTCACCACGAATCGCGGCAATTGAGCCTTACGCCCAATCGGAACAGCAGCACGAATCTTCTGGCAGACTCTTGAGGTTTGCCGCAGCCGGCACTTCCCGTATCTCGGCATTGCTTGTAAACTGTTAACGGCTCAACGAATGGCCATTTGAATAACCATTTTGGTTTTTTCCGCTGTTTGTTCCCACGTAAATTCTCTCGCCCGCAGCAGCCCCTTTCGTCGCAACTCTGCTCGCAAGCCCGAGTCTTCGACGACTTGACGTAACGCATCAGCAAGTGCTTCCAAGTCCCGCGGGTTCACGAGAATTCCGGCATCCCCGACCACTTCGGGAAGGGAGCAAATATTCGACGTTATGACCGGTATGCCACAAGCCATCGCTTCGAGCGGCGGCAGCCCAAATCCTTCGTAGAGAGATGGAAAGACCAATGCGAGCGCGCCACGATAGATGCAAGCGAGTTCTTCATTTTTTGACGAGTCTACAAACGCTACCCTTTCCTGCAGATGCAGATTGTCAACAATTGGCTGCAGAAAAGGTGACGGTTTTCCGGTCATGACCAAGCGAACGTCGTTTGCGATTCGCGAAATAGCGAACGCTTTTAACAAGCGAGCCAGATTCTTGTGGGGTTTATGGCTCCCTACGTAAAGCAAGTATGGATAACCTGGGTCGTACTTGCGGCCGAGCGGCGTAAAGGGAACCCCCACTCCGCAACCGACGTTTACGATTTTGTCCTCGCTCAATTTCGCCCAGGCCGCGATCTCTCTCTTGGAATACTGCGAAACGGTCAGAACGAAAGCCGCGCGGTGGCAGGCGGGTCGAATGATATATCGGTAGTAGGCGCGCTTTGCAGCATTCGAATTCTCTGGAACACAAAGATGGTTCAAATCATGCAGCGTAAAGACAAACGGTTTGGGCCAGCCCAGAGGCGAATTGTAGCCTGGACTGAAGAACAATTGAGGATTTTTGTGCCAAAGGGTTGCTCCCAAAAACGCGGGATCTAATGGATGCCAGGGTTGACGGCGCTCTCGAAGCGCAGTCAAGCCTGGGATCAATTTAAGCAGCTCGCCAGCAAATCGGCCAATCCCATGGTTACCTATCCAGCGCGCATCGTAGAGAGTGTCGAACATCAGAGTCGGTGCCAGCCCTAGCCGCCGCTAGGCGGGACTGAATTAGTCGGGGACTGCGGTTCGCCGCCATCGCGCTCAACTGAATCGGAAGCATTTCGCTCAGCAATCCAAACCACGCGGCCATCCCTACCGCAAGGTCCCAGCGAGACCGCGATTCGCAACTCTGCTGACGAAAACAATCGCGGTAAATCAGGGCCCACGTCCCAGAAAGCCAATATCCCCTTCGCAGACAACGGGTCGAGATGATATTCCGGAGACTCGATGTGTTGTATTTTTCCGTCGATCATTTCCGCCCGTTTCTTTGTCTTCGCTCGCGGAGGCACAGTAAATAAATGGCAGCCACCTGGCCTTAATACCCTGGCAGTCTCGCTAAATGCTTTTTCCAAAACCGGTACGTGTTCTAGAACGTCCGAGGAAACGATCAGGTCAAAAGTCTCGTTTTTAAATGTAAGGGTCGTAATGTCTTCGCACATAGCCCCATCCGCTCTAGAGGAACCCGCTGTTCGTCCAGTTTCATAAAAGGATCGCTTGTAGCTGCGCGCACCGGACAAGATATTCTTTAGCGGCGAATGTGGATCCAGCTCAAGAACGTCTTTTTCACGAAGCTTCTGACCGAACCTGTTTTTGATGTCAATTGCCAAAAGCTCGTAACGAAGATTCGCTGAACAAAACAAACATACGCGAAATTCGTCGGCCGAACTGTTAGTCAAGAAGATCGTAATTCGGTCACAGCACCGGCAGCGGCGAACCCGCCAAAGATACAGTTTGCCCACGTATCCAGGAAGTTTATTGAGGACCTTCTTTATGGATCTGGCAAGCCCATATTGTCGGGCGGACCGATATATTTTGAGTAAGGCCATCAAACGTTATCTTCGCACCGGACCGGGACTCTATACCACCTAGAACGTCATGCCATCGACGAGCAAGAGATTCGATTTTGACGAATACGCTCTAATCGTCACGGAGCCTTTCCTAGGGCTGAACTCTGGAGAGAAAGCCGCGCCACGCCGGCCAGCCCCAACTCTTTTCCAGTCACAAGGAATCACTGTTTTGAGAATTCTGAGTCTCCTCCCAGCCAGATTGACAAGAACGAGCTTTTGCCTTGCCTGCGAGGCGGCCAATGCCATGATTGCCAATCCATCGGACGTCGAACACTACTTCTTCCATGTCTGGACTTTCTTTTATGACCTGACTCCTGTAAATTCCGACGCAGGTAGCAACGATCTCGTTTTCCGGCGATCGCGGTAAACTCTATTTGCACCAATCGCCGATATCCGCCTGAGCAATAGGGCTACGAGAATCGCACCTGTAAGAAACCAGCCAAGACCGCCGACAGGAAAAAGGCCGACATCAGCCAGAAACGCGACCATAAAAAAGTCGGCGGGATGACTAGAGAGCCTCAGTCGATTCACAAAAACCCGTGCTAGCCAGCCTCTGAGTAGTGCGAACAACGCCAAATAAACAATCGCCAGGCTACCGAAGTCGGCGTACTGCACGCCTATACCAAAAGATGGAGCCCCGGCGTCAGCATCCAACTGTTCGGGATAGAACTCCTCGTCCAGGTATAGACCACCTAGATCTTTCGATTTGTTTGGCATAAGTGCCCGCGGAACAAGTGCCAATATGTTGGCCTCAAGCGTCAGCCGGCCATATTGCACCGGGAAATGCTCGTCGATGACCATTGTGGCATTCCGCGTGTAGTCAGAGTATTCGCTGATCGCTTCCAAGACCTCTTGCGGTCCTTCGCCTAAAGACATGGTTCCGGCGAACAGCAAAACGATCACCAATGCTATGGCGGAACACACGATCAAAGTACGTCCGAAACCGACCCTTCTGCCCGCTCCGTAGACGTGGAATAGGATCAGAAGAAGAACCAGGTTTAATACATGGCCCTTACTGCCATGCAGCAAGAGAAGGCCAGTAGCCACGATCACAACCACTCCTTTCGTCAGCCAGGAGCGTTTCGTGAAAAGAATCAGAATCACCGCCAGGTACGCTAGAAAGCTTGAAACGTAAAACTGGAGTCCAAAGCCGGTTCGCGTTTGTTCGTAAATGCGTCTCGGATCCAGGAGATCTTGTCTAAATTCGAACAAGACAGGCAAATAGAGAAGTATGCCTCCCATGAGGCACGCTAACGAAAAGAAGGTGAAGTTGTGATAGGACCATGCCGAGGGAAGGCGAATGACCCTTTCTCGTGCACGGGAATAGCCATAAACGAAGGCGACGTTCTCGGCCGCCAACGTCGCGTATACGTACACGAATGCGTAGCTGCTCGCGCGAGTTTCGAAGATGTGGAGATACAGCGAAGGAAATAAGTAGCAGGCCGGAATTTCCATTATTAGAGTTGGCACCAGCACGTTGACATAGCTGCCCTCCGCCCGGCTCAGCCTAACGTAGGCAATTAGCGTAACCGCGAGCGAACAAATCAGCACGAGATCGGCAGTATCTACGGAGATCATCACTGCGCACTTTGGCCGGTCGGAGTTCAGGTCGATCCAATACGAAGAGTCAACTGATTATGCTAAGACCGCCTCGCTGAACCGGTTACCGAATCGCGCAATCGAGCATTCGCTAAGCACGAACTCCTTGTTCGATTGAGCGAGGGAGGCGTTATCGCCATTCCTGACTTGCAGGATCGTATCTGCCATTGCTTTCGGATTGCCGCATGCAAATAACCATTCGCTCGGCAGCAATTCCGCCATTCCATCCACGTTTGATGCCACGATGGGCAGTCCACAAGACATGGCCTCAAGCATAACCAGGGGAACGCCCTCAAATCGCGACGGGATTAAAAGCATGTCAATTCCCGCATAGACCTCCGCCGGATCATCGTTCCACGGCAATACCTGTGCCCTTCGCGCAAGGTCTAGGCTGGAAATCTTTGTCTTCAGTTGCTGTTCATCAGGACCACTGCCGATGAAAAGAAATCTGCAGCCGAGAAGCTCTCTCCGAAAAGTGGCTATGGTCTCAACGGCAAAATCTTGGGCCTTTTGCCGAAAGGCGATTCGCCCGAATACCGCAACCACATATTCGTCATTTCCGATTCCGTGAGCCACGCGAAACGTCTGCCTTTCGGACGGCCGAATCGCTCTTACAGCGACCCCGTTGGGAACCACAGCGACATCGCATACGACGCCCCTGGCCCGAAGCATGCGTCGTGCGCCTTCGCTGATGGTGACTATTTTGTCTGGCAAACGATAAAAGTAGCGGTTGATTTTCTCGCGCAGTCCGGTGGCAATCGGTTTTCCGGACACAGCGGTGTGATGCGCCATTGGGAGGTAGCTGATGGTCCGGAGACCCGCCCGCTTTGCGGCCAATAGCCCCATACTTCCGCTCTCAATGCGACCTTGCGAAACAATAACCATGTCCGGCTGCGCTCGCTCCATCAACTGCACAATTGAGTCAACTTTCCGTGAGTTTAATAGTGTGCGCATCGCCTGCAAGCTAGCGGAGCCATACTGCAAAGTTTTGAGTTCTAGGTTTCCGGAGCAGCGCTGAATCTCAAGCAGCTTCATTGCCAGCTGTTTGTTCTTTTGATAAAACGCAAAGCGTACATCCAGGTCTTGTTTGCTTGCAGCCAAATGCCGCGCTGCCTCCACGGTCATCGCCTCATGGCCACCAAATTCCGGGGCATCGCTGTAAAAGAACAGCCTCTTGCGGGTAGTCATCATTTCGCGTCAAAAGTTTCAGAATTGAAAGGTGATCTGCTCTTGCGATTTTTCGACGATCAAGAAGAAGCCGCCGGCAAAGAGAGATGGTCTCTTAGTGGCCAAATAGCGCAGCGCAAGGGTCAAGCCCGCGGCCTGAAACAGTCGTCGCTTGGGAAAGGAGTAGAAGTGACCAGATCGGTCTTGAACCAGTTCGAATCCGCTCGCCGCAACCATTCGTTTGATTCCCAAGTGCGTAAAAAAACGCAAATGAGGATTATCCCAGTCCTCGCTTCCCGGAAAGAACTTGTGGACATCCAGGTTATGCCCCATCAGGAGCTTCAGCCTTCCGGTAAGATCAAAATGGTTTGGAACATTTAAGATTGCTCTTCCGCGGACTCGTAAGACTCTTCGCATTTCAAGCATCAGGCTGAGCGGTTGTTCAAGGTGTTCTAATACATCTAGGCAGAAGACCCAATCTATGCTCCCCGATTCGATATCAAGCTGCGATTGTAGGTCTCCTTGGTTTACGGGTAACCCTCGTGAGCGAGCTTCGTTGACCGCGCTCGGCAACCCTTCGATGCCAAGTACGTTGTTCGTGGTCCGGAAGATTTCCAGATTTTGACCCAGGCCACAGCCAACCTCCAACACGCAGCAGCCTTGAATGCCATATTCGTCCCGTATGAGCGTCAGCTCGTTGGTAATGTGGCTTCTTTCCGCCTCGTCTCTGCGAAGCAAGTCCACCGAATAGTTGATTTGAGCTGGATGATGAACTGCCGGCCTTGGCGGTCGATGACACTGATCTGCTCCGACCCTTTGAGAGTGCTCGAACATCGCCGGTGAAACCTCGCTTCTGGAGCTGCTATTGACGCGTAAGCGAGCTACTTATCTACGCTGCGCTACCTCGAGGGGCTGTTATCTCCAACCCCTTACCAGAATCGGATTCCTAACTAGAAGATTCCAGAAGACACGAGCGTAAATCGAAGCGGTTTTTCGATATTTTGCCTTTGCAACACCGAGGCATGTCGCGGCTAGTGATTTTAAGGCTGCGCTGGTCAGCAAAATAACTAATACCGCCGTGGCCTGAATGATTCCCTTGTGCTTTAGGAAGTGATAGGTCGTTCCGCGATAGGCCTGCCAGACAACGATGTAAGGCGCCTGGTAACCACTTCCTCCAGTAAAATGGAATACTTCCACGCTAGGCAGAAAAACCACGCGGCAGCCTGTTTGCCTTGCGCGAATGCAAAGGTCGCAGACGTCCTCTGCCGTCAGGAAGTACTCCGGATCGTAGCCCGCGATTTTCTGCAGGATATTTCGACGAATCAACAAGCAAGCGCCCGATACATACAGCACGTCCTCGTATTTATACGAGGAAGCCCAGTTGTAAATCCCGCGTGTAAAGCGATAGGGAAGCACTCGCCATGCCAGCACGTGGAGCAATCCCCAATGTCGATGCGAGCTAACGTGTGGTGTACCATCCTTGTAAAGATTCTTTGGCCCCACAATTCCCACGTCATGATTTTGATCGAGATAGTCCACCATGGCCTTGAGGCTGTTGTTGGGGAGGAGTGTATCGGGATTCAAAA
>Ga0075424_100007890_pt1 | contig 10355 bp, 9 predicted proteins | sample SoiMethybrSBSTD3_FD_75301 | JGI IMG/M metagenome (GOLD analysis project Ga0075424, IMG submission 75301) | Bulk soil microbial communities from a Populus tree surrounding site in Tennessee, USA - Soil MetaG P. TD hybrid SBSTD3 | ecosystem: Environmental > Terrestrial > Soil > Tree plantation...
CCGCTCGCTCCTCACCTGGCACCGCGTCGAGGGCCTTCCCTGGTCGTCGCGCAGCTCGATGGTGCGGCAGCACCTCTACTACTTCTACAGCTACCGCGCCGGTCGCCACCCGATGCTCGGCGGGCTCTGGCAGAAGGGCGTCCGGTCCGAGGCGCGTCGGCGGGTCGTGACCGACGAGGACGCCCGCGCGGCGTATCTCGGCGGCGGGCTCGTGTCCGCCGAGGGCGTCCGGCTCGCGCTGCCGGCGTAGGAACGCGCCGGGCGACGTGGTAGAGAGCCCGCCCATGGCGAGGCTGGCAGGGCGCGTCGCCGTCGTCACCGGCGGCGGATCCGGAATCGGCGCCGCGATCGCGTGGCGGTTCGCGGCGGAAGGGGCGCGCGTCGCGATCGCGGACGTGAACCGCGAAGGCGCGGAGCGCGTCACGACCGCGATCCGCGACGCCGGCGGCACCGCCATCTCGGTGCCGACCGACGTGGCGGACAGCGCGCAGGTCGACGCGCTCTTCGCGCGCGTCATCCGCGAGTGGGGCACCGTCGACATCCTCTCGAACAACGCCGGCATCGGCGAGCTGAGCCCCGCACTCCGCACGCAGATCGACGACGCGGTCGCCGGAATGCTCGGCGGCGGGGAGCGCCGCTCGCTCGGCGTCACGAGCCGGATGGACGACGCCGAGTGGCGCCGCATGATCGAGATCCACCTCTTCGGGACGTTCTACTGCACGCGCGCGGCGCTCAGGACCATGGAGGAGCGCGGCACGGGGGCGATCGTCAACATGGCGTCGGTCGCCGGCCTCGGCGGCATTCCCGGGTCCGCGCACTACGGCGCGGCGAAGGCGGGCATCATCGGGTTCACGAAGTCGGTCGCGCTCGAGGTGGGCGGCGCGAACATCCGCGTGAACGCGATCGCGCCCGGTCTGATCGACACGCCGATGACCGCCGACGCGCCGCCCATGGTCCGGCAGATGGTGCTTCTTCGGACCGCGCTCGGCCGCTCGGGGTCGCCCGACGAGATCGCGACGGTCGCGCTGTTCCTCGTCTCCGACGACGCGAGCTTCGTGACCGGCCAGGTGGTGAGCCCGAACGGCGGCCTCTATACCTGACGTGCGGATGCGGGGCTGGGGGGCGGTGGCGGTCGCGGCGGCGCTCGGGATCGCCGCCGGGTGCGCGCGGAAGCCGGAGAAGCCGCTCTTCACGGGCGAGCCGTACCTCGTCGTGTGGGCGGGCGACGCGGACCGGCAGAATGCCGACTTCCTCGCCGTCCTCGACGCCGACCCGACGTCGCCCGCGTACGGGAAGGTCCTGAAGACGTACCCCGTCCGCTCGCGCGGGAACGAGCCGCACGCCGTGAACCCGACGATGCGCGCCGACCGGCGGGTCTTCGCGAGCGGTGTCCTCACCAACCGGACGTTCGTGTTCGACCTCCGCCAGCCGCTCGCGGCGCGCTTGACGCACGTCGACGAGCCCGGGCCGGAAGGCCGGAAATTCGGGGCGCCGCAGCAGTACGCGATGCTCCCGAACGGCCACGCCGTCGTCACGTGCGCGGACCCGGTGACCTACCGCGGAACGCCGCGCGAGCTCCTCGGCACGCCGGGCGGCCTCGTCGAGCTCGACGCCGACGGCACCTTCGTGCGCGAGACCCCCGCGGCGGACGCAGCGGCGCGGCACCTGATCATCGCGCCGTCGGGTGCGGCGGTCGTGTCCCGGCTCGACCGCCTCGTCACGACGAACGCCGGACACGGGTACGCGGGCACGACTCAGGGCGAGCGCATGCCGGGCATCAGCGTCCAGATCTGGAAGCTCTCGACGCGCGAGCTCCTGCACACGGTCGTCCTCGAGGCGGGGCCGCGGGGCGAGGAGAACCTCGGTCCGGTGACGGCGCGCGCGTTCCAGCGCCATCCGACGGTGTTCGTCGTGACCGACCAGGGCGCCGCCCTCTACGCGTCGGACTCCGTCGCCAACGACAGCCCCGCCTTCAAGCTCGTCTTCGACTTCGGCGCCGGCGCGCTCGCGGGCGACGCGGTCGCGACGCCGGACGAGCGCTTCCTCGTCGTGGCGCTCGCCGGTCTCAACCGGGTGGCGTCGCTCGACGTGGGCGATCCCTGGCATCCGCGGCTCGTGTCGACGGTGCGGCTCGACCGTGATCCGATGGACACGGCGAAGGCACGTGTCGGCCGGCCGCATGCCCTCGCGATGAGCGCCGACGGCACGCGTATCGCGGTCGCGGACTACGGGATCGACGTTCCCGCCTTCGCCCAGGACGGCGATCGTCGCGTCTACATCCTCCGTCTCGACGCGAGCACGGGTCGGCTGCGCATCGACGGGGGGTTCCAGGACGAAGCGACCGGCGAGATCGGCGTCGCGTTCGAGCGGGCGAGCTGGCCGCACGGCGAGACCGGCGCGGCGCGCCCGAGCGGCATGCTCTTCGTCACTCCCGAGCCGCCGCCCGCGAAGGGACGACACGAGGGCTCGTAGCGTGTCGGGACTCGTCATCCGTCCCGCCGAGCCGCGCGACGTCGAGCGCGCGGGTGACGTCAACTTCGTCGCCTTCTACCGCGCGGCGCTCGCCCACGGGCTGCCGCCCGTCGTCACGACCCCGGCGGAGAGCCGGCGGTACATCCGCTATCTCCTCGATTTCGATCCGCTCGGCGGGGTCGTCGCCGAGGAGGACGACGACGTGATCGGCGTCGCGTGGCTCCATCCGCGCGGTGCGGTCGCGACGGTCGGGCCGGTCGCGGTCGAGCCGCGACATCAGGGTCGGGGCGTCGGCCGGCGTCTTCTCGAACGCCTGATCGAGCTCGCGGGAAAGGGGGTGCCGCAGGTCCGCCTCGTGCAGGAGAGCTACAACGCGGCCTCGCTCGCGCTCTATCTGCGAACGGGGTTCCGCGTGGTCGCGCCGCTCCTCGAGCTCGAGCTCCCGCCGGACGTCGCGGTCGTCGCGCCGCGCGCCACGCCCGGCGTCGTCGTCCGCGCCGCGGCCGACGACGACCGCATGCGCCTCGTCGCCCGGGATGCGCGCGCGTTCGGCGCGCAGCGGCCGCAGAGCATCGACCTCTACCTCCGTCGCGGTCGCGTGCTCGTCGCGGACGAGGTGGGGACGCTCGCGGGCTACGCGATGGGGATCGGCTTCGACGCGATGGCGTTCCTCGGCTCGGCGTCGGCGGACGAGGCGGAGACGCTGCTCGTCCTCCTGACCGCGCTCGCGAGCGAGCTCGGCGGACAGGGCCGGACCGTGCGCACGGTCGTGCCCGCGACCGACCGTCGCCTCGTCGAGGGGCTCCTCGGCCTCGGCTTCCGGGTGTTCCGCGCGTGCCACTACATGGTGCGTGGCGGGGGCACCGCGCCGCCGCCGAACTACGTCCTCATGAACGGCGACATGATGTAGCGCGGCGCGCGCTCGAGCCGAGCGGGAACGCGGTCGCGACCGGGACGCCCAGCGCGCGGGCGATGGCGAGGGCGGTCGCGACGGTGGGCAGGGCGCGCCCGTTCTTCACCTGGTTCACGTGGGCCCGGTCGAGACGCGCGCGCGACGCGAGCATGGTGTCGCTCCAGCCGCGCTCCGCGAGGAGCCGCGTGATCGCGTTCCGCATCACCGTCGCGGCCCGAGCGTCCAGACCGCCTCGACGGGCACGCCGAGCGCGGCGGCGACCCGCTCCGCCACCGAGAGGCGTGGGTTCGCGGCGGGCTCACGCAGTCGCGCGAGGAGCCGCGCGGGCAGGAGGGTGCGACGGGAGAGCTCGCCCCACGACACGGCGTGCGCGGCGAGGACGGCGGGGAGCCGGTTGACGACCAACCTGCGGGCTTGGGCGTGCGCCATGCGCGCAGCATCGCGGCGGCGGCGCGCCGTCGCAATGCATGGGATCAGAATGCCAGCTGATCGAGCGGCTCGAGGCTGACGAGCCCGATCACGCTGCACGAGCTCGTGCTGGCGGGCGAGCTCACCGCGAACGTGCCTTGCGTCTTCAACGCCTGCGGCAGGATGCCGGTGCCGCCCCCGCTGAAGAGGCTCACGAGGATCGTCGCGTCGCCCGACCCGGGCGCCGTCGGCCCCGCCGCGAACGAGATGTACGTGGTGAGCCGGGACGTGCTCGAGCCCCGGTTGTTCGGCACCTGGATCGTCGCGCATGGCGAGATGTCGGTGAGCTTCGGCGCGCCGTTCACCGCCTGGTCGGGCGAGATCTTGTAGAGGCGGACGAGCCCGCTCGGACCGCTGTCCGTCGACGTGACGACGATGACGCTGCCGTCCGGATGCACCTGGAAGATGTCGTCGATGTCGGGCGTCATGAGGAGCGTCGTCGGCCGGATCCGGAAGACGCCGTTCGGGAGCGCCACGAAGACGGCGCTGCCGGTGCGGGTCGTCTGCAGGTCGTCGGACGGGTCGTAGTCGTCGCAGGGGTCGAGGCCCTCGGCGGCGTCGATGCGCGACATGAGGACGTCCTGGGTGCCGTTGCTCTTCCGCTCGGCGATGAGTGCCTCGCGCGAGTCGCGGAAGCAGTCGCCGGGGCTCGCCACGGCCCGATACGCTGCGATGTAGATCTGGCCGCCGGACGCCGCCGGAATGGCGTCACACGCGAGCTGGGTGGTACCGGCGGTCGTCCGCTCGATGATCTGGGCGGCCGTCCGGTTGCCGCTCGCGTCGAACCGGACGTGGAGGATCGAGCCGGAGAGCTCGTTGTCGGTCGGCGACGGGTCGGTGTACGTGCCCTCGTCGCTCATGAGGTAGAGCCCGCCCTCGCCGTCGCCGCACATGTCGATCGGATCGAAGGTCGTGTACGACGGGCAGAACCCGCCCGGGCAGTCCGTCATGGTGGTGCAGGGCTGGCCCGCGTTCGTGCCGCGCACGCAGGTCGACGTCGCCGGGCACGTGCCGTTGTTCGACGCGCAGTCGGCGTCGGTGAGGCAGAGGTCGCCGATTCCCGGCCCGTTCTGCGGCACGACGCACGTGTGGACGGTGTTGTCGGCGAAGCGCTGGCTCCCGTCGGGGAAGATGGCGAACGTCCCCTGCGTCAGCGTGTTGTAGTAGAGCGGCGACGCGATCGGCAGCGGCCCGGTGCCCGACGCCGGGGCATCGCCGCCGTACCCGTGGCTCAGCACGTGGACCGCGGACTGGTTCGAGGCGGACGCGACGATCGTCACCTCGGCGGACTGGTGGCCGACGGTGGTCGGCCCGAACGCAAGGTTCACGTCCGCGCTCTCGTTCGCCCCGAGGTTGAGGTCCGCGGGCGTGACCGTGAACGCGGCGTGGCTCGTCCCGAGACGCACGCGGAGCTGGCTCGTCGGCGTCGTGTCGTTGTTGTGCACGGTGAACGTCCGCGTCCCGCTCGTCCCGAGCGGGACGGGGCCGAACTCGAGCTTCGCGGACGCCTGCAGCGAGAGAAGCCCGGGTGTGCGGCCGGGATCGACGGTCGGCGCCGCGAGCAGCTCGGTCTGGTCGCTCGACGTCAGCTGGCCGTCGCTCACCGTGAGCCGAACGACGACGTTCGTCTCGTTCGAGTTGAAGACGTGCACGGGCTTCGGATCCGTCGAGGTCGTCCCGTCGTCGAACTCCCAGAGATACTCGAGGACGTCGTCCTCGGGATCGCGGCTCTGCGTGCCGTCGAACTGCATCGGCACGCTCGCGAGGATGATGTCGCTCGCGGCGAGCACGCGTGCGACGGGCGCTTCGTCCGGCGCGTCCATCGCCCGGAAGCGGAGCCGGTCGACGTCGCGCACGGCGCGCTTGCCGACGCGCCCGCGTACCTCCAGGCGGAGACGGTTCGCGCGGTGGCCGCCGATGCGGAGGAGCGCGGGTCCGAGCGCGGCGCGCATGCCCGTCACCGTCCCGTTCTCGGTGATCGGCGCGAAGAGCGGCGTCACGTTCACGCCGCCGAGGTTCGCCTTGAAGCTGCCGGCATCGACCGTTCCGCTCTCGAGACCGAACCGGACGACGACGTTGACGAAGGGATGCGCGGCGACGCGTGCGGTACCGGACGGGGTCGTGATGCGGAGGAGCTGGTTCCCCTTCCTGCTGCGCGCGGCGTCCGCGGGAGCGGCGATCAGCGCCGCGAGCGCGAGGAGCAGGCAGGAGGCGCGGCGCATGGGACCCGGAGCCTACGGGACGAATGCGGTCAGTTGCAACGCCGCATTTTCGCGCCCGGGGCCGCCGCATGGCGCCCGCTGCGCGCTCTGGCGAGGAGGTCTACTCGCAGGGGCCCGACAGCTCGGCCACCGCGACCGCGTTCGGAAACGAGCCCTTCCGCTCGTCCGTCTGGCTGAACGGGGTCGGCTCGAGGGGGAGTGCGCGGTCCGCCCCGAGCCGGTATGCGCGGATGCGATCGAGCTCGCCGCCGGCAACGTAGAGGGTTCGCCCGTCCGAGCTGACGGCGATGCCGACCGGCGTCTGTCGCGCGTCCTCGGGAGTCCGGCGGGTCGGCTCCTTCGGCAGCTTGCCGTTCGTCTTGATGGAATAGGCGTCGAGCCGCCCGTGGGTGAACTGGGAGCCGAAGATGGTCCCCTTCGGGGCGAAGAGGGTCATGTCGTGATACTGCTGCATGACGTGCGTCTTGTTGAGCGGCTTCTGGTACTTGATCTTGCCGGTCGTCGCGTTCGTCTTCTCGGCGACGCAGACGTCGAACGGCTCGCCGGTCTTCTTCTTGATGCTGGGCGTGAAGAGGCCGTCGGTCAGCGCGAAGGCGATGATCTGGCGGCTCGCGAGCGACTCGACGTAGAGCATGTCCGTGTCGCTGATGACGAACGAGTCGGGGGTGAGGAGCTTTCGCCGCTCGGCGAGGGGACAGGTCGTCAAATCGAGCGTCGCGTCGTTCTGCTTCACCGCGGCCGTGTGCGCGTTCTGGCGCACGTCGATGCGGCAGTTCTTCGGCGGGACGTCCGTCGGGTCGGTGGGTTTCACGGGCAGGCTCCCGTCGGCGTCGATCGGGAAGATGGAGATCCGGCCGCCGAGGATCGACGCGCTCACGTAGAGCCGCCCGTTTCGCACGCGGAGGCGCTGGAACGCGGGCGCCGTCCCGGCGGGGAAGTTGACGCAGCTCGAGTGGTCGGCGGGGAGCTTGCCGTCGGCCGTGAGTGTGTACGCGGCGACGCGCCGCGTGCTGTTCTGCGGCACATAGACGGTCCGCCCGTCGTCGCTCACCGCGACGTCGAGCGGCGTCATGTTCGGATCGACGCTGGTCGAGCCGTTCCCCGTGAGGCCGCCGAGCTTGCCGATGCGGAACGCTTCGACCCGGTCCTCCTCGACCACGTAGAGGTTGCCGTCGGCGCCCGAGGCCGGATCCGCCTTCACGAGGAGGCGGCGGGGCAGCGGTCCGCCCGTCGTGATGCGGACCTTGGGTGTCGTCGCGAGCGTCCCGTCGGACGCGACGCAGAAGCCGTCGACGGCATTGTCGGACGCCTCGGTGGCGAAGAGGATCGTGCCGGCGCGCGCGGGTCCGGCGGTGAGCGTCGCGAGCGCGACGGCGACGCGGAAGACGGATCGCATGTCGGGGCCGCGTTATAGCGTGAAGGATTGCGACGACCAAATCGCCCGCGCATAATCCCCCGCCACATGGCCGACCTCGTCACGAGCCGCCGCGAAGGCGCCGTCCGCTACGTCGCGCTTGCCCGTCCCGAGAAGCGGAACGCGATCCATCGCGACCTGCTCCTCGCGCTGGTCGACGCCATCGCCGAGGCGGAGCGCGAGCCCGACGTCCGCGCCGTCGTCGTGTACGGGGAAGGGCCCGTCTTCTCCGCCGGGGTCGACTTCGGGATGCTCGCCGGCGACGTGCGCGGCGAGCAGGCGGCGCCGTTCCGGAGCGTCATTGCGGACATGCAGGGAGCGCTGGCGCGCATCGAGCGCATCGAGAAGCCGGTGATCGGGGCGCTCCACCGGTACGTCCCGGGGCTCGGCCTCGAGCTGGCCCTGGCCTTCGACCTGCGGGTCGCGACGACCGACTGCGAGCTCGGGCTCCCCGAGGTCAAGGTCGGCCTCGTGCCCGACGTCGGCGGCACGACCCGGCTCGTCCGCACCGTCGGGTATGCGAAGGCGAAGGAGCTCATCATGACGGGCCGCATGATCCGCGCCGACGAGGCGCTCGCGATCGGCCTCGTGAACCAGGTCGTTCCGCCCGGCGAGCACGTCGCCGCGGCGACGCGGCTCGCCGAGGAGATCGCGGCGAACGCACCGCTGGCGGTCGGGCTCGCGAAGCGGCTCGTCGAGCTCGGCAGCAACGTGGATCAGCACACGTTCCTCGGCATGGAGCTCCTCGCGCAGAGCATCCTTCTCCGCACCGACGACGCGCGCGAGGGCGCGCGCGCTCTCGCCGAGCGGCGCCCCCCGCGCTTCACCGGCCGCTGACCCGGCGATGCCGGCCTGGAACGTGCTCGCCACCTCGCCCGAGGGTCGGCGAGACGCGCTCCTGATCGCGCTCCGCCGTCTCGGGAAGTTCCGGCGCGGCGGCTACCGGAACGTCGTCGTGGGCGAGGTCGCCGATCACGCCGCCTTCCTCGTCGCCGTCCGCGCCGCGCTCGCGACCGATCCGCTCCTCCCAACGGCGCTCGCGAAGGTCGTCCCCATCGAGGCGACGGTCCGCATCGACCCGACCTCCGCCGCCGACACGCTCGCCGCCGCCGCCGAGCCGTTCCTCGCCCGCCTCGCCAACGGCAGCTTCTTCGTCCGCCTGGAGCGGAGAGGCCTCAAGGGCCGCCTCCACACCCCGACCCTCGAGCGCGACCTCGGCGACCGCATCTGGCGCGCCCTCGAATCCCGCGGCCACACCCCGCGCGTCGACTTCGGCGACCCTGACGCGATCCTCGTCGTCGAGACGATCGGCGAGGAAGCGGGCATCGCCGTCATCGACCGCGCGCTACGGGGCGCATACCCGTTCGTGAAGATCCGCTAGCCGGTCGCCGAAGAATGCGCGCAGCACCGACCCCGCCACGGCGAACCACCGCCCCATTCTTCCTTCGGCGAGCGGGCGCCTAGACCTTCGTCGACCCGAGCAGGTTCCCGCCGAGCCGCGCGTGCCCGACCCGCGGATCCCCGATGACGTTGATGACGGACGGGTTCCCGGCAGAGAACGCGCGCTCGAGCGCCGGACGCAGCTCGTCCGGCTGCGTCACGTGCTCGCCGTGGCAGCCGATCGCCTCGAACATGCGGTCGTAGCGGAGCTCCGGCAGCATGTCGAAGGGATCGACCCGGCCGCGGAGCATCGGCATCTGCTCGAACCCCGGGCCCCACGAGCTGTTGTTCCAGAGGAGCGTCACGATCGGCAGCCGGTGCTTGAGCGCCGTCTCGAGCTCCATCCCGCCGATCCCGAAGCCGCCGTCGCCGATCACGACGATCACCTGCTTCCCCGGGCGCGCGAGCTGGACGCCGATGCCCATGCCGATGCCATGGCCGACCGGCGCCAGCGGACCCGCGTCGACGATCTGTCCGGGGAAGCGCGCGGCGAACCACTGCGAGAGCCAGCCGGAGAGCGTGAAGCTGTCGATCACGAGCGTCGCGTCGCGATCCATCACCTCCAGCAGGTCGCGCGTCACGCGTGCCGGGTGGATGGGCAGGGCGCCGTGCACCTCCGCCTCCTGGTCGCGGAGCGCGCGCTCGAACTGCTCGCGCGTGCGGGCGATCTCCGCGAGCCAGGCGCTCCCGCGTCGGGCGGCGCCGTCGACCCCGAGCGCCGCGGCGCGCTCCGTCAGCTGCTGGAGGACGAGCTTCGGGTCGCCGACGATCGGGATCTCGGCCGGCACGTGCCAGCCGACGCGCGACGGCGCCGCGTCGACCTGGATGTACGTCGCGTCGGCGTTCCAGGCCGGCGGCTGGCCGAAGTGCTCTCCACTCCAGAACTTGAAGCCGATCGCGAGGATCACGTCGGCACGTGCGGTGAACGGCTTCTTCCAGGCGCCGCGCACCGCGAGCGGGTCGTCTTCCGGGAGCGCGCCCTGTCCGGCGCGGCGCGTGTAGACGGGGATCTGGAGACGCGTCGCGAGCGCGCGCAGCTCCGCCGCGGCGTCCGACCAGAAGATGCCGTCGCCGGCGACGACGAGCGGACGCTCGGCGCGCGCGAGCGCCTCGAGCGCGCGCTCGATCGACGCCGGGTCGCCCGCGCTGCGGAGCGCGCCTGGCGGGTAGACGCGCGCGCCGGGGCGCTGCTTCGCGACGTCGTCCTGCTCGTAGAGCACGTTGGTCGGGATGTCGACGACCGCCGGCCCAGGCGGCGGGCTCGTCGCCTCGCGGAACGCCATCCGGACGTCGATCCCGATCGTCGACCAGTCGAGGACGCGCTTCGTGAACTTCGCGAAGCTCCGGCAGATGTCGGCGCCGTAGGCCTCCTGGAACGACCCGAGCTGGTCCTCGGTGGTCGGGTGCTGGCCCGCGAGGCAGACGA
>Ga0075424_100007893_pt1 | contig 10353 bp, 8 predicted proteins | sample SoiMethybrSBSTD3_FD_75301 | JGI IMG/M metagenome (GOLD analysis project Ga0075424, IMG submission 75301) | Bulk soil microbial communities from a Populus tree surrounding site in Tennessee, USA - Soil MetaG P. TD hybrid SBSTD3 | ecosystem: Environmental > Terrestrial > Soil > Tree plantation...
AGCACCAAGGAGGTGGTCCAGCTCCGCGCCCACCGGCCACATCAGCCCAAACCACGACCCACAACCACCAAGGGAAGTGTCAACCATCACCCGGAACCAAACCGGAAACCATCAACCGGACCTAGACAACAAGCCGTCCTCCGTGCACCGAACGCCTCGGCGTCACAGTAGCGACCGGGTGCTCGCGGGTCGGTTCAAGCGGTGGTTTGATATCTCATTGGTAGCGTGCTGGCCCTGTCCGGCAAGCACGGGCAGGCGATCAGTGTTTTGGGGGATACCGGAGATCGACGCCACCCACGACGCCGTCGGCGTCTACATCGTCACGATCGGGATCCCGACTTCGACCTTTCGTGGACATCTGGACGCCATCGAGGGGGCCCGACTGGTCAGGCAGCTGTCTCCTGGCCGGGTCGTGGTCGCGCTGCGCTCCCCCGCCGACCGCGTCCGGCTGGCGGCCCTGCCAGGCGTCGAGGCGGTCGTCCCCGACCGGCTGGAGCACCCCGACCGCTCAGCCTGACCCACGGCCGGTCACGCCCTATCCTGGCGGCGCCGGCCGGCGAGGGGTCCGGCAACGCCGGACCCCTCGCCGCACTCCGCCTCAGCCCGCCGAGGCAGGCGCTGCGATCACCGGGTCACGGTGATGGTGTCGACCTCGGTGGTCGTGCCGTTCACCAGCGGGGTGGTCAGGTCGGTTCTGACCGTGCCCACGCCTGCCATCACACCCCTGACGTTGAAGCTGTAGGTCAGCGCGCCACCGGGCGCGCCTGGGGTGCTAGCCACCCGCAGATCCTGGGTCGGTAGCCCGGCGATCTGGTCACCGGCCGAGCCCTCGGCGTTCTCCGCGCCCACGTTGAACGGCTGGCCGGCCGGATCGGCCGGCAGGTTGGCCGAGTCGTAGGCGAAGGTGATGTCCTCGGGGCCGTTCACGCCAATCCAGGCCTGCATGACCCGCTGGCTGGTAGTCCCAAAGACATTCAGGCGCGACTCGACCACGATCCAGTCGTTGACGCCGTCGGTGAGGGTGGCGATGAAGATGCCGGGCGCGCCAGTGCCGTCCAGGTCGGTCCAGAACGGCGCCAGCACGCCGTTCGGCCGCGCCGCGTTGGGGAAGGTCTGCGGGATGAAGTCGATGTCCTGCCCGGTGGCGCCGCCGGCGACCAGGTAGCCGTCGGAGACCACGCCGAGCTGGGTGAAGCTCTGGCCGGCGAAGCTGAACGCGGGCACGTTGAAGTTCAGCGCATCCTCGTCACCGACCGGGATCGGCGTGACCCCGAACGCATCGAGTGGGAGGTAGCCGAACAGGGACCCCGGCGCGATCTGTGGCGCGTCCGGCTCCCGCCCGGCCAGCGTCGCCGACGCGGTCACCTTGTGGTCGCTGACCTTGGTGGCGCCGGTCACCTCGGTCACCACCAGGTTGGGGCTGGTGGTGCTCTCGGTGCTCACCTCGGCCCCCGACAGGGAGTTGTTCTGGACCGTGACCCCGCAGGTCGAGGTCTCGGTGTCGCGCCTGATCGTGCTCGGGTCGCAGCTCTGCGCGAGGGTGACCACGCTCTGCTTCTTGAAGAACGCGACCGGCAGGTGCAGGTCACGCTGGCTATTGCGCCGGTCGAGGTCGATCCGGCCGAAGTACTGGCCCTGCGACGCCGAGGGTGCGGAGATGGTGATGTCGAGAGTGACCTGGCGGCCGGGCGGCAGCGAGAACCGGCTGGGACGCACCGAGATCGAGGTGCCCGCCGGTGACTGGGTCCCGACGCTGTAGTTCAGGGTGCTGTTGGTGACGTTCTTGGCCGTCCTGGTGGTGGTGATCACGCCCGGCATGGTCGGCGCGTTCACCGAGGGGGTGTTGAGGTCGATCCGGTGCATCGGGTCGGGCACGCCGGCGGCGTAGTTGACGGCGGTCTCGTCGAAGGTCAGGCCGGGGTCGCCGGCCCTGGTCAGGTCGACCCGGCCGCCACCGACGTCGAACGGGTCGGCCGGGGTGGACCCGTCCGACTTGGTCACCCCGGCGGTCCTGGCGGTGGTCTCCAGTGCCGACTTGATCTGGCCGGGTGTCCAGCTGGGGTGCAACGCGGCGACCAGCGCCGCCGACCCGGCGGCGTGCGGCGACGACATCGAGGTGCCCGCGATCGCCTGGAACAGGTTACCCGGCGGACCAAGGACCGGCGCCTCCGGGGTCGGCGTGTTGCCGGCGAGGATGTGCAGGCCGGGCGCGGTGATGTCCGGCTTGATCCAGTCGCCGCCGGGACCGCGAGAGGAGAAGAACGTCACCCGGTCACCCTGCCAGGTGGTCTTGGCGCCCTGCGGGAAGGACCCCGTCGTGCCCGGGTGGGCTGCCAGGAACGCCAGGAGCTGGTCGCTCTCGGGCACCGTGATGTGGACGGTCGGGAGCCAGTGGTTGTCGGTCATGATGTCCAGCGGGGTGGCGTTGTACAGGATCATGCCGGCCGCGCCGCCTTGGAAGACGTTGAAGCCGCGCAGGACCCGGTTGGGGCCGCGCTGGCAGGCGACGATCTTGCCGGTGAACAGCCCGGCCGGCGCGGGATTGTCGCAGCCGACGTCGTTGTAGGGCGGGTCGGACCCCTTGACCACCGGCAGCGGGCTGGCGATACCCGACGTGATAGTGGAGCCGGACACCTGGAGGGTCGCGCCGCCGCCGCTGAGGGTCACCGTGGAACGGAAGGTCCGCGTCTGGGTGGACGCCGCCACCGTCTGCACCCACGGGCCGTTGTGGTTGACCGTCCCGGCACCAGGACCGTCGTTGCCGGCCGAGGCCGACACCAGCACCCCGGCGGCGTAGGCGTCCAGGAAGGCCAACTCCACCGCGTCGGCGTAGGGGTCGACGCCGCCGGAGATCGAGAAGTTGATGGCGTCGACGCCGTCGGCGATCGCCTGGGCAACCGCCGCGGCCGAGTCGGACTGGAAGCAGCCCTGCTCGCCGCAGACCTTGTAGACCGCGACGTGGGCACCTGGCGCGATGCCATGGATGGCGCCTCGGTCGATGCCGAGCGGGTCGGCGTGCGCCACCGGGCCGCCGGCCGCCGTGGTCGAGGTGTGGGTGCCGTGCCCGTTGGAGTCCCGCGCGCTGTCGGGATACACCTCCCCGCCGATGACCGCGTTGTAGGTGGCCAGGAATGGCTGGCCGGAGATCAGCTTGTGCTGGCACACGAACGGGTCACTGGCCGGAGTCAGCGGGTTGTCGCCGAAGTCGCAGGTCCGCGGAGTGCCGTCCGCCTTTGGCGGGGGCGCGGGCAGGTTGCCATGGTCGATATAGGAGGGGTGCTCGGGCCAGGCGCCGGTATCCAGCACCCCCACGATCGCGCCCTTGCCGGCGTCCTCGTCGGTCTCCCCGAGCTGGTTGTAGATGGTCGGCGCACCGATGAACGCCGGGCTGGAATCGGTCTGGAGCTGCTCCAGGCGGTCCCGCTGCACCGCGACCGCGCCGGGCAGCTTCAGCAGCTCGGCGACCTGGTTGCCGGGTAGGGTCAGCGCGACGCCACCGTAGGCGGTGCGCAGCCGCGTCCCGGCCCTCGCAGCCGGGACGCGCACCCGCAACGCGCCGAGGAAGCGCTGCTCCACGCCCTGCACATAGCCCTGGTAGCGGCGGGCCGCATCGCTCCTGAGGTTCAGCGCCTTGCCCGTGACCGACGGGCTGGTCGCGGGGAGCCCCTTGATCTGACCGCCATAGGCGGCCAGGGAGTCATAGTCGAGCTTGACCACGACATGCACCGGCGCGGTGGAGCGCTGGCCGAGCAGGCTCTTGTCGGTCTTGGCGAGCTGGCCGGAGACGGACTTGGCGCCCTGCACCCGGCTGACGGGCGTGAGCGGTGTCGCGGTGAGCTTCGGCTGGCCTGCTTGGGTCGGCGCCGCCCCGGCGCCGCTGGGCGCGGCGAGCACCGCGAGTGCGAACGCCACCGTCCCGACGACCGTAAAGCTCGCTCGCCGGCGGGGGGTCCCCCCCAGACGAGCGAATCGTTGGGCTGATCCTGGTGCCCCCATGGCAACCTCCGGGGTCGGGCGGCGTCCTCGCCGCCGTGGGACCGGCCGCTGACCCTCGCTGGCCAGCGCTCGTCACGCACCACCACCGGAGGACATACCGCACACAGACGACCATGTCGGACCGGGGCATGCACAACCGGCGGGTATCCTCGCATCCGAAGCAATCACTGACAATGGGCTGCTACGTCACAATGTGACGGATCGTTCGCTTCTGCCGAATCGGCGACCCTAGAGTTCAGGATCGGGACGCAACTTCTCCATCTCCGATCGCAGTGCGTCAGAACGCCTTACCTCGCCCTCGACGGTCGCTCGCGAGGGGCGCAAACGCAGCTCCGCTCAGCGGTGGGGCGGTACCTACTCGCACGGAGGAGGTCACCTGGGCCGCCTAAGAGATCCCGTCGAGTCCCAAGTCAGCTGTCCGAAACCGGTCGTTTCTGCGATACCCCGCCGCTCCCCCCGCCATGAGCCGCCAGTGAGCGTCCAGAACTCGCGTCCGAAATCAACGTCGCACAACCAGCCCTGTCACACGGTTCTGCGACGGTTTGCGGCATGGGTCATCTGCTCGGCTACGCCCGCGTCTCCACCACCGACCAGCAACCGCACCTCCAGGTCGATGCTCTCACCGCGGCTGGTTGCTACCGGGTGTTCACCAGACCGCCAGCGGCGCTCGCACCGACCGCCCAGCTCTCGAGCAACTCCTTGATCAGCTCCGCCCCGATGACACCCTCGTTGTCTGGAAGGCGGCCGGCCCCCGGTCATGACCGCCCACAAGGCCCAGGTGGCCCAGGAGATGTACCGCTCCGGTCAGTACACCGTGGCCGCGATCGCCACAACCCTGGGCGTGAGCCGCGCATCTATCTATCGCCACCTCGACGTCGCCCGCTAACCTATGGGTGAACTTGTGTTCGAGGAGGCGTGATGGCGGCTCGTTGCTCGTTTTGTGGCGCCACCAGCGGGCCCTTCATCAAGGTGGAGAGCCTGTTCACGGTGATGATGTGTGCCGACTGCCAGGCCGCTCGCGGCCACGGCAGCGGCCCCTACCCAGTGATGACCCGCTCTGAGATGCGGGCCGGGCTCGACCTCATGCCAACCTGGGCTCTGGAACAGAAGGCGACCGCCAACCGCCAAGTGGTCGCGATCATGCGCGAGCGCCTGGCAGCGGGCGAACAGGTGGCCCGCATGTACCAAGAGCCGGGCCTTGCCTGGCTGGAACGCCAAGCAGAGGCCGCCGAGGACCTGGTCACCGGACGCCACACGGCAGCCAAGCGCCACCGCTGAACGGCCTATGGCGATGGCCGCTGCCGTGTGAACGCAAGCATCGCCATCTCGTGACCAGGGGCAATGCTTTGATAGCCCATCTGACCTTGGCGTTTGCTGTCGTTGCGTATCGGCTACTGCCGTCTGGTTGCAGGGTGTTCGCCGCCTGTTCGCCGCCTGGCGGTAGGCCATTGGCTCTGACCGTGGCCCGAGCGCGCTGCGTTCTGCGAGGAGCCTGGCCGGGCTCTCTCCGGTCGAAGTAGCCAGGGTTGCTCGGCCGGCTGGGGCGGGGCTGCGCCGAACACCCGCCCCAGTCGGCTGGGGTTGGTCTTATTCCCTATCCCACTCGGCGGAAAAAGGTGCTGGAGGGGTCGGTCCCATGTGGTTGGGAGAAGAACGGGGTGAAGGCGGTCCCGATGTTGTCCAGGCCTTCGTAGTCGCCGGTGAAGAAGCCCGCGGCGTTGGGGGCCTGGCGCATGTTGAACGAGCTGGTGGTCACCCGCACCTCATCACCCGAGTTGGCCGGGCTGGCGCAGGCGGTCGGGGTGGTGGGGTGGCAGTGGACCAAGAAGAAGTCGGTCTCCAGGGTGGCCGGGGCCGGGGTGTTGTGGCGGAAGTCGTAGTAGCTGACCCCGACGGTCCCGTTGGTGGTGACGTGGACGGTGGCGGTGAAGGCCTGCTGGTTGCCGGCCGGCAGATTGGTCGGGGTCTGGTTGACCTTGACCGGTGTCGACCAACTGAGCCCACCGTCCAGGGACTGGGAGAAGGCAATGCTGTCGAAGACCCCGTCGCTGAAGCGGGCGTCCTGCCAGACGGCATAGAGCCGGCCGCTGGCCGGGTCGACCGCCACGTCCGGGATGATGTCCCCGGTGCGGATGTCGTCGCCGGTGTCGGGGTCGGTGACCCCAATGGATTGCAGCCGGTCGACCAGGATCGGACCCGACCAGCTGACCCCCTTATTCGCGGAGCGCAGCACCCGCACCGTCCAGCCCCGGAGCTTGTTGGTGTTCTCGTTGTTGAACTCCGCGAACGCATTGACCAGGGTGCCGTTGGGGAGGACCACGATCTGGTTGCCGATCGTCTGGTCATTCTGGCCCGGGTCATACAGCTGGCGGGCCGGCTCCCAACTCACCCCCCCATTGGTGCTCCGGGCGAACCAGATCGGCCCCCGGAACGCCGCGGTCCGGAAGCTGGCCCGGACGCTGGCGGCCTCACTGGAGGGAAACACCAGCCGGTCCCACACGCCATAGACCAGATTGGCCGCGGTCGGGTCGGCGGTGATCGTCTGCTTGTCGTTGAACACGTTGGCGTCGGTGTCGCGCCGCACCACCACCGGGGCGCTCCAGGTCAGCCCGCCGTTGGTGGAGCGGCTGGCCAACAGGGCATGATCGAAGTCGGCGGGCAGGAACGGTGGGGCGATGTCGTTGAAGGACAAGGCCAGCTGGTACAGCGTCCCGTTGGGGCCGAAGCTGACCCAGGGGTCGGTCGAGCGCTGATAGGTACCGCCCGAGCACAGCGTGATCCCTGGGATCGGGACCTGCTGCCAGCTGCTGCCGCCGTTGCTGCTGACCCCGGCCACCAGCCCTCGCGCCCCGCCGTTGGACCAGCGATCCTGCTGCCAGATCCCCACCACGTTGGCCGGGTTGGTGGGGTTCACATCAATCCAGGGCTCGACCTCGCTGTTGAGATAGACCGTGCCCGACTGGCCGGCAACCGCATCCGCCGTGCACCCGCAAAGGCGCTGGTCCCCGAGACCTGGACCAGTGGCCCTGGGGTGAGCAGACCGGCTGCGACTGGAACCGCCGCGGCCAGGGCAAGCCCCAGGCATGCGATGAGGACGAGGACCGCGCGTCGTCGCATGACATTCCCCCTTCTGAGGGCATTAGAACCGCTACACGTTACGTCGGCTTCGCCTGGCTTGGTATCGGCTCTTCGCCGTAGCCGCGGTGCGTTTCGACCGGACAACCTGGAGTACCTCACAGCTCAAGCGACGGCCGATCAGCACCCCTGCTAGTCAGTGCCGGCTCGGATCCCCGAGGACCAACCGGTGACCCCTTGCATGCCATGGACGGCATGCCCTCGTGAACGCCGCTGCTCCGAGCCTTCGCCGCTGGTCAAGGTCGGAGCACAACTGTCCGCTGGGTACCGCTGTTGTCCCTTGCTGTCCCCTACTCCATGCCCCAGACATGCCCCAAGGGCGCCTCTGGCTTATGAGTCATTGGAGCACCGTTCCAAACGGCGCTCAGCCTCCAATCCCAATGCTAGCTCTTGGCGGGTTGGACATAGCTGCCGAAGTCAACGGCCACGCAGGGTGCATCGCCCACGGTCCACGCATCGTGACCGGGTTCGATGGCGGCAACATCACCCGGGCCGATCTCGCCTTGCTCTCCACCGTTCGTCTCGACGCGCAACCGGCCAGAGAGGCAATACAGAAGGTGCGTCGCCTCGCAACTCTCCGTCCCGACAATCGGCTTCAGGTGCTCCGACCACCGCCAGCCGGGCTCGTACGTCATGTACATGACCGGGTGCCCTGCGATGTTCACCACTGCTGCCTGACCTTTATCCGTGAAGGGGCGCGTTTCGTCGGGCTCGCCGACGTTCTTGATCTCAAGACCAGCCACGGCTACTCCTCCTATGCGCGGTCGTCGGAATTGCGGAGCCTCTCAAGCTCCATCGTCAGGGTCAACGTGGCCGCGTGGGGCGTTGACCCCTTGCTTGCAAAGCCAGATCGGGCAGATCCGTCACCTGCGGCGGGAACGAAGGACGCAGGTTGAGGCAGCCGTGGCATTGTCCGTGGGTGTCCGCTGGGGACCGGTCGGGACTGCTGTGAATGGCACCGTAGTGGCACGGCCGACGAGGACGACGTTCGTAGGGCCTGCCAGTGTAGGGACCAACTTGACCACAGGGTGAGCCTGTCCCCGGGGACGCTTGTCTCGTTGGCAAGGGCGGCAGGCCCGCGGCAGTTGGAACTGAGGGGTTCGAACCCTGTCCAATGCTGCTGCGCCGTTCGAGGTCATAGCGGTGGACCGCCAGTGACCTGCGATCCGCGTTGGCCGAGTATGACCGCTCGTGCCCGCCGGGGACCAGCGGTTCCTGATGTCGTGCGGACCCAGCGCGGACCGAAGGGTGCTGCTCCAGCTCCCGCAGCTCGGACGACGAAGCTGTGACAACGTCCGCGTTTGTCGCATTCTCGACGGGAAGCAGGGCAGGGAGTAGTGTTCGCCGTGAGGACTGCGGACCGCGACGCGAGGGATCCCACTGCCCCTACCGGTCGGGCAGGGTGCGTCGTCGAAGGAGGTCGCTGTAGCTGCGGCCCCGTCCCCCCAGCTGGTTTGACGCCAGCTCGGCGACCTCCATCACGTCGCGTGGCACGCGACCCTCGCCGCATGCAGCGCTGGAGGGAGCTTGCCCCATGCCAGCCATCCACCGCCGCTCCACTGCCCGCCTTGCCGTCCTGCTTGTCCTGCTGGTTAGCGGGTGCGGCGGCCAGTCGAACGAATCGACCGCCTCGGGCCAGTCCACCACCAGCACCACGGTGGCGCCAACCACCACCACCGTCCCGCCCTTGACGGCCGAGGAGCTGGCCTGGCTCAAGGCGGTCAGGACGCTGCACAAGAAGATGGACAAGGCGCTTCAGCAGAGCGTCACGCTGACCCGCGCAAAGATGACTTCATATGCGACCACGCTTCGCGGCTGCAGTCGTGAACTGACACGAATCGGGTCTCCCACAGATCGCCTGCAGCCGGTCCATGTGATCGTCAAGAAGGCGTGCCGAACCTACGACAAGGGCGCGAAATGCTGGGCCACGGCCGCGAGCGTCAGTATGGCGGACGGCGGGGTCATCGCCGGCACCTCCGAAGAGCGGATCCAGAATCGAGCGATCGAGTGCGGCGGCGCGGCCATCGGGAATGGCAGCAACCTCCTCGCCGATGCCGAGGCAAAGGGTGAGGAGATCAAGGCCAAGTATGGCTAACCGACCCGGTTCCGAGCGATCAGAGAGCTGGTGGCTGCCTTACGCGGCGTACTGATGGGGACATGCCGCAGACGTACCTAGCCATCGGGCGCCGCTGCCTCGGCTCCCCTCGACGTGAACGGTGAGGCCGGCTCCCCGCCGTCCGCCGTGTCGTTGCCGGGCCGGAGGGCGGCCGGAGGCCGCCCGCAGGGCCGGCCTTGAGGATGTAGAGAAACTTCTTACGAACAACATCAGCCGCTCAGGCACGGCTCGGCGATTCGGCTTGCTGCGGTGCCTGCTTGGCCAAGACCGAATCGCTGAACTCATCGGCCACTGCATCCATGAGCACCTGGTCGTGGCGCTGGCCGTAGGTGACGACTGCTCCTCGCCGCCGGCCGATCTCCCGGAATCCTGCCTTGCTGTAGGCCCGGATGGCGGGCAGGTTCCACGAGAAGGTCACCAGCAGGATGTTGTGCAGGCCCATGACCGTGAAGGCCCAATCCAGCACGAGCCTGGTCGCTTCGGTGCCGAGGCCCTGGTTGCGGCGCTCGCCGATGGTCAGGCCGAACTCGGCAGTGCCGGCGTGCTGATCGACTCGGACCAGCAGCGCGGTACCGACTGGTGCGACGTCGTCGAGGTCGTAGATGGTGAAGTGGACCTCTGTATTGCCGGGGCTGGTGGCTTGCTCGTACCAGGCCTGGATCGCCTCGACGGTGGGCACCTGGGAGGCCGCTCCTGTCCCTCGCATGACCTCTGGGTCGCTTCGCCACCGCAGGTAGGCCGGGATGAGGTCATGGCGGAGGGCGCCAAGGCCGACACGCTGGCCTTGGATCAGGATGAGCCGCTGTTGTTTGGGTTCCTCGTCGGTCATGCCAGGGATGCTACGACACCAACAGCAACTGCTCGGTCAGGGCAGCCACAGCCGGATGGTTCCACCAGGGCCGCAGCTTGCTGCGAAGGTCGCGGACCCGCTGCACTCCCGTCTCGTACTCGACCGCTCCGAGGAGGTGGAGTGCCTGGATGCCGAGCCGGCAGGCCTGGTCGACCTCGCCCTCGTCGACGCAGACCGTGGCCTGGTCGGCCAGGTAGCAGGCGCGCTGCTTGGCCGCGTCCGGGTCCAGTGCACCAATGGCCTCCGTAAGCGCGGC
>Ga0075424_100007895_pt1 | contig 10353 bp, 8 predicted proteins | sample SoiMethybrSBSTD3_FD_75301 | JGI IMG/M metagenome (GOLD analysis project Ga0075424, IMG submission 75301) | Bulk soil microbial communities from a Populus tree surrounding site in Tennessee, USA - Soil MetaG P. TD hybrid SBSTD3 | ecosystem: Environmental > Terrestrial > Soil > Tree plantation...
GGGCGCGCAACGCCGAAGTCGAAGGTGAAAAACGCATTGTCTTTGCGAAGAAGGTTGCGTCGCACGATTTCGCCGTTAACTATGCGCGTACCAGATATCGGTTGAGCGGAATGAGCCTGCATGCGGACATTTGCATCGAAGCCGCCAGGCAGATTTGCGATCGTGTAGAAGTTGAACTTATGACGCTCGTCACGGTCCGAATAGCTGTATTCCCTAGACAAGTCGAACAAATTGGCATATCGGAAGCTAAATGGATCGCGTTCGTTGGAGTCGTCGTCACGGTCCACGGAATATGTGTAGTTGGCGTCGAACAAGAAACGGTGACTCATCCGCTTGCGCACGCCGACGGTGAAGCCGCGATACAACGATTTTGCCGAACTCACGGTGTCATCGATGCTGCCTACGAGAGGAAAGGGAGAAGACACTCCAGAGCCAATGACATCGCTCGGATAGGTCACGCTTGCTCCGGTGCTCGGCACACATACACCTGGATCGACGTTGGTGAAAGTTACCAACGCAGTGTCAAGGGTAGAACAATCGAATGAGGTGCTAACGCCCTTGTTTGGATCAACGAAGCGGGTGAGGTGAACGCCCTTGGACATCGTAAAGTCCAAGTAGGCTGCATAGTCGCTGACGAGCTGCTGCTCAAACCCCACATTGGTTGTGTAGATGCGCGGGTTGGCGTAATCCTTGCTGAACAGCTGGACCCCGGCACCCACCAGCGGCGGAGTTTGGGGGCTAATCGGCACAGTTCCCGGGTAAGTGGGCGGAGGACCGCCGGCCGTGTTGAAAAAGGTTCCCGCAGCAATGGATTGTTGTTGAGCACCGTTTGTGGTGATCGAGCCAACCTGCGTCAACATGTTCTGTCGGGCGAAGAAAATGCCATAGCTTGCACGGAGAGCGGACTTGCCGTTACCGGTGATATCCCATGCGAATCCAACGCGCGGCTGGAATTCTTTGTTCTGATTGGGCAATGTGCCATTCGACGGAAAGCTTGGATCGTTCAAATAAACACCATAAGAAGTTTGAGAAGGTGGAGTGGCTGGGTCCGGAAAGTGCTGGGCATCCCATCGAAGGCCATAGTTGAGCGTGAAGTTTCTCCTTATCTTCCAGCTGTCTTGCGCGAAAAGAGAAAAATCTTCGTTAGCGATGTCTGAGGCGCCGGACTGATCCGGAGTCTGGGAGGAAGTCACTGGGCCATGCTGAAGGTAGAGCTGGAGCGGCCCACCGGTTATCGTCGCTCCTCCTGAACACCCGGCGATCAGATCGCCAAAGGAACCATCCGAGCACTCGACCGTGGTGGGACCAAATCCTGGCCCCATGGAGGCGGACGAAGCATAGTGCAGGAATCCCGTCGTGCTGTCGAACTGGTATTTGCCGTTGAAAAAGCCACGGAAAATCTGCGGGTTGCGGCTGTGCATCCACTCACCACCAAACTTCCAGGTGTGTTTGCCCCTGCTGAGCGAAAAACTGTCTCGCACATCGGTTCGCCAAAATAACTCGTCGATTGTAGGCTGCAGGAAATACGGTTGTCCGAAACGAAAAAGTGATCCAACCGCGGTATCTGGCACGGAATTTGAATCGATGGTGTTGCGAGGGCGGACCTCTCGAGAGTACGTGAAATGGGCTTCGTTGAGTTTGTTGCTGGAGATGGTGCTGTACCAGTTTGTGTTTACGACCTGAATTTTAGACGGCCCCTCAATACCATTCGCTGATGTGCCCCAGGTCGGGACGTCAAAGGTCTGATTCGGGTTCTTCGACCAGTCAAAACTATAAGAACCGAAAATCTGATTTTTTGCATTCCAGTTGTAGTCCGCCCGCCCAAAAACGGACGCATTGCGAACGGAGTGATCCACGGGTTTGCCTTCATTGGTATTCTGATAGGGTGAGAGGTCAGCTGTCTGGAAAAAATTCAACAATACCAGCCGTTGGCAGTCAGGACTCGCTTCGATTTCCGCGTCTGTTATGTTCGAGTTAAAGACTGGATTAGGAATCGCGCAAGGAGTCCCGATAGGTTCGCTCAGATTCTTGCGCGTCAGATTTTCGCGTATCCCTTCGGTCGCTCCGAAGAAGAACAGCTTGTCCTTTATGATCGGCCCGCCAAAACTACCGCCGAACTGCTCACGATGAAACCCTTCCAGGGGCTTACCGTCGGAGGTCGACGCCGTCAGAGCCTTCAAACGCTGGTATTCAAAGAGACTTCCGTGAAAATTGTTGGTTCCGGACTTGGTGATGACGTTGATCGCGCTCCCTGCGCTGCGGCCGAATTCGGCGTTGGCGCCGCTGGCCACGATCTGGAACTCCTTCACCGCTTCCAGCGTGATGTCGATTGCCGCGCGCTGGCCGCCAACCTGTTCGCCGAAGAAGCCATTGTTGTAGTCGCCGCCGTCCAGGCTGATGTTGTTAAAAATTCCGCGCTGGCCGTTGATGTTGATTTCGTCGCCATCGGGCCCTTGCGAGATGCTGACGCCGGGCGTCAGTGTGAGCAAATCCTCAAACTTGCGTCCCAACACCGGAGTCTGGGCGATCGCCGCTTCGGACAAAGTCGAGGACGATTCCGTCTTGGTGGTTTCGATCACCGGAACGTCGGACACGACGATCTGCTGCGCGACCGAGGAAACTTTAACGGTTACCGGAATCGTCAGCATTTGCCCCACCGTGAGGTTGACGTTCTCCTGAAGGATGGTGGTGAAGCCCGTCTTGCGGACGGTGATGGTGTAACGTCCCGGCGCAAGGTTCAGAAACGTGTAATGGCCGTCGGCATTGGTCGTTTCGGTCCGACCAAGGTTGGTATCCAGATTCTTGATTTCTACCGACGCGCCGGCCACGGTGCCGCCTGCCTCGTCGAATACATCGCCCTGCACACTGCCTGTGGTGAACTGCGCTTGCCCCCATGTCGTGATTGCAAAAAGAAAGTACAACACCATCGAAATGGCGCACGTCGAAAGTTTTCTCACGTCTCCCCCGTCCACGACCCCGTTTGTTTCGCAGGCTGAGAACTCCAGAGGTTGGAGAACCTGCGAAATTTGATGGATCGAGTTTACTGGGAGCAGTGAAAGATACGCAAGTGCATACCTGTGGAAACCGGTAACGGAAGTTTTGCAGGAAACGATGCAAATTTCAGGTTTGCTTGCTGCCTAAAACGCAAAATGGCGCGTGGGGATGTCGTCGTCGCGGTCAAATTCCAGGTCTTCGAACGACGCCGCGATTCCAAACCATCCAGGCATTGCCGCAGCTTCGGTTCGCGTCACGCGAGCCTTGCTGACGATCACTACATTACCCCGGCCCATCGGCCGGCTCACCAGGACCACTTCCAGCTCGATCGAAGTTTGCGTCACCAGATTGCGTGGGCAGAGGAAAAATACTCCGGAGGAGCTGATGTCCCGCGTCACGAGAGTAATCGGGAAATCCTCGGCTCGGCCATCGACGCTGCGTAGCCGCAGAGGAAGCCGCAAACTCGCGCGCGGGTACTCACGCTGCTCGGGAAATACGCCGACCGCATGAGTTGGCACACGAGCAAACCGCCGCACCGGATTCACCGGTTGCAACGGCATAACACGCAGTGATGGGACGCGCAGCGCACCGATTGCGGGTGTTCCTGCGATTGCGGCTACGGCTGGAACGGCTTGCGGCCCCAGTGGCATTGGGCGAGCGGGGTATTCGTCTTCCTTCCTGACAGCTTGACTGGATGCGTTCACTTTGCCCTCGGCGCGGTTAAAGCTACACACGCAACTTTCAGCGTCCCTATCAAAATGCCTTAAACTCCCAGATCCCATACCCAAAAAACTGTACCGAAATGGGAGTGTGAGGATGCCACCTATGGAACAGTAACGTCAACCTGTGGAAATCGGCTTAAGTGTCCTATCTTCCAACACTTAGTTTTAGTACGGGATCCTCGCGCTCGGTAGGCTGAAATTGCCTTCCATTTTGGTCCTCGACCTTTTCGCCTAAAATCTCTAAATTTCGCTATGACAACTTCTCTCCAGGTGGCTCCAAGTCAACAGGCTGGTTCGCGTTCCACGACGGTAGGGCATACGCCTTCCTCGTCCCTCGTCGTTGCCAGTTTCCTGGCCGTCTACCTAATCTGGGGAAGCACCTTCTTCGCAATTCGAATTGGGTTGGAGTCGTTTCCGCCCCTGTTTCTCGCGGGAACAAGACATATCGGTGCCGGCATCTTGCTTTGCCTGCTGTTCTGGAGAAACGGCTCGCGGCCTACGAAGCAGCAGTGGATCACAGCGGCGATCACTGGGGTGCTACTGCTCTTCGCCGGTAACGGTGGCGTCTGCTGGGCAGAGCAAACCGTACCCTCAGGCATCACGGCGTTGTTGGTCGCCACTGTGACGCTCTGGATGGTCCTGGTGGACTGGCTGCGGCCGGGCGGGCATCGGCCCTCGGCCCGAGTTTTCGTTGGCATTGTGATTGGATTTGCCGGCCTGCTGATTCTGGTCGGCCCGGCTCATCTTGGAAATTCGGGCCGTGTGAACCCGATCGGCGCCGCTGTGCTGGTGATTGCGTCGCTCGCATGGGCTTGCGGCTCGCTCTACTCCAAGCACGGAGCGTTGCCAACTTCGCCCTTGCTCGGAGCGGGGATGCAGGCGCTGTGTGGCGGAGCCGTGCTTTGGGTGGTAGGGCTTCTGGCCGGCGAAGGCACACGCTTTCACCCAAGCGCCATCACGCCTCGATCCTGGCTGGCGGCTGCCTACCTAATGGTGTTCGGCTCATGCCTCGGTTTTAGCGCCTATTTGTACATTCTGAAAAAGAGCACCGCAGCGCGTGTAGCTACCTACGCGTTCGTGAATCCAATCGTAGCGCTGCTAATTGGTTGGGGACTGGGCGGCGAAGGGTTGTCGGGCCGCACTCTCCTTGCCGGCACTGTCATTCTGACTGCCGTGATTCTTGTGATTACGGCCCCGCACCGCGAAAAGGGCGAAGTTAGCGATGCCCTACCCGCCCCCGGCGAAGCTTGACTCACTTTAGCAATCTAGTTTGACCACATTTTCCGGATAGCAACTCTTTTTTCATTGCAGTACATTCGCCAATATGAAGACCGAACACAATTCACAGCGAGCCGCCGCGTCTGGCTCGCGTGAAGCACGCTATTGGCGGGCGGTGCTGGCCCGCGACGGCCGCGCAGACGGCGCTTTTTTCTTCGCGGTTCGTTCGACCAGCATCTACTGCAGGCCGAGCTGCCCAGCGCGCCGGCCTTTGCGCGCGAATACTTTGTTTTTTCAAACACGACAGGACGCGGAACGCGAAGGCTACCGTCCCTGCCGGCGCTGCAAGCCCAACGAAATTCCGGCCAGCGCGTTGCTCGTTCAGCGCGCAGCGCAGGTTCTTGAGAATGAGCTCGACGAACCATTGAGCGTGAACGTCCTGGCTCGCAAACTCGGCGTTCGAACCGACGCCCTGCGCCGCGCCTTTCGCCAGCAGACTGGCCTCAACCCCAAAGAACTGGCGGCCGCGCTAAGGCTGAAAAGATTCAAAAAGCTTTTGCGGGAAGGCCACAGTATTGCGGACGCGCTCTATGCGACCGGCTATGGCTCGACCAGCCGCGTCTATGAACGCAGCGACGCGCAGCTCGGCATGACGCCCGCTACATATCAAAAGGGAGGAAAAGGAATGCGAATCAAATACACAACTGCGAAGTCGAGTTTAGGAGAAGTCCTTGTAGCGGCCACCGAGCGAGGAGTTTCCGCGGTCTACCTCGGCGATGCAAATGCAAACCTCGCAAAGGAATTGCGTGACGAATATCCGCGCGCGGAAATCATCGCGGAAAAGGGCGCGTTCTCCGAATGGGTGGAGGAAATCGTCGCCCGCGTCGAGGGCGGCGCGCCACGCCACGAGCTGCCACTTGATCTACAAGCCACGGCCTTTCAACGGCGCGTCTGGCAGGAGCTGCAACGGATTCCTCGCGGGGCAACGCGAACCTATTCACAGGTAGCCAAGGCCCTCGGCAATCCGAGCGCCGCTCGCGCCGTCGCTCGCGCCTGCGCCACGAATCCGGTTTCGATCGTCGTTCCCTGCCATCGCGTCGTGCGGTCGGATGGAAATCTGGCGGGCTATCGCTGGGGAATTTCGCGGAAGCAAACTCTGCTGGACCGCGAAGGGAACGTTGGCGGGAGCGCCAAGATCAGCCGCGTGGCTTGATCTTGGTGGCGTTTTTCGGCCAGTCCGCTTTGAAGCGGGACTCTTCGATCTTCAGATTCTTCTTGATGTCGCTGTAATGAAAAATGAAGTAATCGCCAGAGTCCGCTTCAAAAAACTTTTGCTGTAACGGCAACCAGGCGGATTCGTCCACCCACATTTCGATTTTGCTAATCTGCGCGCGCACCTGCTCGGTCTTCGGCGTCAATTCGAGCAGCAGTGTTTTCTTGCCGTCCAGTTCATGCTCGCCGGCAAAGGTAACGTTGAAACTTTTCTTCAGATCCTCGCTGCGCGTGCCGAAACCAAGACGGACATATTGGTCCACCAGGGCGCGGTCCTTGCCGAGGTCGTATTCTTCCACCCGGTTAATCTTCGGGTTGTAAATCGCCAGCGAATTGCCGGAACGCAGGATCGTACGCTGATCGGGCTTCGCGAACTCGATCCGCATCTTTTCGTCTTTTCGTTGCAGCCACATCTGGCCGGATTCCGTCGACGTGTCTTTCACCACATCGGTGTACTTGATGTGTTCAACGTTGGCGGTCAGCGTACGAAAATCTCTCGCGCCCGCGTCCATCCGGTCGAGGGCCGATTCCAGCGTCCACTTTTGAGCGGCTTGTGCGAACAGCAACAGCGGAAAAAGGAGTAACAGGAAAGCGATACCCAATGGCCTGGTGTTCCCTGCGGATTTCAGTGGCATATCGCTAAGAAAAGAGAATTTCCCCTGAAATTATCGTAGCACATCCAATATGACGCGCTACCGCGGCCCGCAGTTATCCTCGATATCTCTACGGGAGTTTCTTATTTCTTGCGCAGGGTTACTTGGTAGGCCGTCACTCCGCCATGCTCATCGCGAACGGCTTCCACATTGGTGATCTCAAAGCGGCCATTCTGCAACGCGGACTGCGCGCGCTGCAGCGCGCGATGGAGTTCGTTTTGCAACTGCGGCATCTGCTCCGGCGGCGTCAAAATCCGTGCGTCTACTTTATAGGTTTGTCGGTTACCCGATTCGCTCAACAGCTCCACTTGTGCGGATGCTGCAGGCATGACCCGCGTAGGTTGGTCGCGAAACCAGCGCGCCGGCGTAAGGAGCACAAAAACCAGAATCGCAATCACAGCAAGGTCGTATTGCCAGGAACCGCGCTCGTAGGACCAGAAGAAAATTCGCGAGAGTATCTGACCGGGGCCAGCCATATCAGTCCGCCGGCACTCCGTCTACAATCACGCCGTCGCGCATGTGTACTACGCGATCGAAATACGTAACCGCCTCCGGATTGTGCGTGATCATCACAATCGTTTGACCCAGATCCTTGTTCAACTGCCTCAGCATCTGCAACACGACTTCGGAATTTTTTGTGTCGAGATTTCCCGTTGGCTCGTCCGCCAGTAGTATTTTCGGTTCATTGATGATGGCCCGTGCAATCGCTACACGTTGCTGCTCGCCACCAGACATCTCCGAAGGCTTGTGACCGAGGCGGCCCTCCAGGCCGAGCATTTTCGTCACAACATCAAAACGGTGCGGATCAAAACCGTCGCCATGAATGTATTGCGCGATGGCGATATTTCCCTTGGCGGTCAAGGTCGGCAGCAAATTGAAACGCTGAAAAACAAAGCCGATCTTGCTGCGGCGCAACTTTGTCCGTGCTGCGTCGCTCAGTTCGGCTAAGTCGTTGCCATCCACGAGAACTTTTCCGCGCGAAGCCTTGGCCAATCCACCGATCACATACAGTAGCGACGACTTGCCGCATCCCGACGGCCCCATGACCGCTACCGATTCGCCCGGCTGCACTTCAAAGTTCACGCCGCGCAGAGCCGGAACCTCCACCTTGCCCGCGTGATAGAGCTTCCAGAGGTTTTCCGTCTTGAGTATCGGCTCCACGCTTCGTTTTCCTGGATACCTTCCGTCAGTGCCCTGCGATGCCACGTGGGGCGCTGGTATTGTAGCTGCGAATGTCATCAGTGCCTAGCAAACCGGCCTTCGCAACGTAGATTCTCAGTCAAAAGTCAAAGCCTCAACCGCGTCTTTTTTACTTGCAACCCACGCCGGATAGCTGGCGCCGACGACGGTGCCAACAAGTGCAATCACGCCCGCACGCACGACCCAGGCCGCTGTAATGCGAATCGAAAGCGTCGGAAAAATCTCCAGAAAGACGCTGCGCGCCGCATAACTGAGCCCCACGCCCGCGGCAATGCCGAAAAGGCACAGCAATGCTGATTCCAACAAAAGCGTGCGCACAATGAACGGCGAGTTCGCTCCCAACGACTTCAGCACGCCAATATCGCGCGTCCGCTCGATCACGGTCGTGTACATCGTCAGAAAAATCACCAACAAGCCGATGGAAACTGCCAGCGCAATCATCGCGTCAATGAAAATTTGCAGGCCCGGAATGTTTGTCGATGTGTAGATGGACAGCATTTCTTTAATCGGCCGCACCGTATATCCGGGCAGCTCGCGTCCGATATCCGCCATCAAGTCTTCGGTGTGCTCGGGGCGCGTGCACTTGATCCAGAAGATGGAAGCCTTATCGTGCGCGCCGATCAAGTCCTGCAAGGTCGTGATGGGCACAAAAACTCGCGCGCCCTTGCCGTGTTCCACGATTCCGGCCACGTGCCAATCGTTGTTAAAAAGATTGTAGGTATCGCCCACTTTCAGCTTCTTGGCGCGCGCGGCCCAGTCATCCACCAGAATGTCGTTCGGCCCTTCGAAATCGTGACCCGACAAAAATACAAATCCCCCAGACACCGCGCGAAAGCTTTCTGGATCAATTCCGTAGATGACTTCCACGCCCCCGGCAGAGTTGGACTGCAACAGCGTGGGCGCAACGTCTTGGACGTACTTCAGTTCTTTCAGCTTGTCGGCGATCTTGATGGGCATCGGCGCGCCACTGAAGCCCAATAAAATCGAGGCTGCGGGAGGCTGCACCACGATGTCGGCACCGACGCCTTCGATACGCTTCGCCGTTTCCGCAAGCAAACCTGTGACCAGGCCGACTACGAGAACCACCAGCGAAACTTCAACCGCAATGGCGAGCACGCCAATCAGCGTACGCACCGGCCGGTGAAACAGATTGCGCACTAACAGTTCGCCCATCATTGCGCGGAACCTTGCGGCTTGGAGCCGTTCGCCGTCACACGCACCAGTTCTGCGTTAGAGGGCTGTGCCAGCTGAAACCGCGCCGCCTCTAGCTCAGTGTTGAGCACCACCTTGGCGATCTGGATCTCGAGTTTGTAGTCGTCGTGCGGACGATCGATGTGCACGCTGCGCGGGAATTGCGTTGGTCCGCTGGCCGGTAATGCGACGTCAGTAAGCGGCTGCCAGTTCGCGTAACGTACATCCGATAGCAGCACTCCGCGAGGACCAAAAAATTGCAGCCGAGCGATGCTCAAATCCGCGCGATCGAACCAAATCTTGCGGTAAATCTCCGTGGACCGTCCGCCGCGGAGCTGCGTCAACACGTAGTAGCGCGCGTTTTCGTCGTTGAATTCTTCCAGCAATACGGTCTCTTCCTTGCGAATCTCCTGCCAGAGCAGCGCGTCGAGCAAATGCTGCGGCCGCAAATTCTCCAACGGCTTTTCGCTGGCGCGCTCCAGCGCGACTTCGCCGACCAGAAATTTGTTTTTGGTCGGCAGCCAAACTCGAAATTCGTTGCCGTCGCTTGCCATATCAAAAATCGTCTTGCCAATGACTGGTGCCTGCCCCACCATCCGCACGTTCGCCGGCCGCGACGCCAGCAAAAATGCCTTCACTTCGTGATACTCCTGAATCAAGCCGGAGTATTTCGACCCCGCAGTCGTCTTCAGCTCCACCGTTGAGTTCACGGTGGTTATGCCGGCCGCGATCGAGTTGTACTTCTCCAGCAATTCCTCGCGTGTCGCGTCCAACGCCATCGGCCGCTGCGTCGGCTTGACGGTCGTATTTTTCGATATGCTCCCGCCACACCCGCAGGAAATGGCCGCCAGTGTCGCCGCCGTCATCCATAATTGCGATCGTTTTCTCAGTAATTTCGGCACATTTCAGCCCAAATATAGCAATCTAACAACCACTTATAGCCCAGTCAATTCGGTTGATTCCCCGGTTTGGATTAATCTGGATTAGTTCGGCCGGGCAATGTGCACATCAAACGACTGTGCCGCCGGACGCAACCGCCGCACCACTTCGCTGGGCCACAGGCCCTCGCTCAGCAGCGTCACCCAGCCATCGTCCAGTTCGCA
>Ga0075424_100007896_pt1 | contig 10352 bp, 10 predicted proteins | sample SoiMethybrSBSTD3_FD_75301 | JGI IMG/M metagenome (GOLD analysis project Ga0075424, IMG submission 75301) | Bulk soil microbial communities from a Populus tree surrounding site in Tennessee, USA - Soil MetaG P. TD hybrid SBSTD3 | ecosystem: Environmental > Terrestrial > Soil > Tree plantation...
CGCCGAGCGGAGTCCACGTGGCGTGAGGTCCGCCGGCTTTCGGGTCAGCGCGTGGTCGTGACCGGCACCCTGTCAGAATGGGCGCTCGGACCGGATCGCACCCCGGTCGTGATCGATCCAACCGAGGTGCGGCCGGCTCCCAAATAGGGAAGGAGGCTCACATGCTTCGTCGTGCCGTCCTCGTCGCAGGCATCCTTGGCGCCGCTGGCTGCGTGTCCGTCCCGACGGCACCGCCCGAATTGCAGGCGGTCGCTCTTACCTTCAAACCCGCGCCGGGCATGGCGCGGATCTATGTGTACCGTGCGGGAAGCGCCTTCGGCGGAGCCTCCAAGCTCAGCGTGGCCATCGACAGCCAGATCGTGGGCCGGACCGCCGCCGGCACCTACCTCATGGTCGAGCTCGCGCCCGGCCCGCATCGCGTGAGCTCCCCCACGGGCGAGAACGAAAGCGCCGTATCGCTCGCTGCCATGGCGGACAGCATCTACTTCGTGAAGCTGTGGCCCAAAATGGGATTCTTCAGCGCCCACTCCGGCATGGAGCGGATGGATCCCGCCGAGGCGCGGGCGGGGATCGCCATGGCGCGGATGGTGCCCAGCACCTGGCCGGGCACGCCGATGCGGGAACAACCGTAGAACGCTCGCGGGAAGTGAGTCGGGTTGCGGCGCGGCTGCGCGGATTCGGGCCCGTCGGTATCCTCGCGGCGCTCGTCATTTTCCTGGTCGGCAATTATCCCGTTGCGCCCCTGGGCGGGGTTCTGGTGCTCCTCTGGGCCCGATGGTCGCGCACGCCGTGGCGCGAGATCGGCTTCGAGCGGCCCCCGAGCTGGACCCGAGACCTGGTCGCGGGCATCGCCCTGGGAGGCGCACTCAAGTTCCTGATGAAGGCAATGGTGATGCCGCTGCTGGGTGCTCCCCCGATCAATCAGGCGTACCATTACTTGTCCGGCAATCCGGCCGCGCTCCCAGGAGCCCTGTACCTCATCATTGCCGGCGCGGGCTTCGGAGAAGAGACCGTATTCCGAGGGTTCCTGTTCGAGCGGTTTGGCAGGTTGTTCGGATCCGGCGCGGGCGCCAAGACAGGGATCGTGCTGCTCACCGCCGGGTTGTTTGGTCTGGTCCACTATCCGGACCAGGGGCTCCCCGGCGTCGAACAGGCCGCGATCACCGGGCTGGCGTTCGGAACCATGTTCGCGGTCACCGGCCGTATCTGGATGCCGATGTTTGCCCACGCTGCGTTCGACCTGATCGCGCTCGCGCTGATTTACTGGAATGTCGAGTCCGTCGTGGCCCACCTCATCTTCAAATAGCTCTGGAAGTAGCTCTGGACATACCAATGTCTGGAAACTGTCAGGCATGGCGAGAGCCGCGCTCCCTGCCAGTGATTCATCGCGCATCATCTGCCTTGCGCCCTAGGGCTTGGCCCCCGCAGCTTACGCCCGGTCAGGTACTTCGCGTCACAGGGGATCGAGTCGCATGAAGACACCATTTCTCGTGGTCATCGCCATGGCGGGATGCAGCACCGCCACGACCCATCAGGCCGCCGTCTCACCCGCCGCTCCGGCGCGACCCGACAGCGCACGGGCGTCCTACACGCAGGCGGACGTGCACTTCGTGTCGGGGATGATCGGCCATCACGCCCAGGCGATCGCGATGGCCGGATGGGCGCCGTCGCACGGCGCGAGTCCGGCAGTGCGCGTCCTGTGCGAGCGTATCGTGGTCGCCCAAAACGACGAGATCGCGTTCGCGCAGCGCTGGTTGCGCGAGCACAACGAGCCGGTGCCACCCGCCGACCCCCGCGGCCACGTGATGCCCGGCATGGATCACCCGATGCTGATGCCCGGCATGCTCACCCCCGACCAAATGGCCCAGCTGGACGCCGCGCGGGGCGCGGAGTTCGACCGCCTGTTCCTCAAGTTCATGGTTCAGCACCACCGGGGCGCGCTCACGATGGTCACCCAGCTACTCGCCGCCCCGGGCGCCGCGCAGGACGGCCCGATCTTCCGGTTCGCGGCCGACGTGAACGCCGACCAGACCACCGAGATCGACCGCATGACCCGTATGCTCGATGCCCTCACAGGGAGCCCTCAGTGAAATCACAATCATTGTTCGCGATCGTCGTACTGTCCGTCGCGGCGTGCACGCCGTCACCACGCCACCTGTCCACGGCGACGCCCCGGCCCGACCCGCGGGTGGGACTGCGCGCCGGGTGGATGGATGCCGAGGAGGCCGCCTGGAACCTGCAGCTGGTCTCGACCACGCCGCCCTCCCCGAACTTCATCAACCGCAGCACGCCGGGCGACTTCAATTACATCAACTCCGACCTGTCGTTCACCGGACCCTACGTCATTCAGGGGAACTTCGCCGGCGTCCAGGTCTGGGACATCAGCAACCCCAAGAGTCCCCGGCTGCACCGGGCCTTCGTCTGCCCCGGGTCGCAGAGCGACGTCTCGGTGTACCGCAAGCTGCTGTTCGTCTCCGGCGAGGCGCTGAACGGGCGCACTGACTGCGGCACGCAAGGCGTGCCCGACACGGTGAGCCACGATCGGTTGCGCGGCATCCGGATCTTCGACATCACGGATATCGCGAATCCCCGCCCCATCACCGACGTGCAGACGTGCCGGGGCTCGCACACCCACACCGTAGTGACGTCGCCGAGCGACACGGCGAACGTGTACATCTACGTGTCCGGATCGGCGCCAGTACGCTCACCCCACGAGCTTGCGGGATGCTCCAGCGCCCCCCCCGACTCGAATCCGAATTCCGCGCTGTTCCGGATCGAGGTGATTCAGGTGCCGTTGGCGCATCCGGAGCAAGCGCGCATCGTCAGCTCGCCGCGCATTTTCCAGGACCTGGTCGCGCCGCCCCAACACGGGGAAGCGCCGGAAGACATTGCCGCCGCGGCGAAAGCAGCGGCGGAGGCGCGCGCCAAGGGTGGGTTCACGGCGAAGCTCAACGGTGTCGAAATCATCTTCGGGCCGATATTCGTCCGTACGCAGCTCGACAGCATCGTCAAGGCGCGCGGCGGGACCGGCGCGCCGACCGCGGCGGACAGCGCCACGTTGCGCTCTTCCACGCAAGTCATCGTCGACCGGATCGTCAACCCGCCCACGCGGGGGGGTGGTCCACCACCGGGGCCGACCCAGTGCCACGACATCACGGTGTATCCGGCGATCGGCCTCGCGGGCGGCGCGTGCGGTGGCTACGGTCTGTTGCTCGATATCCGGGATGTGGCCAACCCGAAGCGGATCGCGGCGGTGGCCGACTCGAACTTCTCCTATTGGCACTCGGCCACGTTCAACAACGACGGAACCAAAATCCTGTTCACCGACGAATGGGGCGGCGGCCTGCAGCCGCGTTGCCGCGTGACCGACAAGCCGGAATGGGGAGCCAACGCGATCTTCACGCGGTCGGGCAGCACCATGGCGTTCCGGAGCTACTACAAGCTGCCTGCGCCGCAGACGGCGAACGAGAACTGCGTCGCCCATAACGGCACACTCATCCCGATCCCCGGCCGCGACGTCATGGTCCAGGCGTGGTATCAGGGCGGCATCTCGATGTTCGACTGGACCGATCCGGCCCACCCGCGGGAGATCGGCTATTTCGACCGCGGCCCGATGGACTCGACCAAACTGGTGGGCGCCGGGTCGTGGTCCGCGTACTGGTACAACGGCTACATCGTGAGCTCCGAGATTTCGCGCGGGCTCGACATCTTCGAGCTTCAGCCCAGCGCGTTCCTGTCTCAGAACGAGATCGACGCCGCGAAGCTGATCCACTTCGACTACCTGAACGCCCAGGATCAGCAACAGCTGGTGTGGCCCGCGACGTTCGTGGTGGCCAGGGCCTACGTCGATCAGCTGGCGCGCGACAACGGGCTGTCGCGCGAACGCTGCGGCGCGATCATGAGCATGCTCCGCCGGGCCGAGCAGCTGCAGGGGGACGCCCGGCGCGGCGTGCTGCAGCAGCTGACGACGGACCTCCAGGGCGACGCGCCCGGAGCCGCGGACCAGGCCAAGGTACGGATGCTGGCTGGAGTGGTGACCGATCTGACAGGCGCCGCGCGCTGAAGGCCCTCGCCCTTGTCACGGTCCTGTCGGCGTGCGGGCAGGGGCGCGCCTGGATGTTCGGTCCGTTTGAAAAGCCCAAGGACGTGAACCCGGTCATCACGCCCAGCCCCGCGTCCCGGTTCCGCTCTCCCATGGGTGACACCGCCGTGCAGTGGGAGGAGCACGCCACCTTCAATCCAGCGGCGATCGTGAAGGACGGGAGGGTGTTTGTGCTGTACCGGGCCGAAGACGCGAGTGGTGAGCGCATGATCGGCGGTCACACCTCCCGTCTCGGGTTGGCGGAGAGTCAGGACGGACTGCACTTCACCCGCCGCAGCGCGCCCGCGCTCTATCCCGATACCGACGCGCAGCGGCCGTACGAATGGCCCGGCGGTGTGGAAGACCCGCGCATCGTCGAAGCGGAGGACGGTTCCTATGTCCTCACGTACACGCAGTGGAATCGCCGCCTCCCTCACCTCGCCGTGGCGACCTCCCGGGACTTGGTCCATTGGACGAAGCACGGTCCGGCCTTCGCCAAGGCATACGGAGGGAAGTACCTGAACCGGGAATCGAAGTCGGGCGCGATCCTCGCTCGCATCGATGGGAACCGTGTCATCGCGACCAAGCTGGGCGGGACATACTGGATGTACTTCAACGTCCCCGATATTCTCATTGCGACATCGGACGACCTCGTCGACTGGATGCCGCTGGAGGATTCGGACGGCAGACCGATCAAGGTCCTCTCGCCCCGCCCCGGTTATTTCGACTCGTGGCTGGTCGAGGCAGGCCCGCCGGCGCTCATCACGGAGCACGGCATCCTGGTACTGTATAACGCGGGCAATTCCGGGCAGTACGGCGATCCCGGTCTGCCGCCCCGGGTCTACACGGGCGGGCAGGCGCTGTACGATCTCCGGAATCCGCTCAGGCTGGTGGCCCGATCGGACGGGCCGTTCATCAAGCCCACGGAAGACTACGAGCGGACCGGGCAGTACCCCGAGGGCACGACGTTCGTGGAGGGGCTGGTGCCTTTCAACGGACGCTGGTACTTGTATTACGGAACGGCCGACTCGCGCGTAGGCGTGGCGGTCTGGGATCCTCAGCGCACGACAGACGGAGGCAAGCCTCGATGACCCTGGTTCGCGTTGCCCCTCCGCTCGAGCAGGAGGTCGACCTCTCCAAGACTTACGATGCGGTGGTCGTGGGCTCGGGTGCGGCCGGCGGCATGGCCGCGCACGTGCTCACGACCCACGGCATGCAGGTGCTCCTGCTCGAGGCCGGGAAGAAGCTTCCCATCGAACAGGAGCTGCGCTCGATGCAGTGGCCGTATGATCACCCGCGCCGGGGCGCGGAGCCGCCGGGATCCCACCACCTCTCGTTCAACGAGTACACGATCCGCAAGCCGCCGTATGCCAAGGGCGCCGCGTTCAAACACGTGTACTCGTACGTCGGGGGATGGGGGGGCTCTGACTACGTCAAGGACATCATCGTGGACGAGAAGGATCACCCCTACACGGGCACCAACTACGCGTGGGTGCGGGCCCGCTGCCTGGGAGGCAAGACGAACATCTGGGGTCGCCTGGCGCTGCGTCTGTCCGACTACGACTTCAAGGCCAAGTCCCACGACGGTTACGGCGACGACTGGCCCATCTCCTACGCGGACGTGGAGCCGTACTACGACAAGGTCGACCTCTACCTCGGCATCTCCGGCGTCAAGGAGAACCTGCCGCACCTGCCGGACAGCCGGTTCCAGCGCCCCTCCAAGCTCAACTTCGGCGAGGTGAAGCTGCGCGAGAGCCTCAAAAAGGCGGGACAGGTCCTGACCCCGTATCGCGCCGGCGTCACCACGGACGGGTTGAAGCACAACAAGTATCGCAGCAAGTGCTACGGCCGGGGCGCCTGCGATCGGCGGCCCGGCGGGTGCGATATCCACGCCGTGTTCGATTCACCGACCGGGCTCATTTATCCGGCGATGGACACGGGCCGCCTCACGGTGCGGCCCAACTCCACTGTGCATGAGGTCCTCGTCGACAAGAATACCGGGCGGGCGCGTGGGGTCGCCTTCCTCGACAGCACGACGCGCAAGAGCTACGAGGCCAAGGGGAAGGTCGTGATTCTGGCCGCGTCGACGCTCGAATCCGCCCGGCTGATGCTGCTGTCGCGCTCCCCGCAGCACCCCGACGGTATCGGCAACTCGAGCGGACACGTCGGTCACAACTTCTGCGAGCACGTGATGGGACCGGGGGTCACCGGACTGATCAAGGAGCTGGTGGGCAAGCCGCACACCCTCGATGACGGCCGGCCGGGCGGGTTCTATATCCCGCGCTTCCGGAACCTGAAAGACCGCCAGCCCGGGTTCATCCGCGGCTACGGGTTCGAGGGGGGAAGCGGCCATTCCATGTTCCCGGCCCACGTCATGGAGACGCCGGGATTCGGCGGCCAGTTCAAGCGGAGCGTGCGCGACCACGCCGGGGCGTTCATCAGCCTGGGCGCCTTCGGCGAAGTCCTGCCTCGCTATGAGAGCTACGTCGACCTGGATCCCGAGACCAAGGATGCCTGGGGGATTCCGGTGTTGCGGTTCCACTACCGGTTCTCGGACAACGAGCGCAAGATGGCCGAGGACATGGTCGCGACGGGGCGCGAGATGCTCGAGGCCGCGGGGATCGAAGTGGTGGGACAGGACAGCGAGGTTCTCACCGAGGGGTGGTCGATCCATGAGCTGGGCACCGCGCGCATGGGAACCGACCCCAAGACGTCGGTGCTGAATCAGTTTCAGCAGTCCCACGACGTCCCGAACTTGCTCGTGGTAGACGGCTCGAGCCACGTGAGTGCATCGTGTCAGAATCCCACGTGGACCATCATGGCGCTGGCGTGGCGCTCGTGCGACCATCTGGCGGACGAACTCAGGAAGGGGAATCTATGACGGACGCGCCCAACCACGGGGAATCGCTCTCGCGCCGCGAGATGATCGCCGCCACCGCGGCCGCCCTGGTGACGCCGCTGCTGCCGGGTGCGGCGGCCGTGAGCCCGCCCGGGGCTCAAGCCCCGGGCAAGTTCCTGACGGCGGCGGAGTACGCGCTGCTGGATGAGCTCAGCGAGCTGATCATCCCCGCGGACGACCATTCGCCGGGGGCGCGCGCCGCCGGCGTCGCCGCCTATATCGACGCCCGGCTGGCGGAATCGCTCGAGCCCGACTGGCAGGCGCGGTGGCGGTCCGGGCTTCAGGCGGTGGAGGCACTGTCCCAAGAGCTCAACGGGAAGCCGTTCCTCGCGGCCACGCCGGAGCAGCGCGTCGCGGTGCTCACCCGCATGGCGGCTGCCGAGCAGGACCCCAAGACGCCCGCCGAGCGCTTCTTCGGAGAGCTCAAGGGGCGGAGCGCGTACGGCTACTACACCTCCAAGATCGGGATCCACCTCGACCAGGAATACAAGGGGAACGTGTATCAGCGTGGGGAATTCGCTGGATACGATGCGAAGTGAGGTTGCAGCGACTGGCTACTACGAAAGGGAAGGAGACCACGATGGGGATCCGCATTGGTGACGAGGCCCCTGATTTCACCGCCGAAACCACGGAAGGTACCATCCGTTTTCACGAGTGGATCGGCGATAAATGGGCGATCCTGTTCTCGCACCCGAAGGACTTCACTCCGGTCTGCACCACGGAGCTCGGCTACATGGCCGGTCTGAAGCCGGAGTTCGACAAACGCAACACCAAGGTCGTCGGCCTCAGCGCCGATCCCGTCAGCGACCACGCGCGCTGGGTGGGCGACATCAAGGAAACGCAGGGCCACGCGGTGAATTACCCGCTCATCGGCGACGCCGACCTGCACGTGGCCAAGCTCTATGACATGATCCACCCGAACGCGACCGGCGGGAAGCGCACGGCCGTGGAGAACGCCACGGTGCGCTCGGTGTTCGTGATCGGTCCGGACAAGAAGGTCAAGGCGATGATCGTCTATCCCATGAGCACCGGCCGCAACTTCGATGAGGTCCTCCGGTTGCTCGACTCGGTGCAGCTCACCGCGAAGCACACGGTGGCGACGCCGGTCAACTGGAAGCCGGGTCAGGACGTGATCATTCCAACCTCGGTCTCGGACGACGACGCGCGTAAGAAGTATCCTCAGGGTTTCAAGACGCACAAGCCCTACTTGCGCACGGTGCAGCAGCCGAAGTAGTCCTCACCCAGGAGGATTGCGATGCGTACACGTTTGCTCGCGCTCGGACTGACGCTGCTCGGCGCGCAGGTACTCGCAGCCCAGACCAAGCTGTCCGGTGCCGGGACTTGCGCCAAGCCCGACGTCACGCACACGATCGCGATCGGCGATCGCCCCAATCATGCGTTCACGATCAGCCAAACCACGTGCCGCTGGACCAAGCCCTTCACCATCGCGGGGCTCCGGTCCAAGGGGGGACAGGGCGTGCAGTCCGATGAGCTGAGCGACTCCACGTCGCAGTTCCACGGGTACTACCTGGACACGATGTCCGAGGGCGACCGGGCGTACTATCGCTACGTGGGGACGGCGACGGTGAAGGATGGGGCGCCCCAGAGCGCCATGTGGAACTGGCTGTTCGTAGGCGGGACGGGGAGGCTGCGGGGTCTCAGGGGAAGCGGCTCGTGCCGGGCGAAGGCGATTGCCGGCGGCGTCAGTGCATGGGAGTGCACCGGCGCGTATCAGCTTCCGAAGTAAGCGCCAGCGGCGGCGGCGCCCTAGAACTCCAGAGTCTTGAGATACGCGCAGTTCTGCCGCGCGCTGTCGAGGGGATGCTCGACGCCTTCCTGCTCGACGTACGCGGGCTTGCGATCGATATCCGGGATGCTCGCCAGCAGCCGCCGGACATCGAGCGTGCCGGTGCCGAGCTCGGTGTCGCGCGAGCGATCCTTCACGACGTCCTTGAGATGGAAGCTCCAATAGCGGTCGCGGTACCGCTCGAGATAGGCGAACGGATCGCCGCCTCCCATGATCATGTTCCCGACGTCGAGCTGATGGCGGACGACGGTCGGGTCGGTGCGCTCGACGAATACGTCGTATGGCACCGTGCCGTCGATCGGCTTCATGTGGTCGGGCTCGTTGTGGAAGGCGAGCCAGATGCCGGCCTTGCGCGCCGCCGCGCCGGCCGTGTTGAAGCGGTCGGCCCACTCCCGCCAATCGTCCAGCGAGCGCGCCGTATCCGGCGTGAAGCTCGGCACGATCAGGTATTCATGGCCCAGCCGGTGGGCAATGTCGAGGCTGCGCTCCCATCCCACCAGCACGACGGTGGGTGACACGTGCGCCGAGGGGGCGCGCAGTCCCTCACGGTCGAGGGCCGCCCGGACCTGCTCGGTGGTGCGGCCGAAGTTCCCGAAGGACCAGAGCAGCTCGACGTCGCTGTAGCCCATGGTGCGCACGGCGGCGAGGGTGCGCTCGGGGTCGCGGCCCATCGCATCCCGCACCGAGTAGAGCTCGAGCCCGATCCGGTTGAGGCGGCGAGGGGAGGGGGGGGCGATGAGCGACGCCAGCGGTCCGGTCGTGACCGCGGCGCCGAGGGCATGGACGAACGTTCGCCGGTGCATGCCTGAAAGTGAGATGCGCTCGGCGGCTTGGCAAGGCGCCGTCATGGCCGGCCGAGTGCAAAGGCCACGTAGCGCGCAGGCGCCTGGGTGCTCGACTTGCCGCTGCTCGTCGCAATCACGACGAATTGGCGCCCGTCAACCTCGTAGGTCGCGGGCGTTGCGTTCCCGGCCGCCGGGAGCGTCGTTTCCCACAGCAGCGCCCCTGTCGCCTTGTCGAAGGCCCGGAACTTCGCGTCGTAGTTCGTGGCCCCGATGAATACCAAGCCACCCGCCGTGACCACGGGGCCGCCGTAGTTCTCGCAGCCCGTGGCGGGGATTCCGCTCGCCGCGAGTTGGCGATATTCGCCCAGCGGGACCTTCCAGACGTACCGACCGGTGTTCAGGTCGATGGCGTTGAGGGTGCCCCATGGCGGTTTGATCGCCGGGTACCCATCCGGGTCCAGGAATCGCCCGTACTGGACGCGGTATTTCTGCTCGGTCCTCACCCCGTGGCCCGCTCTCGCTTCGGACCTCACCCCCTGACCCCCTCTCCCTTCGGGAGAGGGGGGACCCGGAGGTGAGGAGAGGATGTAGTTCTGGATCGCCGACAACGCATCGGGGCCGAGCTGCGCGAAGCCCGGCATCCTCCCGCTCCCGTCCGACATCACGGCCCGGATCTCCGGCATCGTCAGGCGATCGCTCAGCTCGACGAGCGACGGGACCGTGGGAGGCGATCCCTGGCGGTCGGCGCCGTGACAGCCGCCGCACTGGCTCGCGTACAGT
>Ga0075424_100007900_pt1 | contig 10351 bp, 12 predicted proteins | sample SoiMethybrSBSTD3_FD_75301 | JGI IMG/M metagenome (GOLD analysis project Ga0075424, IMG submission 75301) | Bulk soil microbial communities from a Populus tree surrounding site in Tennessee, USA - Soil MetaG P. TD hybrid SBSTD3 | ecosystem: Environmental > Terrestrial > Soil > Tree plantation...
GGCGGCCACGGTTGCCATCGACCCGGGCGTGTTTCGCGGCGTCCTGCCGCTGCCCCTCTCCGTGCTCAGGGGGGTCGGGCCGTTCCTGCTCAACCCCCGGTATCGGGGCCGCGCCATCACGTTCACCTTCGACCAGTTCAAGTACGGCTGGGCGAACGCCCTCGATGAGGACGAGGCGAAGCGCCTGTACGACAACTACCACGTGGCCGGGTCGGGGATCGCCCTGGCCCAGATGGGCAACGCCAACCTCAACCCCTGGACCGAGTCGAAGGTCGATACGAAGAACCCGGATCGGGGCCCGCTGCTGATCCTGGATGGGGAGAAGGACCACACGGTTCCCTGGGCGATCGCCAACGCCGCCTACAAGCGGCAGAAGCGCAACCCGAGCGTCACCGAGATCAAGAAGATGCCCAACCGCGGCCACTCGCTGACCATCGACCACGGCTGGCAGGAGGTCGCGCAGGCCGCGCTCGACTTCGTCAAGCGGTTCGTCCCGGCCAAGCCGAGCTAGCTGGAGGGGATCGAGGGCCATCGCACGGTTATCACGACGGAGTCCTCCTCGGCCTGCCAGGAATGGTCGATTCCTGGACCCCAGACGGCGTAGTCGCCCTCCTTCTCCAGCGTGGTCGACGCCACCGACAGGTCCAGGCGGAAGCGGCCCCGAACCAGGATCAACAGCGTTGTTCGCTGTTCATCGGTCGCCTAGCCGTCGCATCCCTCGCCCGCCGGGTGAACGCCCCACTTCACCTCGACGGTCGTTGTGGCTCGGGAGTCATCGCCCTCGCCTATGAAGTGACCGAGCAGCCAGCCTCTCGTGCTCTCCCCGTCGATGTTGGCGTTGCCCACATGCCACTTCTCAGCCATCTCATGCCTCCACGTCGATCTGGTGCTCTCGGCTGTTCGGCTTACCCTGCTCGGTCAACGACGCGGTCAACGTTCTACCTTGCTACCTGGTCTTACCTTAACGGCCGGCTTTCCTGACCTGCGCTGCCGTTCCAGGACGACGCTGGCTTTCCGGCCGCCCCAGACTACGGATCTGGCGGTGGGCCACCACCGCATGGTGAATCCGTTGCTGCTAGGCGAGAGTCCCCGCCAGTTGGAGCACAGGAGGAGCGTGGTTGGCGTTATCCGCGCGAGCAGGCGCTCACGGCCAGGATCCTTCCCCTCCACGATCTATCCACGTCAATGCAACAATCTCGGCATCGTTGCCGACTGCTCGACGCCTTCACCACCGGAGGGCTTGGCCCAGCATCAGGCGATCGGTAGCATCTCGGCCCACTGCACCACCCGATACCGTCGAAGGAGAGAGCAGATGAGCGCTCCCCAGGCCGACGTCCAAGTCACCCTGAGCCTGCCGACCCTCCGCAAGGGCCAGCACTCCGGCGAGCCACCGGTGGAGCGCCTGCAGTTCATGCTCAACTTCGTCAGCGGGGTGGACAAGCTGGACGTCGATGGAATCTTCGGACCCAAGACCGAAGCCGCGGTCCGCGACTTTCAGCAGAACGAGAACCTGTCGGTTGACGGCATCGTAGGCAAGCAGACCTGGACGGCGTTGCTGCGCCACTGGCTGCTGTTCTCCCAGCCTGGCTAGCCTCGTCGCGGTGCTGGTCTCGGCCCCTGTATGAATCCACGTGCTACTCAAAGTGGCCCCATAACTGCAGCAGCACGGTGTCGTGCGAGCTGCGAGAACGCGGGTCAGCACGGCGCTTGCCCGCCGATCCAGGTAAGGATGGGGTCGCCGGTTCGATTCCGGCGGAGGGCTCCACACCCAAGCTGACCAGTGGAAACACTGCTGAGTCGCGGTTCCGAGTCGCTCATGCACGGTCTCGAAGCGTCCAGGGCTAAATGCCCCCTCGGGGAGTGGAGCGGCCAGGTCGCAAGGTGCGCTTCGCGCGATTGATTCATCGGCCTGGCCGCGTTCCTGGCGGACCGACGGTCCGCGCCGCCAACGGCGGCAATCTCAAGCCTGACCTGGCTGTCACACAGGGTGGTACGGTGTTGGAGCACTCGCTTTGCTGTAACGCCTGCTGACCGCAGCCGCCATGACACGGCTACCGGTTGGGTGGTGAGGCAGATGGCGGAGGTCCGGGGGACGTCGTCGCGGCAGCGGTGGACCCTGGTGCTGGTGTGCACGGCGGCGTTCATGTTGCTGCTGGCAGTGCGCTCGTAGCGGCCGGCGCCGATCACCTCGGCGGCTTCGGCCTCGATCATGGCCTGGAGCGCCAGCGCCAGGCCTTCCCGAACGACATCCAGGTCACCACCAGCGCGCAGTGCATCCAGCAGCTCAGACAGGGCAGACCGATCGAGGGCCATCGCGGCGATCTCCTTGGTGTGAACCCTGGCAGGAACACACTGAGCTTCACGCGATGGCCCTCGGCTTGCTCCTCAACCGGCAGGACCCTGCCTCAAACCCCACCACTACCCGGGACGCCTACCCCCACGGAGTTCACTCGTTGGACGACCCACTCCACCTGAAGGGCAAGGACAGCAACCGCTGTTACGCCGCGGACGATGCGCGGCTGTCTTGTAAACAGCAGGTTGGGGGTTCGAGCCCTCCCGCCAGCTCCCAAAACCGCAGGTCAGAGTCCATATAGCAAGGCGAGCACCCGATTGCCTGTGCTGGCACGGTCTTCCTTGAGCGCTAATGCCTCGCCCGACGCTACGTCGGAGTATCGCTGCCGCGGACAGCGCTATTTGAGCGCTGTTTGAGCATGCGGTAACTGAGCTGGTCGAGCAGACGTGCCGGCAGCAGCCCTTGTGGCCAGGAGCTGTCAGGTGGTCGTCCTGTTCGCCAGGGGTCCGCCACGAAGTGGGTGGTCGTGGGCGGCGCGGTGCTCGTTGTCGCGCAGGCGCGGTTCGTAGTGGGCGAAGAAGACCTTGCCGACCAGGTCGCGGCGGCTACGCACCTTTGTCTTGTCGAAGATGCTCTTGAGGTGTTGCTGGACGGTGTGAGCCGAGACGACCAGCCGCTGGGCGATCTCGGCGGTCGAGCTGCCCTGCAGCACCAGCCGGGTGACCTCCTGCTCCCGCTCGGTCAGCCCGTAGGCCGACATCAGCAGCGGCGCGATCCGGGCGGGGTGGGCCGGCTCCACGATCACCGCCACGCGGCGGGCGCCGCCGGAGACCAGCGAGGCCCCATGCAGCACCACCCAGGTGCCCGAGCGCGACAGCACCCGCGACACTGCCACCTCGCCCGGCCGGTCCGGATGTTCGGCGGTCCGTAGCGCCCGGCCCGCCACCGCCAGCACCGCCGACGGCAGCCTGCCGGCGTCCCAGTCGCCGTCGGGCAGGGACCGCAGCCACGGCTCCACCCCGGGGGTGGCCGACTCGACGTTTCCGTCCTGGGAAAGGACGAGCAGGCCGGGCGCGTCGGGTCCCTCCGGGTCGGTGGCTTCGCCGACCAGCAGCCCCCGGCGCGCCCCCTCTGCCAGGAATGGCGCCACTGCCTGGACGAAGGCCACCTCGGCGTCGTCGAACAGCGGCCGGCCCGGGTCGCGGTACAGCCCCAGGGCCCCCCACACCTCGCCAGCCGGGGTGCGCAGGGCGGCGATCAGTTCCTGGTCCCCGCCAAGGGTCATGTTGGCGTGCCAGCGGGGGCTGCTGGCCGGGTCGCCCCCGGTGGCCTCGTACAGCGTGGAGATGCCGCGCTGGGAGCGGGCCACGTCGGCGAGCTTGTTGACGTCGTCCTGGTAGTACTCGTGGACCAGCCATTGGTCGGGCAGCTCGGGGACGTTTTCGTCGAAGTGGCTGGTGACCAGCAGTGAGGCCGGGTCCAGGGTGAACCAGCACGGCGCCCAGTAATGGGGGACAGTCCCGGCGAGCACCTCGGTCGATGCCCGCCAGAAGCTCACCAGGTCCAGGCCCTGGCCGGCCAGCCGGGCGATCTTGTCGCTGGCCCGCTGCCTGGCGTCCCCGCTCACTGAAGTCATGGGAGCACTCTATGGTCGGCCCCGGTGGCGGAAATACCACCTTTCTGGAATGGGCAGCCCTCCCGCCGGGCCCTAGCGTCGGCGCAACCGCCCAACGGCAAGGAGGAGCGATGGACACGAAGCGGGAGCTCACCATGGCCGCACGTGTGCTGGGACCCAGGGACGGGGAGGTCGCCGGCGACCCGGGGGGCCGCACCGACCGATTCATGATCGAGCGAGCCGACACCGACGGCAGGCTCACGGTGATCGAGCACACCGTGCCGCCGCACGTCCTCGCCGGCCCACTGCACCACCACACCCGCGAGGACGAGTACAGCTACGTGCTCGAGGGTCGCCTGGGAGCGCTCCTGGGCGACCGGGAAGTCTTCGCCGAACCAGGGGACCTGGTCTTCAAGCCCCGCGGGCAGTGGCACACCTTCTGGAACCCCGGCGACACGCCAACGCGGATCCTGGAGCTCATCACCCCATCCGGCCTGGAGGACCTCTTCCGCGAGCTCGGCACCCCCGGCGTCGAGATGGACCCGGCGACGCTCCCGGAACTGGCGGCCCGCTACGGCTGCCAGGTCGACTTCGAGGGCACGGCGGCCATCCTCGGACGGCACGGGCTCCAGTTCTAGGAGCGCCGCCATGGACCTCAGGGCCGGCACGCCCGAGGAGCTGGAGACCCTGCTGGAGGACGCGTTCGTGCTCCACAACGAGCAGGCGCTGCCGCAGCTCTTCGGACCAGGCGCCATGCTGGTGGCGGGGGCCCTCCCGGTGGCGCGCGGATGGCGGCAGATCGCCCGGGTCGCCGCCCAGCTGTGGGATGCCGACCGCAGCTACCTCGCCGACCCCCGACGGATCCTCCAGGCTCGCGGCACCGCCCTCGTGGTGTCGGGCCGCGCCATCAACGTGGCCCGCCGGGGCGACGACGGTTTCTGGCGCTATGCGATCTCGCTGCTCGACCTCGATACGGCAACCAAAGGCGATGTGTCATGAGCGCACAACCCGAACATGCGGCTCGATTGACGGAGTACTCGATCGGTGACGTGGCCGATCGCGCGGGGGTCGCCAATGACTATGTCGTCATGCTGGTCGACCTCGGGGTCCTCGCCTCGGGCCCGGACGGCCACTTCTCCGAAGGCGATGTGCGGCGGGTCCGCCTGCTGCGAACCCTCGAACGGGGGCGGGGATGCCGCTCCAGGGCGTTGCCGCTGCGGTCCAGAGCGGCAACCTGTCGCTCGGGTTCCTGGATACGGCGGCCTACGATCGCCTGGCGTCGCTGTCCGAGATCACGTTCCAAGAAGGTCTCCGAGAAGACGGGGATCCCCGTCGAGTTGTTGATGGTCATCCGCGAGGCCGTGGGGTTCGCTGAACCTCAGCCGGAGGATCGCCTCCGCGAGAACGAGCTCCAGATCTACCCGCTGGTCGAGGCACAGCTCTCCAAAGGGTTTCGCCTGAGGGTGATCGAACGTTGGCTTCGCGTGTACGGCGACAGCTTGCGGCGGATCGCGGAAACCGAGGTCGACTGGTGGCACACCGAGGTGGAGCTCCCCTTGCTCAAGTCCGGGATGACGCCTGCGGAGATGATCGAAGCCGCGGACTCGCGCGTCGCGCTGGAGATCGCCCCCTACCTCGACCAGACGATCCTTGCCATGTACCACGGACACCAGGAGCACACGTGGATGAAGAGCATCCTCGACGGGATCGAGGCCACCCTGTCCGAGGCGGGCGTCTACAGCCGCCTGGAGCGGCCCCCGGCCATCTGCTTCCTCGACATCACGGGGTACACCCGGCTCACCGAGGAGCGTGGCGACCAGGCCGCGGCCGAGCTCGCCGGCACCCTGTCGCGGACGGTGCGACGTTCCTCGAGATCCCACGGGGCAAGCCCGTCAAGTGGCTGGGCGACGGAGTGATGTTCTTCTTCCCGGACCCGGGATCGGGTGTCCTTGCTGCGCTTGACATGGTCGAGGGCGCAGCCAACGCTGGGCTGCCGCCCGCCACGTCGGGCTCCACGCGGGCCCCGTCCTGTTCCAGGAGGGCGACTACTTCGGACGCACTGTGAACCTCGCGGCCCGGATCGCCGAGTACGCCAGGCCGGGCGAGGTCGTGGTGAGTCAAGAGGTGGTGGAGTTCGTCGACGCGATACCCGTGTCCTTCGTCGAGATCGGTCCGGTCGAGCTGAAGGGGGTCTCCGGCGCCCTTCGCCTTCACACCACCCGCCGCGACACGTGATCGACACCGGGTGACGCCCGGCGCAAGCGGCGAGAGGCGCCCAATGCGGGCAGGGCAGACCCGTCTGGAGCCGACCAGATCGACGCAGAGCCTGGCGGTTGGTCCAACCCACTGAACGAGCGTGGAAGCCGTCCTCTAGGCCCCAGGAGACGATCCGGCGAGGCGTGATCCTGATGATCGATCGGGTCGTCGAACCCTTCCATGATGGCCTTGCCGCCCGTTTCGAGCGTCATCGCCTGGCCGCGCACCTCGACCGCACGGGGCTGCCACGGCGGCAGCACATCATCGACCACCAACGCCGCGACCCCTCCGCTTGCCGTCGCGGAACTTCTTGCGCTTGGCGAAGTCGTGCCCGCCGATGTCGATGCTGTCGGGCGTCGGGGTTGTACCGGAAGGCGACAGGAACGACATCGGGCATGCCGTCGTTGCCGACCGCCGGAGCCGCTCGCTCCCAAGGTAGTCGAGCTCGGCGTCGCTGAACACGCTCATGGCGTCCTCCTGTTGGTGGTCATTCTCACGGTCATTCCACCAGGCGCTACTCGGCCACACGGGAGCGCACTGGCTAGACGGGCCATCCGACCTGAGCAGCCAGGAGAACACTCGCCAGCACGCCGTGGACGATCCGCGCCTGTCTTGTAAACAGCAGGTGGGGTCGAGTTCCCCCGCCAGCTCCCAGAACCGCAGGTCACGGGCCTGTAGTACTTGCCTTGCTTGGCCGGATGTCCTTCTGCCCCAGATGGAATGACATCGAGCCGTCCCGGAGGCAGGCTGTCACTCCCAAGCGTTTGGTGCGCCACTCCGGCGGGTCCGCAGGAGCCGTGACCAGCGTCACCCGGAACTTGACGGCGTCTCTGTCGGCCCTCGCCGGTAGGGTGCGGCCATGACCGCCGACTGGGGTGCGCTGCAACGGGCGATCGATGGCGACGTCGTCCTGCCCGGCTCGCCCGACTACGAGTCGGTGCGCAAGCCGGTGATGGCGCGCTTCGAGCACTTGCGGCCGGTGGCCGTGGTGCGATGCGCGAGCTCTGCGGACGTCGCCGCGACCCTTGCCGTCGCGCGTGGGCTGGGCCTGCCGACGGTGATCCGGAGCGGCGGGCACTCGGTTGGCGGCCGGTCCGCGACCGACGGGGTCGTCCTTGACGTCAGGCCCATGGGCTCGGTGGCGGTCGCGGGGGAGGTGGCGACCGTGGGTGCCGGCCTGCGGCTCGGCGAGCTCTACGATGCGCTGGCCACCCATGGCCTGACCATCCCCGCCGGCTGCGGTCCCTCGGTCGGGATCGCCGGCCTCACCCTCGGGGGTGGGTTGGGGATCCTCGGCCGCAAGCACGGCCTGACCTGCGACCACCTGCTGCGGGCGCAGGTCGTCCTGGCGGACGGTCGCGTGGTCGAATGCGACGAGCACCATGACGGGGAGCTGTTCTGGGCGCTGCGCGGCGCCGGTGGCGGCCAGTGCGGCGTGGTCACCTCCCTTGTCTTCCGCACCCTTCCCGCGCCGGCGACCACGGTCTTCCACCTGGTGTGGCCGCCGGCCGCGGCCGCCGCGGTGGTGCAGGCCTGGCAGGCCTGGGCGCCCGCGGCGCCCGACGAGCTCGACGCCACCATGCGGTTGACCGCCGCCGGCGACGGCGAGCGGCCGCCCGGGGTCGAGGTGGTCGCCAGCGTGCTCGACGGCGAGGCCGACGCCGCGGAGCTCCTCGACGAGCTGGTCGGCCGGGTGGGGGCCGACCCGGTGGAAGCGACCCGCCGACACCTGTCCCACCGGGAGGCCAAGCGCTACCTCGAGGGGCTCGGATCGGTCGAGCACCGGCGCGAGCGGTCGGGTCCGGAGCAGCCACAGCAGCCGGTCCACCTCTACACCAAGTCGGAGTTCTTCCGCCGACCCCTGCCGGGCGAGACGGTCGCGGCGCTGGTCGACCACCTCACCCAAGGGGTGGCGGCCGGCCGGTCGCAGGAGGTGGACTTCCTGCCGTGGGGCGGCGCTTACAACCGCGTGCCCGCCGACGCCACCGCCTTCGCCCACCGCGGCGAGAGCTTCCTGGTCCAGCACCTGGTCGAGGTCGACGCCGACGCCGCAGCGGCCGAGCGCGGCGCCGCCCGCGACTGGCTGGCGCGCTCGTGGGCGCTGGTGCATCCATGGGGATCAGGGGGCGTGTACCCGAACTTCCCAGACCCCGACCTGCAGGACTGGGCGCACGCCTACCACGGGACGAACTACGACCGCCTGCGGCGCGTCAAGGCCGCCTACGACCCGGGCGGCTTCTTCCGCTTCCACCAATCGCTTCCGTAGCGGCTAGGCCACGTCGCTCCCATGGCGGGCCTGCTCGGCCGTGCTGACCTGGGTGTAGGCGCCAAGGACCCGATCGGCGAGCAGGCCGAGGCAGGACAGGTTGGGGAACCCGGGGCCTTGGGCGAGCCCGGCCAGGACCGGGAGGTGGAGCCTGGGCCGCAGGCCCGGGACGGCCAGGTCGTGGCCGATGACCCGTTCCACGGCGGTGCGGGTCGGCGGCCGGCCGGGGGCCTCGCCGATGGCCTCGGCCACGGCGTCGCGGGCGCCGGGGCCGAGCAGGGGCACGAACCAGAGTGGGTCGAAGCCGACCGCCACCACCACCCAGTCGAAGGCCAGCCGTTCCGGCAGCTGGTCGTAGTGGACCTCCACGACGACCTTGGCCTCGACCGGCTCCAGCCGGGTGACCCGTCCGGCCTGGGTGCGGACCACGTCGGCCCGGTTGAGCAGCTCCTGGGCCTGGACCGAGAACACGCCCCGGTCGGTGCGCCTGAGGAACTCGCGGCGGTGCCGCTCGGCGAGCTGCCGCCAGCCGGCGGCGTCGGGGTTGGAGTACATGCGGTTCTCGGTGAAGCCCTCGCCGCGCGTGTAGAGCACCCCGTGGTCGGAGACCAGCTCGACCACCGACCCCTCGGGGAGCAGGCCGACCAGCGCGCCGGTGATGGAGCCGGCGGTCTCGCCGCTGCCGACCACGCACACCTCCACTGGGCCGCCGCCGGCGAGCGCCTCACCGGCCGTCCAGAAGCTGCGGCCGTCCAGGATGCGCGGATGGTGGTCGGGCTGCCCGAGCAGCCGCAGCGGCGTCCCCGGGCCCGTCAGCACCAGACCGTCGCAGTCCATCTCCAGCGGCTCGCCGGTGGGCGTGCGCCTGGCCGACAGCCGCCAGCGGCCGTCGGCCAGGTCGATGCCGTCGACGTCGGCCAGGACCGGCTCTACCCCGAGCTGCCCGGCCACCCAGCGCAGGTACCGGTGCCACTGGCGGTGGCTGGGGCGGGGTTGGCCGCGGTCGACCCAGTCGGCCAGGCCGCCCTGGTCGATCAGGTAGCGCTGCCAGGACCAGCGGCGCACCTCATCGCTGACCCGGCCCGAGGCCGGGCCCCAGCCGGCTGCGTACGGGTAGCCAACGTCCTTGTCCGGGGGCGTGCTGAGCGGCTGGCGGCCGTCGGTGTAGCCGGAGGTCCCCAACCAGTTGGCGGCCACGCCGGCCCGGTCGATGAGGACGAGGTCGGGCACCTCTATGCCGGTCCCGGCCAGGGCGGCCCGCTTGGCCGCGATGGCCAGCCCCTTGGGACCGGCCCCGACGACGGCGAGGTTGGCCGGAGGGGGCATGGCGTCCTTCCCGACGGGTCGATGGGCGTTTTATGGCCTGCCCGTGGATGGTTGCACGTCCGGTGATGCAGCAGCGCCCAGACGTCCGCGAGGTGGTGGCGGACCCGGCCAGCCGCTCGATGACCATGTCGACGCGCTCCAACGTCCACAGCTCACCGACAACCCTCTGGAGGCACGCTAGACCGGGCATGTCGCCAGCGGCGGGGCGGTGCCGAACGTCACACCCAGCGGTGGTAGGCGGCATCGCCTGCAGGGACCCCATCCCTCCGCATGCACCACAGAACCGCAGCTCAGCGCGCCCGACCGATTGTCTTGCCTGCTCGCCCGGGATCGCCGCGCAACCGACGGTCGCTGCGTGGAGGCACGGATTGACGCCCTTGCCCAGCAGGGGAATAGGATCCCGGACCGGACCAGCCGCGCCGCTCGCGCCCCGCTGAGCAGAGAAGGGCTTGTCATGGCACGTCGTCTCGGCATCCTGCTGCTCGTGGTGCTCGCCATGGCCGCCACAGCCGCGCCAAGTCAGGGCACCACCTCCACCACCTCGACGACCTCCACCACCTCGACGACCTCCACCACCTCGACGACCTCCACCACC
>Ga0075424_100007904_pt1 | contig 10350 bp, 9 predicted proteins | sample SoiMethybrSBSTD3_FD_75301 | JGI IMG/M metagenome (GOLD analysis project Ga0075424, IMG submission 75301) | Bulk soil microbial communities from a Populus tree surrounding site in Tennessee, USA - Soil MetaG P. TD hybrid SBSTD3 | ecosystem: Environmental > Terrestrial > Soil > Tree plantation...
GGCGGCGTAGCGCCTGCTGTCCCCTCAAGCCGATAGCCATTCACATCAGGGATGCAGCGGATGCGCATCGTGCAGCATCAGGGCCAACCGATGCAGTTGCTGATCGCGAAAGCCCTGTGCCTCGATCGAGCGCACAGTGGACAGCACGTAGTCGCGATTGTTGCCAGAGCGGCCGTGTCCCTGCAGTACAATGCGAAGTTGCTCTGCGAGCGGAAGCCGGCCGGCATATTGGACGTGACCGCGGTCGACCACAAAGGTAAGGGCACTGACTCGCTGGCTCGCCTCATTGTCAAGCCATACCGAACGCGTCACCTCGCGATACACGTGAGTTGTTTGCTCGCGGCTGCGCAAATACTTGACCGTGCTTTCGCGCAATTTGGCCGCAACACGATAGGCGATGCCGCGGCACGCGCCGCCGCGGTCCAGCCCTAACACCAGTCCGGGTTTTTCGGGCGTGCCGCGGTGATCGAAGGAGTAAACGCAAAGCGCGCGATGCTCGCCGATCAGCCGCGCCGGGACCTGTTCGGTGAATTCGAAACCCGGCCGCCACATCAGCGAGCCGTAACCAAACACCCAGAGGTCGCCTTTGGAGGATTCCGCTTCGGAAAGGGCAGTGCTCGACATCTTGTGAATGGCTATCAGAAAACGGAATTCAATGAAAATGCGTTAACTTGATTACCCGCGACGCAACCGCTTTATTGCCAAAATTGCGCACCAAAGGTCGCCAATGCCAGATATGCCGCCCGCGCCGCGCCGGCGCCCCCTATGGGGCCTTTTCGTTGCTCCCGCCCTGCTCGCGATCGCTGCGATCGGCTGGAGCGCGTTCTGGTTCTACTCGGCCTCGCAAGTCGACGTTCAGGCCGAGGCTTGGCGGACCCGGGAAGCAAAATCCGGACGCGTTTACGATTGCGCCGACCGCTCGGTCGGTGGCTATCCCTTCCGACTTGAAATCCATTGCGCGGCTCCAAGCGTATCGCTTGTCTCGCAGAGCGCCGATCGCGCCGCCGGGCCGATCACGGCAAAGCTGGGCGAGATTCTGGTCGTGGCGCAGATCTATGATCCGAAACGGATCATTGCAGAGTTCAAGGGTCCGGCGACAATCTCCGAATCTTCCGGACAATCCTTCTATGTCGCGAGCTGGAAGACGGGCCGTAGCAGCGTGGTTGGGCTGCCTGGTCCGCCGCAGCGCGCCTCGATCATGTTCGAGGAGCCCGGCATCGATCGCATGGACGGCCAAAGGCGCCTGCCTGTCGCGAACGCCAAGCATGTCGAGTTGCACGGTCGGATTGTCGAGGGGTCGCGATCGGATGCCCCAATGGTCGAAAGCGTGCTGGAAATCAATCGGGGCAGCATACAAGGACTGCATCCGTTGCTGGCGGAGCCGTTCGATGCCGACCTGCGAGTCATGCTGAATGGGTTGAAGGACCTTTCGCCAAAGCCCTGGCCGGCGCGGTTCCGCGAACTCCAGGCGGTCGGCGGTCATGTCGAGATCTTGCAGTCACGCATTCAGCAGGGCGATTCGGTCGCGGTCGCGGCAGGCACGCTGGGCCTAAGTCCGAGCGGGCTACTCGAGGGCGAATTGCAGATGACGGTGGCCGGCCTTGAGAGAGTGATTCCGGCGCTCGGCCTCGACAAGATGCTGGAGGAAGGCGTGCCGCAGTCGACGCTCGATCGTGTCGCGCCGGGCGTGAAGACACAGGACATCTCGAATCTGATGGGAGCGTTGGATCGTGCGGTGCCGGGGCTCGGCAAGCTGGTCAAGCAGAATGCCAATGCGGGCCTCGCCGCGGGTATTGGCGCGCTCGGCAAGGAAGCGGTGCTGGAAGGGAAGAAGGCGCGCAGCTTTCCGTTACGCTTCGTCGACGGCGCGATCTTCCTCGGTCCGCTGAAGGTCGCGCAAACGCCGCCTCTGTTTTAGCGCATCGTCCGGAAAAGTGGGCAGAGGTTTTCCATCGCGACAAACGCAAAAGTGCGTTGCGCGGAGATCATGCGCTGACAATAAGCAAAAATGTGATTGCGTTTCGACCGGAAGCAATCGCACTTTGGAGTTCTCGCCTGCGCAAGCTGCGCCAGGACCCGCTCAACCGAGCCAAGTAACTTCAGTCCCGCGGTTTCGCGAGATGCGCGTGCGGCCGGCCGAAGTCTGGCGCAGCGGAGTCCTGACCGGTCTCCACAATGCCGCGGCGGATGGCGCGCGTGCGGGTGAAGTGCTCGAACAGCGCCTCGCCGTCACCGCGGCGGATTGCTCGCGTCAGCTTGGATAGGTCCTCGTTGAAGGTGCCGAGCATCTCAAGCACGGCATCCTTGTTGGACAGGAACACGTCGCGCCACATGGTCGGGTCGGATGCGGCGATCCGCGTGAAATCGCGAAAACCGCCAGCGGAAAATTTTATCACTTCCGATTCCGTCACCTGTGCAAGTTCATCCGCTGTGCCGACGATCGTGTAAGCGATCAAGTGCGGCAGATGGCTGGTGATCGCGAGCACGAGATCATGATGGTCCGGCGTCATGATCTCGACCTTGGCGCCGAGCGCAGCCCAGAACGCGCGCAGCCTTTCAACTGCATCCGGATCCGCGCCCTCGGGCGGGGTCAGGATGCACCAGCGATTGATGAAGAGCTCGGCGAAACCGGAATCGGGGCCGGAATGTTCGGTCCCCGCAACGGGATGTGCCGGCACGAAATGCGCGCCGGCGGGCAGATGTGGCGCCATCTCCCGCACCACCGCGCCCTTGACCGAGCCGACATCGGATACGATCGCGCCGGGCGCAAGGTGCGGCGCTATTTCCCGTGCCACCGCGCCGCAGGCGCCGACCGGAATGCAGAGGATCACGAGATCGGCGCCTTTCACCGCCGCGGCATTGCCTTCAACCACGGAATCGACAACGCCGAACTCCTTCACCCGCGACCGGGTTTTTTCGGTGCGCGCCGTCGTGACGATCTCGCCGACAATGCGCTGCGCGCGCGCTGCGCGCGCGATCGAGCCGCCGATCAGGCCAAAGCCGATCAGCGCCATGCGTTGGAAAATGGGCGAACCGTTATTTGCCCGTGTGGCGGACTTGAAATTCGCTTCAATGTCTCTGTGGGTCGTCATGGCGAGTGTCAAATCCTAGACTGCACAAGGGCGGGTTTGCCGCCGCCCCATTGGCTCCGGGTTTCGCAAGCAAGTCGCGTCGGCTCATCTGCGGAAGAGAGTCGCACTAGCTGCCCATGAATTCGCGCAAAGCTTCGACCACCAGCCGGTTGGCCTCTTCCGTCCCGATGGTCATGCGCAACGCGTGCGGCAGGCGGTAATTTTTGAGCGCGCGCAGCACCAGTCCGCGTTTTGTGAGAAACACGTCGGCTTCGTCCGAGGTCCGTCCCTTCTCCAGCGGGAAATGGATGAGCACGAAATTGGCGACGCTCGGCGTCACTTTCAGACCGAGCTTCTGAATCTCTACAGTCAGCCAATTGCGCCACTTCTCGGTATGCACCTTCGACATCTCCTGGTGCGCCATGTCCTGGATTGCGGCAACCGCCGCAAGCATTGCGGGCGTGGATACGTTGAACGGACCGCGAATCCGGTTCACCGCGTCTACGATGTGCGCGGGCCCGAACATCCACCCGATCCGCAAGGCCGCAAGCCCGTGTATCTTGGAGAAGGTGTGGGTCATGACCGTGTTGTCAGTGGTCGCGACGAGTTCGATGCCCATCTCGTAGTCGTTGCGCGAGACGTAATCGGCATACGCCGCATCGAGCACGAGCAGCACGTGCGGCGGCAGGCCTGCGCGCAGCCGCTTGACCTCGTCGAACGGAAGATAGGTCCCGGTCGGATTGTTTGGATTGGCGAGCCATACCAGCTTTGTCCGCGGGGACACGCGCGCCAGTATCGCATCGACATCGGCTGTGAATTCAGTCTCTGGCGCGACGACGTTCCTTGCGCCGTTCGCCATGGTGGCGATCGGATACACTAGGAAGCCGTGGGTTGTGGAGATCGCCTCATCTCCCTGGGTCAGATAGGTGTGTGCGAGCAAGTTGAGGACTTCGTCCGAACCGGCGCCGCAGATGATGCGGTCCGGATCGAGCCCGAAGGCGCGGCCGATCGCATCGCGCAACACCCTCGATGTACCCTCGGGATAGTCCTCAAGATGCGCCGCGGCCTTCTGATAGGCTTGGATCGCCTTCGGTGAGGGGCCGAATGGCGTCTCGTTGGCCGAGAGCTTGAAGACCTTGCGGCCCGGCTCCGGCACCGGGCTCTTGCCCGGCGTATAGGGCGCAATATCGAGGATGCCGGGGTTCGGCACGGGGCGGTTCATTTTCAACTCCGGAATTGGCAGAGCCGTTGAATTAGTGGTCCAATTCCAACATTGGCTCCCCGTTGGGAAGCTACATTCGCAATGTCAGATTCGCTCCACTGCGGGACACTAGCTGGAAAGCGTATAGCGCGTCGCGTGGCTGCCGACGAGGGCTGTCGAGCGCACCGAAGCCCCGGCCCGGATCAGAGCCAGCTTGATTGCTTCGAGCCGGTTGGGGCCCGTGATCGACACCAGAAGGGCCGCGCCGTCAAACGCGGTATCCGGCACCGCGACGATATCGGCCAGCGGCGACAATGCGCGGGCAATCTCGGCGTTCCAGCCGGAGACCCGGACGCTCCAGGTCTCGATCTCCGTCACCATGGCGCTGTCCGCAACGCGCGATACGACAAAGACCGGCAGCGCTGCCGGATGATCCGCCCGCTCGACAAAGGGCAACCGCGCGATGATTTTTGGCGCACCGTCAGCCTCCAGCGTAATCCACCAGGGTGTGCGGCTCGCGATCGCCGATACCATCGCGAGGTCGCCCTTTGATTTCGCGACCGCTTCGACCGCGGCGGAGGCGCTGAAATGCGCTACGTAAGGCACCGTGAAGCCAAAATGAAAACGGGCTGAGTCTCGCATCGCGGACTCGTTCACCGACACATCGGCATGCACCGAGAACGGCGCCTGCACATAGGTGAAGGTCGAGATGATGACGCGCCAGATGCTTTCGACGGTGTCGAGCGGCAGGATGCCACGATGCCGTTCAACCAGCCGCCGCATCATGTCGGCCTCGCGCGCGGGCCGAAATGCCGAACCGACCTCCTGAGTCTGTTTGACCTGGATCAACCGGTCGATAATGTCTCCGCGCTGCATCAGAAGCCGGTGCACGTTCTCGTCGATCGCGTCGATTTCCTTGCGCAACTCGGCAAGCGATGGCGGGGCGGGGGGGCGTTGCGACATTGTTCAAGGGCCTTGAACTCAAGGGGCCGGTGATGTGCGATTGCAGACACCGAATGATTGATCAGGTGAATTGACACGTATCCTGATCCCGAAAGTCGCAGATGAGGGTGCCGCAAAACGATGCGAACTTCGGAACCGGGACACTAGGTAACACGGAGGCTGCAACAAAGAGAAACATGCAGTGTGCCGCCCCTGCGCCCCTGCAATGCCTGTATTAACCATCCCCTGGCTTGACGAAAAGGCGTCCGGCAACTAGCTTTATCGGCGTCCGTGGTCATTTGAGCCGGCCGGCTTGCAGCCACGTTAAACAACTCGCTAAACAGGCCGGGGACAGACAAAATCCCGGCCGAACCTTCATTCGGGCCGGGTTTTTTAATGGCCTGATGGCAGTTCTGGTTCAGGGACTTCCAGCGCCGGCGGAGGCCGGCAACAAAATGATGAACGTCCATTCGAGATCAGGTCCGGCGATCCATGCCGATGAGCGCTCGCACGAGGTGGACCATCCGAGCTCGCAGCTTGCGCTGTTCGGGGCCGATCAACCGCTGCGGCTCGACTGCGGCGTCGACCTGTCGCCGTTCCAGATTGCCTATCAGACCTATGGCGCGCTCAACGCGGATCGCTCCAACGCCATCCTGATTTGCCATGCTTTGACGCTCGACCAGCATGTTGCCAATGTGCATCCGGTGACGGGCAAGCCTGGCTGGTGGGAAACCATGGTAGGCCCCGGCCGCCCCATCGATACCGAGCGCTATTTCATCATTTGCCCCAACGTGATCGGCGGCTGCATGGGCTCCACCGGGCCTGCCTCAATCAACCCCGCCACCGGCAAGCCGTGGGGCCTGGATTTTCCGATCGTCACAATTCCCGACATGGTGCGCGCGCAGGCAATGCTGCTCGATCGCCTCGGCATCGAGACGCTGTTCTGTGTGCTCGGCGGCTCGATGGGCGGAATGCAGGTGCTGCAATGGACGGCAGCCTATCCAGAGCGCGTGTTCTCGGCGCTGCCGATCGCCTGCTCGACGCGCCACTCTGCTCAGAACATCGCGTTTCATGAGCTGGGCCGCCAGGCGGTAATGGCCGACCCGGACTGGCATCAGGGCCGCTACGCCGAGCACGGGACGCATCCGCATCGGGGATTGGGGGTAGCACGGATGGCCGCCCACATCACGTATCTGTCGGACGCCGCGCTGCACCGCAAGTTCGGTCGGCGCATGCAGGATCGCGAGCTGCCGACCTTCTCGTTTGACGCCGATTTTCAGGTCGAAAGCTATCTGCGCTATCAGGGATCGTCTTTCGTCGAGCGCTTTGACTCTAACAGCTACCTATATCTTACGCGCGCCATGGACTATTTCGACATCGCCGCGGATCATAACGGCGTGCTGGCGAAAGCTTTTCGCGGCATCAAGACACGCTTCTGCGTGGTGTCATTCACCAGCGACTGGCTATTTCCGACCTCGGAATCGCGGGCGCTGGTTCACGCGCTCAATGCGTCGAGCGCGCGGGTGTCGTTTGCGGAAATCGAGACAGACCGCGGCCATGACGCTTTTCTGCTCGACGTGTCTGAGTTCTTCGATATCTCCCGCGCGTTCCTGCAATCGGCGGGCAAGGCGCGCGGATTGGATGGCTAGATGGCGCTGCAAGACCAGACTCTCCCGCTTCCCGGCATCACGCCACATCGCACCGAAAGTTACCGCAGCGACCATCTCCTGGTTGCGGAAATGGTGTCGCCCGGTTCAAAGGTGCTCGACGTCGGCTGTGGAGAAGGCGACTTGCTGCAGCTTCTGGAAGGCCGCGGCATCGATGGACGGGGTATCGAACTGTCGCGCGAGGGCGTCAACCGCTGTGTCGCCAAGGGGCTCGCGGTGGTTCAGGGCGACGCCGATACCGATCTTGTCAATTATCCCGACGACGCCTTCGACTACGTAATTCTGTCGCAGACCCTGCAGGCGACGCGCCAGCCGAAGACGGTGCTGGAGAACCTGCTTCGGATCGGCCGCCGCGGCATCGTCTCGTTTCCGAATTTTGGTTTCTGGAAGATGCGGCTGCAGCTCCTGATCGGCGGGCACATGCCGCGCACCGAAAATCTGCCGGCCACCTGGTACGACACCCCCAACATTCATTTCTGCACGATCAAGGATTTCGTGCAGCTTTGCGATGAAATCAGCGTCAAGATGGAACGCGCGGTGGCCCTTGACAGCTTCGGCCGGCCGTTGCGGCTGAATCTACCCTGGTGGGTCTGGAACATGTTCGGCGAGCAGGGCGTGTTTTTGCTGAGCCGCGCCGGGAAGGGACGATAGCGAAGCGATCCAGAATACCTCTGCGGCAAAGTGGTTTGGATTGTTCGCTGCGTGACGAAGCTTGCTCTTCTCGCTTGCTCTTCTCGCAACGACTGCTACGCCGGCACAATCGACCGTGGATCGCGCGCTTGCCACCGCCCGGCTTCGACAAGCGTGATGAACCGCTCGACCATCTCGTTGAACAGTGCAGGCTCCTCCAGATTGAGCACGTGGCCGGCTTTCGGGAAGAAGGTCAGACCGGCGGCGGGCAGATGCTTCTTCAAAAAGAGGCTCGGCTCGATGCAGGGGTCATCCTCGTCGCCGCAGATGATCAGCGCCGGTGTTGGCACTCTCCGGATCGCCTCGGTCAGCGTGTAGATCGAAGGCCGGCCGCCTTGAAACCCGCGCATGGTGTTGGCTGAGCCCTTCGAATCGTGTCGCGCCAGCGAGGCGTAGAAGTCCGCATGGCCGCGCGGATCCTTGACCAGGAACGGAATCCGACTGGGTGCCTCGCGCGTGACCTTCGCAACATCCACTGCGCCGAGCTCTTCGAACTGCTCGGCAGTCTCGCGGCACTGCTTGCGCCATGCCTCGAGATTTTCAATGCTCGAGCCTGAGCCCACGCCCGCAAGCGTCATTGACAGCATGCGCTCGGGGGCATGGAGCGCGACCTGCAGCGCGGAGTAGGAGCCCATCGAAAGGCCGACGAAATGCGCTTTCTCGATTTTCAGATGATCGAGCACCGCGAGCGCGTCTGTGTAAAAATCCTTGTATGAGTAAACGTCGGCCGAGGCCGGCACATCGGAGGGCGTATAGCCGCGTGCCGAATAGGCGATGCAGTGGTGGCCGCGCGAGAAGTAACGCATCTGCGGCTCCCAATTGGTATGGTCTGCCGCAAATTCATGCAGGAAGAGGATCGGCGTCCCGCTGCCGGCTTCCTCATAGTAGAGCCGGACATTGTCGGTGGCGACGGCGTAGGGCATCGGCGTTTCCTTCTCGTTTGCCGGCACGATAGACCGCAATTAACTCTTCTGTCGACAATGCGGCAGTCCGTGCTCCCGTTTGGTCGTTAAGTATGCCCCGAAAATCAGGGAAAGTGATCGCTCACTGCCGCATCGTGTCTTGATCTCGCCACATCCACTAACTTTACGAGGCGCCCTCGAAAGCCGGCGCCAGTCGTCGGCGATTGGAGACATGAAGTTAAGGATCAAGTATGGTTGTGTTCTCTGCGTTCAGCCGGTCGTCGCTTCTCGCGCTGGCCCTGTGTTCCGCGGCAATGGCCGCATCGTCTTTTCCTGCCTCGGCCAGGTCTCACCACGGCGCTACGCGCCACGCGCATGCGCGGCATGCGGTTCATCATGCAAGGCGTTATGTCCATCATCGGAGCCACGAGGCCACTGCACGCGCGCCGCGCAACGAACGTACCGTGACCAGCAGGCGCTCGCGCCGCTTCGCGAGTGCGCAGGCAGGCTTGACGTCCGGCGTGGCAACGCCCGGCTTCGGTTCATCGAGCCTCATCGATGAGGCGCGCCGCTATATTGGCCACGGCAATCCCACCGGGCGCGCCCGGCTGTGGTGCGCACGCTTTATGAACCTGGTTCTGGAGCGAACCGGCCATCGCGGCACTGGCTCGGACATGGCAAGCTCGTTCGCTCACTACGGGCAACGTGTTTCGGGTCCGCAGGTCGGCGCGATCGCGGTGATGGGACGGCGTGGCGGCGGCCATGTCGGTGTCATCACCGGCATCGATGCTCAGGGCAATCCGATCATGATTTCCGGCAACAACGGCAACCGGGTGCGGGAGACGCCGGTCTCGCGCGGCCGCATCTACGCCTACGTGCTGCCGAACTGAGTATGCTCATCCTGATATCCTCTCCCTTCCGGCGGGAGGGAGAGGATGGGGACAACGGCCGGTTTGACCTGACCGCCATCGCACAATAATTCATTCCCCTTGTGTGCCCCGCGTTAGCGCGTCTGAGCGATGTTGGCTTCGCGCATCAGCTTTTGCGTAACAAATCGGCCGATCTGGCGGCCCATGTCCTGGCCGACCCGCGTCGAGAACCGATAGTGAAAGCCCGCGTAGATGCGCGCCAGCGAAACTTCGTCTGCGTAGGCCCACACATTGGTCCACTGATGCGTGACGCCGGGCGCCGTCGTGCTCGTCATTGCGACCTCAGGGATATCCGCGCTTCCGAGCACGGCCTCGGTCACAGAGGCGACCGCAGCGCTGCTGATGCAGTGTGCGCAGGGATACTCGGGATGCATTGGCGTGTTGTCGATTGGCTGCCACGTGGCGTCGAGCTCGGTCGCGGGATTGTCGTCGATATCGCCATTCCTGATCGCCGTGATCGGGCGCCAGAACTCATAGTAATACTTGGCGTCGAAGACGGCGATGAAGGAGTCGGCGACCGCGGTGGAGACCAGTGCCATGAACCGAGCGCTGTCGACCAGGTCCATTTGCTTCGCAGCAACAAGCTGGCGAACGATGGGGTAGTAGCTGGCCGGCCCCGTGATCAGCCAGAAGTTCGCATCCTCGGTCTGGCGTGCGGTCCGCAGCTTGCTTGTCTTGCCACCCAGGGACTTGATCTCGTTGTAGTCAGCGGCCCACTCCGCGCTAATCAGCGCGAGCGGAGCTTGGGGGCGAAACTGGGACGGGCTCGTCATGGCGAAGGGCTTCACCTTTGGCCACATCGAGGAAGCCGTGATCGGCGTCGGAATGTAAACGCCCGGTTTTGTCTTCGGCCGGTAGGCGTCGGGCGCATCGGCGCCGTCACCGTTGCGGTCCATGACGATCTTGGCTGCAACTTCCCCTCCGACCTTTAGACCTGCAGATTTCCCC
>Ga0075424_100007907_pt1 | contig 10348 bp, 11 predicted proteins | sample SoiMethybrSBSTD3_FD_75301 | JGI IMG/M metagenome (GOLD analysis project Ga0075424, IMG submission 75301) | Bulk soil microbial communities from a Populus tree surrounding site in Tennessee, USA - Soil MetaG P. TD hybrid SBSTD3 | ecosystem: Environmental > Terrestrial > Soil > Tree plantation...
GCTCCGGGGGTGGGACTCGAACCCACAACCTACGGATTAACAGTCCGCCGCTCTGCCAATTGAGCTACCCCGGAGAGAGCCGGGGCAGTCTACCAACGGCCTCGGATTGGACTAGGCTGCCCACATGAGGTTCCGGACCGGTCTGGTGGTGGGAGGCGTCATCGGCTACCTCGTGGCCCGGGAGGTCACCCGGCGCGACGGCGACGATGATCGCGTACCGGGCGTTCAAGCGGCGATGGCACGTCACCCGTCCAACCGCATCGCCCTGCAGGGGCGGCGCATCGCCGAGCGCGCGGGCGCCAAGAGCGCGCAGGCGATCCAGCGCGCTCGGGCGAACATCCAGAAGCGCCTGGAAGCAGACGTCGACGACCTGTCGCTGAACTGAGGCTCGCGCCGAAGGCGCGATCTACTCGAGATAGTCGCGGAGCTTCTGCGACCTGGACGGGTGGCGGAGCTTCGACAGGGTCTTCGACTCGATCTGCCGGATCCGCTCCCGCGTGACCCCGAACTCCCGCCCGACCTCCTCCAGCGTGCGGGGGTGGCCGTCCAGAAGCCCGAACCGGAGCTGGATGACCTTCTTCTCCCGTTCGGACAGGGTGTGGAGCACGGACTCGAGCTGCTCCTGCAGCAGGATGAAGCTGGCCGCGTCGACCGGGACCACCGCGTCCGAGTCCTCGATGAAGTCGCCGAGGTGGGAGTCCTCCTCCTCGCCGATCGGGGTCTCCAGGGAGACCGGCTCCTGGCTCACCTTGAGGATCTCGCGCACCTTGTCGGCCGGGATCCCCATCTGCCGGCCGATCTCCTCTGGCAGCGGCTCGCGGCCGAGGTCCTGCAGAAGCTGGCGCTGGATGCGCACGAGCTTGTTGATCGTCTCGACCATGTGCACCGGGATGCGGATCGTCCGCGCCTGGTCGGCGATCGCGCGCGTGATGGCCTGGCGGATCCACCACGTCGCGTAGGTCGAGAACTTGTAGCCCTTGGAGTAGTCGAACTTCTCGACCGCCCGGATCAGGCCGAGGTTTCCCTCCTGGATCAGGTCGAGGAACAGCATCCCGCGGCCGACGTACCGCTTGGCGATCGAGACCACGAGCCGCAGGTTGGCCTCGATCAGCTTGCGCTTGGCCAACTGCCCGTCGCGCTCCACGCGCCGCAGCAGGTCATCCAGCCCCTCGCGCGTCTTGGGTTTGTAGGTCTTGCCGATCCGGTCCCGCCCGATCCCCTCGACCTTGCCGAACTTCTCGATCTGGTGCTCGCGGATCGCCACCACGGACTCGGTCACCTGGCGTAGGCGCTTCTGGTCGACGCGGTCCTCTTCCTCGGTGAGCTCGCGGAGCTCGGTCGCGAACTCCCCCGCCTCGATCCGCCGGGCGAGGTCGACCTCCTGGGCGGCCGTCAGGAGCGGGACCTTGCCGATCTCCTTCAGGTACATCCGAACTGGGTCGTTCGTCGGTGCCTTCAGGAGGTCGACGTCGATCTGGCGCTGAGCCGAGGCGTCCACCTCGTCGCCGGGGACCTCGATGACCTCGATCCCCTCGTTGCGCAGGTGCTCCTCGACCTGCGTCAGGAACTCCTCGACCTGCTCGGCCGTGAAGTCGTCGACCGGAACGGACTCGAGCAGGTCGTCGGAGGTGACGAAGCCGCGCTCCCGCCCGCGAGCAGTGATCTGTTCCTTGGCTTCTTCCAGGCCCAGGTCGCGGGCAACTTCAGTCAACGCGGCGCTCCGTTATCGGGTGGGAGACGGCGCAGAGTGTACGAAACGGGGACGCCCGTGACCCGTGGCGTCACACGCGGATGTGACCACCTTCACGGAGCCTGCGGAGCTCACCGTCGATCCCGATCAGCTGCTGGAAGAGCTCGTCGTACCGCGGATCGTTCAGCGGGTTCATCTTCTGGAGCTCCTGTCGGATCGCGGTGCTGCGCCGCTTGAGCAGGAACTCCTGCAACCGCATCCACACCTCCTCGGCGTAGCCGGCCACGTCGTCGCCCTCCAGCGGCTCGAGCGCGACCGCGGTGAGCCACTGCACGGTCTCGTCGTCGTCCGAACCCGAGACCGAGCCGCTCACGTCGCCGTCCGCCGCGCGTAGGAGCGCCAGCAGCTGGCGGTTGCGCGTGGAGCGGAAGTGATCGTCGGTCAACCGAGGTCCGATCGAGCGGAACGTGTCGGGATCACGCGCGAGGAGGCGCAGCATCTCGCGCTCGACCTTCTCCTGCGCCGAGGCCCGCTTGACCGCCTGCTGGATCTCGACCGGCCGCCCCGACAGCCGCTGCTCCAGGGCCATGACCACCGACCCCTCGGTCACGCCCGCGAGCTCGGCCAGCTGGTGGGCGTACTCGCTCCGGCGGACCGGATCCTCCAGCCGCTCGAGCATGGGGACGGCGGCCGCCACCGCCGCGCTCTGGCCTTCGACCGAGGACAGGTCGTGCCGGCCGACGGTGCGGCGGAGCATGTACTCGACCAGCGGCAGGGCCGTGGCGGCCAGGTCCTGGAGCGCCTGGCCGCCGTGGCGCTGGACGAAGTCGGCGGGATCCAGACCCTCGGGCAGGATCAGGACGACCGGTTGGATCGGGAATCGTTCGACGAACTCGAACGCGCGCTCGGCGGCGCGCGCGCCGGCGTCGTCCGAGTCGAACGCCAGCACCATCCGGCGTCCGAACCGCGAGGCGAGGCGGATGTGGCCCTCACCGAGAGCGGTTCCGCACGTGGCGACCGCGTTGGCGATGCCGGCGAGGTCGAGCGCGATCACGTCGGTGTAGCCCTCGACGAGGTACAGCTCGCCCGAGCGCGTCGCCGTCGCCTTCGCGCGTTGCAGGTTGTACAGGACCTCGCCCTTGCGATACACGGGCGACTCGGGTGAGTTCAGGTACTTCGGGCCGCGGTCTTCGGCACCGTCGTTCGACGGCAGGATGCGTGCGCCGATCGCGACCGCCTTGCCCGACAGGTCGTGCACCGGGAACGTGATGCGCCGCCGGAAGCGGTCGCGCACGTTGCCGTCCGGGTCCTTGATCGCGAGGCCGGCCTCGACCAGCAGCTCGGGCGAGAGCGACCGGGCCAGCCGTCGCAGCAGGAAGTCGGGATACCCGGGCGCGTACCCGACGCCGAACGCGATCGCCACGTCACGGTCGATCCCCCGGGAGTCGAGGTATCGCCGCGCCTCCTCACCCTCGCGACCCTCGATCAGCGTCTGGTGGTACAGATCGAACGCGGCCTCGTTGGCCCGGTACAGCGCCTGGCGCCTGGAGGCCACCCGCCGTTCGACCGCGCTGTCCCCCTCGTAGCGCAGCGTGATCCCCGCCTCGGCGGCGAGGCGTTCGACGGCCTCGGAGAACTCGAGCTGCTCGACATCGCGAAGGAAGCCGATCGCATCGCCCCCCTTGCCGCACCCGAAGCAGTGGTACAGGCCCTTGGACGGCGACACGCCGAACGACGGCGTCTTCTCAGTGTGGAACGGGCACAGGCCGACGAACCGGTCGGCGCCGGCCTTGCGGAGCGTGAGATAGCCCGAGACGAGCTTGACGATGTCGGTCCGCTCGCGGACCGCCGCGACGTCCTCGTCCCTGATCCTGCCCGCCATGCCGTCCTTCCCGAGCCCTAGAGCAACCACCGCCGGGGAAGGAAGAGCCGATCGTAGATCCGCAGGGCGTACCGGTCGGTCATCCCGGAGATGAAGTCCGCGATGCGAGTCGGCAGGTCGCCCGGCGCCCGATGGTACTCCTCGGGAACCTCCTCCGGGTGATCGAGGTAGTGGGCGAACAGGGCGCGGACCAACGCGATGGCCTTGTCCTGCTCCGCGCGGGCCTCGTTCCGCAGGTAGACGTGGTCGAACAGGAACTCCCGCATCGCGTCGATCGCCCGGAACACCTCGTCGGACAGGCCGATCTCGGGGCCGTCGGCGCTGTGGCGGACGAGGTCGTTCACCAGCGTGTGGATCCGGGCCGAATGCGTGGTGCCGAGGACCGCGACGGCTCCGGCCGGCAGCTCGTCCTCGCGCAGCACGCCGGCCCGGACGGCGTCGTCCACGTCGTGGTTGACGTACGCGATCCGGTCGGCGAAGCGGACGAGCTTGGCCTCGGGGGTCGAGGGCTGCGGCATCGACCAGGTGTGGTTCACGATCCCGTCCCGAACCTCCCACGACAGGTTGAGCCCTTCCCCGTCGTTCTCGAGGTGGTCCACGATGCGCAGGCTCTGCTCGTTGTGGCGGAACGGCCGGCCGAGGTACGGCGTCAGCGCCTGCTCCCCCAAGTGCCCGAACGGCGTGTGGCCGAGATCGTGGCCCATCGCGATCGCCTCGGTCAGGTCCTCGTTGAGGCGGAGCGCGCGGGCCGCCGTCCGGGCGATCTGGCTGACCTCGAGCGTGTGCGTAAGGCGGACGCGGTAGTGGTCGCCCTCGGGCGCGAGGAACACCTGCGTCTTGTGCTTCAGGCGCCGGAAGGCCTTCGAGTGGACGATGCGGTCGCGGTCGCGCTGGAAGCACGTGCGCAGGTCATCCTGCGGCTCGTCGTGCTCCCTTCCCTTGCTGGCCGAGGCGAGCGTCGCGGTGGCCGAGAGCGTGTCGCGCTCGATCTGTTCGGTGCGTTCGCGGGGCGTGCTCACGCCGAGATAGTAGCGGCGAGGTCGGACCACCTTATCTCGGGGTCGCAGTAGCATCGAAACTCCTGGCTCGCGCTTGGAGCTCTGCCCGTCCCGATCCGAGGAGGCGTGGATGAGAGGCGTCCGGTTGCATGTCATGGTCGGCCTTGCGGCGTTGTCGGTGGTCGCCGCCGCGTGTGGGAGCGACGCGAACGACGCGTCCAGCGGCGGATCGAGCGGATCGAGTTCGACGGGGTCGACCGGCGGCTCGGGGGCGACCTCCAAGGGCGGCAACCTCTACGGAGGAGGAGGCGGCGGCAGGTACGGAAACTCCACCGAGATGACCGGCGCGACCGGCTCCACGGGTTCGGCCGATGGTGGCGGCAAGGCGGACGCGAAGGCGAGCGTCAACAACTACCTCTTCATGCCGAAGACCGTGAAGGTCAACAGCGGCGACACGCTGGAGGTCACCAACGGCAACGCGCGGACGCCGCACACGTTCACCGTGGTCGGCGAGGACGTCGACCTCGAGCTGGCGCCGCTCACGTCCGAGACCGCGACGATCGACCTGGCTCCGGGGACCTATCAGCTGATCTGCCGCTTCCACGAGCAGCTGGGCATGAAGGGGACCCTGAAGGTCGCCTAGCCGCGCGTCGGCGGCTCAGTGCCCGAACAGCCGGTAGTTCAGGTACGCCAGCGTCTCGCGCAGGTAGCCGTCGAACCGCGTGCCCTCCGTGCGCGCTGCAGACTGCCAGGTGGCCGAGGCGTACGCCTCGATCCCCAGGTCCGACGCCATCCGCTTCATCCGCAGGTTGTGCCACGGGTCCGAGACGAGGAACGCCGAATGCAGATCCTGCCCCTGCATCCAGTCGGCGGCCGCCTGCAGGCTCTGGAGCGTCGACCGGCCGACGGGCGAGGCGACGACCGAATCCGAGGGCAGGCCTTCGGAGATGAGCCAGGCCCGCCCGGCGTCGGCCTCGGTGGAGCGGTCGCCGGGCGCGCCACCGCCCAGCACCAGGATCGTGTCAGCCTTGCCCTCCCCGTACAGGAGCTCGGCGTGGCGGAGCCGGCCCTCGAACACCGGCGAGGGGCGGCCGTCGTACTGGGCGGCGCCCAGGACCATGATCACGTCGGCCCGATCCACGTGCGCGGCGTCGTCGGTGTGCGCCGCGCGCCAGACCGCGACCCCGGTCGCGGTGAACGCCACCACGAGCACCGCGCACAGCGCGGCGACTGCGACCAGGACGGGATGTCGGCGGACCGCCCCCATGGGGCGATGCTAGCAACGCTCCGCGCGAACCCAGGGAGCAGCCGTTGCGCGTTCAGGTGACGCGCACCCACACACCATCCGAGCCCATGGCCGTGACCAGCGTGGACAGGAACGTGCCGCGCACCCGCGCGTCGGCGCCGAACCGGTACGTGCCCGGCGCGACGACGGCGTTCGAGCGATAGGCCCATGCCGGCGTCCCGGCCGTCTGTGGCGGGCAGCACCGATACACCCACGAGCCCGCCGGCAGTGTGCCCGTCCCCGGCCGCTCGAACCCGGCCGCGCTGACGAACAGCTCGATCCTGGACGGGCCGCCGATGCTCACCGTGTGCCGAACATGGTCGCCGAGGCGAGCCGGATTCGGCGACGCGGTGAGCTCGACGAGCTTCGCGTGCGCCGGCGCGGCGACGAGCGCCGTGGTCAACGCGAACACGAGCAGCGAACGCTTCATGCCTCCTCCTTCCGGCGCCCGGGGGAGGCACGGCGCGACGGGCTCCCGCTCCGGGAGCCGTTCCTACGTGTCGGTCGAGGCGATCAGCCCCGAACCCTCGAGGACCGCCACGAACGCGCGGCGGTCGAACCCGCTCCCGAGCAGGGCCAGCGGGTCGCACGCACCGCCCTCGTCCCACGAGACGACCCACACGTCGTTGGGCCCGCCCGAGAGCCGGCCACGCCCCCCGCCCGCGAGCCTCACGGTGCCCGCGTCGGGGAGTCCCTCGCCGAACTCGCCCGGGATCCCCGCGAACGCGTGCAGCTCGCGGCCGTCGCCGTCGGCGAAACCGAGCCGAACGCCAATGCGATCGGGGTACTCCTCCTTGAAGGTCTCGGTGGGCTCGAACCCCGCCGGCGGCGCGAACCGCGCGTCGCAAACCGGCGGACCGATGGGACCGGCTTCGGGCGGCGAGGCCGCGCCGCCGGCGCACGCCGCCAGCGTCAGGACGCTCGAGACGAACACCGCGGCGTTGCGGGTCCGGCTCACGGGAGCGACTCCGCGACCGGCGCGACCAACGGCCCGGTCCCGTCCGGGTTCTCCTCCTGTCCGAGCCCCGCATACAGGCCGCCGAGGCTCCGGACACGTTCGGGAAGGATCGTGGCGCCGTAGCCGAAATCGGCTGCGAGGTCGACGAAATCCCGGGCACCCTCCTCGGTTCGGAACACGCTGATCAGCGCGAAGTCGCCGGGTTCGCCCACGTCCTTCTCGAAGCCCTGGAACTGTGCGACCGGGACGACGTAGAACCCCTGCAGGTCGCCGAATGGCTTGGCCGCGTTGGCCTCCTGGGCCTGCGCCCTCGTGTCGTAGACGCCGCCGACCACGGCGAGCAGAAGCTCTCCTGCGCCAGTGTCCCTCGGAAGCGCCGGGCCGATCGGACGGCCGTACGGCCTGGGCGCCGGCGAGGTATGGGCGGTCGCGGCCATGAGACCGATCGTGATCACGAGGCTCGCCGTCAACCCGGCGATCAGCACGTGCGTACGCTTCATCGATGCCTCCCTCGGCTCAGTAGTCGGTGGCGTACTGGAAGTGCATGGGGTCGCAGAACGACAGCCCCCAGTGGAACCCGTGGCTCTTCCAGATCTGCGCGTGGTTCTCGTTCACGGTCGAGGTGCACTTGCCCATGTACTCCTCGGCCGAGGAGACATCGATGGCGATGCCGAACGCGTGCGTGCTCCAGTCGCCGCTGCCGCGCTTGGCGCGGCAGGCGTAGCCGTAGATCCCGTGCTCGACATAGGGCTGCAGATGCTGGTTCTGGATGTGTCCGTAGACGTCGTTGTCCAGCAGCGTCGAGCGCCCGCCCTTGTCCGAGACCATCGCGGTCGGCCGCCCGCCGAGCTTCTTGTGGAAACGGAACGAGTACGTGACGCCGTTGTCCGCCGCTCGCCAACTCATCGGGATCGCATGGGCGTCGGCGCTGCAGGGCTGGCCGAACCGGTTCACGATCTGCGCGTAGCCACTTGCCGGCGACGGGTAGTTCTGATGCTCGTCGACCCAGCCGAGCCGGCTCCAGTGGAACGCGACGATCAGCGGGACGACCGCCGCGGCCAGCGCTCCGAACGCCACCAACCGGGCCGCGGGCCATGTGCGCGGTTCCTTGCGCACGTGCCACCTCCTCGTGTCGTGGGGAGGTGGGAGAGGATCCGAAGCATAGCGAACACGCGTTCGAGCGCACATCGCCAGGCCGGGGGATTCGGCCGCCGCGGAAGGACTATTCGGTCAGGCCGTCGCGAGGTTGCGTTCGAACTCGCGACGGGCCTCGTCGGCAACCGAGAGCGATCGGAACACGAACGCGTGCGCTTGGCTCCCGTCCCCGACCCCTTGGTCGACGGCGACGACGTATGAGTGCTCGGGTTCGTCGAGCTCGAGCACGTCGCGCGACTTCGTCATCGCGATCGTCCTGCCGGCCTCGTCGAGCATCCGCACGCCGATGATCTCGGCCCGGCGGATCCTGCCGATCTCCCCGCCGGGGTCGCGCCGGACGTCGGCGTTCAGCACAACGAAATCTTCTTTGGTGACGGCGACGACCACGTCGTACCTGACCCGATGCGTCGCCCCGGGCGCATGCATGATGACGAACCCGGCCGGGAACACCTCGCCGCTCCCGATCGAGGTGAGCTTTCGGATGCGGGCCTCCTGGGCGTCCTCGATCCGCACCATCGACCGCTGATCCTCGACGAACACGTCCATTGAGTCGGACGCGCGTTCCATCAGAGGCAACACGCTGTCGAGCATGAGCCAGGCGAGGTTTGCGCCGAACTCGAAGCCCACGAGCTCAGGTCGAAGCGGATCCGGCGCCGCCCACCACCGCCTGCCCGGCCGACAGGCGCGCCGTCTCGACGCGGAACGGCGAGCAACTCACGTAGTCCAGGCCGATCTCGTTGCAGAACACCACCGAGGCGGGGTCACCCCCGTGCTCGCCGCAGATCCCGAGGTGCAGTTCGGGGTTGGCGGCCGTGCCCTCCTCGACCGCGATCCGCATGAGCCGTCCGACGCCCGGGCGATCGACCGTGACGAACGGGTTCGCCGGTACGAGCTTGCGCTCCTCGTACATCCCCACGAACTTGCCGATATCGTCGCGCGAGAACCCGAACGCGGTCTGCGTCAGGTCGTTGGTGCCGAAAGAGAAGAACTCGGCGGCCTCGGCGATCTCGGCCGCGGTGACCGCGGCGCGCGGCAGCTCGATCATCGTACCCCACTCGAGGTGGTCGAGTTCGACACCCTCGCGCGAAAGCACCTCCGCCGCAACGGGTTCGAGCTCAGCCCGCATCTGCTCGAGCTCCGGCTTGGTTGCGACGAGCGGGATCATGATCTCGACCTTCGGGTCCCCACCCTCCTTCTTCACGCGCGCGGCCGCTTCGCAGATCGCCCGAACCTGCATCGCGTACAGCCCCGGCTTGACGATGCCGAGGCGCACGCCGCGCAGGCCGAGCATCGGGTTGGCCTCGTGGAGCTCGCGCACCTTGCGGAGCGCCTGCTCCTGCTCGGACACGTCCTCGCCCCGCTCCTTGCCGAGCGCGACCTCGACCGAGAGGGTCGTGAGGTCTGGTAGGAACTCGTGCAGCGGCGGGTCGAGAAGCCTGACCGTGACCGGCAGCCCGTCCATCGCGCGGAAGATCCCGACGAAGTCCTCCCGCTGCAGCGGGAGCAGCGCGTCGTAGGCTTTCTGTTCCTCGGCCTCGTCGTCCGCGAAGATCATCTGGCGCACCGCGCCCACGCGCTCCTCGCCCAGGAACATGTGCTCGGTCCGGCACAGGCCGATCCCCTCGGCGCCGCGGGCGCGAGCATTCGTGGACTGGTCGGGCGTGTCGGCGTTGGCACGGACGCGCAGGCGCCGGCGTGCGTCCGCGACCGCCATCAGCCGCTCGAACGCCCGCCAGATCCGCTCGCCTCGGGCGGCCTCGTCGCCCGAGCGTGCCTTCTCGAGCAGCGAGTCCTCCAGCGGCAGCTCGCCGACGAACACGTTGCCGGTGAAGCCGTCGATCGTGATGACGTCACCCTCCTTCACCGTGGTGCCGTTGGCGCTGAAGGCGTGCGCCGCGGCGTCGATCTTCACGGCGTCCGCCCCGCACACGGCCGGGATCCCCTCGCCTCGAGCCACGACCGCGGCGTGCGAGTTCGTCCCGCCCGCCGAGGTGAGGATGCCCTGCGACGCGATCATGCCGTGGTAGTCGTCCGGCGTCGTCTCGCGCCGGACCAGCACGACCTTGTCGCCGTTCTTCGCGCGCGCCTCCGCATCGTCGGCGGTGAACACCACCTTGCCGACCGCGGCGCCCGGCGACGCGTTCAGGCCGCGCGCGACCGGCTGCGCGCCGTCGGCCTTCACGCGGCGCTTGAACAGCTCCTCGAGACGGTTCGGGTCGACGCGGAGGAGCGCCGCGTCCTCGTCGATCAGCCCCTCCCCCAGCATGTCGAACGCCATCACCCATTCGGCGAACGCGGTCCGCTTGCCCACCCTCGTCTGCAGGATCCAGAGCTTGCCCTTCTCGATCGTGAACTCGATGTCGCACATGTCGCGGTAGTG
>Ga0075424_100007908_pt1 | contig 10348 bp, 9 predicted proteins | sample SoiMethybrSBSTD3_FD_75301 | JGI IMG/M metagenome (GOLD analysis project Ga0075424, IMG submission 75301) | Bulk soil microbial communities from a Populus tree surrounding site in Tennessee, USA - Soil MetaG P. TD hybrid SBSTD3 | ecosystem: Environmental > Terrestrial > Soil > Tree plantation...
GGAGGGCTCTGATACGGATCCCCACAGCTCGTGTGCTACGGACTTGTTGAGTGCAAGGCATGAGCGGGATTCGCGGGGGCTTTCGAAACGCTGGGAAAATCTAGACGCACGATCCGCAAGAAACGCAGAAAAAGCAGTTCGGCTGTACACGGCATGTACACGGATATCGCAATCCGATGCTCCGCGAATTCGTTTACAGCCTTTGGGAATGCAGCCTTGGCTTGCGTTTTCGGGCGCAACCAAGAATTCGCAGTTTCAAGCGAAATCCTGCACAAAGGCGGCATCAAGGTTCACATCCCAGGAGCTATGGTGGTGCACCAATCATTCAATCAATGGGTACGGCGAGTTAAGCTCTGGCGGCACTGGCACCCGTATAGTCCAGGATGGCTGCCGCGCGACCCACATCGCTTACTCCAAAGATGATCAACGGTGTACGGGTGCTTGCCTCCACGCCGCTATACGCATAATTGATGTTGATATTTGCTTCGCCAAGCTTGGAAGCCGCGCGCGCCAACTCGCCCGGCCGGTATTGAAGCCTGGCTTGTGCGACCTCGACTTCTGTGTAGGTTATTCCTTCTTTATCCAGCACCGTCTTCGCCGTTTCCGGCTTGTCAACGACGATGCACACGAGAAGCGTTTTCTCTCCAGGAATCGATTGAAAAGCCATGATGTCTACACCGTGGTCCGCCAATTCCCGACAGACTTTTCCGAGCGATCCGGGGCGATTCTCCATGCGAATGGTCAATTCTTGAGTAATGGGCATGTTTGGGGACCTCCTTTTTCGCCGTGGTCGAAACGCGTCACGCGTTCGGCGCGATCGAATGGCAGAGAGGTTCGACGGGGTTTGTGGCTGAATCTTACGTCGAGTCCCGGATTGATGCAAGGAACCGTCGGAGAAGCGCGCGCCGACCAGCTGCGAGCGAAAGTAGCGGGCCCCGGTGCGCCCAAGCACGCGGCGTCTTGTCAACAGATTGGGTGTATACTCCACCCTAAACTCGTCAGTCGAATGAGGAGCCTCTCAACCAAGAAGACAACAATCATTTGAGCCCGGCCGAGCGCTGGGGAGTTATGGGTCGGCCGGCACTCAGTCAGTGAGGGGTGCGATGCAGGAGACCTTTGCCATCGGTATCGGAGGCGCAGCCGGCCAGGGTGTGGCTACTCCGGGCGACATCTTCGCAAAAATTTTCAGCCGACGTGGCCTGAATCTCAACGCCTACAACGCGTACCAATCCATCATTCGGGGCGGGCACACGTTCCTGACTATTCGCACAGGCACGGAGAAGGTCACCAATATGGGCGACCGGATCGACCTTTTGATCCCACTCAACCAGGACAGCATGGATCGGCATTTGAGGCTGCTCGGCCGCGGGGCCGCATGTATCTACAATGCCGACACGATCACACCGGCCCCGCCGGCTGAAGGTGTACAGCTCTGCCCGCTTCCGGTTTCGCAGCTGGCCGACATCACACGAAATAAGGTGGCGCAGAATACGCTCGCGATCGGCGCTGGTCTGCGCATGATGGGCGTCGGTTTCCAAGCGCTAGAGAACGTCCTTGGAGAGCAGTTCAAGAAAAAGGGCGAGGCCGTCGTAACGGAAAACGTGGGAATTGCCCGGGCCGGTTATGATTATGCCGCGGCTCACTTCACGGCTTTTCCCAATCCTCTTCCGGAAACAGAAAATCGCTATGCGATCCTGAGCGGCAACATCGCCATGGCCATGGGCGGAGCGGCGGCAGGAGTGAAGTTCTATTGCGCTTACCCCATGAGCCCTTCCACCGGTGTCCTGCACTGGATGGCGGCGCATGCGCGCAAGGCCGGAATCATGGTTCGTCAGGTCGAGGACGAGATTGGCGTGATCAATATGACGATTGGTGCGGCTCATGCCGGCGTCCGCGCCATGTGTGCGACGTCGGGCGGCGGCTTCGCGCTAATGAGCGAGGGCCTAGGTATGTCGGCCATGATTGAAACTCCGGTTGTCGTCATCAACTGCCAGCGAGCCGGCCCATCCACAGGCGTTCCCACCAAAACGGAGCAAGGTGACCTCTGGCAGATGCTCGGCGCTGCCTTCGGCGACTACCCTCGCGTTATCGTGGCTCCGCTGGACATCACCGATTGCTTCAAGTTGATTCCTGAAATGTTCAACCTCGTGGACCGCTTTCAGTGCCCGGGCCTTGTGCTTTGCGATTTGCTGCTATCGGAAGGCAGGCTCGGCGTGCATCCCAAGGACCTTGACTTCAGCCCGCCAATCGACCGGGGTGAGCTCATCACTCACACTCACGGCAACGGTGGGGGCTCTGCAGATGGAAAAAACGGAGATTACTTTCGCTACCGCAACACAGAGAGTGGTATTTCACCACGCGCTATCCCCGGTGTCCCCGGTTACATCCACACGGTTGCGACAGACGAACACCAGGAAGACGGAGTATTGATCAGCGACGAGTTCACCAATCCCGCCAAGCGCCGGGCCATGATGGAAAAACGCATGCGCAAAGTCGCTGGGATCGAAGCCGCTGTTTCACCTCCCACGCTGTCTGGCCCGCGCGAGGCTGACGTCACTTTGATCGGCTGGGGCTCCACGAAAGGAGTCATCGAGGAAGCCTGCGAGATTCTGAACGAAGAGGGCATCTCCGCCAATCAACTACAGATTCGCTGGCTGGTGCCGCTGCATGGCGAGGCCATTCTCGAAATCCTCGGAGGCACGCGTCACGCCATCATCGTGGAAAACAATTACAGTGGCCAGTTTGCGCGCTACTTGCGGAGCGAAACCAGTTTTGTGGCAGACGGCCATATTCGCAAGTACGACGGCGAACCCTTCATGCCGCACCACATTGTCGAGGCGGTGAAGGAACAGCTCGCCGGGAAAACGAAGCTTTCTGTCCCCACGCACGAGATTCTGGTCTGAAAAGGAGGGCGACGTGGCCACAGGAGTACAACGTGCCAATCAACTCACGATCGCCGATCTGAAGGGTAAGGTCGATCCTGACTGGTGCCCCGGCTGCGGGGATTTCGGTGTGCTCGCCGCGATTCAAAAAGCTCTCGTCGAACTTCGGATTCCGACGCATAACGTGGTTACCATCAGCGGCATCGGGTGTTCATCGAACCTCCCTGGCTATATCAACACTTACGGCATGCATACCCTGCATGGACGTGCCTTGGCCGTAGCGACTGGTCTGAAGCTGGCCAATCACGAGCTTACCGTGTTGGTGACGGGCGGCGACGGCGACGGTTTCGGGATCGGCGGCAACCATTTTGTGCACTGCATGCGCCGCAACGTGGACCTGCTGTACATCGTCATGGACAATCAGATTTACGGCCTGACTACCGGGCAGACCTCGCCCACCAGCCGTCTCGGCATGAAGACCAAAAGCATGCCCTTCGGCAACATTGAGGCGCCAGTTAATCCCATCTCTCTAGCCCTAGCTGCTGGCGCGACCTTCGTCGCCCGAGGCTTCAGCGGCGAGCAGAAGCACCTTACCGAACTGATTAAACAAGGGATTCAACACCAAGGCTTCTCGTTCCTGGACGTGTTCAGCCCGTGTGTCACCTACAATCACGACAATACCTACCAGTGGTTTCGGCCGCGCGTGAAAAAACTCGAGGACGACACCACTTACGATCCCACGGACTGGACCGCTGCAATGGAGAAATCGCTTCTCTGGGGCGAGGAAATCCCTATCGGAAAATTCTTCCAGCGCACCGATCTTCCCGCCTTGCATGGTGCGGAGCCGGTTCTGAATGATGGGCCTCTGGTCCATCGTGATCCACGCGTTCCGCCCGAAGTCGCCCGCCTGTTCGTTGAAGAACTGATGTAGCGTTTGCGGTCCAGCTCAGGAGAGCAAAATCAAGAAACAATTGTCACGTCGCGGATTTCTTGGCACTGCGAGCGGGGCGGCCATCATGTCGGGTGCCCGCAGTGTCGTCGAACTGTCGTCGTTCGGGCGCCTCTTTCCCAGTGCGAGAGCGCCCGGCACAGACAAACCCGCCGGTCGCATTGTCGACATGCATGTGCACTTTGATGAGAAGAGTCCCGGATTTCTCGACGATTTGCTGAAGTTGGCCGACCGGATGAACCTGACGGCCTGTCTCCTGACCCCTTTTGCTCACCGACAGGCTGTCGCCGAAGCGGCCAAGCAGCATCCCCGGCAAATCGTTCCCTTCGGCTTTGTCGATTTGGACGCGCCGGATGTGGTCCGACAAGTGGAGGAGCTGCACTCGCTCGGTTTCCGTGGCCTCGGTGAGCTAGAATTTGTGAAGAAGCCGTACAACGACCCGTCTTACTTTCCTGTGTACGAGCTGGCGAATCGCTATGGCTGGCTTGTCCTTTTTCACACCGGCATCGTGCTGCGAAAAAATTTCGACGAGCCCGAAGATGTAGCGTCGGGCCGAATGCGACCGATTCACTTGGAGGAGGTTGCGCGGCGCTTTCCGAAGATCACCCTGGTCGGTGCCCATTGTGGCAATCCCGAGTATGAATGGGCGGCGGAGATTGCACGCTGGAACCCGAACGTCTTTTTCGACCTCAGCGGCTCGACGCTCACGAAAATGCACGGCCGTCTCGCAGAATTCCAGCGGATTTTCTGGTGGTCGGCGATCGACTGGTCCATAAAGACTCCGGATAACGATCCCAGCGCCTTTATCAAGCTGGTATTTGGCTCAGATTCTGGTCTGGCCGGGGTGGAGTCGGTCGCCAATCAATACCGGGCGATGTTCGACGCTTGTGACGTCCCGGAGCGCACTCGCAAGATGATCATGGGCGGGACACTTGCTAAGTTACTCGGGCTGCCCGAGTAGTGGCCATCGATCCTGTTCTGGGGCAATGAGTGGCCCGCGGCAGGATCGTCATGCTGCGCTTTCGGTCTCCATGTGTACGCCGGGTGGCGTCCGATGAGGTCGAGAAAGGAGTGATGCCCGTGTGGCAAACACTTACTCGACGCGAGCTCTTGCAGGGGCTGAGCGTGCTGGCCGTCGGGCGGGCCGAAAGCACGCAGCCTTCAAATCTCTTCCCGCTATTGCAAGCCGGATCTGCGACGGACGAGGCCAAGCTCTGGAAGGGCTCAGCGCTCGGGAATCTCTACCCTTTTATTAAACGTCAGCAGGAAAAGACCCGCCAAAGCCTGGCCTTTCTCCACCGCCGACCAAAGGACCTGGAAGCCTGGAAGGCTGAAGGACGCGGCAAAGTCTTCGAGCTGATGTCCTACCGGCCGGAGGCCGTACAGCCCCGACCGCGCGTCCTCGACCGCGTCGACCGAGGCGACTACATTCGAGAACGGTTGAACTTCTGGACGACTCCTGATGTGGAAGTGCCTTGTTACTTTCTTATTCCGAAACGCGCCAAATTCCCCGTCCCTGCGGTCGTCGCCCTTCATGACCACGGAGGCTTCTATTACTGGGGAAAAGAGAAGCTCATTGAGAGCGATGATGAACACCCGATGCTAGCTAGCTATCGCAAGGAGTTCTATGACGGCGCAAGTTTCCCCGCCGCACTTGCGCAGCGCGGCTACGCAGTGATCGTGATTGACATGTTCTATCACGGTGAACGCCGGCTGATCCTTGATGAAGATCTGGAGAATCGCACGAACGACCGTTCCAAAAGCGAACCGAACGAAACCATTCGCAAGATCAATCACCGCGCCGGAAACTCGGAGGAAATCGTCTTTCGGAATATTCTTCACTCGGGATTCACCTGGGGCGGGGTGCTGGTGTGGGATGACATTCGCACTGTGGACTACTTGCGGACGCGCCCGGAGGTTGATCCGAATCGCATTGCCTGTGCGGGGCTCTCCGCCGGGGGGTGGAGGACTGTGTTTCTCGCCGGGCTCGATCCGAGAATCAAGGCTGCGTGCGTGGTGGGATGGATGACCTCATTCCATTACCTGATCCCTCACCACGAGATTTACACGGTACCGTCAGGAATGATTCCTGGGCTGCTTGCGTATCTCGACTATCCGGACATTGCCACTCTGGCGATGCCCTGTCCGCTCCTCGTGGTCCACGGGCAACAGGACACGCTGTTCCCTCCTGAGGGCGTTAAAGCCGCGATGGATACGTTGCAACAGTCTTATCAGGCGCTGGGGCGACCGGAGCGGTTCGATACGTGGGTTTTTGACGGCCCGCACAAGTTTCCGCTCGCGGCGCAGCGGAAGATGATGGATTGGTTCGATCGGTGGGTCTAGCGAAGTACGGCCCCATCAGAGTTGCGGGATTGTGATTTAGGCCCAGACCGTTGCTCGTCTCCAAGCGATGCACAGTACAACAGCGTCCTTACAAAAACGCCCTTGTCGAGATGAATGGTGACAGCGAAAACTGTGGTCGAGGCGACGGATCCGTTTTCGACGTTGTGGACCGCGTCGCGTTGTTTCAGAATTGCTGACCAGAATCTCGTCTTTCGCTTCCAACGACCCATTTTAACGGCAGTCGGTCTCCGCGTTTGGCATTGAGTCTAGGACAAGCCCTGTTCGCCCTAGGGTATCCGAAGTCTCCACTTTCTTTCCTTCTGCGAGTGTACCCCTTCTCGCTGTCTTCTCATCCCTGTTCCTCTGCTATCCTCAAGGTGAGTCCCATGCAGTCGTTACGACTGAACCCCGTCCTCAACACCGACTCCTACAAGCTCACGCACTGGTGGCAATACCCCGCGGACACGCGCCACATCTATTCTTACCTTGAATCCCGCGGCGGCATGTTCGACGAGACCATGCTGGCGCTGCTCCAATACATCATCAAATCCAATTTCGCCGGCCAGGTCTTCACTCTCGACGATGTTGAAGAAGCCCGGCGCATCGCTCACACGCACTTTGCCGGCCATCCGAAGTCCTTCAACTATGAAGGCTTCAAGTGCCTCTACGCGAAGCATGGCGGTCGTCTCCCTCTCCGCATCCGCGCAGTCAGGGAGGGCACCGTCGTCAAAACTCACAACGCGCTCATCACCATTGAAAACACCGATCCGGAGTTCTACTGGCTCACCAACTGGGCCGAAACGCTTCTGGTGCAGGTCTGGTATCCCATCACGGTCGCCACGCTTTCCCGTGCGATCAAGCAGGTCATCGGCAAAGCCCTAGTCCGCACCGGCGATCCTTCGCTTCTTCCTTTCAAGCTCCACGACTTCGGCTTCCGCGGAGTCTCCTCCAAGGAATCCGCCGCCATCGGCGGCGCCTCGCATCTCATCAATTTCTCAGGCACGGACACGCTGGCCGCCATTCAACTTCTCAATCAGTTTTACTCAGCCGATCTCACTGCGCGGAACCCATTTGACTGCGCCGGTTACAGCATTCCCGCTTCCGAACACTCCACCATCACGGCCTGGGGCGAAGCCAAGGAGCTCGACGCTTACGCCAACATCCTTGAAAACTGCCCCGAAGGCCTGGTTGCCTGCGTCAGCGATTCTTATGACGTTTTCAACGCGGTTCGCAACCTCTGGGGCGGCGCGCTGCGCGACAAAGTTCTCCACCGCAAGGGCACGCTTGTCATCCGCCCCGATTCCGGTGACGCCGTCACGATCCTCGAAGAGCTATTTAAAATTGTCAGCGACAAATTCGGCTATAGAGTGAACCACAAAGGCTGGAAGACCACTGAGCCTTGTGTCCGTTTCATTCAGGGCGACGGCGTCAATTTCTACACCATTCAAAACATCACCGCGCAACTTACGCGCAAAGGCTGGTCACAGGACATCTGGAGCTACGGCATGGGCGGCACGCTCTTGCAACAAGTGAATCGCGACACCCTGAAATTTGCGTTGAAATGTTCGGCCATCGACCGCAATGGCAAATGGCACAACGTCTACAAGAATCCTGTAACCGATCCAAGCAAAGCTAGCAAAGGTGGCCGCTTCAACCTCGTCCACAACGGCAAAGAATTCGTCACCGTCGAAGTCGTCGACGGCGAGCCCATCCCGCCCACCAATGTTCTCGACGTTGTTCTCGAGGACGGCAAACTTCTCCGCGACCAAACTCTCGCTGAAGTCCGTGCCATTGCCTCGTCCTACGACGTCTACAATGACCAAAAATGATCTGGTGAGCCAAGTCGCGATCCCCAGTTGCTCCGCGAGATCAGCGAGAATGCCATCTTGACACCCGCGAAACGGTGCAATATGACAATAGAAGCGCACCGACTCCACTCCTACAGTAGACCAAACATGGACGTCCCACAGGAGACCTAACATGAACGCCAAAATTCTGACATTTTCATCTCACGGCGATACAACACTTCTCGAATACGATCCGGCAACCGCCGACATGGAAGAAATAAACAGAGTGATTGCCGAGTACGAAGCCAAGACTGGTGCTCAGCCGTTTGACATGGCAACCGGTGAACGCCTCGAGAAAGTCACGCGCGAGCAGAACGAAGTCTTGATGGTTCATCCCATCGCAGGTGGTTAACCGGGCGGCGGCCGCGGCGATACGATCCCGGCTGGCCGTGTGAGACTTGGTTGGCATGGGGCTGAATCAGACGCTAGCAGTAGTCTATTTCCGCCCCGCCAGTACCGGTATGGTGCCTGCAATTCTATCTCTGATCGCGTTCCTTACGCTGGTCGTGTGGAGGTTTGTGTTTGCGGGACCGCACTGCCGGCATTTGGTTAGAGCAATTGCCGCACGGCAAAAGCGACACAGCAACCTTTTAGCAGAAGGCCTCCACATCTTAGAACTGGGAGGCGCGGCAGCAATTGCGGACCGTCCCCTTGAAAACAGTGCGGATGAACAAGCCCGCCTCGACCGAAAGGACCCCGCGAAGAGATATCTGCAGCGCATTGCTGCCCTCACCGGCGCCACGCGAATGGATGATGCTTATGTCCTAGACGTCGGCAAGATGCAATTTCATGTGCGCCATAGATATGTCAAGCGGCTGCGAGACACGACTGATCCCGACTGCGCACCCGAGGAAACTTGCTTTTATCCCGTGCACAAAGGCATGCCAAAAGCGGAGGAAATTGCTACGGCGCTGCTGCTGCTCACCAACAATCCAGGGCTGTTTGACAAATGGGCCGCTCAGAGCGGAGCTTTTAGGGCTGACGGCCAGGCTTTCCGCCCCACGCAGTAATCCACTTGCGATGAGAATGCAAACCAAATGCACGCCTGCCCAGCGCGCCGCGAGATACCTGAAGCGCGTCGCTGCACTCACTGGAGCCAAGCAAATTGGTGCTGATAGTTATTGGCTAAGAGCCGGGCATAGGGACTTTCTGGTGGATTACAAATTCGTACGTTTGATCGCACATCGCGGTAAATCGACCTGCTTTTCTGTTGCGGCGGACCCAGACATGCCAAGCGCGGAAGTGGTTGCCTCGGCACTACTACAACTGAAGAACAATCCCAGACTGTTTAAGAAATGGAGAAAACAGCGAGGATCTATGTTCAAGGCGAATGGGAAGGTGTTTAGAGACGCATTTCAGCTAACCAGAGATGAGACCTGAAACATTGCGGCGCCGAACTCTATTCAGCTGTGCTGCATCTTACCTAGGGAGGTTCCGATGAAATGCAGGCTCGATCCGGCAGGGGCGAGGTCGAGGAGTATCTAGCCGCGAAAAGAGTGCTTAGGATTCTACACTCGTGATCGGACAACAAGCGGTTCGCTCGGTCCGGCTGCGCCCGCCTGAAGTCTGAAGAGACGGCGTACATGTTCCCTTTTGTTTTACGCTGCGCGATAATCTTTGCGATGCACAGGGCGAAAGGAGCACGCCCGTGAGCATATCCATACGTCTGAAGGGTTTGCTGGACGAAAACCAAATCCCTTACTCGGTACTAACGCACACCACTGCCTATACCGCGCAGGGCGCAGCCGTTACCATGCAGATCTCTGGGAAGGAACTTGCCAAGACCATTGTTCTGTGGGCGGGCGAAGAAATGATTCTGGCCGTCCTACCCGCGCCGAATCATGTGGGACTCGATAAACTGGCGGTCGAGTTGGGAAAGTCTGTGCGACTAGCCACCGAGCAGGAATTCAGCAGCCTTTTCCCCGACTGCGAACTGGGCGCCATGCCGCCTTTCGGCTCTCTCTACAATCTGGCCGTGTACGTCGATGAGTCGCTGGCCGCCGATGATGCGATTGTCTTCAACGCCGGAACGCATCGCGATGCAATTCGCATGCGGTACGACGACTTTGTTCGTCTGACCAAGCCCAGAGTCTGCTCATTCGCTCAGAAAGGCTGAGGCAAACGATCTCGCGGGTTTTTCTTGGTGGCAGCGACGGGCCTGAGCCCGTTATTCGGTTGGAGGAATAGAGCTGGCACCCGGCTGCATCGCTGGGGTTGCCATCTGGCTGCTGGAGGTGACCGATGGCCTACATCATCGCCGAACCTTGCATCGGAACAAAGGATACCGCCTGTGTAGATGTGTGCCCGGTGGATTGTATCCATCCGGC
>Ga0075424_100007909_pt1 | contig 10348 bp, 8 predicted proteins | sample SoiMethybrSBSTD3_FD_75301 | JGI IMG/M metagenome (GOLD analysis project Ga0075424, IMG submission 75301) | Bulk soil microbial communities from a Populus tree surrounding site in Tennessee, USA - Soil MetaG P. TD hybrid SBSTD3 | ecosystem: Environmental > Terrestrial > Soil > Tree plantation...
GGCCCGGCCCTCGTGCCCGAGGTGCGGGGCTGGGCCAAGCGCTTCGGCTGGCCGGTTGCGATCATCGGCTTCTCGTTGGTGTTCGCAGGGCCCCCCGCGCTCACCCTGTTCGGCTACCTCTCGGACCGCGCCGGGCGCACCGCACCCGAGACGACGTGGGCGCCGGGAGAGCCGGCGCTGTGCGAGTGGATCCGGCGCGAGACCCCCGCCACGGCGGTCCTGGTGGACAACCAGCTGCGCCCGGCCCTGATGGTCAGGGCGCGACGCCAGCTCCTGCTCGGCAGCAAGTCCGGTCCCGAAATGGCTGCCTTCCCGCTCGCCCAGGTCGAGGAGCGCCGTGCGGTCATGACCGACCTCTACGGCCCGCTCGCAGCACCCGAGCGCGACGTCGCGGTCTTGGGCCGGCTCGGGCGGCCGGTGTACGTGCTGTATCGCAGGGCCGATTTCGCCACCGGGCCCTTCCCCGGCGACCGCGTGGCGGGAGACGCCGGCCGGTTCGCGAGCGTCTACGACCGCGACGGGTTCGTGCTCTATCGTCTCGCCCTGGATCCGCCCGCGACACCCTGAGGCCTGCGCTCATGACCGCCTCTTCGTCCCTGCCTGTTTCCTCGGCCGCCGCCGCGCGCGAGCGCGAACCCGCGGCGCGCGCGCGCGTGCTCGTGCTCATGCCTGCGTTCAACGAGGAGAAGAGCATCGCCGCCACGCTCGCGGGCGTGCGGGCCGCGATCCCGGAGGCCGACGTGCTGGTGGTGAACGATTGCTCGGCCGACCACACCGCAGAGCTGGCGGAGCGGGCCGGGGCGCACGTGGTCAGCCTGCCCTGCAACCTGGGCTACGGCGGCGCGGTGCAGGCCGGCTTCAAGTACGCGCTCGCGCATGGCTACGAAGCGGTGGTCCAGATGGACGCCGACGGCCAGCACGATCCGGGTTCGGCGCGCGATCTCCTCGTCCCCGTGCTGCGCGGCGAGACCGACGTCGCGATCGGCTCGCGCTTCCTGGGACAGGCGAGCTACCGCATCCCCGCGTTGCGGCGGATCGGCATGGGCGTGTTCGGGAACATCGTCACCTTCGTCACGCGCCGGCGCTTCTCGGACCCCACGTCGGGCTTCCAGGCGATGAACGGCAGGACGATCGCCTTCTTCGCGCGCGACAACTACCCGACCGACTTCCCCGACGCCGACACCATCATCCTGCTCGTGCTCGCCGGGTTCCGCGTCCAGGAAGTGCCGGTCGTGATGCGCGCGCGGGCCGCGGGCGCCTCGATGCACTCGAACCTGCGGGCGTTCTACTACGTGTCGAAGATGATGCTCGCGATCTTCATGGTGCTGGTGCGGAGGAAGATGCTCCGCGCCCGGACCTGAGCACCCGTGCCGCCGCATCCCGTCTCCCTCGGCATCGACGTCGAGGACTGGTTCCATCCCGAGCTGGTGCACGACCGCGTCCCCTCGGGCGACGCGCGCACGATCGTGCGCGAGGGCACGGGTTTCATCCTCGATCTGCTGCGCCGGCGCCAAGCGCGCGCGACCTTCTTCGTGCTCGGCGAAGTTGCGGAGCGGCACCCGGATCTGGTGCGGCGCATCGCCGGCGAGGGACACGAGATCGCATGCCACGGCATGACGCACCGTCCGCTGTGGCGGCTCACGCCCGAGGAGTTCCGAAAGGAGCTGCGCGACTTCCGCGCCGCCGTGCGCGCTGCGCTCGGCAGCGACCCTTCGGTCGGCTTCCGCGCACCCACCTTCAGCCTCGACCGCACGACCGCATGGGCGCTCGGCGTCTTGCGCGAGGAGGGCTTCCGCTACGACTCGAGCGTCTTTCCGCTGCGCGTGAGTCTCTACGGCGTGGCCGGGGCGCCGCTCGGAATCTACCGGCCCGCCGCGGGCGACCTGGCGCGCCATGATCCGGCGGGCGCCGTGGTGGAGTTCCCGGTGGCGGTCTGCCCGGTCGGTCCGCTGCGTCTGCCGGTCGCGGGCGGCTTCTACCTGCGCGCGCTCCCGCTCGGCCTCTTGAGCGGCGCGCTCGAGGCGATCCGGCGCGAGCGGCCCGCTGCACTCTACGTGCATCCCTGGGAGTGCGCGCCGTCCTTGCCGCGGCTTGCACTGCCCGGGATTTCGGGCATCGTCACCTACCTCAACCTCGGATCGGTCCCCCGCAAGCTCGAGCGCATCGTGGAGCGATTCGGGTCCGTGCCCATGCGCGAGATCCTCGAGCGCCTCGGTCACCTGCCGCCCGCGGCGGCCTGATCGAAGCCGCACGGCGCAGCCACGGTTGAGGAGGGAAGGTGAAACGCCGTCGCGTTGACGCGTTCGCGCGGGGCATGAGAGAATCACCGACAGTCTTGCCTCTTGCGTCCACCCCCCGGGACCCGCCATGAAGCCCTATCTCGAGGCCTACCAGCAACAAACCGTCCTGGTCACAGGCGGCGCCGGCGCCATCGGCTCGAACCTCACCGCCCGCCTGGCGGCCCTGGGCGCGCGCGTGATCGTGCTGGACGATCTCTCTTCCGCCGAGCGCTGGAACGTGCCCTCCCTGCCCAACGTGCTGTTCGTCGAGGGCGACATCCTGGACGAGGTGAAGCTCAAGCGGGTGTTCTTCGACCGGCCCCGGCTCGTGTTCCACCTCGCCGCCTTCTTCGCCAACCAGAACTCGGTCGACCACCCCGAGCGCGACCTCATGGTGAACGGGATGGGGACGCTGCGCATGATGGAGTACTCGGTCCTCACCGGGGTGGAGCGGTTCGTGTACGCCTCTTCGGGGTGCTCGATCTACGGAAGCGAGGCGCCGCTGCCGTTGCGCGAGGACTTCATGTCGCTCCACCTCACGACGCCCTACCAGATCACCAAGATGCTGGGCGAGCTGTACGGAAACTTCTTCCACCATCACTACGGGCTCAAGGTCGTGAAGACGCGCTTCTTCAACTCCTACGGCCCCGGCGAGGTGCCGGGCCAGTACCGGAACGTGATCCCCAACTTCATCTATTGGGCGATGAAGGGCATGCCGCTGCCGATCACGGGCTCGGGCGAGGAGACGCGCGATTTCACCTTCGTCGGCGACATCGTCGACGGGCTGCTGCGCGCGGGCCACTCCGAGTCGGCGATCGGCGAGGAGTTCAACCTGGCCTCGGGCAGCGAGACCCGCATCGTGGACCTGGCGCGCCTGGTGAACGAGGCGGTCGGCAACAGCGCCGGCATCCGCCACGCGGAGCGCCGCAAGTGGGACACCAAGCTCCGACTCCTCGCGTCGGTCGAAAAGGCCAAGCACCTGATCGGCTACACGCCCTCGACTTCGTTCGCGGAGGGGCTGCGGGCCACGGTGGCGTGGTTCCGCGAGAACTGGGACCAGATCGAAGGATCGGCGCGCTTCGGCCCGGGCGTTTCCTCGGCGGTGCGCGAGATGACCTCCCGAGCGAGATGAACCGGTCGGCGGGGTCGGATACCACCGGCCCCACTGGCGCCCTCATGGAACGCGACCCGACCTCCGACGACCCGGTCCACCACGGGCGCGAGGTCCACCACCAGCTCCGCCGCGACGTCGTCCGCTATTTCCCCGCGGTCATCCTGCCCCGCCTGGCGGGGATCATCACGGTCCCGATCTTCACCCGCTTGTTCCCGCCGGAGATCATGGGGACGTACATCCTGGTGCTCGCGAACGTGACCGCGCTCGCCTCCGCCTTCCTCAGCGGTTTCGGCGCCTCGCTGCTGAGATTCCTGCCCGAGCGCGAAGGGGATCCTCGGGAACGCAGCCGGCTCGCCACCACGCTGTTCACACTCTTCACCACCATTGTGCTCGCGGTGGTGCTGGTGGGGACGACGGTGTTGCTCGTCAGCGGGCGGACCTCCAAGCGTTTCGGCCAGCTCATGATCTGGGGCCTGATCCTGTTCGCCGCCACCGGCGCACTCCAACTGCTCTCGATGGTGCTCCGCAGCCAGCGGGAAGTGGGCCGATACACCACGATTCAGCTGGTGAGCGGGTACGGGGGGGTGGGCGTCGGCCTGCTGCTCGTGCTCGGGTTCCACATGGGAATCGAGGCCCTGCTGATCGGCTCGGTCGTGGCCTCGATCGCCGCGATCGGGCTGGCTTGGCGCCCCGCCATGCGGGGCCAGGGGCTCAGGCCCCGCGACTTCTCGGGAGGGCTGGCGCGGGAGCTCTTGGGCTTCTCGTTCTTCATCTCGGTGGGGAACGCGGCCTACTGGCTGTTGAGCCTCTCGGATCGCTGGATGCTGCGGATCTTCCGCGGCGCAGGGGACGTGGGCCTCTACGGTGTGAGCTACGACGTCACCAGCAAGACCATCATGCTCTTCGTGACCGCCTTCGGGCTCGCGCTCCAACCCCTCTCGATCTCGGCCTGGGAAGCTCGCGGGCGCGAGGCCACGGAGCAATTCCTGGCGTCATCGACCCGCACCTACCTCCTGATCATGCTCCCCGCCACGGTCGGTCTCGGCCTCCTGGCAAAGGCCCTCGTGGGTATTCTCGCCGCCCCCGCCTACCAGCCGGGCGCAATCGTGGTCCCGTTCGTCGCGGCCGCGATGTTCCTGTACGGGCTGCTCGACATCGCCGGGCGCGGGCTCACCCTGAACAAGCGGCCCGACCTGGAAGCGCGCAACTTCCTGATCGCGGGCGCGGTCTCGGTGGCTCTGAATTTTCTGCTGATTCCGCGCTTCGGGATCGTCGCCGCCGCGCTGGTGACGAGCCTCGGGTACCTGACGCTGCTGCTGTTGCACGCCGCCACGGTCCAGCGTCACGCGCGCTGGCGCATTCCCTGGGGGACACTCTTGAGGTGCGGGGCCGCATGCCTGGTGATGTCGGTGGTGGTCCTGGGCGTGCGCCAGGCATTGGTGCACGCTCCGCGCGGAGTCGACGTCCTTGCGGCGGTCGCGAGCGGCGCGTTAGCGTACGGCGTTGCCATCGTGGCGCTCGGCGAGCTTTCGCCGGGAAACGTATGGCGAGCGCTCACGTCGGCCGTGCGCTCGTCATGAAGCGCCCTTCCGGGCGATGGAAGTGAGACGGCTGCTCGAGAATCTCGCCCTCCTCCTGGCCAGCACGCTGGTCATGCTGGTGCTGGCCGAGGGGACCCTGCGCGTGCTCGGGTTTCAGCCCTCGTTCATGGTCATGGACCCGATCCTGGGGTATCGCCTGCGCCCCCACGCCCGTTATCGCTGGACGGACGAAGGCTTCTCGGAAGGCCGCATGAACGCCGCCGGGTGGCGCGACCGCGACTACCCCGAAGCCAAGCCCGCCGGAACCACGCGCATCCTCTTCTGCGGTGATTCCTTCGTCGAGGCGCTGCAGGTGCCGCTCGATTCGACGTTTCACAAGCGACTCGAGCGCAAGTTGAATTCGCTCGCGCCGCCGGGGCATCGATTCGAGGTCATCGCGATGGGGGAAGGCGGGGCGGGAACGACGCAGGAGTACCTGATCTACCGGAACTGGGGGGTGCGCTATGACCCCGATATCGTGGCCGTGCTCACGTTCCCGAACGACCCGAGCGACAATTGGTATCCGGGCCCGGGGGCGCCTTTGAGGCCTTACTTTCGCGACGACGGAGACTCGCTGCGGCTCGATGCATCATTCGTCGACACCGCCCGTTACCGGCAGAGGAGGCGGTCGGAGACGCTCCGGCATCATTCCAGCCTGCTGACGCTCGCGGCCAAGGTGCGCTTGGAGCTGCAGGCGCGGCTCAGGCCCGGGCGCGCGGAGGCCGAGATCCCCCAGGGGCGCGGAGACTACGCCGCGTGGAATCTCTACGTGCCGCCGGTCGCGGATTCGATCCCGGCATTCCGGCTCACGGCCCGGATCATGGCCCGCTTCGCCTCCGAGGTGGAGCGCGACGGCCGCCGGTTCGTCGTGTTCGGGGCCGGCGCGTCGGAGCAGGAAGATCGCGAAGAGCTGGCCGATCTGCGGCGCGATCCCGCGTTCGATCCGGACAAGACCCAGCGCTGGCTCGCCTCGATCGGCACGCGCAACGGCTTCGACGTGGTGCCGCTGACGCCCGCGTTCCGCTCCGCCAGCGCGGCCGGCGGACCTCCGATGTGGTTCGGCACGAAGTTGCGGCACGGCCATTGGAACGCGGCGGGCCACGCTCTCGCGGCCGACGTGATGGCGGACTATTTCGTTTCACGCCTTCCCGGCCTGCGCGCGCCATGAAGCCCGAGAGCGAAACTCCCCGGTTCTTCGAATCCGGCGGCCGGCCGCTCTACGGGGTCTACTACGCGCCGCGCGCGACCCGACCTGGAGCGCCCGTCGTGGTGCACAGCCACAGCCTCGGGATCGAGCAGCTGACGAACTACCGCAACGAGGTGAAGCTGGCGCGCGCCGCGGCAGCGCGCGGAATCCCGACGCTGCGGTACCACGCCCGCGGGCACGGCGATTCGGCGGGCGACTTCGCGGAGGTCACGTTGTCGTCGATGGTCGAAGACGCCATGGCGGCGGCCGACCACGCGCGGCGCGTCTCCGGATCCGAGCGCGTGGTGTGGCTCGGCGTGAGGTTCGGCGCGATCGTCGCCGCGCACGCCGTGCGCCGGCGGGACGACACCGCAGCGGTCGCCTTGTGGGAGCCGGTGGGCCGGGCCAAAGACTACTTCCGGTCGCAGCTGCGGACCATGCTGCTGTCCCAGGTGGCAGCGGGGCGGCGCCCGGACGAGACGGTGGACGGACTGCTGGCCGCGGTCGAACGCGATGGACGAGTGGATGTCCACGGCTACTATCTGCATCGCTCTCTGCTGGACAGCGCGTGCGAAGAGGACTCGAGCCTGGCACTCGCAGCTTGGACCGGGCCGACGCTCCTGGTACAGATCCAGGCGCGGCGCAGCCTGACGCCCGCGCACGAGGCGCTCGCCCGGGGCCGGGGCGCGACGCTGCGCACCGAGCGGATCACGGAGGAGCCGGGCTGGCACTTCGTCTCCAACCCGCCCTGGCAGAGCCAGCAGCTCGTGGATCTCACCGTGGAGTGGCTCGATGGCCTGGTGTGAGAGCGCGGCCGAGCTGAGCCGGGCGCGAGCGGAACAACCGCTCGTGGTCCCGAGCCCGAACGGGAACCTGTTCGGCCTCTACACGCCTCCGGCGCCGGAAGTCCCCGCCGCGGGCCTGTGCGTGATCTGGTTCACGATGCCCCGCTCCCATCGCAACCGCATGTGGGTCGAGGGGGCGCGGCGCCTCGCGGCACGCGGCTTCGCCTGCTTCCGCTTCGACTACCACGGGGTGGGAGACAGCGCCGGTGAGCCGGCGGAGGTTGAGCCCAACCGGCCCTATCGCGACGACGCCCTGGCGGTGATCCGTCACCTGCGCGAACGATTCGGGGAGCGGCGCTTCGTCCTCTACGGCTCGTGCTTCGACGCGCGAACCGCGCTCTCGGCTTTCGACGGGGAGGCCGACGCGATCGAAGGCCTGTTCTTCATGGCCGCTCCGGTGATGGAGATGGACGATCTGGTGCGCGCCGACGCCGACCGCAAGGGGTGGTCCCACCTCCTGCACGCGCTGCGCAGGCCGGACAATTGGCGATCGCTCCGCGACCCGGGGCGCTGGAAATACATGGCCACCGTGCTGGGACGGATCGGCGGGCGCACGCTCAACGCCGAGCAGCGCACGCCGCTGCCGCTCTCGAGCGGATTCAGGTCACACTTCGACCGCCTCGTCCGCTCGCGCGCGCATGCGCTGTTCCTCTATGGCCGCGAGGACCGCGAATACGAGAGCTTCCGCGAGGCCGAGAGGTCCCTGTGGCCGCGGCTGCCCGCGGAAGCCCGTCGCCGGCTCACGATCGAGGTGTGGGAGGGCCAGGTTCACGACGGGATCCTCAGGGTCGATCGCCAGCGGGAGATCGTCGAGCGCGTGCTGGCGTGGATCGAGGCGCTTCGTGCGCGAGCCGATTCTCTCCCGCATGCGGGCGCTGCGACCGCATCTTCGCCGCCCGGGAACGACGGGGCGCGAGGAACTCGAGGGCATTGACGCCTTCGTGCAGCCCGTGGGACGATTATCGGTTGTCGCCATCGTGGCCAACCCCCCACCTCCCATGAACTCCAAGCTGCATTCGCAACCGGGCGTCGAGCCCCCCGTCCGTCCACGCGTGCTGATCGTGGCCCGCGGCTTTCCGCCCTCCTCCGATCCGACCTCCTACCGCTGGCTGCGCTTCGCCCGCGGCCTGTCGCGGAACGGATGGGACGTGCACGTCCTGACGACGCGCCCGGTTCCCCGGTTCGAGTACTTCCATCCCGCTCTCGCCGACCAGATTCCGGCGGAGGTCACGGTCCACCGCGCTCACCCCGGCCTCTACCAGCCCAGGGTCTGGCGTGCACGAATGGCGAGGTCGTCGGCCGCGCCCCGGAGCAACGGCGACTCCGCGGGAGCAGCGCGTCCTGCCCGGGCGATGACGCCGCGCGCGCTGCTGCGCGACCTGGACGACCGCATCCACCAGCTCAAGATCCCCGACCCGTCGTTCGAGTGGATCCTCCCCGGCGTGTGGATGGGATTGCGCCTCCTCGGGCGGCACCGCTTCGACCTCATCGTTTCGTCGGGCGCACCGTTCTCTTCGCACGTGGTCGCCCACCAGCTGCGGATGTGGTCTCGGCTTCCATGGGTTGCGGATTTCAGCGATCCCTTCGCGGACAACCCGTTCGTCCAGCGACCGAAATGGCGTCTCCGGTTGGATCAGGCCCTCGAGGCCTCGTGGTTCCGAGCGCTGGGCGGTGTGATCGTCCCGGTTCCCGAGATGAAGGCGTTGTTCCTCGGCCAGCATCCGGCGACGGCCCCCGAGTCCATCCACGTCATCCCCTACGGCTTCGACGAGGCGCTGTACGCCACCGCCCGGCCGCACCCGTTCGCGGGCTTCACGCTGGTCCACACCGGGACCTTCTACCCCGGGCTCCGTGACCCCAGCCCGTTCATCCACGCCCTGGCCGCGGTGCGGGACCTGCCGCTCCGAGTGGTGCACGCCGGAATTCTCCAGCCCGAGTGGGTCAGGCTTCTCGATCAGCTGGGGATCGCCGATCGTTTCGAAGTGCTCGGCCTGCTTCCGCGGGAGGAGGTGGGCTCGCTCCAGCTCGGCGGCTCGTGCCTGCTTCTGATCGGCAATCGCGGCGGACTGCAGCTCCCGGGAAAGCTGCTGGATTATCTCGGCGCCCAGCGCCCGATCCTGGCACTCGAAAACGACACGCACGACATCGCGGCCCGCATGGTCCGTGACCTCGGAGCCGGCCTGGTGGTCGCCAACGAGGCCGACGCCATCGCCCAGGGTCTGCGACAGGTCTTCGACTGGTGGCGCGACGGCACGCTCGGCGGACGATTCCGCCACGACGGAGCGCGCGAGTACTCCTGGTCCCACCTGGAGGACGTGCTCGACCGCACGCTGCGGGGCCACGCCGCGGCGCGAAAGACCGCGGTTTCGAGGGAGGCGTGATGGACGGCGATCCGGTCGCGCGCCCCGCGGAATCCCCGCCGGCGCCGCTTCACGTGCATTTCGGCGCCATCAGCTCCGACATGCCCGGCGGCATTCCCGTGACCGAGCTCGCGCTGCAGCGCGCATGCGCGGCGACCGGCGAGATCGTCGTGCGTGCATTTCCGTTCGGGCGCCGGCGCCCCGACGAGTCGCTGCTCGAGCGCTCGCTTGAGCGCCTGGCCGACTGGTGGCGCTACGCGTGGCTCACGCTGCGGGAGCGGCCGGACCTCGTCCAGCTCAACACCGCATTCAACCGGCGGGCGCTGGTGCGCGACGTGGGCTACGCCTTCCTCGCCCGTCTCCTCCGCCAGCGCCTCTTCCTCAAGCTCCACGGCTCGGATTCGGACGCGCTCGCCACACGCTCGAGATTCTGGCGGTGGATGACGCGCAGCACGTTCGCGGGCGCTGCCGGCATCGGGGTGCTGTCGAGCGAGGAGAAGCACGACTTCGTCGCCGCCGGATATCCGGACGACCGCTTCCACGTCGTGAAGAACGCGGTGGACGCCACGCCCTTCGCGCGCGCGGTGTGGCCGCGGCCCGGCCCGCCCCGGCTCCTGTTCATCGCCCGCATGGTCGAGGGCAAGGGGCTGCTCGATGTCGTCCGCGCCGCGCGGATCCTGCGCGACAGCGGGCGCGACGTGCGGCTCACCTGCGTGGGGGACGGACCGGCGCGGCGCGCGTGCGAAGCGCTCGCGCACGAACTCGGCCTGGGCGAAGCGGTGCATTTCACGGGCTTCGTGCCCGAGGCCCAGGCTGCGCGCTTCTACCTCGAGTCGTGGATCCTCGTGCTGCCGTCGCGGGCGGAGGGGTTCTCGATGAGCATCTTCCAGGCGGTCGCGGCGGGCCTTCCGGTCCTCACGACGCGGATCCGGGCGGCGGCCGACTACCTGCGCGAGCCCGACAACGTGCTGTGGGTGGAGCCTT
>Ga0075424_100007911_pt1 | contig 10348 bp, 7 predicted proteins | sample SoiMethybrSBSTD3_FD_75301 | JGI IMG/M metagenome (GOLD analysis project Ga0075424, IMG submission 75301) | Bulk soil microbial communities from a Populus tree surrounding site in Tennessee, USA - Soil MetaG P. TD hybrid SBSTD3 | ecosystem: Environmental > Terrestrial > Soil > Tree plantation...
GACCCATGCGCAGCCTGCGCTTCGCAAAGCTCGCGCTGGGGTTGACGGTTGGGTTGCTGCTCGGCGGAGTCGCGGCGCTCGCGCGTGACGCAACCGACGCAGCCATCCGGCGACGCGACGGGCTCGAGGATCGACTCCGGATGCCTGTATTGTCGATCATTCCCAGCCAGACGCCTTCGCGCAGTGAATCGTGGCGGGCCCGCGTTGCCACCGGTGAGTCCTCACGAGGCGGTAACGGCCGCATGCGCGGCATCGGTTCGGGCAGCGGCGACGATGACAGTGCGGCGAGCGAGGCGTATCGAGTTCTGCGCACGAACCTGACTTCGCTGCACGGCTGGAACGGCACAGCAGGCCAGACATTCGTGGTGACGAGCGCGCTGATGCGCGAGGGCAAGACCACCGTAGCCGCGAACCTCGCGCTCGCATTCGCGCTGGAAGGCAAGCGCACGTTGCTCGTGGATGCGGACCTCCGTCGATCGCGCCTGCACAAGGTGTTCAGAGTGCCGCGTGAGCCGGGACTCGCCCATGTACTCCGCGGCTATGCCGAGCCAGCCACGGTGATACGGACGACGTTCGTCGATGGCCTTTTCGTCCTCACGGCAGGTCGGCTCCGTTCGCATCCATCAGACCTGCTCAGTGCGGATCGCATGCGGAAACTGCTGTCGCGCGTGGCAGACCAGTTCGACGTGATCATTGTGGACACACCGCCGGTGCTGCCGGTTGCGGACGCAATCATTATCGCACCGCTGGCCACCGGAGTCGTCATGGTAGCCCGGGTCGGACAGACGGAGCGCGAGGCATTCAACCAGGCGCTCAATCTCCTCCAGAACGTGGACTCGCATATTGTCGGTGCCGTGCTCAACGACCCCAGTGATGAGGCCGAGCAGTACGGCGGGTATGCCTACGAGATGGCCGACTGAGTACGAATGTGAACATTTTCTCCACGGCATCGATCGTCTGTCTTTCTGCCGGGGTCGCGCTGTCGTCGGCAACTCAATTGCGCATCCCGGGAGCGCCGTACGGTGTGGGCGAGTTCCTTCTCGTCAGTGGCTCGTTAGGACTCATCCTGAGTCTCCTCACCGGTGCACGCCTGGAGCGTTCCCGATTGTTGTTGGCGTTCGGGGGCTTCTGGTTGATCGCGTTGGCGACGCTTACCGCCGGCGCGCTTTCGATCAGCCCCGATACGGTTCTCAACGACTTCCAGCAAACCGCCTTCCTTCATGATGCGCGCGCGTTCGTGTTCGTGGCGGTCGTCCTGTTCGCGTTACTCGCCCCGGCTGGGACGGAGTCACGCATCCGGCAGGTTGCCGTCCTCATGCTCGCGTTTTCGATCCTTCCGCTCTCAGCGCTGTGGCTCATCGCTCGGCACGCGACAACCATCGGACCACTGAACCTCTGGTACGGGCCGCGGTTCCTCGGCTGGACACAGAACCCCAACCAGCTTGCGCTCGTCGTCATCACCACTCCGTTCATTGCCTTCTATCTGTGCACGCGCGCGCGGCGCCTAACGTCTCGCCTGCTCCTGGCCGGTGCCGGTCTGGCCGCCATCGTCCTTGGAGTGGCGTCGCAAAGCGATGCCCTGACCCTGAGCTGGGTCGTCGGCGGGCTCACGCTCATGCTGGTCCTGTGGGGCAAGCTTGCAGTCCGAGGGCGTCGCGCCGGGATCGCGGGTGCCTTGGCGTACGCCGTCGCCCCAGCCTCGCTTCTGCTCGTCTGCCTGTGGGCCGGGCCAACTATCGAGCGGCGAGTTGTCCGCTCGTTCGAGAAGACCGCCGATGAAGGGCATCAGGGATCGACGCGTGTCGAGCTCTGGAAGCGAGGGTTTCGTTCGTTCCTGAGCGCCCCCGTTTTCGGACTTGGGCCCGGACCTCATGCCGGTGACGAGCGTGTGCGCGGTGAGGAGGCGCATAACACGATGATCGATTGGGCCGCCAGCACGGGCATCGTGGGGCTGTCCGCGTATCTCGCGCTTCTGGCTTGGGTCGGCATCGTCACGTGGCGGTCTGGAAACGAGTTGCTCATCAGCGGGTTCATTGCCCTGCTCTGCTTCTCCTCGTTCCATTACGTGCTCCGCCACCCCATTTATTGGCAGCAGTTGCTCGCGATCGCCGCATTCGCCCTGCCGCCGGCACCGGTGGCGGTGTCGAGTCGCGCGGCGCTACCAACCCGGCGCCCGCGGTTCACCGCCAGTGCGAGCGGAGCACGATCTCCGGCCGGCTAACGGCGAGGCACCATGTGTGGCATTGCAGGATTCTGGGCGGACGCTGGCGACCGCTATCACAGCGCCGATCGTGCCCGCGCGATGGCCGACGCCATCAGCCATCGCGGGCCTAACGATTCGGGCACATGGGTCGATGGCGATGTGAATCTCGCCCTGTCGCATCGACGACTGTCCATCATCGACCTGTCGCCGCACGGCCACCAGCCGATGATTTCGCATAGCCAGCGCTACGTCATTTCGTTCAACGGCGAGGTCTTCAACTTCGAAGAGCTGCGCCGTGAGCTGACCGCTGCAGCGGGACACCGAATCGCGTTTCGTGGCCATTCGGATACCGAGGTGATGCTTGCTGCCATCGACGCCTGGGGACTGCACGCAGCCGTCCGTCGCTTCGTCGGGATGTTTGCGTTCGTGCTCTGGGACCGCAGGGACAAGACGCTTCACCTGGTGCGTGACCGGCTCGGCATCAAGCCGCTGTATTACGGTTGGGCCGGAAACACGCTGCTCTTCGGCTCCGAACTAAAGGCGATTGCGAGTCATCCGGAGTTCCGGGGTGAGCTCGAGCCAGGCGCCATCGCGCTCCTCATGCGGCACAACTGCGTTCCGGCGCCGCATTCCATTTATCGCGGCATCTACAAGCTGTTGCCAGCTTCCATCGCGACATTCACGGGGCCGGAACCCGGCAGGGTTTCCTCATCCACATATTGGTCAGCACGCGACGTGGCCGAGAGCGGGCTGAGATCGCCGTTTTCCGGGACCGACAGTGAAGCGATCGCCGAGGCGGACCGGCTTCTCCGCGAGGCGGTGCGACTACGCATGGTCGCCGATGTGCCACTCGGCGCGTTCCTCTCGGGTGGTGTCGATTCGTCCAGTGTCGTCGCCCTCATGCAGGCGCAGAGTGACCGACCGGTGCGAACGTTCACGATCGGCTCGACGGATGATGCCTTCAACGAAGCGCCGTTCGCGAAGGCCGTCGCGCAGCACCTCGGCACAGATCACACGGAGCTGTACGTGACGGCCCGTGATGCGCTCGCCGTCATCCCGACGCTGCCGACGCTCTACGACGAACCATTCGCCGACGCTTCGCAGATCCCGACATTCCTCGTCTCGCAGCTCGCTCGCCGGCACGTCACGATCGCGCTGTCTGGTGACGGGGGCGACGAGTTGTTCGGTGGCTACAACCGTCACGTGTGGACGCACACGATCTGGAGGCAGAGTCGCCGCCTTCCTCTGCCGGTGCGCCGCGTGAGTGCTCACGCGATTCATTCGATATCGCCAACGACGTTGAGTCGCTTCGCCAACGAGCTTGGGCGCGTGCTGCCGGCACGACTTCGCGTGAATCACGCCGGCGAGAAGCTGCATAAGGTCGCGGACATTCTCGTGTCGCGTGACGCCGACGCGATGTATCACCGGCTGGCGTCGCACTGGAACGACCCCGAGGCAGTGGTCCGCAATGCGCGTGAACCTGTCACCGCGATCACCGATCCCGCGCGTCGTGCGACGCTCGAGGATTTCACCGATCGGATGCTCTATCTGGACCTGGTGACGTACCTCCCGGATGACATCCTCACGAAGGTGGATCGAGCGAGCATGGCAGTGAGCCTCGAAGCTCGGGTTCCGCTGCTCGATCATCGCGTGGTGGAGTTTGCGTGGAGTCTGCCGCGCGCCATGAAGATTCGCGCAGGCCAAAGCAAGTGGCTGCTCCGGCAGGTACTCTATCAGTACGTTCCGCGCCACTTGATCGAGCGGCCCAAGTCCGGATTCGGCATCCCGCTCGACTCGTGGCTCCGCGGTCCGCTTCGCGACTGGGCGGAATCGCTGCTCGATGAGCGACGGTTGATCGAACAGGGCATTTTCGACGCTACGGCCATCCGGCAACGGTGGGCCGAGCATCTCAGTGGCCGCAGGAACTGGCAGTACCACCTGTGGGACGTGCTCATGTTCCAGGCGTGGTTCGACGAGCACCGACTGGTTGCCAGCGGGACCACGGCGCCGGTTCCGATGCCTGAGCTGCCAGCCGCGGTATGACCGCACGTGTGACCGTACCGCACGCCACCTCCCCTGACCGGCCGTCATCCACCGCGGCACGTCGCGACGAGGTGTGTCTCGCACACGTGACGACCGTTCCGAAGTCGTTAGGCTTCCTGACCGGGCAAGTGGGGTTCATGAAGGCCCGTGGGTTCGCGGTAACCGCGATATCCTCGCCCGACGACGACCTCGCCTCGTTCGCGGAGCGAGAGGCAGTCCCGGTGTACGCGGTGCCGATGGCCCGCCGCATAACGCCGGGCCGAGACCTCATCGCGCTTTGGCAACTGGCGCGCGTATTTCGGCGAGTGCGCCCCGACATCGTGCACGCCGCAACGCCGAAGGGCGGCCTCCTGGGAATCCTGGCGGCGTCCCTCACGCGCGTTCCGGTTCGAGTCTACCACATACGCGGGCTGCCGATGATGACGGCAACCGGCGTACGGCGAATGCTGCTTCGGTGGTCCGAGCGCGTGGCGTGTGCAGGCGCCAGCCAGGTGTTGTGCGTGAGCGGATCGGTGCGGGATGTAGCTGTTCGTGAGCACCTGTGTAAGCCGGAGAAGATCAAGGTGCTCGCCAGCGGAAGCGGGAACGGAGTCGACAGCACGGTCCGATTCGATCCGGATCGGGTAGCGGACCGGCGCACGATCGTGCGTCAAGCGCTTGCCATCGACCCGGACGCAGTTGTCCTCGGGTTCGTCGGCCGGGTCGTGCGAGACAAGGGGATCGAGGATTTGCTCGAGGCGTGGCGTACGCTGCGCGACGCGTGCCCCTCGCTGCATCTCGTCATCGCCGGCGAGCTCGAGGACGAGGATCGCGTCCCCGACGACGTTAGGCAGGCACTCTCGACGGATCATCGCGTACACCTCCTCGGGCGGTGGCGGGACACGCCAGCGCTTTATGCCGCACTCGACGTGGTCGTCCTGCCGACGTACCGTGAAGGGTTTCCGAACGTCCCGCTCGAGGCGAGCGCAATGCGGCTGCCTGTAGTCGCCACGCGCATCCCGGGGTGCATCGATGCGGTTGTCGATGGGGTTACGGGGACGCTCGTACCGGTTCGCGACGCCACCGCGCTTGCCGCAGCGACTCGGCGCTATGTCGACGATCCGGCGCTGCGAGCCGCTCACGGTAACGCCGGCCGCGAGCGCGTCGTGCGCGACTTCGCGCAGGAAGTGATCTGGGAGGCCCTGCACGCCGAGTACGTTCGCCTGCTGGACGCGGCCGGCGTGAGCGAGCGGATGCATCGCGAACCTTCGGCGCGGAACCGGGTAGCCACGGCCCGGTGATCTTGCTCTCGCGAACCGGCTCATGGCGGGCGCGTGCCAGCGCCCTCAGAAGCAGCACCGAGGTCGATGCTGTGCAATTGTCTCGACCACGCTCACTTCGCGCCGGTTTCTCGTGGACGCTCGCCGGGAACCTCGTGTACAGCGCGAGCCAGTGGGGCATGCTCACCGTGATCGCGAAGGCCGGCTCGCCGGCAATGGTTGGGCAATTCGCGCTCGCGTTCGCGATCACTGCCCCGGTCTTCATGTTCGCCAACCTGAACCTCGCGGCGGTACAGTCGACCGACGCGACCGGCGAATACCGCTTCGCCGACTACTACACGCTTCGCCTGCTGACCACGGCGGCCGCCCTCGTCCTTCTCATCGGCGTTGCCGTCGTCGGCGACTACCCGACCGATACTCGGCTCGTCATTCTCATCGTCACCGTCGCGAAGGCGGCAGAAGCCACCAGCGACATCTTCCTCGGGCTGTTCCAGCGACACGAGCGGATGGACGTGTTCGGAACGTCGCTGTTGATCAAGGGCCCGTCGTCGCTCCTGGCAGTCGCGATAGCGATGTACCTGTCCCACCGCGTGGTGTGGAGCACGGTGGGACTTCTCGTCGTGTGGGTATCCGTACTGCTGCTCTTCGACCGGCCGCGCGCCGCGCGAATCCTCGCGGCCAGTGAGAGACGGCTCTCGCACGGCAGTTCCGGTGTCGTGGCCGACGACGGGTCGCGCGTCCGCGTCGCTCCCGCGACGCTGCGCCAGCTCACGCGACTCGCCCTGCCAATGGGGTTCGTTGCGTTTGCGAACTCGCTGATCCCGAGCACACCGCGATACTTCGTCGAACGACATCTCGGGTTGGCAGCGCTGGGCGTCTTCGCCGCGATGGCGTATGTGTACATCGCCGGCCAGACTGTCGCGTCGGCCCTGGCCAACTCGGCTCGCCCGCGCCTCGCCGCCTATTTCGCGCGCGGAGACCGTGCGGCGTTCACGCGGCTGACCGTCCGCCTGGTTTGTCTCGGCGCCGCGATTGGCGCAACGGCAATCGTCGGGGCCCTCGTCGCTGGCCGGTGGATCCTGACGCTGCTCTACGCGCCCGAATACGCCGAGCATGCAACCGTATTCACGATCCTCATGGTGGCGGCGGCGTTCAGCTACGTCGGCTATTTCCTCTGGAACAGCGCGACGGCAACGCGACGCTTCGACAGCCAGGTACCGCTGTTTGCCACGGCCGTCGCCGTTACGCTCGCCGCCTGCGCGTTACTGGTACCGACACTCGGCCTGGCCGGCGCCGCGCTGGCGGTCCTCGCATCCGCGCTCGTGCAGTCGGTCGGCAGCTTGTTGATCCTCGTCCGCGCGCTGCGCCAAAGCAGCACCGAAAAACGGCGGAGCGAGCTGACGTGGTCGGAACAACGACCGTCGGATGGGAACTGACATGCCGCCGACATTGCCTACGATCGCCGAGCCAGCTGCGCCACGAGTCGTGCGCAGTCGTGGTTTGGGGCAGGCCGACGCGCTCGTCCTGGACGGGGCAATTCACTCCTCGCTCGCCATTGTACGGAATCTCGCCGCCCACGGAGTACGCGTCGCCGTCGGAGCAGAGTCACGCCTGGCCTGCGCGGCAGCCTCCAGGCATTGCCGCGAATTCGTCCACCATCCCCGGATCGACGTCGCGCCTGAGGCCGCGGCGCGCGCGCTCGCCGATTACGCGCGGCGCTCGCCTAACGTCATGGTCATGCCGAACACGGAGCGGACGCACCGCTTCCTCTATCGGTGGCGCCAGCTCATCGAGGAGGCCGGCGCGTGTATCGCGCTCCCTCCCGAAGAGTCGTTTCACTCGGTGAACGACAAGGGGGAGACACTCCGTCGCGCGCTCCGTCTGGGCGTGCCGATTCCGGAGAGCTATTTCCCCGAGTCGTTCGACGACTTGATGACCATCGCCGGGAAGGTCCGGTATCCTGTCGTGGTCAAGGCACGCACGAGTGTCGACGCCACGGATCGCCATCTGCGCCCGACCGCGCGCGTGGCGTACGCGCGCAGCGCAAGCGACTTGCGTCTCCTGTGCAGCCGCCTCAAGCCCGACGCTCCAATGCCAGTGGTTCAGGAGTTCGTCCACGGCGAAGGCGTCGGAGTGTTCCTGCTGTGCGACCGTGGTGTTCCCCTGCTTCGCTTCGCGCATCGACGTGTGCGTGACGTAGTTCCGACTGGCTCGGCGAGCGCGCTTCGGGAGAGCGTCGAGTACCCTACTGACCTTGGTGCCGAGGCGGAACGCCTCGCCGCCGATGTCGCGTGGACCGGCCCGATGATGGTCGAGTTCCGAGTCGATCGCGAATCGGGTCGACACTACCTGATGGAGATCAACGGGCGGTTCTGGGGCTCGTTGCAGCTCGCGATCGATGCCGGGCAGGAGTTTCCCTACGCGTACTACCAGATGACTCGCGGCCGACCTGTGCTGGCGGCGTCGGAGTACGCGGTCGGCATACGGAGCTACTGGCTCATGGGCGACATCCAGCACCTCTTCCGTGTCATGCGCGGGCGCCCTGCGGGGTTTCCCGGTGAATACCCGAGTCGCCGTCGGGCGCTGCTCGAGCTACTCACACCGTCGCGCGTTCCAACGCGCCACGAGGTCCTTCGCTGGTCGGACCCGAAACCGTTCCTGTTTGAATGTGCGAGTTACCTGCTGCGCACCGTTCAGCGCCATTGATGGCAAGCGAACCCAATGAGCCTAACGAACCACATCGCCGGCGTCGCACATGTACACTCGACCTACTCGTACGATGGGCGGTTGAGCATGGCCGAGCTGGCCGCAGTCGCCGAACGGCGCCGCTGGTCGTTCATGCTGGTGACGGAGCATTCCGACTCACTCACACCAGAGGGCTTTACCGCTGCGGAGGCCGAGTGCCAGGCGCTCAGCCATGATGGCTTCGTCATGTTCCCGTCAGTCGAGTACACGTGCGACGACAACGTGCACATCCTCGGCTACAACGCGGGCTTCATTGCGGACTTCCCGACATCACCAGTCGCGCTCGCGCGCGAGGTGCGCTCGCGCGGCGGGCTCGCGATTCTCGCCCATCCACGCAAATACACGCGCCGTCGCCCGGAGCTCCTCACCGAGGATTTGCTCAACACAGTATCAGGCGTGGAGGTCTGGAACTCCAAGGTGATGTATGACGGACCGTGGTTCGCTCCCGTCCGGAACTACGACTTCGTCAGGCCAGGCGGCCTCGCGTTCTGCGGCCAGGACGCGCATTTCTACAAGCACTTTTCGTCGTTGGTCATTGAAATGGACGTGCCGTCACTCACGCGAGACCAGATCATGCAGTGCATCGCTGGTGCGCGGTTCCGAATCACGAACGGATCCACTTCGCTCGATCCGCGCGGGATGCCAATCGGGCGCGCACGCACTGTTGCGCGCGCGACCGATGCGGCCCTGTCATTCGCACTAACGCAGGCACTTCGGGTGCGGAAGTTCATCAAGGGCGACGGCACCCGCGTGACAAAATCGCAATGACCCGGCGACCAGGCGCGTTCATCATTTCGCTCGACTTCGAGCTTTACTGGGGAGTGCGTGACGTGCTCCCGCTCGATCGGTATCGCGACAATCTGCTTGGCGCCCGCGTCGCCATTCCGCAGATGCTCGCGCTGTTCGATGAGTTCGACGTGCACGCGACGTGGGCGACTGTCGGATTCCTTTTCTTCGACCGCCGAGACGCACTGCTCGAGGCGCTCCCGAGCGTGCGCCCGGGTTACGTGAATCCGTCCCTGTCGCCATATCCGTTCATGGCAGCGATTGGCGCGAGCGAGGAGAGTGATCCCTTCCACTATGGGCGATCGCTCATCGAGGAGATTCGGCGACATCCTGGTCAGGAGATCGCTACACACACGTTCTCGCACTTCTATTGCCTCGAGGCGGGTGCGGAGACCGGTGCATTTCGCGCGGACCTGGAAACAGCGCTCCGCGTCGCGCGCGACGACGGCATCGAGATTCAGACGATCGTCTTTCCGCGAAACCAGGTGTCTGCGCCTCACCTGCGCGTCTGTAGTGAGCTCGGCCTCGTGGCGTATCGCGGCACGCAGCCGGGTTGGGCATACCAACCGTCGCAGACGGATTCACACTCGACGGCGCGTCGTGCGTTGCGACTGGCCGATGCGTACATCAGTCTATCCGGTGAACCGAAGGCGGCAACGGATAGTCTCGAAACCGCCACGATGGTCAACGTGCCCGCGAGTCGGTTCCTGCGGCCATACAGTCCGCGCCTCCGACGACTCGAGCACCTCAAGGAACGGCGCATAACGCGCGGGATGACATTCGCGGCGCGCCACGGCCTCATGTACCACCTCTGGTGGCACCCGCACAACTTTGGGCGTCACACCAGAGAGAACATGTCGGGCCTCCGCCGGATTCTGAGTCATTTTGCGCAGTTGCGTGACCGCTGGGATATGCGAGCGCTCAGCATGGCAGAATACGCGCGTCATGCTCGACCAGCCGGTCCGGCCCTTCAGGCACGCAGCGCTGCAGAGTTCCGGAACCAGCCTGTCGCTATGGCTGCCCACGCAACCGACGGAGGCGGCCGGTGAGCACGCGATCTGGTGAGGTCAACGTCCTGTTCACGAGCGTTGGTCGGCGCGTAGAGTTGCTGACCGCGTTCCGACGTGCCTACGAGACGCTCGGCATTGCAGGGTGCATCTGCGGGCTGGACGTGGACGCGCTGGCGCCGGGCTTACAGGTCGTCGACCGGCCATACCTCACTGCGCCGGCGCAAACTCGAGAGCACGTCGAGCACGTCGTCAAGATCTGCACGCTCGAGAAGATCCATCTGGTCGTGCCGCTGACCGACACA